>Ga0180436_10005112_pt1 | contig 11670 bp, 10 predicted proteins | sample SS_ome_2_FD_132434 | JGI IMG/M metagenome (GOLD analysis project Ga0180436, IMG submission 132434) | Hypersaline lake sediment archaeal communities from the Salton Sea, California, USA - SS_3_S_2 metaG | ecosystem: Environmental > Aquatic > Non-marine Saline and Alkaline > Hypersaline >...
GGGATGCACCTCGATGAACCCGCCCTCTAGGTTCCGGGCAATGCGCGTGGGCAAGCTAGGGGGTAGCCAGACAGACTTCAAGTCCGGGGCGCGACCGACGGTGCGCTCTCTGGGCACGGTCAGGAGCGGCGGCAACGATCCGGGCCTTGGACTTGCGAGAGCCGCCCCGGTGCGTGGTGACGCACCACGGGATCGGCTGCCTCCTCCAGCACGCGAAGTGTGATCCGCGCCTACGCCGCGCGCTCCTCGGCCGCGCCCGCGCTCACCGCCAGCGTGACGTCGAGCGCGAACGTGGAGCCGGCGCCGAGGGTGCTCTCCACCTCCAAGTCGCCGCCCATCAGCTGGGTCAGGCGCCGCGCGATCGCGAGTCCCAGGCCCGTCCCCCCATAGCGCCGGGCGGTCGAGCCATCAACCTGGGTGAAGCTGTCGAAGATCATCTCGAGCTTATCGGGCGCGATCCCGATGCCGGTGTCGGACACCTCGTAGCGGACGTGGCAGAGATCCTGCTCTGCGATCGGGCGCAGGCGCAGCGCGACGCGAACACGACCGCGCTCGGTAAACTTGACCGCGTTGGCGAGCAGATTGAGCAGCACCTGGAAGACGCGCCGTTCATCGCCGACGAGGGCCAACGAAGGATCTCCTTCCATGTCCAGCGTAAGCTCGAGACCCTGCGCGTCCGCCTTCGGCTTCACGGTCGACATCGCCCGCTCCGCAACCTGCGCCGGCCAGAAGGGTTCCGATTCCAGTTCCAGCTTGCCCGACTCGATCTTCGAGAAGTCGAGCACATCGTTGATCAGCGCCAGCAGATTGTCGCCGCACTGCAGGATGTTGCCAACCCACTGCTGCTGTTGTTCGCGAGACACGTCAGCGTCGGAGAGTAGATCGGCGAGCCCGATGATCCCGTTGAGCGGCGTGCGGATCTCATGCGAGACATTGGCCAGGAACTCGGACTTGACCATGCTGGCATACTCGGCCGCTTCCTTGGCGGCGCGCAGCTCGCGTGTGCGCTCCTCGACCATCTGCTCCAGATCGAGCGCGTAGCGCTGGACCTGCGCCTGCGACCGGCGCAGGCGTTCGTTGGACGCCGAGAGCTGATCGCTGGCCGCCTGTACCGAGGACGCCATCGCGTTCAACGTCTCTGCCAATTGCCCGATCTCGTCGCGTCCGCCCTCGGAGATGCGTGTGCCGAGCTGCCCCGCCGCCAAGCTGTGCGCCCCATCGGTCAAGCGCCGGAAGCGGCCGGCGACGGTCTGGAACAGACCGCTGGCGACCAGCCCGGAGATGAGCATCGCCAGCAGCGCCGCGGCCGCCACCATGGCCGCATTCTGCTTCGCCTGATGCATCAGCGGAGTGGTGTCGAAGGCGAGGATCAAGGTGCCGATGCGGCGCTCGCGATGGACAATCGGGCGCTCGACGATCATCGTTTGGGCCGAGTCGACGTCTGCGGCATGCACGCTGTCCGCCGCGGCCGGCAGACGCCGGTCGTAGGATGCCATCACGCGTCCGCGGCTATCTGCCACGCGCGCCTGGATGATGTCGGGCACCGCGCGTAGGGTCAGTAGGGCTTCGCGTGCGGCTTCCCCATCGGCGAAGAGCACGGCGGGTGACGCACTCAAGGCGACGAGGTCGGCCGCCTGTTCGGCCAGCTCCGCCCCGGTCTTGCGCACCATGCGATTCTCGCGATGGATGAAGAAGATCCCCAGACCGAGGATGACGAACGTCGTCGCGAAGAGCGTGAAGCCGATCAGCTTGCGACGCAGAGAGATGTTGTGAATCGCGGCGAAGCTCCACATGGTGTCAGCCTATCCTCTCCAGGGTTGCCCCCGATCCAGGAGCAACCCGCTCGACTGCTCGCTCGCCAGATTCAGCAGTTTGGAGCTGATGTGTAGCCCGGCTTCCTTTGCCAAGGTCTGACTGATGTCGAAACGCACCTGATTCCCTTCCCGGAAGAGGCGGATGACCGCGCCAGGCCGTGGCGCGTCCCACACCCCGACGGTCAGCAGCCCTGACCTGCCCCCTGCGAGCAAGGGTGCAAGCGTCTCGGTCGCAGGAGACGCGCCCAGGACGAGCACATGGCAGCGCTGCGCAGCTTCGGCGTCAGCGACGTGTACCACGTGGATATGGGGCGGACCGAAGCCGGGCTGATTCTCGAATTCGGCGAGTGCCCGGAGCACGTCGAGCAAGCGCCCCTCGCCGTTCACACCGATGCAGAGCGAGTCGCCGATGGGCTCTTCCCAGTCGACGAAATCGAGGAACCGGAGCAGGAAGGCAGCTTTCAATTCGATCGCATTGTCGTCGGTCGCTTCAACGTCGCCGAACGTATCCTCGTACTCGACGTGGACAGTCGAGGCATGGGCGGGCGCGATCCCCATGCGCAGCCCCGGCATCAGACAGAGCGATGCCAGGAATAGCGATCCGGCTGCACGTCGATGAACTCGACGCAACCGCACCCGCATCATGGTGCCACCTCCGTCCCGGCCTGCGCACAGCGATAGCGGATCGAGATCCCCCATCTCGGCTGTAGCGTGCGCAAGGCACGGTATTCCTTCCTCCTACGAATGTTCGGCACCGGCGCGGGCTTCTTGACTCGCCCGCTGGCGCCCGGCAGGGGCAGATGCGCCACAACCGTCGCTCAGCGGGGCACTTCGCCTGGATTGCCATTCATGAAGAGGCGCATTCCGGCCGACCAATAGGGAGATGAAGGGTCGCTCCCGACACATGCGCCTGGTACCGCCGAATGGGCGGGACGAGCCGGCCGGCGGGCCAGGCCGTAACCGCGTGCTCAGCGGCCTCTTCGGCCCATCGCCCGGCACTCGGCCGGCATGGCGTCCGACGACCGTCGGCCTGGCGCTCGGCATCCATCTCTGTCTGGGCGGCGCGCTGGCCGCAGGCAGCCTGCTCCCCGCCTCGCAACCGACAGCGCAGCAGGAAGATGAGCGCTTCCTCCAGTTCTTGCCGCGCACGGCGCTCGCCGAGCGAGCCCCGCTGCCCGCCGCCGGTCCCCCGGCGCCAGCGGCCGCGGGCGAGGCGGTGGTACCTCCGGTGGAGGGACAGCCTCCCGAGACGGCCGAGACGGTCCAGCCGACGGACGTGCCGACCGGCGTCAGCGCTCCAGAGCCGTCCCAGCCGGCACCCGTCGCAGCGGCTGATGCGGACGACGACGGGACAGAAGCGGACGTGATTGCGGCCTCATCCATGGCCGGCAGTCCCGGGGGTGTGGTGGGCGGAGTGGCGGGCGGCGCACGCGACGGCGTGGCCGGAGGCGTGGCGGGCGGGGTCGTCGGGGGCGTGCCGTGGGGCGTCCCGGGTGGTTCGCTCGACCCGGAGGCGCTCTCGATTGGCGCCGTCGTCCCGCCCCAGGTGCTCGAGCGCGTGCAGCCGCAGTACCCGCCGATGGCGCGGCGGGCTCGCATCGAAGGCGAGGTGCGGCTCAATGCCGAGATTCTGAGCGATGGGAGCGTGGGCGAAATCGAGGTGATTCATGGCCTCGGGCTGGGATGCACCGAGGCGGCGATCGAAGCGCTCGAACACTGGCGCTTTCGGCCGGCCGAACGTGACGGCGTACCGGTCGACGCCTGGTTCGAGTTGACGGTCGAGTTCATCCTGAGCTAGGGGGCAAGGAATGCAGCCGACTTCGGCGTTCGGACCACTGGAAATCTGGCATTCGATGGGGCCGGTCGGGCAGTTCGTGCTGTTCGTCTTGCTGCTGATGTCGATCTACTCGACGACGGTCATGATCGATCGCTGGATGCTCTTTCGCAAGGCACGCCGCCAGTCGCTCGGTTTCCTCGACGCCGCCCGCCAGTTGCTGAGCGAAGGTCAGCTCAACGACGTCGTCGCCCTCGCCCGCAAAGCTCCCCACAGCCCGCTGGCGCGCATCTATGCGGCCGCCATTCTCGACGCGGCGCCGGGCAGCCGCTCCGGCTGCTGGGCGGAGGGATTCGAAGACACGATTCGCCGCGCCACGGAACGCGAGGGCGTCGTCATCACCCAGGAGCTCAAGCGCGGCCTTTCGGGCCTCGCGACGATCGGTGCAACCGCCCCCTTCGTCGGCTTGCTCGGAACGGTGATCGGGATCATGAACAGTTTCTTCGGTATGGCCGCCACCGGATCAGGCGGCATCGCCGCGGTCTCGGGCGGCATCGCCGAAGCGCTCGTCAATACCGCCGCCGGCATCCTCGTCGCGCTCCCGGCCGTCTGGGCCTTCAACTACTTCCTGGGGCGTTTGGAGCGCGTGCACGGCGAGATGGAGAACGCGAGCAGCGAGATGGTCGACTACTTCATCAAGCAATCTTGGAGCGACTCATGGCGGCTCGAGGGCACGACCGGGCGCCCGGTCAATCGCTGAAGAGCGAGATCAACATCACGCCGCTGGTCGACGTGATGCTGGTCGTCCTCATCATCTTCATCGTCGTCACGCCGCTGCTGCAGCAGAGCGCGAAGGTCGACCTGCCCGCCGCACGCCACCTCGAAGAGGCGTCCGAAGACGAAACCCAGGCCCTGACGGTGACGCTGCAAGAGAATGGACGCGTGCTCATCGGACGCGATCCAGTCGTGCGCACGGACCTTGCCGGACTGCTCCGGCTGCGCCGCCGCGAAGACCCGAGCCTGTCGTTCCAGATCAAGGCCGACCGCGGCGTTGCCTACGGGGAGATCAAGGAACTGCTCCGCGCCGGTCGCGCGGCGGGCTTCCGCGGCGCGGCATTGCTCGCAGAGGAGGCCGAGGCGACCGCTGAGCCGCTCCTTGAGACTGCCCCCTCCCCACCGGCATCCGCACCGGCATCCGCAGCGGGGCCGACACCGGAGCCCGCATCCCAGCTCGCGACGGAGCCCACACCATGAGCCACGGCAGCGACCGATTGAGCGATCTGCGGGCGGCGATCAACGTCACCCCGCTGGTCGACGTGCTGCTCGTCTTGCTGATCATCTTCATCATGGTCGCGCCCATTTTGACCCAGGCGGTACCGACCGACATTCCGCGTCCCGCGGATCCCACCGCCGACAGTGAGCCGGACTCCGAGCAGCTCGTGCTCCAGGTCGCCGCCGATGGCGCACTGCGACTGAACCGCGAGCCGGTCGCCGCATCGGCCGTGCCGCAGCGGCTAGAGGCGATCTACATGGATCGCCCCGGCCGCGCGGTCATCTTCCTCGATGCAAATGAGCAGGTGCGCTACGAGACCGTGATCGCAGTGATCGATCTGTGCCGGGATGGCGGGGCGAAGGTGATCGGGGTCGTGCCCGACTCGGTCATCAGCTCGACGCCCTGAGCTGGCCCCATGCTTGTGGCGCGATTCGTGCTGATTCGCTCGGGTAATCGCTCTTAGAGGAAGGAGTTGACTGCCCTAAGCAGCCATTGACGGGGCAGTTACTCGGATCAAGCCGCGCACGCTTCCACCGCCCCCCTAGCTTCGCAACCCGCCCTGAGCTAGAATCGTCCAACCAGCTTCCGAACAATGAGTTGTGGTGATCGGCCAGTAGGATCCGTTCCACAACCAACGGGAAACGGCGGCCCCGAAGGGCCGCCGTCCAAATCTGCAACACCCCTGCCCAACTCACCCTAGAACCGCGCCCGTACCGCCAGCATCACTGTCCGCGGACCCTGGAAGGAGACCGGCTCCCCGAAGTCCGGGTTCGCGCACTCCGGGCAGGGGCCTTCGGGGCTGTAGGGCGCGCCCTGCACCGAGCCGCCGACTTCGTACATCTCATCGACGTAGACCGTCTCGCGCTGGTTGAGGACGTTGTAGATGTCCATGCTCAACTCCAGCGTCTTGACCCCCGTGCTCGCCAGGCTGGCCGGCATCGCCACCGGATACCCGAAGTGCAGGCCAAAGGTCGTCAGCGCCGGCGTGCGACCGCTGTCGCCGCGCTCCTCGAGCAGGATCTCGGACTCGTTCCCGTAGACGTAGTTGTAGCCGAGCTTGGTGATCGGCAATCCGCTCTGCACCCGCAGGCGCATGCCGACATCCAGCCCGAAGCCGAGGCGGTAGGAGCCGTAGGCATTGAAGACGTGCGGGCGATCGCTCGGCAGCGTGCCGCTCGCGCTCGTGTGCTCCCAGACATCGGGATCGAGCAGGTAGGGGAAGTCGAACATCGAGGTGATGAACGGATCGCTCTGCCCGTTGTCGCGCCGGTAGTAGCCCTCGTAGTTGCCCCACAGACGCGAGTACGTATACGAGGCGTTGAGCTGCCAGTCATCCCGCAGGTGCCGGGCAATGCTCAACGTGATCGCGTCATACTCGCGCTTCGGCTCCGGGAAGAAGGGCGGGCCGGGATCGGTGATGACGTACTCGCCGAACGACGCCTCTCCCACCGTCAGCTCCGAATAGAGGCTGTCCTGCACATCCTCCAGCGTACGACCGAGGTGGCGGTGCAAGTAGGTCACGCCGACGACCACCGCGGGCATGATCTCACGCTCGGCACCGATGACGAACTCGTCGGTGTAGCTGAGCTTGGCATCGGGGTCGATGCGCGTCGGCTCACTGCCGAAGACGTAGGGCGCCCCGAGCTGCGCATCCGGCCCCAGACCCTGTGGATTGTTCGGGTCTGAGACGTCGATCTGTTCGAGGTCGTAGTCAACGATGTAGGTGATCTCCTGCGACATCGCCCGCACGGCGAGGTCGTTCGGCACCTTGCCGAAATAGCGCCCGTAGGCAAAGGAGAGCTTCGTGCGATTGTCGCGCGTTGGATCGAAGATGACGTGGAAGCGCGGCGACCAGTTATCCTTCCACGTGAATTCCGTCGCCGTGCCCTGCAGCTTCTCCTGCTCGTAGCGCACGCCGGCCATGATGCTCAAGTGTTTCGTCGGATTCCAGGTGTCGGAGATGAAGGCGGCCACGTAGTCGGCCGTCGTCTCGGTCCCCAGCTCTCCGCTGCGCATGCCGTTGGCACGGAAGCGCGCCCCGGTCGGATCAATGTCCCAGACATAGCCGCCGACCGATGTGACCGTCGATCCGTCGGCGAGCTCGATCTCGATCCCGTCGGGACCCGTGTTGCGCGAGGCTTCCTCGTAGCCCATGTTCTGGTAGTTGACGCCGTAGCGCAGGTGATGATCGCCCCCAGCCTGCAGGAAGTTCGAGAGCTTGAGTTGATACTGCAGGTTGGTCGACGTGTTGTTTTCGTAGAAGCCAACGCCGCCGTGACGCCGGTAGACATAGTCGCGCAGATCGTAGCCGGCCGGGGCGTCAAGCGCCGGATCCTCTTCGAAGCGATCTTCGTGATAGCCGACCATCCCCTCGACATAGAAGTTGTCGAGCACTTCGCCGTTCCACCGTCCGACGACGTTGTGGCTGCCATAGGTGAGCTCAGAGTACTTCGTCGTCGGATCCTCGACGGCGACGGCCGAAGCGCGCTGGGCGCCGTTCTTGCCCACCGACGGATCACCGAAGGCGGAGACCGTCAGGTAGTGATCCGGGTCGACCGCCCACTTGACGTTGGCGGCGTAGTTGTAGATCACGTCCTCGTAGTGCTCTTCATGCATCAGGCCCTGATCTTCTTGAACCGCCTGGGACGTCTCGAACTCGACGCGGCTGTAGGTCGGATTGAAAGCGGCAAACCACCAGGCCTTGTCCTTGGCAATCGGGCCGCCCGCTTCAAAGCCGTAGTCACTGCTCGAGACCCCGGTCGCATGCCCGGACATCAGCCAGTGGTCGCTGCGCTTGCGATCCGCCGCCAGCTGCTTGAACTGCTGGTAGGTGTAGACGCTGCCGGAGAAGTCGTTGCCGCCCGTCTTGGTGACAACATTAATGAAGCCGCCCAGCGCCTCGCCGTACTCCGGTTCATAGCCGCCGGTCTTGACCTGCACTTCTTCGATGTAGTCGTAGTTGACCCCCGAGCCAAGCGATCCGAAGAGGATCGAATAGGAGCCGGAGCTACCGTAACCCGTGTTGCCGACACTCATCCCGTCCACGATGTAGGTGTTCTCAAGGCCACTGGCGCCGGCGACCGAGGGGTTCGAGCCGTCGATCCCGCTGTCGACGACGTTGGGCACGAGTGCCAGCGCGCCCGAAAAACGCCGCCCGACGGGGATGCTCTCCATCGTCTTGGAGCTGATCGTCCCGCCCGTGGTCGAGGAATAGAGATCGAGCGCCGGGGCGCTGCCAACAACCTCGATCTTCTCCGAGGCGCCCGGGGTCAAGACTGCTTCGATCCGCACCCGGGCCAGTAGGCGCACGACGATGTCCTGGCATTCGGCGCTGATGTATCCGGGCGACGATGCGGTCAGTTCATAGATCCCCGGTGTGAGGTAGGGCACGCGGAACTCGCCGTCCGGTCCCGTCAGGTCGGTCTTGCTGCCGTGCTCGGACGTCACGGTCACCGTGACCCCACCCAACGGCGTGCCGTTCGGGTCGGTTACGGTTCCGAGGATCGTGCCGGTCGTCGCCTCTTGGCCGCGGGCGTGGCCGAAGCTGCAGGCTAGCACTAGCATGAGAAGCCCGGGCAGGAGGGTCTTGCGCATCATGTCCGTCTCCCTCGCGTCACAGAACAGCTTGCTCAGGGACCCCTCGATCCCGTCATCGCAACGCCAAACGACCCATGGAATTCACACTTACCTATGAATCGTCACTTGGGGGCGCTTCCTGTACGCTTCGCCCTACAAGAGCGCCCGCTGGGATCTGGGAGGCGCACGATCCCAACCACTTCCTCCGACCCAGCCCAACGGCGTCCCGCGGGCAGTCTCCGGCAGGCTGCTCGTCTCCGTAACGGATTTCCCTAGAACCAGTTATCAGGAGCGTGCAATCCGACCCAAAGGGCACACCACGGCCGCACCCGGCACGACGCATGCTGGTGGATCGGAGGCGTCCGAACGAGCCACCCAACTCATTTGTTGATTGTGAGATGCGAGCACGCGGACCGATCGGCCCACGTGTTGCGCGGGACATCAGGCATCGTGGCGAGCGGAGGCGGGAGGCGGCTCTGGCATCTGCACTTCCTTGGCCATAACCCACTGCACCAAAGTACCTTGAACGATAGACCGGACGTCTTCTTTCCACAACCAGGGGACCCTCCATGTCTATCATGATTGACAATATGTTCGCTCAACCGTACACTGCAACCATGCCGCTCAGGAATCACATCAAACAGCACCGCGCACGTCTCGACCTGACCCAGCAAGACCTGGCCGAGCGCGTCGGTGTGCGCCGCCAGACGATCCTGGCCATCGAGAAGGGGCACTTCATTCCCTCCACGGTGCTCGCGTTTCGGATCGCACGCGAGCTCGGCATGCGCGTCGACGAGCTCTTCGAGCTCACCGGCGACAAGGAGCAGGCGCCATGAAGAACGAAATGGACCTCCTGCGGATGGACGAGCGCCAGCGGCTTGCCTGGTTCATGGCAAACCGCGGCACCCTGATTGCCGTCGGGGCGGTCTGGATCGGGATGATCGCCTGGGAGCTGACCCACGACCGCCTGCCCGGTTTTCTGCTGATCATGGTGCCGGTCATGGCGTTGCTGCGCGCCGGTCTCTATGCCTTCTACACCTCACGCCCATGCACCCCGGCCGCGGCGGATGCGGGCGCCGACGCCCACCGCGATCCCGCCTGCGTGCGTTACGGGAAGTGGCTCGCCACGCTGCTGCTCGTCGTGGCCACTGTCTTGCCCATCTACCGCGTCGCGGCCGCCCCGGGCCAGCCCGAGGAGTTGCGCTTCGCCTGGGATCTCGTACGCGACGATCCGCTCTTCGCGCTGCCTCTTGCGCTCGTCTACCTCTGGCCGCTGGCGGTTCTCGGAATCCAGCGCTTGCACACCCCGCGCTGGATCCACGCGACCGTGCAATTCAGCGAGCCGTTTCTCGCCGGTGCGTCTGCCATCGTCGTGCTCTGGATCACGCAGCTGGTGATCGAGACCCGGGTCTTGCTCTTCCTGCTCGTCGGGCCGGCGGAGCCGATTGCCAGTTGGAGCTGCTATCTCGCCGTGGCGGCCAACGCACTCTACGTCGTCGCCTGGATCGCCGGCCTGCTCCGGCCGGTCGGGATGCAGGAAGGATAGGCTCGCGAGCGCTCCGGCCCGCGACGCTGGGTCCCGACATGTGGACTCACCCCGCCGCTGGCGGGCGTCCAACTGGAATGCGCGCCGAACCCGGTGCGCGGTCGGGCGAACGGTTCGCTGGCGCGCGACGTCAGCCGTCTGCGAGCGTCTCCAGCTCCTTGATCCACTTGGCCGGGTAGTGGGCAGTGTTGCTTGCGGTCACCAGACGCAAAGGGACTGGGATGGTCAGAACCAGCACGGCCGAGCACTTCCAGCAAGGATCTACTTCCTCGTGCTGCAATCGGGGTCGACCACCGCGCCACGGCGAGTGACCCAGCGAATTGTGGTGCTGCCCTAGCTGCGAGTATGCGGTCTGGCGATTGCCACGCCGTACCGGCCGCACCATGACAGACGCCCCCCGCTATGTTACACTATTGCATGCCGTCGCTGGCTGCTCTGGTGTTCGCCATGACCGCGTACCGTGACCCTGGGAGGATGACCATGCATCGTCGCCATCAGCACAGTTCACGTATCCCTGTCTTCACGCTCATTTCCATCGTCTCGCTCCTTTTCTCAGTCGGCTCGGCTGCGCCGCGAGCTGCCGTCTACTATGTCGACACGGCCGCGACCGGGCTCAACGACGGCTCAAGCTGGGACGACGCGTTCACCGAGCTGCAGTCCGCCCTCAGCGCCGCAGTCGGTCCCGACGATCAGATCTGGGTCGCGACGGGCACCTACTACCCGACCGCCGAGCTCGGCGGCAGCGGTGACCGCTATCGCTGCTTCTCGCTCAAGAACGGCGTCGCTCTCTACGGGGGATTCGCGGGAGACGAGGAAGCGCTCGAGGAACGCGATCTCGGCCTGAATCCGACGACGCTCTCGGCTGACATCGGCGTTCCCGATGATCCAAGTGACAACTGCTATCACGTCTTCTACCACCCCAATGACTCGAACATCGACGCGACGGCCATCCTCGACGGATTCACCCTGACGGGCGGCTACGCCGATGGGAGCTCCGATGCGCGGCGCGGCGGAGCGATGTACAACCAGGACGCTTCGCCTACGATTAGAAACTGCCTCTTCATTGACAACACATCAGCCGCCGTCTCCTATGCCGACGGCGGGGCGGTCTGCAACCGCTACGCCTCCCCGCGCTTCGAGCAGTGCGAGTTTCGCAACAACCTCTGCGGCCAATACGGCGGAGCGGTCGCCAACCTGTGGCAGTGCTCTCCGGTCTTCGTCGCCTGCCACTTCGAAGGGAACCATGCCGGTCTCGAGGGCAGCGCCAATGGCTTCGCCGGGGCGCTCTACACTTACGGCATTGGCTCTCCCCTGATCGTCGACTGCACGTTCACCAACAACTCCGCCAACTTCGACGGCGGCGCGGTCGGCAACGACGGATCCGGTGTCCTCGCCTACTTCGTCAACTGCCGCTTCACGGACAACACCGCGGTGCTCTATGGGGGTGCGGTCTACAACCGGGGGGCAGCCAACCCGACCTACGTTCAGTGTATCTTCACCGGCAATCAGGGCACAGCCGCCAATGCACACGGCGGGGCGATGTACAATCACAACGCCTTCCCGATCATCACCAATTGCGTCGTCTACGACAACGAGTCGGGCTGCGTCGGCAATGGCATCTACTGCTACCAGTTTTCCGACCCGGTGATCACGAATTCCATCATCATGGGCGAGGACGGGGTCTACA
>Ga0180436_10005113_pt1 | contig 11668 bp, 9 predicted proteins | sample SS_ome_2_FD_132434 | JGI IMG/M metagenome (GOLD analysis project Ga0180436, IMG submission 132434) | Hypersaline lake sediment archaeal communities from the Salton Sea, California, USA - SS_3_S_2 metaG | ecosystem: Environmental > Aquatic > Non-marine Saline and Alkaline > Hypersaline > Sediment...
CGGTATGCTCTCTTGCTTCGACCGAATCCTGTTCAAGGGCTACCTCCCTCTCGGGTGGAACGGCTCCATGGAGGGCTTTCTCACACAGAAAGGCTTGCGAATCAAGGACTTCGGCAACTTCGTCCAGAAACAATCCCGCCGCATCGTCGAGCACGCCCAGCGGCTGGCGGAGGACGCCGGGCGTCCCTATCTCTACCTGAACGGCCCCCACCGCAAGGAAGCCATCGTCCAGGGACTGATCCAAGCCGAGGGGCTGCAACAGGGTCTGGTCTGCGTGATGCGGGCGGTCGAGCCATGCCAGAGTTTCAAGGTCGTGCCCGGCGAGGGGCGGCCCCGGCTGGCCCCCACTCGACGGAAGTGTCTCTGCTTCTATTTCTACTTCCTCGATCCGAAGCTCGGGCTGATCCATGTGCGCATCCAGTCGTGGTTCCCGTTGGTGATCCAGGTGTGTGTCAACGGCCACGACATCCTCGCCCGCAAACTCGACAAACACGGCATTGCCTATCACAAGGAAGACAACGCCTTCACATGGATCGAAGACACCCGGCGAGCCCAACGGTTCGCCGACCGGCTGGTGCGGATGAACTGGCCGCGTATCCTCACGTCGCTGGCGCGGCGTGTGAACCCGTTGTTGAAGGACCTGTTGGCGGGCATGAACTACTACTGGGTCATCGATCAGGCCGAATACGCCACCGACTTGATGTTCCAGAGTCCCGCCGCGCTGCAACCCCTGTATGAGAAATTGGTGAAGCACGCCAGCACGTGCTTCTCCGCCGAGGATGTGTTGACCTTCCTCGGTCGCAAGCTGCACGGCAATTACCAGGGTGAGGTCCTCAGCGACACCAAAAAGCGTTGGCCCGGAGCCCGCGTGAAGCATCGGGCGAAGGGCAACTGGATCAAGATGTACGATAAGCATGGACGCGTGCTGCGCATCGAGACGGTGATTAACCAGCCGCGCGAGTTCAAGGTGCGTCGCCAGGGCACGCGCAAAGGACGGGAGGTGATCGATTGGTTCCCGCTCCGCAAGGGCGTCGCCAATCTGTTCCGCTACGCGGAGATCTGCCGCGGGTCGAACGGGCGTTACCTTGATGCCCTGGCCGTGGTTGAACCGCCGGTCGAGGCGATGCGGACGTTGCGTCAGCTGGGCCGTTCGAAGCGACGTCGTGGGCGTCCCCATCGCGGCTTCAACCCGATCGCCGAAGAGGACTTGCGCCTGTTCGCGGCCATCTTCCGCGGCGAGCATGCCCTGCAGGGCATTCGTAATCAGGATGTCCGTCAAGAACTTTACGGTCAGCCCCGCGACAGCGCCCTCCGCCGTCGCCACGCGAACCGTGTGAGCCGACTCTTTCGACGCTTGCACGTCCACGGCCTCCTGGCAAAGGTTCCCCGCACCCGCCGCTGGCGACTTACCGAGCGTGGCAATCTGCTGATCACGATGTTCCTGCAATGTCATTACACCAAGTACCCAACACTATTGGCCACCTTGGCCGCCTAAAACATGCGCGCAACGTGCGCAGAAGTCGTGACCAAAGACTCTAATCGTCGCTATACAGCTGACCTTGTAACACGCGTTCGAAACTGAACGGGCAGCTAGCCGTACGCTCACAAGCCTTAATCTGCGGCGTGAAGCATTGCTAGCAACGGGCTACTTCAAATCAGACCGCGGATGAGGGCGATTCGCCCGTCGGCCCAGCCGGTCTGCTCAAACAACGCCCCGCGGTGGACTCCGCCGGGCCGAGCGATCCCTCGCCAGCCCCCCCACCGACACCCGAGGGCCGACCCGGGGTTCATTGATAGGGAGGCACGGGTCGCGGCTCGATCGCCGATCCATCGCGCACGGCTCCCGGCGCGGTCCCAGTTCGGTCCCAGTTCGTTCACGGCCCGACCGCCGGTCGGACCCGGCCCAATACCCTAGTACCGGCTCGATCGCGGAACGCTTGCCGACCAGCACCCGCCCGTGGCGAACTGTTGCGACCGACACCGACCGACACCGACCGACACCGACCGACACCGACCGACACCGACCGACACCGACCGACACCGACCGACACCGACCGGCACCGACCGGCATCGCACCGGCATCGCACCGACACCGACCGGCATCACACCGACACCGACCGGCACCGACCGGCACCGACCGACACCGCTCGGATCGTCCCGCCACGGGACCCACGACACTCGCAACAGGAGAATCCCATCATGACTTGCCAGCCCATCAAGCCCGCCGTGGTGGCTGCCGACCGCGCGCCGCTAACAATCATCGCCGCCGCCCTTGTCACAAGTGCGTCACTGCTGGGGATGCTTGCCTGCCCATCCCCGGCCGCCGCCGGCGACCCATCTGCCGCCGACCCATCTGCCGCCGACCCATCGCCCTACGACCCACTGGCCGTTCGGGAACAGCCCGCCCCGGCGGTCATCGACTTGACCGTCGAGGATGATGCCCGCGACCGCGAGATCCCCATTCGCGTCTATCTGCCCGGCGGAGCGTCGAACCGGCCGGCGGCCGACCGGGAGCGATCCACCACCGCAAAGCCCGCCCCGGTGATCCTCTTCAGCCACGGCCTGGGCGGATCGCGCGAGGGCTGCGCCTATCTGGGCAAGCATTGGGCGCGGCGCGGCCACGTCGCCGTGTTCCTCCAGCACCCCGGGAGCGACGCCACGCTGTGGCGCGACGTGCCCCGCGCTCGGGGTCGGGCGGCGCTGGAAGCGGCGGCCAACGGTCGCAACCTGCTGCTCCGCGTGCGGGACGTTCCGGCCGTGCTCGACCGGCTCGACACCTGGCATCGCTCCGCCGGGCATGACCTGGCCGGGCGGCTCGATCTGACGCGCGTGGGAATGTCCGGGCATTCGTTCGGCGCGCTGACCACCCAGTGGGTCGCCGGTCAGGCCATCCGCGGCGGCCGTCAGCCGTTCGCCGATCAGCGCATCCGCGCGGCGTTGATTTTCAGCCCCAGCACGCCCCGGCGGGGCCGTGCCGAGGACGCCTTCGCCGCCGTGGAGATTCCCTGGCTGCTGATGACCGGCACGCGGGACCTCGCCGCGATCGGGGGCGCCGACATGGCCGCGCGGCTGGGCGTCTTTCCCGCGCTGCCCGCGGGTGAGAAGTACGAACTCGTGCTGCACGAGGCCCAGCATTCCGCCTTCACCGAGCGACCCCTGCCGAGCGATCGCGGCCCGCGGAACCCGAACCACCATCGGGCCATCCTCGCGGTGAGCACCGCCTTCTGGGACGCTTATCTCGGCGACAGCGAGCCGGCCCGCGCGTGGCTCGATGGCCCGGCGGTACGCGGCGTTTTGGAAGCCCGGGACCGCTGGCAGCGGAAGTAGCCGCGACGGCCGGGAACAGCAGCGGCTGGGCCGACGCGACACAAGGCGAATGCGGGGAACCCACGCTTGGCGAGGGCATCTCTGCGTCTCTGCTTGTCATCACGTTGCTGGACGCCCTCTCGCCGGTTACCACCTCAGCGGTTACCACCTTGCCACCAAGTTGCCGATCACCATGTTGCTGGTCATGAAGTTGCTGCTCATGACGTTGCTGGCCGGTCCACGGCGTTCGATGCTGTGTGCCCTCCGCCAGTCATTCCGCCAGTCACTCCGCCAGTCACTCCGCCTGGGGGTGATTGAGTTCCAGGTCCATCTGCCCCAGACGCCGCAGCCCGTCCAAGCCATGCGCCGCCCGCTGTAGCGTCTGCTCGTCCACGGGATCGAACACGGCCTCGAACCGCTCGGCCCGTGCCTGCTCGGACCGTGCCTGCTCGGACCGTTGGCGCCAGGCCGCCACGTGCGAGCCCAAGGCGGACGCGGTCACCTCGGGGCCCGCGCTGCGATCATCCGCCGCTGGCTGCCGCTCGATCGCTGGTGTCGTGCCGTACCATCCGGCGGCCACGAGCAGCAGGTCCAAGGGACGCGTGCCGCGGACGGAAATCAACGACGGCTCGGGCGAGCTGCGGAAGTCCATGTGCCCGATCATGATCAGGCCCGCATAGTTGTCGATTTCGATCGGCAGATCGGATTTGGGGTGCCGGTCGCAGTGTAGCTTGGCGCCTTGAATCACCACGCCTCCGGGCGGATCGCCCGGTTGGCCGCTGAAGCGGGCGAACTGCTCCGCGTTTTCCGCGTAGGCGTCACTGATCACCAGTGTCTGGTTGTCGCGTACGCAGAGCGTACACGGCTTCTCGCCGCTGAACCGCGTGAGCAGCCCAATCAGCCCGCCGCGCCGCTGGTCTCGGCCCTCGACAATGAGGTTCCCGTAATACGACGTGGTGGCGAGAATCCGCGCCGCCCCGCAATCGCGCAGGTGCAGGTTGCCGGTCATGTTGTGGATCAGGACCACGGCCTCCTCGCCCAGCCCCACCAACTTCAGCCCCATCCCATCCAATGCCTTCTCATAGATTCCGTGGACCCAAAGGCCCTCGTACGTCACCCGCGATGGCGCTGGAGAACCGCTCTGCAGGACGTCGGCATGGCGCTCCGCCCCGGCGAACCGCAGGTGCTCCAGTTGCAGATGATCGGCATCCCGCACGTGAAAGACGCTCGCCCGCTGGCTCCCCTTCCAAACGATCCGCGTGCCGCTTCCCGACCCGCCCACGCGATACTCGCTCCCGCTTAAGGAAAGCGTTTCGGAAACCACGTACTGGCCGCTGGGGAGGTAGGCCAGCGCACCGCGGCCATGCGTCCTGGCGGCTTGGATCGTGGCTCGAATCGCTCGCGTGTCGTCGGTTCTTCCGTCGCCCACGGCGCCAAAATCCCGCCGCGCGTCGAAGATCGTCCTTGGCACGTCCACCGCGCTCTTGAGAAAACCGCGGTCTGGCGGCAGTTCGTGGACGCTGATATCGCCCGGCGGGATCTCCACGATCCCCGCGCGGTCGCCGCGGTAGAGCTTCACGGCCCCCTTGACACGGTTGTTCGAGAAGATCAGCGGCCCCCGCCGCCCCGCGATCGGCGGGGTTCCCCCCGGCGGATCGGAAAAGGTCGAATCCATCACCAGCACCGGCGAGAGGCGGTGCCGGTGGAAGAGGATCGCCCCGCCCCGCTCCTTCCAGCCGGCCACGTGACACTGCTGGATGGTCAAGGGGGCCACCTTGGCCGCGTAGATCAGAAACGCCTGCGAGCCCAGGGAGGTGCAACGCCGGATCGAGCCGCCATGTTCGCTTTGGATCATCAGGTCGCTGCGTTTGCTCCGCGCGAAGTGGCAGTTCCGCACGTATCCATTGCCGTGCATGTCCCACACGCCCGTGCCGCAATCGCGGAATTCGCAGCCGTCGATCGTGTTGTTGTAGTCGTTGAAATTCAGGTAGGCGATACCCCGATCGCAATGCTCGAACAGGCAGTTCTGGAAGAGGATCTCCGCCGACTGGTACTTGCCCTTGCCAATGCGGATACCGCTGTCGGTAAAGCCCCGGAAGGCCTGGTGCCGATGGACGATGCCCGTCTCGAAGTAATCCGATCGATGGTCGATGCCGATGCCGGCTCGGCCCCGGCCGTCCCAGGCGATTCCGACATAGCGCCCCAGGTGGGCCACGCCCGTCTTGATCCAAAGCATGGCCGCCGTCTCGTCCGCCGCCCCATCCCAGACGATCCGTGTCAGGCGCCCGCAGCCGATCAGCGCCCCGCCGGTGATCCGTTTGGCTTCCTCCCCCTCCGGCCCCGGCTGCCGCAAGACGAGGGTTTCGGTAATCCGGTAGGCGCCGGGCGGAAAGTAGACCGTGCTCCCGCTGCGCATCGTGTCCAAGGCCGCTTGCAGGGCCGCCGTGTCGTCGGCCTCGCCGTCTCCGACCGCGGCCGGTTGGACGTCGCTGGTCACGTCCAGCCAGTCGGAACGCTTCTTCCATCTAAGCGCGGGGATGTCGCTCCGCGGCTTCATCTCGACGGTTGCCCCGCAGCCGCGATTCACAGCCCGCGGGGAGGCCTGGTCGTCGGCCTGCGGTGACGGCGGCAGGGACGCCGCGCCACCCCCAGTTGCATGGAGAAGGACAAGCGCCGCCGCAAGTCGGCAAGTGATTGTCATTGTTCCTGGTTTCTGTCTGGGTGGTATACCAACCGCATCCTGGCACGGGCACGCCAGGGTGCTTGGCGTCATGGGACGCGCGAAACGGTTGCCGGGCGGCCTGCTCAGCCGGCCGGACCATCCTCCCTACCCTCTTGGCATTATGCCCGCTTTGCTTGTTCGCCGGAAGGCAAACTGGATGAGACCCCTTGATTCTGAGTCGCCACGAGCCACGCATGGCGCTTCACACACGCTCGACCAGCTTGCCGTGAACGGCGCTCAGAAAGCGTAGCGCTGGGGGGGTGACAGGGGGCCGGCGACGCGGCGGAAAGAGTCGAAATCCGGGCCGTCACCAACGCGACCTTCGCCTTGAACGGACCAGAACTTCGCCGCCGTCGCTTACCCATCTGGACCCCCTTCCAGGCTATCCCCCAACGCCAGGATAAATCGTACTGGACTGCCCAAATATCGGGGTCCACCTCACGCACCGACGGTCAACAACCTACAGGGGCTTAGGGCACAACCACCGTGCCCTCGAATTGGCGGAAGTGATCGTCCAGCGCCACGGCGGTCTGGATTCCAAGTTCGCCCATCACAACCTTGCTGGTGCAGTCAGTGAAGCTCCAGCCGGCCGAAGCACGCTGCTCGAACAGAACCCAGGCTTGGTGGATCTGGGATGGCGTAAGGAAGTGGAGCCGGGCCACTCGCCCCTCGAAGAGCGCGCGTCCCAGCGCCCGAGCCACATCAATCTGATTCCGGCCGATCGGCAGGGTTACCGTCTCGTCGAGGCAGTCGTCTGTCGTCAACAGTGGTTCGCCATTCGCGTCGAACCAAGCCTTGACGCGAGCGTGGTGAGGATCCGACACCACGTGTCGTGCAAACCACGCCCCCGTGTCGACAAAGACCATCACGGGTTCCCATACAGCAGTCTGTCGTGGTCGGCTCCGGAGAACCCATCATTGGGAAGGTCGCGCGACAACGCCGCGATGCGGTCCATCTCGTCTCGGATTCGCTTCCGCTCGGCGTCGGGCAACCGGTCCTGCCCTTTGCCGGAGTCATCGCGCACGCTGATCACCACCTCCGCCCCCTCCGGCAGGGAGGCCCCCGGCGACGGGACAACCACACCGTTCTCAACGCGACCGTTGATGTCCATGACAGTATCGTGGGCTGAGAACCCACAAAAATCAAGGCCGAACCACCTGGTTCCGGTGATCGACGGCCCCCCGATCCTTCAGCCCTTGCACTAATCTTTGCGAAAAGAGAGCAGAGCAGTAGCCGTGATGAACACCCAGAGGTTTTCATCCCGCTTCCAGCAACTCACGGGCATTTGCCCATTCGACTGGCAGATCGGTCTTTGGGAGCTGCTGATCGAACAGCCACCGGCGAAATGGCCCCCTGCGGTGGATATCTCGACGGGACTTGGAAAGACACATGCGATCACCGTGTGCTGGTGCCCGATGGAGTCATTGGCCGAGCAAGGCGCGCTGGGTCAATTCCCGCGGCGCTTGGTTTATGTCGTGAACCCTCGCGGAACGTGTCAACCTGTTTGAGACACCTGCATGTCGGAATTAGTGTAGGGTGGACTCGCTTCGCGAGCAGCATTGTTCGGATGTGGGGCCAGCCCCCACGCTGCCGGGATTGTTTCAGGCATGGCTCGGGGGTCCGAGGGTGTTTGGGGGACAGCGGTTCGGCTAGCATGATGGTGTTGATCCACGCGGCCTCGGGCGACGGCAACGGCGCGGGCCGGCGGTTGACGAACCGTTGTGGATGCCGCGCATCGGCCGCGTCGCGCGTCTTCCGGCGCCGACTCGTGGATGACTTCAGTGAAGCCTTCGTCGCCACACCCGACGTCCCAGTCGACAACCGCGAGATTCTCGAGTTCGCCGGAGGCATCGACCTCTTGGACCTTCCCGCCGCCGCGGTCAACCCGTACGGCGACGGTCGGGCGAGCGCGCGGATCGCGGCCATTCTTGCCGGCCAGCCCGTCACACCGTTCTAATCTCGCGGCGACGTGGCGTGCGATCCGGCGTCCGCCGCTTCCCAGCCGGTTTGCCATGCAACTCGTGCCGGCTTGGATGATTCCAGGTGGATCCGCTGAGCGTGTCGGTGCCCGGTCGCCTTGCGGTTCGATAGCCCATCAGAGGGGGCATTGCCGTGAATGAACTGTGGGTATCCACACTGGCCCCCTCCGCAGATGTAGGGGAAAGCGCTACCCCCCATACTAAAAAACCGCAAAATGGGCCGAGAAAGGAGGCTGCCTATTTACAACACCCCGCGACCGACTAGACTGAAACCCAACGCATTTACTCTGAAAGGTGAGGCAGCGGTCACTCGAGTTTGCCGAAGCAAGCGACACGACGAGCAGAAACGATCTCGGCGAAACGAGTGGCTGGAACGTCGGTTTAATCACTACTGCGTGCCCCGTCCCGGCGGACCTTGGCTGAAGGTCCCATCTCCCGGGCGGCACCACTCGCTGACCGACCCAGCGCTCGCTGGCTGCGCTCACCCCGTCGCGCGAGGCGTCTGACGACGCATCCTCGCCCTCTCTTGCCTCGGCCCCCCCGGCTCCCACGAGGAGCGATCCTCAGCCGGTACTGCTGCGCGCGCCGCGCAAGGACGAACACCAACGACCCGAAAAAGCGAGGTAGCGCAACCGCGACATACGGAAACGACGACTCGACAACGCGAGGTAGCGAGACCGTGAGATGTTATCAGTGATTCGCTTCTCCACCTGCAACCCCTTCCATTTCGGGCCGAATGGCGGCGAGGCGCGCTAGGGCTGGAAGAGCGAACTATACGTCTTAGCCGATCGTTCCTCACCACTTTAAAGGAGTAGTTTTATGAGATGCGCATGTGTGATTGCAGCGATACTCTTGACGACCTGCGGGGCGGCCACCGCCAGTGTGTTCACCGTCACAAGCGTCAATGACTTGACGCCGACTGGCCCATTGGCTACCAGTCCCTCCAGCCACCTCACAAGGTACGTCACGTCGACCGGAACCGCCGCCAACTTCGAACTGTGGTACACCGATGGACAGGGGTCGCTACCGGCGTACTACGTTACTGGAAGCTATGACGGCAGTTCGGTCACGCTTAGTTCGCCCGCGGCCGTCACGCTTGACGACAATGGCCTGGGCTGGACTACCGATACATACGCGGGTTACCACCTGGAGGTGATCAAGGAGGGAAGCACGTACCACATGATCAACTTCAGACATGAGTACCTCACCGGGACGACGCCGACCAGTTTCACCAAGCAGGGAGTGATTAGCTATTCACCATCACTGACCGATCCGGGACCACCGGCGACCAATGGCTCCGAGGACTATGGTGTAGCAGGTTTCATGGAGGATGGCGGTGCCTATCGCGTGATCCAGGACACGAACTTTGGGCGACTCTTTCCGGCTTCCACGACCGACCTAGCGGGTATGGCCTGGGACCAACATGGCTGGGCGTTTCATAATAGCCTGCCCGAAAACGGCGGCGCCATCCAACAACCCACCGCCACTCCCGGCACGGCCAATGATCCAACGTACAGGCTCTCGCCGTCCGGCGACCTGTTGAAGCTGGACGGAAGCTACCTGTTGTTCGTGCCCGACAACGAAGATGCGGGCTTGGGCCTCGTTGACCTGGGAACGGATATCACCCAGGGCATCGCCAACCAGGATTGGATTTACGACCCCAACGGCGATACCCTCACCCCCCCGAGCCCGATCCTCGGAACCAGCGGCAACCCCGGACTCGGCGGCACGAACACTCGGGACGACTTCCGGGAGGCCACTCTCCTGCCGACGGCCAACCCCGGTGAATTCCTGGTGATCTACACGGCCAGTTGGCCGGGGGACAGTAAGCAACTCGGTGCCGCGGTGATTCAGCTGACCAGTGGAGAAATCCCCGAACCCACCTCGCTGCTGCTCCTGCTCGGGGCGGCGGTGAGCGGGCTGCTGCTGACCCGGCGGCGACGAAAATAGTTGCTCGCAGGCAAACAACCGATCGGCCCGCCGCCTGGGGCAAATCCGGGCGGCGGACCGGATCGCAACCCCAAAGAACGCGCAAACAACCAACGACTCGACAACGCGAGGTAGCGGAACCGCGACATCGTGACACGACAGCGAAGAGTAGCGGGCCCGTCGCCTTTGTCCCGGCCACCGGCCGGGGGTGGTAGGGCCAACAACGAGAATCGAGACTAAATCCGCCCCAACGCGGACGTTTCCAAGGGATGCCGGCCCTCTCCGGTTATGAAGGGTTTGTATCGTGAATACGACAATGAAAATCATGAGTTACACCGTTGCGTTAATGGTTACTCTGGTACTTGCACATGTTGCCTCCGCTGAGATCGGGCACTTCGAGGGATTTGAGGATTCTGGTTGGGCCGCGAACCAGACGGACAACTGGCAGAACTTTTACAGCGAGATCGAACGCGCAGATTCTTTGACGGACGGGATAACTTCTCGCACCGGCAACGCGCACGCGATCATCACCAACCTGGGCACTGCTGAAAACGTTTTTGGAGAGCAGACCTTGGGCGCGGGCGGTGTCTACACGCGTTTTGGCGGCTACTCTAGCAGCTTCGGTAGCGGCTTTACCGCGCGACTGGACGTCTATCTCGACATAAACTGGTCAGAAGGCGAAGGACTCGACTACAGCGTCGGCATCAACGATTCCGGTGGCAGTCACATGCGCGATTACATCATGCACATTGGCGTGACTGATCAAGGGCTGCTTGTCAACAGTTCTTGCAACAGCGACCTCAGCTTCAACGAATATAAGTTAGAGAACGAGAACGATAAGGCGTACGGCACCATCACCCAAACCGGCTGGTACACCATGGAGCACAAATTCTACGACGATGCCGGGACCGTATCCGTAGATACCAGCTTATTGGACTCCACTGGCGATTCGGTCTGGAGCGCGACCATTGGGTCCTCGGACGAGGTGGCAACCGCTGGCGGGCACCGCTACGGCTGGTTCACCTTCTGCAACATCGACGGGCTTGCACTTGACAACACAACAGTTGTCCCCGAACCCACGTCACTCATGCTCCTGCTCGGGGCGGCGGTTAGCGGTTTGGTGCTCACCCGGCGGCGACGCCGGTAGCGGCCCGGCGGGTACAACGTCCCCGAGGGGCCATCGCCCCTCGCAACCATCTGCCCGGCGTCCCGCGCCGCAGCGCGGGGCGCCGGGCCATTTCAACACGCCTCTCGGACATGGGAAGCAAAAGGCACGATGAAACAGTGGTACATGTGGGCCCCGGACGGCGAACGCGGACCGTTCACCGCCGACGAGATTCTCGGCATGGCGCGGAGAGGACAGGTCGCGCCGGGCCAGTTGCTGCGGGCAGAGGATTTCGCGTGCCCAAGCCAAGTTGATGTCCCCGACGATCTCGGTGGCGATGGCAACGAGCGGCTCTCGTTAGCCGAGCACGCGCGGAACGACCAGAATCCGGGCGGTCAGGTCGGTTTGGCCAACAACAACGCCGCGCGGACGGGCGAGACCATCGCTCGTTGGGCCCCGTTGCAATTCGTCTCGACACTGACCTTGTCCGCGCGGCGCGACGGGCCGCTGGCGACACTGGCCGCGATCGGTAAATGGTCGCTCCTGGCCGCGGCGCTGCTGTTTTGTGGAATGGCATTGCTGGCCGAGCAATCGATGGCTTGCCTCCAGGCTGCCGCACTGGCCGTC
>Ga0180436_10005114_pt1 | contig 11666 bp, 10 predicted proteins | sample SS_ome_2_FD_132434 | JGI IMG/M metagenome (GOLD analysis project Ga0180436, IMG submission 132434) | Hypersaline lake sediment archaeal communities from the Salton Sea, California, USA - SS_3_S_2 metaG | ecosystem: Environmental > Aquatic > Non-marine Saline and Alkaline > Hypersaline >...
AACGCGGTGGGCTTCTTCCTGACCGCGGGCTTCCTCGGCATGATGTATTACTTCGTTCCGAAGCAGGCTGAACGCCCGGTGTTCTCCTACAAGCTCTCGATCATCCACTTCTGGGCGCTGATCTTCCTTTACATCTGGGCCGGTCCGCACCACCTGCACTACACCGCGCTGCCCGACTGGGCCTCGACGCTCGGCATGGTGTTCTCGGTGATCCTGTGGATGCCCTCCTGGGGTGGCATGATCAACGGTCTGATGACGCTCTCGGGCGCATGGGACAAGCTGCGCACCGATCCGGTCATCCGGATGATGGTCGTGTCGATCGGCTTCTACGGCATGTCGACCTTCGAAGGCCCGATGATGTCGATCAAGGCGGTGAACTCGCTGTCGCACTACACCGACTGGACGATCGGCCACGTGCACTCCGGCGCTCTCGGCTGGAACGGCATGATCACCTTCGGCGCGCTCTACTTCCTCTTCCCGCGCCTGTGGAACAAGACCGGCCTCTACTCGCTGCGTCTGGTTTCCTGGCACTTCTGGCTCGCGACCATCGGTATCGTTCTCTACGCATCGGCGATGTGGGTGACCGGTATCATGGAAGGCCTGATGTGGCGTGAAGTCGATGCACAGGGCTTCCTCGTGAACTCGTTTGCCGACACAGTGGCAGCCAAGTTCCCGATGTACGTGGTGCGTGGTGTCGGCGGTATTCTCTACCTCACCGGCGCGATCATCATGGCCTACAACCTCTGGATGACCGTTAAGCGGGCTCCCCTTGCACGGGAAACCACCGCCGCGGCGCCGGCTGAATAAGGAGGGCCGGACAGATGGCACTTATTGACAAACACGTCATCGTCGAGAAGAACGCAACGCTTCTGCTCATCTTCTCGCTACTGGTTGTGACTGTCGGCGGTATCGTCGAGATCGCACCGCTGTTCTATCTCGAGAACACGATCGAGGATGTAGAGGGCGTACGCCCCTACTCCCCGCTCGAACTCACGGGCCGGAACATCTACATTCGCGAAGGCTGCTATGGCTGTCACAGCCAGATGATCCGGCCGATGCGGGACGAGGTGGAGCGATACGGCCATTACTCACTGGCAGCGGAGTCGATGTATGACCATCCGTTCCAGTGGGGCTCGAAGCGGACGGGGCCCGACCTCGCCCGCGTCGGCGGCCGCTACTCGGATGAGTGGCACGTGGACCACATGATCGACCCGCAGTCGGTCGTGCCGGAATCGGTGATGCCAAAATATGGCTTCCTGATGAACAACGTGATCTCGCCGGATAGCACCTACATCGTGGACGTGATGGCGACCAACCGTTTCGTGGGCGTGCCCTACACCGATGAGCAGATGGAAATGGCCGTGGCTGACTTCTGGAGCCAGGCCGATCCCGACGGCAGCATCTTCGAGGATGCCGACCCGGACGCCCTGCTCGACCGGTATCCGGGGGCGCAGACGCGCAACTTTGACGGACAGCCCGAAGTCACCGAGATGGATGCGATCATCGCTTACATGCAGGTGCTGGGCACGATGGTTGACTTCTCGACCTTCGAACCTGTCGCAAGCCGTTAAGGGAGAGGTGTGATGGAAGGTCAGGACACATACACGGTTTTCCGCGCATTCGCGGACAGCTGGGTGCTCCTCGCCATGTTCCTGTTTTTCATCGGCGTTGTTGTCTGGGCATTCCGCCCAGGCAGCAGCCGGGTGTACAAGGACACGGCCAACATCCCTTTCCGCCACGAAGACAAACCTGCCGGTGACGGGGATTCCCCCGGCGCTCAGTGAAGGAGGACCGGCTTTGAGTAAAGACGATAAAAACAAGGTCAATACCACTGGCCATGAGTGGGATGGCATCGAAGAGTACAACAATCCACTGCCGCGCTGGTGGGTGTGGATTTTCTACGCAACCATCATCTGGGGCATTGGCTACACCATCGCCTACCCGGCTTGGCCGCTGGTAAAAGAAGCGACGCCCGGCCTGCTCGGCTTCTCGACGCGAGCGAACGTGCAGGCCGAGATCGAGCGTTTCGACGGCATGAACGCCGAGGTCAAAGCTGAGCTCGCAAGCGCGGATCTCACCACGCTGGCGGATAACGAGGAGATCTATTCCTACGCGATCCAGTCCGGCCGCGCGACCTTCGCGACCTTCTGCTCGCAGTGCCACGGCTCTGGTGCCGCTGGCGCGAAGGGCTACCCGAACCTGCTCGACAACGACTGGATCTGGGGCGGCGACATCGAAGAAATCGCCTACACGATCCGCCACGGCATCCGGAACGAGGACGACTTCGACGCCCGCTGGTCGGAAATGCCCGCTTTCGGCGATGATTACCTCTCCGACGAGGAAATCACCAACGTGGTGGCCTATGTTCGCTCGCTTTCGGGTCTCGAAAACGATATGGGTGATGTGACGGCGGGTGAAGAGGTCTATCTCGACAATTGCGCCAGCTGCCACATGGATGACGGCACCGGCGACCGGATGCAGGGTGCACCCAATCTCACCGATGCGATCTGGCTCTTCGGGTCTTCTTTCGCAGAGGTCGAGCACTCGGTTCGTGTCGGCCCGTTCGGTGTGATGCCGGCCTGGGGCGAAGAGGGTGTTGGCCTTGACGATGCCGTGATCAACGGTGTCGCGGCCTATGTTCACCAGCTGGGCGGCGGCGAATAACGCTGGCCAGCACAACGAGTTCCGGGGCCTCACTTCCCCGGGAAAGGCACCGGCTCCTGATCCTGTTCGCGCGTTTCTCCGGGGTCGGTGCCACTCATAGCGAGGGCCGGGGCATTGCCTCGGCCCTTTGCCGTTCTCGGCCCCACGGGTCGGCCCCGCCATCTGGCGGGGCGCGACCTACTCGTTACAAGGAGGGACGGATCCGGTTCAGCGCGTTTCTCCGGGATCGCGACGTCGAGTGTCGGGGCAGAATGTCGCAGGCGCAAGTCCCTGGAACGGGTGGCGGGCCATCAAATTTAAGTTATATCTGAAATTGAAGTTTTCAGACGGGGCAAGACACTGCGCAGATTGCCTTACTCTCATGGCGTTTGCGCGCGCCGCAGGTGTCCGGGAAACGGTTGATCCATATCAAAGTGATCTCGGGTGCCGCTCAATACAACCAAGCTCAACACGCTCAGCAGGATCGTTCCCCCCATGGCCAGTGACACTCCCGAAACACCGGAGCAACTCTATTCCGCCCGCGAGCCGGTATTCCCGCGCCGCGTGAACGGGTTTTTTCGGTCGCTCAAGTGGTGGATCATGGGGATCACACTTGGCATCTACTACCTGACACCGTGGATCCGCTGGGATCGCGGCCCCAATCTCCCCGACCAGGCCGTGCTGATCGACATGGCTGGCCGTCGCTTCTTCTTCTTCTGGATCGAAATATGGCCGCATGAATTCTATTTCGTCGCAGGCTTGCTGATCATGGCGGGGCTTGGGCTCTTCCTGTTCACTTCGGCACTCGGGCGGGTCTGGTGCGGCTATGCCTGCCCGCAAACTGTCTGGACCGATCTTTTCGTGCTCGTGGAACGCTGGATCGAGGGCGACCGCAACGCCCGTGTGCGGCTCTGGAAACAGAAATGGAATGGCGAAAAGATCCGGAAATACACGTTCAAATGGGTGGTGTGGTTTCTGATCGCGATGGCTACGGGCGGGGCATGGGTGTTCTACTTCGCCGATGCCCCGACGTTGCTGCGTGGCCTTGTCACATTCGACGCGCCGATGGTTGCCTACGGGACGATCCTTGTTCTGACACTGACCACCTTCGCCTTCGGCGGTTTTGCTCGCGAGCAGATCTGCATTTACGCCTGCCCCTGGCCTCGCATCCAGGCCGCGATGATGGACGAAGACACCATCACCATCGGTTACCGCGAATGGCGTGGTGAACCACGTGGCAAGGGCAAGGATCGCGACGGGCTCGGCGACTGCATCGACTGCAACGCCTGTTTCAACGTCTGTCCGATGGGGATCGATATCCGCGACGGCCAGCAACTGGCCTGCATCACTTGCGGCCTGTGCATCGACGCCTGCGACGACATGATGGAGAAGGTCGGCAAGCCGCGCGGTTTGATCGACTATCTTGCACTGAAGGACGAAGCCGAAGAGCGTGTTGCTGGCAAGCCTGTTCACCACGTGACCAAACACGTCTTCCGGCCGCGCACGATCCTGTATTTCGTGCTCTGGGCCGCCGTCGGCGTGGCCTTGACGGTGGCGCTCTTCGTGCGCTCGGACATGCAGATCACCCTCCGCCCCGAGCGCAACCCGGTTTTCGTGACGCTGTCGGACGGCGCGATCCGGAACACCTATGAGCTGGGAATCCGCAACATGCACGGCGAGATGCGTCCGTTCTATGTCTCTCTCGGTGAAAACAGCCCGCTTTCGATCGAGCTTCAGGGAACCGAGGGAACTGTGGTAGAAGCACCCGCAGACGAGGAAACCAAGGTGCGCGTCTACGTGGTCGCGCCTGCGGGTTCGCCGGAGGCAATGGCCGATCGCACGCCGATCCGGCTCTGGGTAACCGACGGTGAAAGTGGCGACCGGGCTTCGCGCGATACGGTCTTCAACGGAACGGGGAAATGAACGCAATGGCTGACCGGGACAAGGCAAACGGTAAAGAAATCACGGGTCGCAAGGTGTTCTTCATCTTCGCAGGCGCCTTCGCCATCATCATCTCGGTGAACCTTTTCATGGCCTATTCGGCCATTGGCACTTTCCCCGGTCTCGAGGTCAAAAACTCCTATGTTGCCAGCCAGTCCTTCGACGACGAGCGCAGAGCCCAGGAGGCGCTGGGCTGGGAAGTGAAGGCGCAGATCGACGAAACCAACCTCATGCTGGATATCATCGGCCCCAACGGCATGGCGGCGCGAGTCGAAGAGATCGACGCGACGTTGGGCCGTGCCACGCAGCGCCGCGACGACCAGGATTTGGCTTTCACCCAGAACCTCGAAGGGGTGCACGTGGCGCCCGTGGGCGAACTGGCGCCGGGAAAATGGGAGCTGCGCCTTTACGCCACCGCGGCGAACGGTGTGGCCTTCCGTCAGCGTATCGCGCTCTACGTGTCCGAGAACTGAGCCTTGGCTGCGCCCGTTTCGGCTTGTCCGGCCTGTGATGCCGCCCATATCGCCGAGGATACGGCGGGTAAAGGCTATCGCGGCAACGGCCAGGAGGCGCAGCGGATCATGCTTTCGCTGCCAACGGCCTATTGCGCCGCCTGTATCGTCGGCGTCGAGGGCAGTCTGCAGCAATTGCCGGGGGTGCGGTCGGCGCGGGTGAACCTGACGCTGAAGCGCGCCACGATCGAGGCCGATCACGACGTCGAACCGCAGGAGCTTGCGGATTTCCTCACCTCCATCGGCTACGAAGCCTACGAGCTCGACACCGGCGTTCTGTCCTCCACGGCGACGGAAAAGTCATCGCGCGACCTGTTGATGCGCATGGGCGTGGCCGGGTTCGGGATGATGAACGTCATGCTCCTGTCGGTCGCCGTCTGGTCGGGCGCGACCGATGCGACCCGTGATCTGTTTCACTGGGTCTCGGCGGCGATCTCGCTGCCCATCGTCGCCTTCTCGGGCCAGCCCTTCTTCAAGAGCGCATGGGCTTCCCTGCGGGTCCGGCGGCTCAACATGGATGTGCCGATCTCGCTCGCGCTGATCCTGGCCTCGTCGATTTCGATCTACGAAACCGCCAACAGCGGGCGGCACGCCTATTTCGATGCCGCAATCATGCTCACCTTCTTCCTGCTCGCGGGCCGCTATCTCGATCACCGCACCCGCGCCGTCGCCCGTTCGGCGGCGGAAGAGCTTGCCGCGCTCGAAGTGCCGCGCGCGCATCGTGTGCTTGCCGATGGCCGCGAGGAGGTCGTTTCCGTCAACGAGATCGCGGTGGGCGACCTCGTGCGCGTGGTGCCCGGTGCACGGGTGCCTGTCGATGGTATGGTCGAAGAGGGCGAAAGCGAGGTTGACCGTTCGCTGCTAACCGGCGAGAGCCTGCCGGTGTTCGCCGGTCCCGGTGAAATGCTGAGCGCGGGCGAGGTGAACCTGACCGGCCCGCTCCTCATCCGCGTGGCGGCGGCGGGCAAGGATACCTCGCTGCACCGCATGGCGGATCTCGTTGCGATGGCAGAAACCTCGCGCAACCGCTACACCTCGCTCGCCGATCAGGCGGCCAAGCTCTATTCGCCGCTGGTCCACATTCTCGCCCTCTCCGCATTCCTCGCGTGGCTCTGGATCTCGGCGGGCGACGTGCGGCTTTCGATCAACATCGCGGTTGCCACCCTGATCATCACTTGCCCCTGCGCGCTCGGCCTCGCCGTGCCTGCGGTGACGACGGCGGTCTCCGGCAAGATGTTCAGGCAGGGCATGCTCCTGAAATCCGCCACCGCGACGGAGCGGCTCGCACAGGTCGATCACGTTGTGTTCGACAAGACCGGCACGCTCACCGAGGGCAAGCCCCGGCTCGACAACATCGGCGACCACACAGCGGAAGACCTCGCCGTGGCGCTGGCATTGGCGCAGGGCTCGTCGCACCCGTTGGCGCAGGCAATCGTGAACGCCACCCAAGGTGAGGGCATCCGGGCGGCGCGGATTTCCGATGCGAAGGAAGTGCCCGGCCACGGGATCGAAGCGGTCTGGTCGGGCCAGCCGGTGCGGCTCGGCCGGGCCGAGTGGCTCGGGGCCAAGGGGATCGACCGCACGGCGACCTATCTCAAGATCGGCAAGCGCCCTGCCGTGGCCTTCACCTTCACCGACAACCTGCGCGAAGGGGCGGCGGAGGCCGTTGCCTCTCTGAAGAAGCAGGGCATGAAGGTTACGCTCATCTCGGGCGATGCACATGCCGCGGTGCAGGATGTGGCCTTCCGGCTCGGCATCGAGGACTACCGCGCGGCGATGCTTCCGGAAGACAAGGTGGCCGCCGTCGAGGCGCTGTCCGCCGAGGGGCGCCAGGTGTTGATGGTGGGCGACGGGCTCAACGATACCGCGGCCCTTGCTGCGGCGCATGTGTCGATCTCGCCCGCCACGGCGTTGGAGGCCACCCGCGTGGTATCCGATATCGTGCTGCTCGGACGCTCGCTGGAGCCGATCGGCGGCTCAGTGGCGCTGTCGCGCTCGGCAACGAAACGCATTCGCGAAAACTTCGGAATCTCGGCCGGTTACAACGTGATCGCCGTGCCGATTGCGCTCGTCGGTTTTGCCACGCCGCTGGCGGCGGCCTTGGCGATGTCGCTCTCTTCGATTACGGTGTCACTGAATGCCCTGCGCCTGAAAGGCTGACCCGTGAACGTTCTCGTCTACCTGATCCCGATCTCGATTCTGTTGGGTGGTGTTGGTTTGGCGGCGTTCTTCTGGACCCTGAAAACCCAGCAATACGATGATCCGGATGGCGATGCGCATCGCATCCTGCGCGATGAGTGGGACGACGCGCCGCCGGAAGACTGACCCCGTTCAGACGATCCCGAAATCGCGCGCGATCATCGCCGCATGGGTGCGGTTGCGCGCGCCGAGTTTGCGGATGATCGCGCGCACGTGCATCTTCACCGTAACCTCCTGAATCTGGAAGGCATGGGCGATTTCCTTGTTTTGCAGCCCTTTGCAGATCCCGGTGAGAACCTGAATCTCGCGGTCGGACAACGTAGATATGTCGCGAAGCCGGGCGATGGTGTCGTCTCGGTTGAGGATCGCGAAGGTTGTCCCGGCGCGAAGCAGCGAGACAGCGGCGCGAAACGCGGCAGGTGGCATGTCGAGGGGGAGCACGGCTGTTGCGCCCGCAGCCATCACCAAGTCTGTGACCTCGGGGTTGACCGCCGAAACCAGTACGCCAAGTGGACGGTCCGCAACAAGATCCAGCGCAGTCTTGATTCCGCCGAGCCCGGCCAACCCAGGGAAGTTGAAATCAAGCAACAAAACATCGGGCGCATCAGGGCGAGCAAAACGAGCAATCACACGATCAGGATCGGTTTCGATGGTGAAGTCGGTTCCCTCGAGGTCCGCGAAAGCGGTCGCGCTGACTGCCCGGCAATCCGATGGATCATTGGTCGATCTGGGCCCCAACGCGACCAACACATGCACTGACTATTCCCCCCTTCATAGGCCGTTCTTGCTTGCCGCCCCTGTCTGCTTTTTCGCATGAGGGGCCGAAGGAATACACCTATCAATAGGGATAGTATGCCCTGACGCAATCTGCGCGGGATATGGTCATGCAGGTTCGATCCGGGTTGCAATGGGGAAACAACATCGCAATTTGCGACAATTATTGCGAGTCAAGTGCCTTCAATCTTTCGATGCCTGCTTTGCAAGGTTGAGCACGGCGGGGCCCATGCGCTCGACGATCAGCGCCACGCCTTGCGCGTTGGGGTGAGTCGCGTCGGCCTGGAAATAGGCGCGCAAGGCGGCTTGCCTGTCTTCGAGATCGACGAGCCCTTGCAGGAATTGCGGGAACAGCGGCACGCCGTGGGTTTCGGCCAATTCGGGATAAATCGCGTCGAAAGCGGTTTTGAAACTCTCGCCGTAGTTGCCGGTGGCCTCCATGCCAACGAGCAAGGCGGGCAGGTCGCGCGCGCCGATCTCGGTGAGGATCGCGTCGAGGTTGGCGCGGGTGTCGGCGGGGTCGATTCCGCGCAACAGGTCGTTGCCGCCGAGCGCGACGAGCACGGCATCCACTTCCGGGGTGAGCGACCAGGCAATGCGCGCCGCGCCGCCGGCGGTGGTATCGCCGGAAACGCCACCGTTTATCACGTTCACGTCAGCGCCTTGCGCTTGCAGCCAGGCCTCGAGGGTGGGAACAAATCCATCCTTGTCCGCCAGACCGTAACCTTGGGTAAGACTGTCGCCGAAGGCGAGCAGGGTGACCGGCTCGGCCATCGCAGGCAACGCAAGAAAAGGTATGGGTAAAAGGGCCTTGGATAGAGCGCCGCCGCGCCCATATGCCTTTGAGACAAAACGAAAGGACGCCTTGATGGCCGATACGATCCTCACCCTCAGCGATGCACGGCTGAAGCTCATGGGCAACGCCGGGCCGGTGGAGATCCTGAAAGGGATCACGCTCGACGTGACGCGGGGGGAAACGCTGGGGCTCACGGGGCCTTCGGGGTCGGGCAAATCGTCACTCCTCATGCTCATGGGCGGGCTCGAACGCGCCACCGGCGGTTTGGTCGAAGCCCTGGGACAAGACCTTGGCGCGATGGGCGAAGACGCGCTGGCGCGTTTCCGCAGGAACCATATGGGGGTGGTGTTCCAGTCTTTCCACCTGATCCCGACGATGACGGCGCTGGAAAACGTGGCCACACCGCTGGAACTTGCGGGTGCGCCCGACGCCTTCACGCGTGCAGCGGAGGAGCTTGAGGCGGTTGGCCTCGGTGGGCGGGTTGATCACTACCCGGCGCAATTGTCGGGCGGCGAACAGCAGCGCGTGGCGCTGGCGCGCGCCGCCGTGGTGCGGCCTGAAATCCTTCTGGCGGATGAGCCCACCGGCAACCTCGACGGCTCTACCGGGGAGGCGATCATGGAACTTCTCTTCGGCCTGCGCGATCGCCACGGGGCGACGCTGGTGCTCGTCACCCATGCGCCGGAACTGGCGGAACGCTGCGACCGTGTGGTGCAGCTTGTTGATGGGCGGCTTGAGCAATGAGCATCGCCGTTGCCACGCGCATTGCCCGGCGCGAACTGAGCGGAGGCCTCAAGGGCTTCCGGATTTTTCTCGCCTGCCTCGCCCTCGGTGTCGCGGCTATCGCCGCCGTTGGCAGCGTGCGCAGCTCGATCGAGGCCGGGCTCGGGCGCGAGGGCGCGGTGCTCCTCGGGGGCGACGCGATGGTGGAACTCACCTACCGGCGCGCGGGAGAGGCCGAGCGCGCGGTATTGGATGGCATCGCCGAGGCAGTGTCGGAGGTTGTCGATTTCCGCTCAATGGCGCAGCTCCCCGATGGATCGGATCGCGCGCTTACCCAGGTCAAGGCGGTCGACGGGGCATGGCCGCTTTACGGTGCGGCGGGGCTCGCGCCCGAGATGCCGCTGGACGAGGTGTTCGCAGGCCGCGACGGCCAGCCCGGCGTGGCGATGGACCCGCTCCTGATCGCCCGGCTCGAACTGGAAATCGGCGATCCGGTCCAGCTTGGCGACGGGCGGTTCGTGCTCATGGCGGCGCTCACGGATGTGCCCGACAATGCCACCGCCGGGTTCGGCTTCGGCCCGCCCACGCTGGCCCGGATAGACGATATGGAAGCCGCGGGGTTGATCCGCGAAGGCACCTTGTTCGACGCGCAATACCGCCTGCGCCTGCCACCGGGGGCCGATCTCGACGAAACCCGCGCGCATGTGGAAACGGAACTAGAAAGCGCCGCGCCCCGCTGGCGCGATTCTCGCAACGGCACGCCACAGGTGCGTCACGCGGTGGAACGGCTGGGCAGTTTTCTCGTGCTGGTGGGGCTTGCCGGGCTGGCCGTGGGCGGCGTGGGCATTTCCGCAGCCGTACGCGCCTATCTCGATGAGAAAACCGAAACCATTGCCACGCTCAAGGTGCTCGGCGCCGAACGCTCCACGATCTTCACGATCTACGCGCTCCAGATCGGAGCGCTCACGCTCGTTGGGATTGGCATTGGCGTGGTGCTTGGGGCGGGCTTGCCGCTGGTTTTCGCGCCGCTGATCACCGGAGCGCTGCCGGTGCCGGTCGAAATGGGGATCGCCGTCAAACCGCTGGCGGAAGCCGCACTTTATGGTGTTCTGGCTGCGGCCCTGTTCACCCTCTGGCCGCTTGCGCGCACCCAGGATGTGCGCGCCGCCGCGCTTTACCGCGACGCGGCAGCAGGCGCAGGGCAATGGCCGCGCCCGGTGTTCCTGGCCCTCACCGCGCTTCTTCTTGCCATGCTCGTGGCCGTGGCCGCGTGGTTCTCAGGCATCGCGAAACTCACGCTCTGGGCGGCGGCAGGGGTGTTTGGCGCCTTCCTCATACTGGTGCTCGCCGGGAGCGGGGTGCGCAGGATCGCGCGCTGGCTTTCCGGGCGCCGGGCGCTGCGGGGGCGGCCGACGCTGCGCATGGCGCTCGCCTCGGTTGGTGGGCCGGGCAACGAGGCGGCCTCGGTTGTGCTTTCGCTCGGCCTCGGGCTATCCGTGCTCGCCGCCGTCGGCCAGATCGACAACAACCTGCGCGGCGCGATCTCGCGCGAATTGCCGGGTGTGGCCCCGAGTTTCTTCATCGTCGATATCCAGCCCGACCAGATCGAGGCGCTTTCCGAACGGGTGACCACCGATCCGGGGGTGCGCGAGATGGAGCGCGCGCCGATGCTGCGCGGGCGGATCACGAAGATCAACGAGAGGCCAGCGGAGGAGGTTGCCGGAGATCATTGGGTGATCCGTGGCGACCGGGGCGTGAGCTACACCGACACCTTGCCGGAAAGCACGCGGCTTGTCGCCGGAGAGTGGTGGCCGGAGGGTTATTCCGGCGATCCGCTGATCAGCTTCTCGGCCAACGAGGCGGAAGAGATCGGCCTCGAACTCGGCGACAGCATGAGCCTCAACATCCTCGGGCGCGAGATCACCGGCACTATCGCAAGTTTCCGCGATGTCGACTTCTCGACCGGCGGCATGGGCTTCACGGTCACGCTGAACCCGGCCGCGCTCGCCGGTGCCCCGCATAGCTGGATTGCCACGATCTACGCCGAACAGGCGGCGGAGGCGGGCCTGATGCGTGAT
>Ga0180436_10005115_pt1 | contig 11665 bp, 14 predicted proteins | sample SS_ome_2_FD_132434 | JGI IMG/M metagenome (GOLD analysis project Ga0180436, IMG submission 132434) | Hypersaline lake sediment archaeal communities from the Salton Sea, California, USA - SS_3_S_2 metaG | ecosystem: Environmental > Aquatic > Non-marine Saline and Alkaline > Hypersaline >...
AAAAACGACGATCCTGCGCCCGCATGGCGGGCTCCTACAAAAACGACGATCTTGCGCCCGCATGGCGGGCTCCTACAAGGAGATTACCGTCCCGGTTCGTCGCCCCACAGCAGCTTGTGCAGCTGCAGCTGGAAACGCACCGGCAGCCGGTCCTGCAGTATCCAGTCCGCCAGTTCCGCCGCTTCGACTTGCCCCCAGGAAGGGGAAAACAGCACTTCGCAGCGGCCCGGCAGCCCGCGGGATTTCACCTGTGCGCGGGCCCATTCGTAGTCCTGCCGCGAGCAGATCACGAACTTGACCTGGTCATGCCCGGTCAGTTCGTCCACGTTCTGCCAGCGGTTGCGGCCCTCTTCGCCGGAGCCGGGCGTCTTGAAATCAACGACCCGGCACACGCGGCGGTCGGCCATCGCGATATCCAGCGCGCCGCTGGTTTCCAGCGAGACGTCGTAGCCGGCATCGCAAAGCCGCACGAGCAATTCTGCGCAGCGCTTCTGCGCCAGCGGTTCGCCGCCGGTAACGCAGACGTTTCGGGTCCCGTATTTCCCGATTTCCTCGATTATCTGCTCAAAGCTCATCCACTCACCGCCGTAAAAGGCGTACTCGCTGTCGCAGTAAGTGCAGCGCAGCGGGCAGCCGGTCAGGCGCACGAACACCGTCGGCAGACCGGCCTGCAGCGCCTCGCCCTGCAGCGAGTGAAAGACCTCGGTGATCTTGAGCATGTCCGCGCGGGATGGGGAAGCGTCGTTCATGGGGCGTATTCTAGCGCGGTGTGGCAATGCTGACATGGCTCTGAATGAGCCGGTAGTTGGGAGGTCCCGGATAATCGCTACGCGATTTCCGGGATGACGTTTTTGTTTTTGCTGCTTCGCGATTTCCGGGCTGACGGGCCCATTGCACTATGCCGCGCTAGTGCTGCCGTCATCCCGGAATTTGCCGAAGGCAAATATCCGGGACCTTTTCACGGGATTGGGTAAGATCCCGCATCAAGTGCGGGATGACGGAATAAGCGGCCTTGGCCGCCTATTCCGTCAGTAATGCCCTTCCATCCGCATGCTGCGCAGCCGGTTTTCCGCCAGCCGCGACAGGGTGCTGTCCGGGTAATTTTCCTGCACCTGGATCAGGGCCGCGCGGGCGCTGTCCCACTGCTCGAGCTCGTAGTGCGTGTAACCGACCTTCAGCAGCGCATCGGGCGCCTTGGGGCTCTCCGGAAAACGCGCCAGCAGCTCCTCGAACGCGGTCAGCGCGATGTCGTAGTTGCGCGTGACGTAGTAAGACTCGCCCAGCCAGTACTGCGCGTTGTCCGCGTACTCGCTGTCGGGATAGCGGTCGAGGAACGAACGGAAGGCATCCGCCGCGTCCGCGTAGCGCAGTTCTTTGAGGGCCTGGAACGCCTGGTCGTAGGCCTGTTTTTCCGCTTCCGGGGACGCGGCCACGGTTTCGCTTTGCGTGGTCGGCACACCGATTCCGGTCACGGCCGACTCGCCGCCCACCGTCTCGCGCACTTCGGGCGCGTCCTGCGCGGGCGTCCCTTGCGTGGCGGCCCCCGCCGCGACGGATTCACCGCCGGAGTAGCGGACAGGCTGCAGCGGCTGGGCGCTGGACACTTCCGAAAGGCGCTGGTCCAGGTCCAGGTATTGGTCACGCTGCCTGCGCTTGAGGTTTTCCAGTTCCCGGGCCTGCTCTTCCATCATGCCGCGCAGCGTTCGAACCTCGTCCTGGAGTTCCTGCACCTGGATGACGAGGTTGGCCATCACCTGGGGATCGGCTTCCTGCGCCGGCAGGGGCGCGGATAAAACGATGGCCAGCACGAGGCCGGCCATCGGAATTTTTCTGAACGTTCTCTGTGACATGTTACCTGGCCGTGTAAACGATCTCCACGCGGCGATTCATCGCCCAGCATTCCTCGTCGCTGACGCGGCAGGTCGGGCGTTCTTCACCGTAACTCACAACGTTCATCTGGCTGCCGCGGCCGCCCTGGGCCGACATCAGCCCGGACACCGCGTTGCCGCGACGTTCGCCGAGGCCCAGATTGTACTCACGCGTACCACGTTCGTCGGCATGGCCTTCGAGCGTCATGCGCGCGCTGCTGCTGGAAGCCAGGTAGGCTGCATGCGCTTCGACGATCGGGCGGTACTGCGGCAGCACCGTGGACTTGTCGAAATCGAAGTAAATGACGCGCTTGGACAACAGGCTTTCCGGGTTGTCGAAATTATCGGCGTTGGTGTAGTCACGCGGATCGAGGGCCGGCTTGGTATCGACCTGGACCGGGGGCTTCTCTTCAACCTGCGCCGGTTCGTCGACCGGTTCCGGCGTGGATTTGCAAGCCGCAAACGTGAACGTGATCATCAATGCGAGAGTCAGTCGCCATGCGCTTTTCATCATTACCTCCTGGTTATAGACCGGGCCGTCCACAACAGCCCCACGCAGTAAATTCAATTGTTTTTGTATTCTACCTGATAACGGGTGACCATGCGGGCTCCCTAACATCACCTTCGCTGAGAATCAGGCGGGTCCGCACGCTGCCGTCGGCCGACACGGCGGACAGCACGCCGCGGTCGCCTTCACGGGTCGCGTAGAGGATCATGCTGCCGTTCGGCGCATAGCTCGGCGACTCGTCCATCCGGCCCGGGGTCAGGATCGTGAAACGTTCGGACTCGATATCCCAGACGGCTATACGATACTCGTTTCCCTTACCCTGCGCTACAGCGATTTTGCGGCCGTCCGGTGAGATGCTGGCGCGGGCGTTGTATTCGCCTTCCAGCGTCACCCGCTCGGGGTTTCCGCCCCCCGCCGGCACCTTGTAAATCTGCGGTCGGCCCGCCCGGTCAGACGTGAAATACACGTAGCGGCCGTCCGGCGACCAGGCCGGTTCGGTATCGATGGACCAGTGCTGAACAATCTGCTTGGTAAGCCCGGTCGCCATGTCCCGCACGTAAATCTCCGGGTTGCCGGTGCGCGACAGGGTCAGCGCCAGCTTGCTGCCGTCGGGCGAGAACGCCGGCGCGCCGTTGATGCCCCGGCCGCTGGATACCAGTTCGCGGGCGCCCGTGGCCACGTCCTGCACGTAGATGGCGCTGTTGCCCTGTTCGAAGGAAACGTAGGCCAGGCGGCGGCCGTCCGGCGACCAGGCCGGTGAAAGCAGCGGTTCGGGCGAACCGACGATGGACTGCGGCCCGAAACCGTCGGCGTCCGCCACGACGAGTTCGTAATGCGTCTCACCACCGGTTCCCGTTGCGGTCACGTAGGCGATGCGCGTGGAAAACGCGCCCGGCACGCCGGTCAGCGCCTCGTAGATCGAATCGGACACCTTGTGCGCCCCGAAACGGAGGTCACCCGGGCCAACCGTGGTGATGCGCGACAGCAGTCGTTCCTGCTTATGCACGTCGAACAGCTGGTAGTGGATCTCGTGCCCCTGCCCGTCGGCCGGCGTGCGCACCTTGCCGATCACGATGTAATCGACCTGCAGCAGCCGCCAGGTTCCGAAACGGATCCCCTCGGCGTCAGCGGGCCTGTCGGGCATGTCCTCGACCGCCATCGGGTCGAACAGGCCGGACCGGTACAGATCGTTGGCCACGATCTGTTCCACCGTGTCGATCGGCGGGTAGCCTTCTTCCAGCCACTCGAAAGGCACGACTGCGATCGGCAGCGCGCTGGGATTTCCGTCTACGATCTCGATCTGCAATTGCGCCTGCACGGTCCCGGCAAGGGACAGCAGGAAGGCAAAAGCAAGGATCCGCCTGGCAAGTCTGTTCACGTTATCAATCACCACTGTAAGTAAAAATGAATTCGATCTCCCGGGAGAACACGTCCTCGAAGCCACGATAAGGAAGAATACCGGTGCGGTCCACCGCGGCCAGGATCGAGCGCCGCGTCGCCTCGTCGCCGTTGCAGCGGCCGACCAGGCTGGACGAAATCACCTCGCCGCCCGGAATCTGCACGACGCGCACGGTGCAGCGCAGCCCGGCCTTTGCTGTCGGCGGCCGCAGCCAGTTGTCCGTCACCACGGCCGCGATCGTCGCCACGTACTGTTCCCGTAAAGTGGCCTGCTGGCCGGCACGGAATGCGCGCGCCTGCTCGGCCTGCTGCTGCGCCTCCAGCGCTTCGCGTTGTTTCTGCGCTTCTTGCTGCTTGACGCGCTCGCGCTCGGCCTCCAGCTGCTTGAGGCGTTCTTCCTCCAGCTTGCGCTGCTTTTCGGCATCTTCGCGCTGGCGCCGGATCTCGTCCAGTTCGCGCTGCTGCTTGAGGCGCTCCTCTTCCAGCTTGCGCTCGCGCTCCTGGCGCAGCTTCATCAGCCGGTCCTGGGCGTCGCGCTGGCGCTGGGCTTCCAGTTCACGCTGGCGGCGCGCCGCTTCCTCGGCCTCCATTCTTTCCCGTTCGCGCTGCTGGCGAAGCTGTTCTTCGCGCTCCTGGCGACGCTCCTGCATTTCCTGCGCGCGCCGCGCCTCGTCGCGCTGCTTGCGGATTTCGCTGGTATCGACGATCACCGCCTCGATGGCGATGTGCTGCAGCTGCGGCTTGCGGAACGGCTGCCAATTCATCGTTCCGATCACGATCAGCGCGGCCATCAGCAGGTGCACGCCGATGGCGGCCGAGACGGCCACCGAGTAATCGCGAAATTCCCTTAAGGAAATCACCGTCTACCCTGAGTCGCCGTCCTGGCCATAGCCCAGTTCCGCGGGGTCGCTCATCAGCCCGACCTTGCTCACGCCCGCGGCCTGGAGCAGCGCCAGCGCACCGTAAACCTGGCCGTAACTGGCGCCTTCGTCGCCGCCGACCAGGACCTGGATCGACGGGTTTCGGCGCACGATCGCGGCCACGGTCGTCTGCAGGGTTTCCGGGTCGATGAGCCCGCTGGAGGTGCCGTCCAGGTCACCGCCCGCGTTCAGGTAGAGATCGCCGTTGGCCAGCACGGTCACCACCAGCGGCTCGTTGTTCTCCTCCATGTCCATCGGCTCGGCGTCCGCCTTGGGCAGCTCGACTTCCACGCCCAGGTTCAGCATCGGCGCGGTGATCATGAAGATCACCAGCAGCACCAGCATCACGTCGATATAGGGCACGACGTTGATTTCGGACATCGGCCGGCGGCGGCCCCGCAGCTTCTCCATTTCTCGCTACTCCTCGACCAGGAGATGCGCCTGGCGCTGCAGGATGCTGGAAAACTCTTCCTTGAAATTGTCGTAACGAACTTCGAGCCGCTCCACCTGGTTCGAGAAGCGGTTGTAACCGATCACGGCCGGTATCGCGGCGAACAGGCCCATGGCGGTAGCGATCAGCGCCTCGGAAATGCCCGGCGCCACCATGGCGATGGTGGCCTGGTTCACGTTGGCCAGTTGGTGGAAGGACGTCATGATGCCCCAGACCGTACCGAACAGGCCGATGTACGGGCTGGTCGAACCCACCGTGGCGAGAAAGCTCAGACGCAGTTCCAGTTCCTCGGTCTCGCGCGTCAGCGCGATGCGCATCGCCCGCTGCGCGCCCTCGACCATGGCGTTCGGCCCCATGCGGCCCTGCTGGCGCATGCGCAGGAACTCGGAAAAACCCGATTCGAAAATCTTTTCCATGCCGTCGGTCTTGCGGTGACCCGTGGTGATGCTCTCGTGCAGCGCGGTCAAATCCGTACCGGACCAGAATTTTTCCTCGAAAACATCGGATTCTTTTTCAGCCCGGTTCAGCACCTGGCGCTTGCGGAAGATAATGATCCAGGATGCGACCGAGGCCAGCAGCAGGAGCAACATGACGCCCTTGACCAGCCAACTGGCCTGCATGACAAGGTCGAGAATCTGTAGTTCGTTCTGCATTTACGTTTTTCCTATTGCTCCAGTTTCTGTTTTATCCAGCCCGGCATGCGTGCCGGTTTCATCGTGTCTGCATGCAGCATCACGGCGGTCACCTCGGCTGTCGCGATGACCTCGTCGTCGCCCTGGCGCGTGATGACCTGGTGAAAGCCCTGGCGCACGCCCCTGGACCCGCGGTAATCCGCGCTGACCGACAGTTCGTCGTCCAGCTTCGCCGCCTGCCTGAACTTCACGTTCATTTCCGTGACCACCCAGACGAAGCCGTGTTTTTCCTTCAGCTCCTTCTGATGGATGCCTTTCGCCCGCAGGAGTTCCGAGCGGGCCCGCTCAAAAAAATTGAGGTAGCGGCTGTGGTAAACAACCCCGCCGCCGTCGGTGTCTTCCCAGTAGACCCGAACCGGCCAGGAAAAATTTGCTGTTTCCTCTCCCGTCATCTCTGTCGTTCCTCGGGTTATTGGTGCCCGATTGCTTTTCGCCCGCATGGCGGGCTCCTACATTTTTCTTTTTACCTTTTCGCCCGCATGGCGGGCTCCTACATTTTTCTTTTTACCTTTTCGCCCGCGTGGCGGGCTCCTACATTTTTCTTTTTACCTTTTCGCCCGCGTGGCGGGCTCCTGCGTCTTATTCAGCAGAGAACAGGTCGTTCCCGCTTTTTCCTTTCATCTCCAGGCCGAAGTGCCGGTACGCCCGGGCGGTGGCCACGCGGCCCTGCGCCGTGCGCGTGATGTAGCCTTGCTGGATCAGGTAAGGCTCGATCACGTCTTCGATCGTTCCCGCTTCCTCCGACAGCGCGGCGGCGATGCTCTTGACGCCCACCGGCCCGCCGTCGAAATGCTCGATGATCATCTGCAGCAAACGCCGGTCGAGCGTATCGAAACCTTTCCGGTCGACGCGCAGCATTTTCATGGCCGCGTCGGCAATCGGCTGATCGATAAACCCCTCGCCCTTGACGTCGGCATAGTCCCGCACGCGGCGCAGGAGCCGGTTGGCGATGCGCGGCGTTCCACGTGAGCGCCGGGCGATCTCCATCGCTCCATCATTATCGATGCCGATCTGAAGAATCCCTGCCGATCTTGTGACGATCCGGGACAATTCCTCCGGGCTGTAGAACTCGAGACGCTCGACGATACCGAAACGGTCGCGCAGCGGCGAGGTCAGCAGGCCGGCGCGGGTCGTCGCGCCGATCAGCGTGAAACGGGGCAGTTCCAGCTTGATCGAGCGCGCCGCGGGTCCCTCGCCGATCATGATGTCGATCTGGAAATCTTCCAGTGCCGGGTACAGCACTTCCTCGACCACCGGCGACAGGCGGTGGATCTCGTCGACGAACAGCACGTCACCCGCCTGCAGGTTGGTCAGCAGGGCCGCCAGGTCCCCCGCGCGTTCCAGCACCGGGCCCGAGGTCTGGCGCAGCTGAACGCCGAGCTCGTTGGCGACGACGTGCGCCAGCGTGGTCTTGCCGAGGCCGGGCGGGCCGAAAATCAGCACGTGGTCCAGCGCCTCGCTGCGCCGTCGTGCCGCTTCCAGGAAAATACCCAGCTTTTCGCGCATCGCCGGCTGGCCGATGTACTCGTCCATGGTGCGGGGCCGCAGGGTCGCGTCCACTTCGAAATCCTCGGCGCGGTCCTCGGCGGTTATGACGCGGTTGTCGAGTTCACTCATTTCTTCACCATGGACTGGAGGGCGAGACGGATGATGTCCTCGGTTTCAGCATCCGGCGTGGCCACCGCCTGCACCATGCGGCTGGCCTCCTGCGGCTTGTAACCCAGTGCGACCAGAGCATTCCTGGCCTCGGCCGTCGCCCCGCCCGCCGCCGGCGTTCCGCCACCCGGCAGGCCGCCGGCCGGCATGGGAAGGTCGTCCAGTTTGTCGCGCAACTCGATGATGATGCGCTCGGCCGTTTTCTTGCCGATGCCCGGCAGCCGGGTAAGGGCCGCCGTGTCGCGGTCGGCAACGTAACGCGTGAGCTCGGCTCCGCTGGCGCCCGACAGGATCGTCAGCGCCAGCTTGGCGCCGATGCCGCTGATCTTCAGCAGCTGCCGGAACAGCGTGCGCTCGGCCTCGCTGGCGAAGCCGTAAAGCGTGTGGGCCGTGTCGCTGACCGAAAGGTGGGTCAGCAGAACCAGCGGTTTGCCGATCTCTGGCAGGTCGTAGAACACAGACAACGGCGCCTCGACCTCGTAACCGACGCCGTTGACGTCGATCACCAGGAAAGGGGGGTGTTTTGAAACCAGGGTCCCTGAAAGCCGCGAAATCATCGTTGAAGAGCCTGCATCCGGTTCACGCTCTGCTGCGTATGCTGGTGACATAATGCCACAGCCAGCGCGTCCGCCGCGTCTTCGACCGGCGTTTCCGCCAACTGCAGCAAAACACAGACCATGTGCTGCACCTGAACCTTGTCCGCGCCGCCCCTTCCGACGATGGCCTGCTTGACGGAACGCGGCGAATACTCGAAGACTTTCAAGTCCTCGCAGATCGCCGCGCAGATCGCCGCGCCGCGCGCCTGCCCCAGCTTAAGCGCCGAGGACGCGTTCTTACTGACGAATACGTTCTCGACAGCCACCTCGTCCGGCCGGTGTTCAACGATCAGTTCACGTACGCCGTTGAAAATGATGCCCAGGCGCTCGGGAAATTCGCCCTTGCCGGCCTTGATGACACCGGAAAGCACGACCGCGGCGCGATCGCCCCGAACGTCGATGATGCCGTAACCGGTCACCCTCGAGCCGGGATCGATGCCGAGTATTCTCATTCGTCCTCGTACGCTTCGTCGGGAATATCGGCGTTCGAGTAGACCGCCTGGGTATCGTCGAGGTCTTCGAGGATGTCGAGAAACTTGAGCACTTTGCGACCGGTCTCCACGTCCAGTTCCACCTCGGTGCTGGCGCGCATCGTGACTTCCGAGTTGGCCGGGGAGAGGCCGGCTTCCTCCATCGCCAGCACGACGTCGGCGTAAGCTTCCGGCGAGGCCAGCACCTCGATGGAGCCGTCGTCCTCTGCAACCACGTCGTCGGCGCCCGCTTCCAGCGCCACTTCCATCACCGCGTCCTCGGAGGTGCCCGGCTCGAAGTTGACCACCCCGACCTTGTCGAAAAGGTAAGCGACCGATCCGTCGGTTCCCAGGTTTCCGCCATGCTTGGAGAAGGCGTGGCGCACCTCGGCGACCGTGCGGTTGCGGTTGTCGGTCAGCGTGTCGATCATGACCGCCACGCCGCCCTGGGCATAACCCTCGTAACGGATTTCCTCGTAGCTGACGCCTTCGAGTTCACCGGTCGCTTTCTTGATGGTGCGCTCGATGGTGTCCTTGGGCATGTTGGCCGCGTTCGCCTTCTGGATGGCGAGACGCAGGCGGGGATTGGCATCGGCATCACTGCCGCCTTCGCGGGCGGCGACGGTCAGTTCCCGGTTGACGCGCGTGAATATCTTGCCGCGCTTGGCGTCCACCGCTTTCTTGCGGTGCTGGATGTTGGCCCATTTACTGTGTCCAGCCATCGGTCTTGTTTCCCGTTGTAAATAAACCGTTCATTTTATCATGAGCCGCTGGACTCGAAAGTTCCCGTCTGCAGGAAACGAAGCGCGAGACTCGCCACCCGCGGCGAATAGATCATGCCGGTGTGCGTTACCGGCAGCACGCGGTGTTCATCGAGCCAGTTCGCGCGCGTTTCTTCCAGCGCGACGGTGCCGTCACCGGGTCCGCCCATGCCGCCGACGAGCCAGCCCAGGCCGATCGGGCGGTCACCGGCAATCATGCCCGCCTCGCGCCCCCCGGAGAACGCGGTGTAGCCGCTTTCCAGCGTTTCGCGCACGCCGCCAAGCAAAGCGGTGGCGCCCGGAAGTTTTCCCGCCTTCTTCGCCACTCGGCTGCCCTTGAGTGGGCTGCCGAGAAATACGACGCGGCCCGGCTCGATATCATCGAAGGCCATGAGCATTCTCAGGATGACCAGGCCGCCCAGGCTGTGACCGATAAAATGCCGTTGTCCGCAGCTGCTGCGCTTGACGAAGCGGTGCAGCCGCGCGGCGTGTTCGTCCAGGCTGCCCCGCGTGCTGCGGTAGCTGAAGCGGCGGACCGGCAGCCCCGATCGTTCCAGGCGGCGCGCCAGCGGCGCCAGCGACCAGGCGCCGAACCACAATCCGTGCACCAGGACGATCTCGCTGCCCTGCCCGCTCACCGGCGCGCCTCCGCGAGGCGGCGCGAGCGCAGCACGGTCTCGGCCGATACCATGGCCAGCGCGGTCCAGATGCAGGCGAAGGCCACGGCGTGGCCCGGGGTGAACACCTCGCCAAAGAAAAACACCGACAGCAGAAAGGTCATCGAGGGCGCGATGTACTGGAAGAACCCGACCGTGGACAGCTTCAGGTTGCGGGCCGCGACGTTGAACCAGACGAGGGGCAGCACGGTCACCAGGCCGGCCAGTACCAGCAGCCCGTCGATGCCCGGGCCCAGCTGCGTGAAGGAGAGCCTTCCCTGCCCTTCGAGAAAAACGAGCCAGGCCAGCGCCGGCAGCGCCAGGATCAGGGTTTCCCACAGCATTCCGATCATCGGGCCGACACCCAGCACCTTCCGCACCAGGCCGTAAAGCCCGAATGAAAACGCCAGGCCCAGTGAAATCCAGGGCGGCGTTCCGAGAAACCAGCCCAGGTAGACCGTGCCGGAGGCCGCGATCAACACCCCAACGGTCTGCATTCGCGTCAGGCGTTCGCCAAGAAAAAGAAAACCCAGCAGAAAGTTGACCAGCGGGCCGATGAAATAGCCGAGGCTGGTCGCCAGCACCTGGCCGTTGACCACGGCCCAGACGAAAATCAGCCAGTTGCCCGCCACCAGCACGCCGCTGAACGCCAGCACGGCGACCGTTCGCAAGGGCAGCCGGAACCGGCGCCAGAAACCGGCGCCGTCGCGCAGCAACAGAAAACCGGCCAGGAAAGGCACGGACCAGAGGATGCGGTGGGCAATGATTTCCAGCGGGTCGACGGTCTCGATCCACTTGAAGTAGATCGGCGCCAGCCCCCAGAAAATGTAGGCGGCCAGGGCCGCCGCCACGCCGGTCCGCTCGTTGTGATAATCCGCTTGCCGGTCAGTCGACACGCATCAGCGCCTGCGAACCTCAGAGGTTCTTGATGTGCAGTTCCGCGACCTGTTCGTCCGGGATGATCGAGGGCGCGCCGGTCAGCAGGCATTGCGCCGTGGTCGTCTTGGGGAAGGTGATGACGTCCCGGATCGACTCTTCGCCGGCCATCAGCGCCACCACGCGATCGAGGCCGAACGCGATGCCGCCGTGGGGCGGGCAGCCGTATTTCAGCGCCTCCAGCAGGAAACCGAATTTCAGCTGCGCCTCTTCCTTCGAAATGCCCAGCAGCTTGAACACCGCCGACTGCATGCCGGGGTTGTGGATACGCACCGAGCCGCCGCCGATTTCCGCGCCGTTCAGTACCATGTCGTAACCCTTTGACAGGGACCTGCCCGGGTCGGCCAGCAGCGCTTCCGGGGCCGGGTTGGAGGGCGCGGTGAAAGGGTGGTGCATGGCCGTGAAGCGGCCCGCCTCTTCGTCCCACTCGAACATCGGGAACTCGTTGACCCACAGCGGGGCCCAGCCGGCGCCGACGAGGTCGCGGTCGCGACCGATCCGCACCAGCAACTGGCCCATGAAATTGCTCACGGTCAGCCAGTCGCCGGCACCGAACAGCAGGATGTCACCGCTCTCGACCGCGGTCGCCGCGGCGATGCCGTTCCAGGCGGCTTCATCGAGGAACTTGGCGACGGGCGACTGCAGGCCTTCCAGGCCGGCGGCCGCGTCGTTGACTTTGATCCAGGCCAGGCCTTTCGCGCCGAAACGCGCCGCGTAGTCGGCATAGCCGTCGATCTGCTTGCGCGACAGGTC
>Ga0180436_10005116_pt1 | contig 11664 bp, 13 predicted proteins | sample SS_ome_2_FD_132434 | JGI IMG/M metagenome (GOLD analysis project Ga0180436, IMG submission 132434) | Hypersaline lake sediment archaeal communities from the Salton Sea, California, USA - SS_3_S_2 metaG | ecosystem: Environmental > Aquatic > Non-marine Saline and Alkaline > Hypersaline >...
AGGATGTCTCCCCACAGACCGCCCTCGCCGTCGACGCCGCCGAAGTACTCGAACGCCTGCACGTCGAAGCCGTCGTACTCGGAGCGCGAGTAGCGCGTGTAGCCCTCCTCGTAGAAGTGCGGGAGCGCGTTGCGATAGGGAAGCGGCTCGCCGTCGAACCACGGACGGAGCGCGGCGTCGATCTCTCCGGAGCAAAGAACGAGATTCATCCCGAGATAGTAGTCGTAGCCTTTGGTGACCGTCTCCGAAGTGAACCAGCCCGTAGAGATCTCCTCCTCGATCGGCGTCACCTTGAGATCACCGTACCACGCGAGCATCGGTCCGGAGCACAGGACCGTCCCCCACGCGACGGGGATCGGCCGGCCCTCGCCGGTCGTCGGGACTCGGAAGTCGGAGAGCCCGGCGGGATCCGGCGAGTCGAAGTTAGGCTTCGGCTTGACGAGATCGTAGACGAGCGAGAGCCCGATCTGGATCAGCATCATCACCCACCACGCGACCACGGACCGACCTCCTAACCCCAAAGATGTCGCGAGTCCCAGGGAGTGTCTAGCCGAGAGCGAAAGACGTTCTTCCCCGGAATGTGCGACCAGCCGAGATGATTGATTAGATTGTTGAACTTGTCGAGGCAGGACGCCGCGCGGTGGCTACATCCCCAGTAAGCCCAACACTCGTCCAGCGATTCGAGCCCCGGCATCGGGGACAAGAGCGTGATCGTGTCCCCGACATGATCCGCGATAAACCGCGTCTCGCCGTCCGGCGCCTGTAGTTTGCCGGCGTTGAACCATCCGTCAGCGCGGAGCGCGAAGTCGTTCGAGGTCACCGTCCGGCCGGAGACCGTCGTGATCGTGACCGCGTCCCGGCAGGACGTCGGATTAGCTCCGCACCCGGCCGAGAAGAGCACGTGATTGCACGGCGTCTGCATCTGTAGCGGCGGGAATCCTCGCGTGAGCGCGGCCGCGATCGAGGTAGCCGTGAGCTCGACCTCCGTCTCCTCGAAGGCGGCGCGGACGATCTTCCCTGAGAAGATCGCGATCGCCTCCGTCTCGTCCCCGCGGTGCGCCCGGTAGTGAGTGAACCAGACCGGCGTCGAGGGACTCTCGGCGATAAAGAGCTCCGCGACGGGATTCGCGACCGGGAGCCGGAGCGAGAGCGTCTCGCCGGTGTCCTCCTTCGTTTGTCGGACCTCGCCGCGCGTGATCGTCTCCGGCGTGAACGTCCCGATCGGGAACGTAATCTCTCGATCGGCCGAGGTATAGAGCCAGACGTCGTCACCCTGGACGAAGCGGAAGCCCTCGATCGGTTGCGCGCCGTAACGGGATTTCTCTCGATCGTCGTAAGCCAAGATCGCGCCCTCCGATTTCGACGGCTCGCCGGCTGAAAACGGCCTCCGTCAGTCCCTTGTGGCGGGACTTCTCGACGCTCCGCGACCGATCGGTCGCGGTCCCTCCCGAACGTCGCTGACAGCCGTTTTCGGGCTCTAAAGCCCGATTTTGGCACTGTCAGCGCTTGTCAGGAGCCCTCCGTCGGCGCTTCGAGCGGGAGCTCCCGGACCATGATCGTCGCCTCCGCGTGATCGGTATCCGGATACGAGATCGAGACCCGATCCGAGTCCAGCCGGCAGAGCTTGAGGAAGGAGATCACCGTCTCGCCGGCGTCGAAGTCCTGAGTCGCGCCCGGATCAATCGTCAGCGATTCCGTCTCGCCGTCTCCGGGATCGTCGGCGTCGTCGATCCGATAGTAGCTCATCCCTCCGGGGATCCCGTGAGTCCAGATCGCCACGTGCCGGCGCGCGCCCGTCATCCCGAACATCTGCTGAGTGTAGCGGATCCAGACGATCGACGCGATCGTCGCGTCGGTCAGGAGATCCTCCGAGAGCGTGAGATCCCACTGATACGACGGGAGCCAGAACGGGACCGCGCGCCCCTTCCGCGCTTCGAGGAAGGCGCGCATCGTCGTTATTTCGTCGCGCCCGAACGCCGTCCAAGTGAACGGCCGGACGGCCGCGGGACTCTCGGAGATCGCGTCGCTGTAGCGCTTGCCGGTCTCCCCGTCGAGCAGCTCCATCTTGCGTTTCAAGCGCTCGTCGATCGGCCCGATCCGATTGTAGTCGAGCTCTAGGACGTCGAATCCGAGGTAGCTCAAGGCGTCCACCCGTCGATGTCGAAGCTGACCGACTGCGAGATCGCTTCGAGCGATTGCCAGCTGATCCCCTCGTCGTCGGACGCCCTCCCGACGACCATCGGGACGACCGCCGTCTCCGTCGCCGGCCAGCTGTTTTGTAGACCGCTCGTAATCACAACGTGGTCGCTCTCGACGGAGTCGATCGTCTGGACCTCCCAAGAGAACGGCGAGCGCCAGAGCATAACAAGCCCGCCGGCGACGAAGGGAATATCTGTAGTTGTGCAGTAGATCGAGAGATCGTCGGCCGCGGCCGCGATCGCGAGCGGTGTCTGGAACTGCCAGCGCGCGACGCCGAAGGCGCGCGCCTGATTGCCGAACATGATCGCGTTCGACATCTGAGCCTCGCGGCGATTCGTGAGCGTCACCGAGTAGGCAATCCGGCCGACAGGGACGGCGCGAAGCTGGACTCGTTGCTCCATGCCCTCGAAGCCGGCCTCGATCACGTCGGTCAGATAGCCGAAGTCCTCCTCGACGGGACTCAGCATATCCGGCGGGAACGGGAACGGGATCAGCCGGAAGCCGACGAGCGCGAGATTAGTCCCGGCGACGTCGATCCCGTCGAACTCCCACGTGACGAGATTGTCGATCAGCGGATTCCCCTCCGCGGAGACCTGGACGACGTAGACCTTCGACTCGCTCGCCGGATAGTGGGTCGGCGTCCCGAGCGGGTCGACGACCGTGATCCCGGCCGGCCCGGTGACGACTATGTCGTCGAGCGTCCGCGCGCGCGTGAGGAAGGCGTTGTAGATCTCGACCTCTACCTCCTGCAGAGAGACGACCGACCCGAGATCGCGCTCGCGCGGGATCACGTGGATCCGATCGAAGTAGAGGAGACCGTAAAGGCGCCCGAGGATCCCTGACATTGAGTAAGCGTCGGGACGAGGATCCGCGAGGTCGCCTCGGGCGCCGGTAGGCGGCAAGCCGAGGACGGTCGAGAGCGCCGTCGTAGGATAGGGGATCGTCGCTCCGTCGAGATCGGCGGTCCCAACCTCGGGGAGAGAGAGCCACGAAGGAGCGCGCGTCCCGCTCGCCATGCTACGCTCCCTTCACAACTGCGAAGTGCGGGAAGAGCATGTAGTTGACGCCGCCGACCGCCAGGACGTCGCCGGCAGCGTACCCGTGACCGACGGCCTCTGTCCAGTAGATCGACGGCGCGTAACCGATCGGCGCCCACCGAGCGCCGGGATCCGTGAGGACGTAGTTGTGGAGCGGGAGAAGGAGCGCGCCGGCGAAGGCGGTCTGATGTGTCCGGTCGAGGATGTGAATGTAGCCGGGGAACTCCTCCTCGTCGATTGTCCCGTCGGTAGCCGGATTCAGATTGAGCGCGCATCGCATGAAGCGCCCGGTCCCGCCGAAGTTGGCCGTCTCGCTGACTCCGTTATGAATCCAGCGCGCGGAATAGGTCGCGGCGTCGACCCGAACGTAGGCGGTCGGTTGCACATAAGTGAGCGTTCCCGAGTAGGAGCGGTGCCGATTCTGGTGAGACATCGGCGGGAGAGCGGAGAGCTCCGTCCCGTAGCCGTCGGAGTCAGGATTCGCGCCGTCGTGCGTGTTGTAGGACGCGCAAGCGGAGCCGAAGAAGTAAGGGAAGTCCTCCGGCTGACCGACCTCGGAGAGATCGGCGCCGAATCCGAAGTAGGCGAAGATCCCCGGAGAGCGCTCGACGACTACGATGATATTGTCCGAGCCGTCGTCGAAAAAGTGATAGGCGGCGACGGAGCCGGACGGGAGATTGATCCCGCACCCGACGGAGTAGCCGTCCGGCGGGTGGATCGGCGCGCCGGCTTGCTCGTACCATTCGAGCGAGCCGGAGTAGCCGGTCCCGAGGTAGAGCCCGATCCCGTAGCCGCCGTCACCGTAGTCCCGGTAGAGCGGATCCGGATCGTCGTCGCGCATCCAGATCCGCTCGTTCATCGCCGCGCGCATGTTGACGTAGAGACCCGATTTGTGAAGGTGAGCGCGCCATCCCGAGCCGTCGCCGGTCGAGGAGTCGAGCGTCCATCCCTGACCCGTCAGCCAGGAGACGAACGTCGTCAAAAAATTCATCAACAACGAGCTGATCCCGGTCGTATAAGCAGCGGCCATGATTCCCCGTCCTAGTCGAGAGCGATCGCGAGGAAGTCGTCGCGATCCGTCCGGAAGATGTTGTGAAAGGCGATCCACCGGTAGGCGTAGTCGGGATCGTCGATCATTGTCTCCGCGGTCAGCGCCTGACCCGTGACGACCCTGACCCCGCGGAGCTCGCCGATCGTGTTCGGCGTCGAGGTCATAAGCATCACCGGCCAGAGCGAGTAGCTATCGTCGAGATTGACATCGAGGAGCGAGAGCCCACAGCAGACCGGCCAGACGAAGTTGAAGTCCTCGCTCGCGTAGGGTGTCGCGTCGTTGAGCGTCCCGAAGAAGCCTCGCCAATCGCCGGACCAATCGCGCGCGCGCATCTGCATCCGATCGGGCTCGTCGGCGTAGATCGTTGACTCCAGATCTGAGTGAGTGAAAGCCCGATGCTCGCGCGTCGCGTTCGACCAGCGGAAGGAGCTCGACTCCCACGTCGGCGGATTGTCGTCGAAGGCGAGCGCTCCTCCGATCGCGATCGGATACGGCCACTGCTCCGGAGAGAAGTAGGAATCGAGGAAGCCGAAGTAGGCGATTTCATATTGCGTGTTGAGCTTCGCGACGACGATCGCGCGCCGGCCGTCGACGATGAACCAGTAAGGGATCGAGGAGTCCCAAAGCGGAAGGTAGAGATTCCCGTGATAGCCGGCTTGTTGACGAAACAGCGACGTCGCGAGGTAGGCGTCGAAGGCGGCGATCTCCCAATCGAAGTAGTCGCCATCCTGACGCTCGAAGGGATGCAAGCCGACGAGGATCTCGGAGTCGCCGTCGTTGCCCGGCGCCTCGAAGATCGCCTCCCCGAAAGCGGCGTCGACCGTGTCGCTCCTCCGAAGCCGGACGGCGCCGATCGAGAGATACGAGGACACGTTCCCGACCGTGATATGCAGCCGGTATTTCGTCGCCGCGACGGGAGAGCCCACGGTGAACGTCCGGACCTCGCCCTCGATCCAGCCGGTCTCGTCGGTCGCGGAGTCGAGCGTCGACCACGCCGACCCGGTCCAATAGTCGAAGGTCCAGGTCTTCGGGAGATACGAGAGCGCCGTCGATTGCAGAGCGCAGATCTGGTAGTCCGCGATCGTCTCGGCCTCCTGAAACGTAAACTCGATGTCAAACGGCCAGCTGACCGAGCTCGCCTGAAAGCGCCGATTGTTGTCGACGGCGATCTTCCCGTCGGTCAGATTCTGAGCACCGGTCGCGCCGGTGTTCCCGGAGTCAGCCAGGACGATCGCGCCGCGGGTCTTTCTGAGGATCGTCCACTTCGGCGCCGTCGAGATCGTGAACTGATCCCCGGAGACGAACGCCGTCCCGCCGGCCGTGATCGTGAACTCGATCTCGCCCTCGGCGTAGGGAGTCCCGACGGTCGCGTTCGGGAGCGAGCCGGTCACACTCCCGACGACGGTGAACGTCGTCGCGCCCGTCGCCGTGATCGTGAAGGTCTCCGCGACGGAGTCGGCGCCGCCGGAGTAGGAGCCGAGCGTCCCGGTCCCCGTCCCGGAGTACTCCAGCCCGAACGCCGAGCCTTTGAGCGAGACGTAGTCGCAGAGCTTGTCGAACAGATCGTTGTAGTCGGTCGCGGTCCCGGTCGTGAACATGATTAGATCCCCAACGCCGAGCGGATCGCTCGACGGTTTTCTGAGACGGTCTCGATCAGCACCCTCTGACCTCGCGGCGTCCGGATCTCCTCCAGGACGAGCCCTCGATCGAGCCCGAGCGTGACCTTCCCTCCGACGGTCGCTTCTCCTCCTCCTCCCTCGACGAGCCCTCCCTCGGCGAAGCGCGCCCTCGGGAGCGACGCGATCTCGGGAGCCGCGAGCGCTCGCGAGCCGTACTTGTTGATCGCTCGTAGGTGTTCGAGGACGCCCGGCTGACGGACGGCCCACGCGCGCGTGATGTACTCATCGTTCGAGACGGCCGCGAGGATCGAGTCCGACGTCCCGGTCCCCGGTCCCCGGATCAGCCCTCCTCCCGCCGCCGGCATCGGTCCTATGAAGTCGGCGCCGACCTGACCTCCTCCGGAGAAAAGCCCCGTGAACGACTTCATAATCTGCGACGCGAGCATCTGAGCGACGATCCGCTTGAGGTCTCCGATGATCGCGGTAGCCAGCTGAGAGAACGCGCTCTTGAAGGTGGTCGACTTGTCGATCCCGGTGTCGAAGAACTCCGCGAGCGAGCTCGTCGCGGAGTCGATCGCCGTCGAGCCAAGCGTAGCGAACACGTTCTGAGCGGCCTCGACATTGTAGGCGATCTCGTCGATCGAGTCGGCGAACTGTTGAGCCTGAGCGATCTTCTCCGGGTCTCCGGTAGCCTCGGCCGCGGCGAGCATCGCGGCGGCGAGTTGCCGGAGCGTTTCGAGCCGCGTCTGTTCGAGCGCGAGGAGCTCCGTCTCCGCTTCGAGTTGTGAGATCAATCCGGCGCCGGCCTGAGCGTCGATGTCCGCGCGCGCCGTCCCGAGAGCGCGGAGCGCGGCCTCGGCCTCGGCCCTCGCTTCGTCGAAGTCGATGTCGGCGGTCAGCGACGTCCGGAGCTCGTCGAGGATCGCCTTGCGTTGCGCGTCGCTCTCTCCCTGCTTCCGAAGGAGCTCGTCGGCCGCGGCGATCTGAGCCTCGATCCCGAGCCGCTCCGCGTCGAACCGCTTCCCCTGCAGATTGAGGAGTTGCGCTTCAAGATCGAGCCGCTCCTGGCCGAGATCCCGGACGGCCTTCGTCTCCTCGAACGTGAGCGCGGCCATCTTCTCGCCGTGTTCGAGCTCGGACTTCTCTCTCTGCTGTGCGATCCGCGCGCGCTCCTCCTCCGCTCTCGCCGGATCGAGGAAGTCGCCGAGCGCGTCCTCCTTCTCCTTGAGCGCCGCGAGCTCCGCGGTGTGAGCCTCCTCCAGCGCTTGCCGGCGGTCGGCGTAATACTGCGTCAGCGACTGCAGTCCGGCTTCGAGCTCGCGCTTCTCCTCCTTGACCTTGATCGCGGCCTTCGCCTTGACGAGCGCGATCTCTCGATCGAGCGATCGGACCAGCGCCTGAGCCCTCTTGTCGGCGAGCTCGGCGATCTCCTCGGCGCTCGCGCCGGCGGTCCCGGTCGAGACCTCCGTCGGCTCGATCTTCGGCGCGAATCCGAGCGAGAGATCCCAACGGGACTTCATCCGCTCGCGAAAGCGCTTCGATTCGTTCTCGTCGAAGCGAGCGAAGGTCTTGATCTCCTCCCGGACCGCTTCGAAGTTGCCGCGCATCCCGTTATAGATCACCTTCGAGAGCGAGACTCCCGCCGCCGCAAGCTTCCCCATCAGCTGAGTCACTATGTCGACGGCCGAGCCGACGACGGCGACAACGAACTTCATCGCTACGCCGACACCCTGACCGAACTGCTCCCACGCCTTGCCGGTGTCGCCGATATTCCCCGAGAGCGCCTGTAGTGTCTGCGAGAGCTCCGGCCCGAAGCCGGCCATGAAGTGGATCCCGAACGACTCGCCCTGCATCTGCAGGATTTCGAGATCGTCCTTGACCCGCTCGGACGCCGCCGCGAGGTCGCGATCGAACAGGACGCCGAGCGACCGAGCGCGCTCGATCACGTTCGCGAGCCCCTCGTCCGCGAGCGCTTGCATCGTGGGCTTCAGCTGTGCTCCGGACCGACCGAAGAGCCCGATCGCGACCCGGTCCCGGACCAGCTGATCCTCCAGCCCGTACAACTTCTTCGAGATCAACTCGAAGGTCTGGACTGAGTCCTTGCCCTTGAAGTCTTTGAGCTCTAGCCCGAGGTCGCGTAGGTGGCCGAGCGCCGTCGGGATCCCGGCCTGAGCGTCGCCGAGATTCTTGTTCATCCGGATCAGCGCGGCGCCGACCTGATTGAGATCGGCGTCGGACGTCCTCGCGACGAGCGCGAGCGCGGAGAGATTCTCCGTGCTCGCGCCGACCTTCGCTCCGAGCTTGTTGATCTGATCCGCGGCCTCGATCGCGCCCGAGATCATTCTCTTGAACGTGACGAAGCCGATCGCGATCCCGAGCCCGCCCATCAGGGAGCGCGTGAAGCCGAGCGTCCGATTGAGCCCTCCGAAGCCGGCCTTCGATGTCGTCGCGGTCTTCTGACCTTCGGCCTGTATCCGCTTGAGTGCGTTGACGACCTCCTGCACTCCCTCGGCCGATAGTCGGACTCGGACGTCGGGCTTCGCCATCTACGGCCGTCCTTTCAGAATATCCGGGATCGCCGGCGGCTTCGGCCGGGATCCCCGTCGGTAATGCGGCGCGACCACAGCGTGACGGAGAAGCGCTTGACGGTAGTCCTCCTCCGCGACCGTCCTCGCGAGGATCCTGTAATGATCGAGGAGCACTCTCAGCGGGAGACGGTAGAAGCGCTCGGCGCGATCGGGATCCCCGCCGGCGAGCTCCAGAATCATCGGAGTCCAGGAGCCGTAGCGTCCTCCTGATCTTCCCCGCTCTTGTCGCTGTTGCTCTCGTCGCTCTCGCTTGCCGGGATCGCGTCTCTTGAGAATGTCGCCGTAATCCTCGAAGAGCCGATCCCTCCGTCGAAAAAATCGACGAGGAGATCGAGGATCAGATTTTGCAGTTTCGTCTTGTCGGCCGGCGTCGTGAGCGTCGCGAGGAAACGCTCCGTCTCCTCCGCGAGCTCCGGCGTCCACGCGCGCGGCGTCGGGATCGCTCTCCCGAGAAACCGCCGGCGGGACAGAGCCGGCGGGACGAGGAGAAGCGAGAGAATCTTCCGGCCGAGCCCTCCCTCGACCAGCTGACCGAGGATCCGGATCCCGAAGTCCTCCGGGGATTCGTCCGGCCCGGCCATCGGCCGGTGAAGTCCAGCCTTGCGCGTGTAGGTGAAGAAGAGCTCGTCCTGCTCGGCGGTCGTCTCCTGCACGGTCAGGAAGGATCGACCGCCGAGCTCGTGAATCTGCACCACTAAGCCGAGACCTCGATGATCCGGAAGTGCGGCTCGGACGGATGATTCGTCGCGTCGCTCTCGACGTCACCCGTGAGCGCCCACTCCGCGTACTCGTCGGAGATCAGACCGACCGAGCCGTCGGCTCGGACGGACGCCTGCCAGATCTCGACCGTCCACGTCGGACCGCGGCCAGGATCGCCGACGAACCGAATGAAGCACTTGATCGAGGTCTGATTCATCCCTCGGACCGTGTCGAGAGAGAGCGTCCCGTAGTCGTAGTCGACTTCGATGTCTGTGTCGTCCGCGATCCCGCCGCCGGGGACGATGTAGATCCGGCCCTCCGTCGCGTCGACGAGGTAGTCGGTCGTCACCGTGTAGGGAGTCCCGCCGCCGTCCGGCTCGACGACTACGTTCGAGACGTCCCTGTAGGCGAGATCGTAGTAACGCCCCTGCTGTGCGCTTGAGATGTCCTCGGCCACGACCGAGGACGAGCTCTGCGTGTAGGTCGAGACGTCGCCATAGAACGCGCGCGCGAGATTCTCCAGATCGAACTCGTCGCCGACGATCCTGAGCGCGAGCGTCGTCCGGATCACGTCGGAAGCCAGGAGCGGCGCGCCGGCCGTCGCGCTGGAGTACTTCTTGATCTCCTCCGGCGTCGGCGTGATCTCGAACGTCGTGCAGTTCCCGACGAAGATCTCGCCCGTCCTGGCTCCCGCCGAGGTCAGCCGGTCGAGGTAGACCTTCCCTCGGCCGAGCATCACTCGATTGCCATTGACCGTAGTTCCTGCCATTCGTTGCTCCTCCTCCCTCCGGCGCCTCGGCTACGCGATAGCCTCGACGTCGATCGAACTCGACTGATAGAAGAACCGATACGTCAGCGTCGCGCGGCAAAGCAGGTATTCGGATTGCTCGTACTCGAACGCCGTCCCGATCTCGTCGGGTGGATCGTTGCAGAGCGCGACGGTCTCGCCGTCCGGGACGACCTTCCCGATCGACGACATAGCATCCGAGATCCAGACGAGGATCGGATCCGCGGCGGCGTCCGCGGTCGTCGCGGCGCCGGCGGTAGCCTTCGTGACCACTTCGAACTTGAGATCCAGAGCCCGTCGGACGACCGCCCCGCGACTCGAACGTCCCGCTTTTTCGTCGCGCATGGGATCGACGATCTCTTGCGCCGGGTACACCGTAACGACCGGGAGCTGGCTCGGCTTCGGTGACTCGACGCGAGTCCTAACGGGCTCCGGGATCTCCGCGGGACGCGAGACGCTCCCGAGATGTGCAATCACAGCCGTGATTATCTGTTCGCGGATCGTCGCCATTAGCTCGTCTTCGTGAGCGCGACGCGCGTCATAGCGCCGTCGCCATAGGGGAGAAGGCTACGCACTGAGTAGCTCGTCCCGTCGACCGTGATCGCGCTCCCCGGCGCGAGACCGGGGAGCGCGTCAGACTTCACGTGGACCGCTTCTCCGTCCGGGACAATCGTCGGCATCTCTCCGTCGAGCACCTGGACCGCCGCTCGATCGAAGATCCCCGTGACAGTGACGGAGCCGACCGTGACCGCGACGGCTCCGTCGGCGTCGAGGAGATCGGCGAGCATTTCGTTGATCTCAGCCTCGCCGAGAACGCCTGACATGATCTACCCCGTCTTGAGAACTCCGACGAACGCGCAAGAGCACGTGAACGACGGAGTCGTCCCCGCGATCGTCGCGACCGCGCGGACATAGGCTTCGGCCGCGGAGACGTCGAACGAGATCAGCTCGATCGCGCCTCCGGCCGTGTCGTCGATCTCCGTGAACGTCGCGCCGGAGATGTCGGCGTAGGTACCGTCGACGGTCGAGCATGTCTGCAGCTTGACGTTCATCGTCGGCGTCGTCCCGGTCCCGGCCGCGGAGTGTATGATCGCCGCGGCTCGCCCTTCGTAGAGCGAGACGTCGACGCCGGTCCCGTTTGTGGTCTCCGTCAGCGCCGCCGGCGCGAGGAGCTCCAGCGGGACTCCGTGACCGAGAGCGTTGAGTAGGTTCGACAAGATCTTGCCTCCCTCCTGAGCGGCCGGTCTACCTCGGCCGCGTCTTCCTTGACTTCCGCTTCCGTGCCGGCTTCGGATCCCGGTCGACGGGCTCCGGATCGCCGTGCTCGATTGTCTCCTCCTCGGGCTCCTCCTCCGGAGCCCGAGGATCGTCAGCCGACGCGCCTGTCTCCGTGACGGGGACGACGTAGCCGAGCATCAGCTTGTGAGCGATCGCGTCCGGACCGACGTCCTCCGGGACTCGGAGCGTTGCTCCGATCGCGACGTCGCCGCGCGCGCCTCCGAGACAGTGCGCTCGGACGACCTTGTACTCGCCGGCGAGTGGGTGCGCCATGATCTACTCCCTCCGTTTAGGTTCGCGGCCGCGGCTACGCGATCTTCGCGCCGGTCCCCTTCACGAAGCCCTGCGGGTGCAGGATCCCCACGTCGGCCATCGAGAACGAGATCAGCCTGACCTGGCCGTACTC
>Ga0180436_10005121_pt1 | contig 11661 bp, 13 predicted proteins | sample SS_ome_2_FD_132434 | JGI IMG/M metagenome (GOLD analysis project Ga0180436, IMG submission 132434) | Hypersaline lake sediment archaeal communities from the Salton Sea, California, USA - SS_3_S_2 metaG | ecosystem: Environmental > Aquatic > Non-marine Saline and Alkaline > Hypersaline >...
ATGGAACTAATCTTCTCGGGCTGTTTGATGGTGATGTGGTGCGTTTCGATGGCAAGGCGATCGGTGACAATGGACTGCCACTGAAAATTCCTCACATGGGCTGGAGTCCGGTTGATCAGGCAGATGATCATCCGCTATGGCAGGGGATTGATTCGGGGAGCCGTTTTTATTTCGTGCACAGTTACCATGTGAAACCAGAAGATGCTTCACTCACGGCTGCGACCACCGATTACGGTGTGAAATTTGTCAGTGCTATCCATCGGGACAATCTGTTTGCCGTGCAATTTCACCCGGAAAAAAGTGCCGATGCAGGATTGCAGTTGTTAGAAAACTTCGTGAATTGGAATATTTAAACTGTGTAGTTTTAAACTACTGACTAGTGCCAGAAGATACCATGTTTCAAGAAGACGCCGTGAACCCATCCCCGGGGGCTTCACTGCAGCATCCCTGCTGCAGAGACTTCTTGAAACAGATATCTTCTACCACTAAGAAAACCTTGGCTTCACAAATTGAGAAAATAGAATGTTACTGATACCCGCAATTGATTTAAAAGATGGCCAATGTGTTCGCCTGCGCCAGGGGCGTATGGAAGACGATACCGTATTTTCCAATGACCCGGTTGAAGTGGCCGGTCGCTGGGTTGATGCTGGTTGTAGACGTCTGCATCTTGTTGATCTTAATGGAGCCTTTGCCGGCGAACCCGTTAATGGCGAGGTGATCCGTGCTATCGCGGATAAATATCCTGATTTACCGATTCAGATTGGTGGAGGTATTCGTGATGAGCAGACCATCGAAGCCTATCTGAAAGCCGGCATTACTTATTGCATTATTGGTACCCAGGCAGTCAAAGAGCCTGAATTCGTTGCTCGTGCCTGCAAGGCATTTCCGGGGCATGTGATTGTTGGTCTTGATGCCAAAGACGGTATGGTTGCAATCAACGGCTGGGCAGAAGTAACTGATCACCATGTCGCTGATCTGGCCAGGCAGTTTGAAGATGATGGCGTAGTATCAATCGTCTATACCGATATCGGGCGTGATGGCATGATGACTGGTCCCAATGTTGAAGCTACGGCAGAACTGGCCAACAGTATTGACATCCCAGTCGTCGCATCTGGGGGTATCACCAATATTGGTGACATCGAAGCACTGTGCAAGGCAGACACCAGCAACATCATGGGTGCCATTACCGGGCGTGCCATCTACGAAGGAACCCTGGATTTTGCCGAAGGCCAGAAACTGGCTGATGAATTGAGTTGAGAGCGTTATGAGTCTGGCAAAACGAATAATCCCCTGTCTTGATGTAGACAATGGGCGTGTGGTGAAAGGTGTAAAGTTTGTTGATATCCGCGATGCCGGTGATCCGGTTGAGGTGGCGCGTCGCTATAATGAGGAAGGAGCCGATGAAATAACCTTTCTTGATATCACTGCCAGTTCAGACGATCGTGAAACCATCGTACATGTTGTAGAGCAGGTTGCCTCGGAGGTGTTTATTCCCCTTACCGTGGGCGGTGGCATACGCAAGGTTGATGATGTGCGACGCATGTTAAATGCCGGCGCTGACAAGGTGGCAATCAATACGGCAGCCGTATTCAACCCGGAGTTTGTCAAGGAAGCGACAGATAAATTTGGCAGTCAGTGTATTGTCGTGGCGATTGATGCCAAAAAGGTCAGTGCAGAAGGCGAGCCATTGCGCTGGGAAATTTTCACTCATGGCGGTCGCAAGCCTACCGGTATTGATGCCGTTGAGTGGGCGAAAAAAATGACCGATTACGGTGCAGGGGAAATTCTGCTGACCAGTATGGATCGAGACGGTACCAAAATCGGATTTGATAACGAGTTGACCCATGCCATAGCCGAGGCAGTCAGCATTCCGGTGATAGCATCCGGCGGCGTAGGTAACCTGCAGCATCTTGTCGATGGCGTAAAACAGGGCGGCGCAGATGCCGTTCTGGCGGCATCTATTTTCCATTTTGCCGAATATTCAGTGGGTGAGGCCAAGGCTTTTATGGCAGAGCAGGGCGTGGAAGTGAGGCTGTAAAATGAGTGACACATTAAACAAACTGGCTGAAGTGCTTGAAGAGCGCAAACAGGCTGATCCAGACAGTTCCTACGTGGCAAAACTGTACAGCAAGGGACTGGATGCCATTCTCAAAAAAATCGGTGAAGAGGCGACTGAGACGGTAATGGCCGCTAAAGACGGCGAAAAGGACAAGATAATCTACGAAACTGCCGACTTGTGGTTCCATTCCATGGTGCTGCTATCGCAGCAGGAACTTTCCCCTCAGGATGTGCTCAATGAGCTTGAGAGGCGTTTCGGTCTTTCCGGGCTGGAAGAAAAAGCCAGTCGCGGTGACTGAATATTCACGGTATTATCAGAAAAATTACTATACAGAATTATTTTCGGAGGAAAAAATGGGTTTAGGTGGAATCAGTATCTGGCAACTGTTGATTGTCCTGGCAATTGTGATTTTGTTGTTTGGAACCAAAAAACTGAAAAATATCGGTTCTGATCTCGGTGGAGCTGTTAAAGGATTCAAGGGTGCCATGAAGGATGCCCAGGATGCAGCCAAGGATAAGGATGACAGTCCCGAAAAAATTGAAAAAGCTGATGACAAGATCATCGAAGGTGAGTCTACCCGCGAAAAAGATAAAGTTTGATTCTCTTACGGTAATTCTCGATGTTTGATGCAGGTTTTACAGAGCTGTTACTGATTGGCCTGGTGGCGCTGGTGGTGATTGGTCCCGAACGATTACCCGGTGTGGCGCGTACGGCTGGAAAGTGGCTGGGCAAGGGTAAGCGCATGCTCAGCGATGTAAAAGCTGAAATCGATCAGGAGATCAAGGCCGAAGAACTCAAGAAAATTCTAGAAGTTCAAAAGCAGAACAAACCTCTTCAGGAACTGATTGAATCCACCACTGAGTCAGTCACTGATATCAAGTCAGACACCGAAAAAATGATCGCTGAACTTGAAGGGGTATCCTCTCCTTCGAGCCAGTCTTCGACTGAGAAGGCTTCGGAAAAAAGCACTGAAAAATCATCATGAGCGACACTGAACAGGCTGAGATAGAACAGCCTTTTATCTCCCATTTGCTGGAACTGCGCGATCGTCTGTTGCGTATGGTTCTCGCTGTACTGGTATTTTTCGTGGTGATGTTTCCGTTTGCCAACGATATCTATGTGTTTATTGCTGAACCACTGATGGCACACCTGCCGGAAGGTACCAGCATGATTGCCACGCAGGTGGCCTCGCCGTTTCTCACGCCGTTTAAGATGAGCCTGGTCGGCTCGCTGTTTCTGGCCATGCCCTATATTCTCTACCAGTTCTGGGGATTTGTAGCTCCAGGGCTATATCATCACGAAAAGCGTCTTGCCGTGCCGTTGATGGCTTCCAGCATTGTGCTGTTCTACCTGGGGATGATTTTTGCCTACTACGTGGTGTTTCCACTGGTGTTCGCCTTCCTGACAGGAACCGCACCAGAGGGTGTGGCTGTAATGACAGATATTGCGGCGTATCTGGATTTTGTACTGACCCTGTTTTTTGCCTTTGGACTTGCCTTTGAAGTGCCGATTGCCACCATAGTGCTGGTAGTGATGGGCGTTACTACACCGGAAAAGCTGCGCCAGAAACGTCCGTATATCATTGTTGGCGCTTTCATAATTGGCATGTTCCTAACACCGCCGGACATCATTTCGCAAACATTGCTGGCGCTGCCAATGTGGATTCTGTTTGAATTCGGAGTGTTTTTCTCTGCGGCTTTTGTCAAAAAAGATAATGATGATGAAGATGAGGATGAGCCGGATCAGGATCGGGAGGAAGCTACGCCGGATGTAAGCGAGGCCGCCGATTCTAAAGAAGCCTTTATGCCTGCCGCAGCTGCAGCAGCAACGGCAGGGAGTTCTTCTTCAGCAACTGCAGATGAGCAGCTTGCCTCTTCTTATCCGGAAGATTATGTACCACTGAGCGATGAGGAAATGGAAGCTGAACTCGATCGTCTGGATGAGGACGATGATGAAGAGTATGAAGACGTCGACGAGGATGACGTCTACAGTGATCATGATGACCATTCAGGTGATGGTGGTAATGAAGCCTCAGGCGAAAATCTTGTCGATATCAAACTGGCCCAGGTAATGGAATACCGTGAAGAGGATAATCTCCAGGCAGCCAGGGCACTACTGTATGAAGTGCTTGAAGAGGGTGATGATTCACAGATCAAGGTGGCTCGGAATATCCTGGCACAACTGGATTCGGATGATTGAGATTCTACTCAGCGCTTGCATGAGGGAATCTATTAGAATCAGGGGGGCTATCTTACTATCATTTGTGTTGCTTAATATCCAGTTTGCTCAAGCTAATCAGTTAACCAACCAACTCGAAAATCATCCTTCCCCCTATCTAGCCATGCATGGTGAGGATCCGGTTCACTGGCAACGCTGGGATGAAAGCGTTATTGAAAAGGCGCGTCAGCAAAATCGCCTGATCTTTATTTCTTCCGGCTATTTTTCCTGCCACTGGTGTCATGTGATGCACCGCGAAAGTTACATCGATACTGAAATAGCGACTTTTCTTAATGGCAATTTCATCCCGGTAAAAATCGACAGGGAACTGCATCCGGCACTGGACGCCTATTTGATCGACTTCGTACGCCAGACAGAAGGCAATGCCGGCTGGCCATTAAACGTTTTTCTTACCCCCGAGGGGTATCCGCTGTACGGTCTGACCTATGCGGCACCGGAGGATTTTAAGGCCCTGCTAAACAGGGTAAGCGAGATGTGGAATAACCAGGGTGAAAAGGCCTCAATGCTTGCCAGGGAAGCGTCTGAATTTCAGATTGAGTCTGGCAAAAGCTCAATGTTTCCCCTGGCTGTTGACGAGGGGGCTTTCAATCAGGCATTGCTGGAACAGGCCATGGCAAATGCTGATGAATTTGAAGGTGGATTTGGTAAGCAAAATCGTTTCCCGATGGCGCCGCAGTTATTGGCATTGCTGAACCGGGTTGAACATTCGGATTCTCAACAGCTGGCCGACTTTCTCATATTAACGCTCGATCAGATGAAAAATCGGGGATTGCGAGATCATGTCAACGGTGGTTTCTTTCGCTATACGGTAGACCCTGCCTGGACTGAACCACACTTTGAGAAAATGCTCTACACACAGGCCTTGCTCGTTGAAGTTTATCTCAAGGCGGCAGTAGTGTTTGACAAGCCTGAATACAACCAGGTAGCTCGCGATACCATCGATTTTGTCCTGCAGCATATGCGCTCTGATCAGCTTGATGGTTTTATTTCCAGTTATTCAGCCATCGATCATGAAGACCGTGAAGGTGGTGGCTATTTGTGGACGCAAAATGAGTTGGCTGATTTGCTGGATGACAGGGAACTGGAGATTAGCAGCAGTTACTGGACACTGACTGATACGCCCAATTTCGAAATGGGCGATTTACCGGTTATTAGTCAGTCGATTGAAAAAATGGCCGATCGTTATGCGTTAAAGCCTCATCAGGTTGAGGGTATTCTGATTACCGCCAGGGAAAAAATGCGCAGCCAGAATAAAATCTCGCAAATGCCGGTTGATCATAAGGTTTTGACTTCATGGAATGCGCTGTTTTTATCAGCCCTGTCAAAAGCTGCTCAATTGCTGGAGGATCCGCAATATAAAAAGGCGGCAGAAAAACTTAAAAATGCCCTGTTGAAACATGCATGGGATGGCAAGGCCCTAAAGCGCAGTCTGAATCTGGATGAAAGCGCAGGAGATGCTGGCCTGGAAGATTATGTCTACGTGGCCAGGGCATTGAATGATTATGCCGTTTTAATGAGCTCAGAAGAAGGATGGCAGAATACTTGGTCGATGGGGAATCTGCTGGCAGCCAAGGCCTGGCTGAAGTTTTATCATGCATTCAGCTGGAAAAATGGTATTGAGAACCTGTTGCCCGGTATGGCTGGTAAGGTGGCTTTGCCTGATGACGCTTTGCCTGCAGCCGATGCGATGCTCATGGAGTTGTCATTAATTTCGGAGAATAAAGGTATCAGGCAAAAAGCCGAAAAAGCGGCGGGACTCATGTTTGGGACTGTCAGTCACTCACCACTGCAATATGCAACGCACAGTCTTTGGATCAATCAGCTTTGAGTTTGTTGACGTTGATTTTGAGGCGCATATAACGCATACGTGTGCCATGCGTCAGTGATAACAGAATCTCTTCGGCACGTAATTCTTTTGGGAAATAAGTACCTGATATTTTGGCTCCGCTGATACTGGCACCTTCCAGATTGGTTTCAGAAAAGTCAATCCCTCTCAGGTCAGCCTGCCTGAAATAGCAATTGCTCAGGTCCATGCCCTTGGCATTGAGTTTACGCAGATCAGAGCCTCGGAAGTCTCCTCCACTCAAATCACAGGTTTCACCATTGGCAATGCGCTGGTTGAATTCATCTATGTTTCCATGGCGCAGTAGCTGGAACAAATCGTCTTCTTTAATTTCGGGTTCTGACATGGTCTTAAGTCTATTGTACTTATTGGGTATTTTTATTTTACTGCCACTTAGGTATAAGTGTTATCAGAATTCAATATTAGCACTGATTTTATAAATTTCGAGTAACTCTGATCGAAGGTATCCGTTCTTGCTAGATCCTTTTGGCCGAAAAGTATCCTATCTGCGTCTTTCAGTAACTGATCGCTGTAATTTCAGGTGCAGCTATTGCATGTCCGAAAAAATGGAATTTTTACCACGCGCCGAGATTCTGTCGATTGAAGAACTGATCAGGTTGAGTAGCACTTTTGTTGAACTGGGTGTTAATCGTCTACGCATTACCGGTGGTGAGCCACTGGTGCGTCAGGGGTTGATGCAGCTTTTTCATGCCATGAAGCCTTACCTGGACCAGGGCAAGCTGCAGGAAGTGACTCTGACCACCAATGGAGTATTGCTGGATCAGTACGCTGAAGAGCTGTTCAATGCAGGGGTCAGGCGTATCAATATTTCACTGGATACCCTCGATGAACAGTGTTTCAGGGAACTGACGCGAAAAGGCGAGCTGAAAGATGTGCTTGCCGGGATAGAGGCAGCCGACAAGGTGGGTTTTGCAATCAAGCTCAATGTTGTTGCTCTGAAAGGCATCAATGACGTGGAGTGGATTGATATCGTCAACTGGGCTGGTGAACGCGGTTATGATGTGACTTTCATCGAATCCATGCCGATGGGTGATATCGGCGAGCTTAGAAATGATCACTTTATGCCGCTGGACCTGGTACAGCAAACGCTCGAATCCAGTCTGAATCTTTCTGCTTCCAGTCATAAGACAGGCGGGCCGGCACGTTACATGAAGGTGAATGGAACGGACAGCCGTGTGGGTTTCATTTCCCCTTATACGCACAACTTCTGCGAAAGCTGTAATCGTGTACGTGTTTCCTGCACCGGTCAGTTGTATCTGTGTCTTGGTCAGGATGACATGGTTGATCTCAGGGACGTTGTCAGAAATTCGCAGGACAACGAACTATTAAAACAGGCCATACTCGATGGTATTGCGATCAAGCCCAGAGGGCATGATTTCGACGAAGAGCGATTGAGTGATGGTGCCCAGGTCGTAAGGTTCATGAGTCACACTGGGGGCTGATTGATCAGGTTCAGTTTTTCTACCCGACTCAACTGCTTCATTTTGATCTCTTTTTTCAACGCTTCGCTCTTGTCTGGTGCAGTTTCTGAATAAACCAGTTTTACCGGTAAGCGCGAACGCGTATATTTAGCGCCTTTCCCGGTATTGTGTATATCAACGCGTTTGGCAAGATCATTGCTAACTCCTGTATAGAGAGAGCCATCGGCGCATTCGAGCATGTAAACAAACCACTGCTTGGTGTCGGGCAAGAGAGATATTTCCGTGATCAGGATCATTGTTTTTTTGTCATTGAAACCTAACATATCGGGGATATGCTGTAACCTGTTCAGTCTTATGAAAATTATTGAGGTAAACCATGGTTAAAAAGAAAGTGGCATCGAAAAAGAAAGCCAGCAAGAAAGCAACAGCTAAAAAAGCTGTGTCCAAAAAATCCACTTCAAAAAAAGCAGTAACAAAAAAGGTAGCCACTAAAAAGGCCACATCAAAAAAGAAAGTGGCCAGCAAGAAAAAGGCATCCGCTAAAAAAGCTCCAGCGGTTACCTACATCAACAATGAAGAACGTTACCGCATGGTTCAGGAGGCTGCTTATCATTTATCGGAAAAACAAAACTTTGAACCAGGAAATGATATGGATAACTGGTTGTTTGCTGAAATTGAAATTGAAGCCTTGATGAAAAAGAAAAATATCAAGGTTAAATAGTATGTCGTCATTCCCGCTCTCCCGGGAGTGACAATTTGTTCAAATTATAATTTAGGGAAATCTCTATGACTGACTCTCATCAATGGGTTTACGCATTTTCAGAAGGTGATGGTAAGAATAAAAAACTGCTCGGTGGAAAGGGCGCAAACCTTTGTGAGATGACCCAGATCGGGCTGAATGTGCCGCCGGGATTTGTTATTACCACCGAGGCCTGCCTGCATTATCTTGATGCTGAAAACAACGCTGTGCCTGCGGACATGATGCAGCAGGTACGTGAGCAGATGAAAGCTGTTGAAGAACAGACCGGCAAGGGTTTTGGTGATCCTGAAAATCCTCTGCTCATTTCGGTGCGCTCCGGTTCGGCTTTATCCATGCCAGGCATGATGGATACGATTCTTAATCTTGGTTTGAATGAGGAAACACTCAAAGGTGAAATAGAACAGACCGGTGATGAGCGCTTTGGTTATGACGCCTACCGTCGTTTTATCCAGTTGTTCGGCAAGGTTGCCATGAATGTGCCGGATGAAGTCTTTGATGCCGAATTTGATGCCGTAAAACAGGCCGCTCATATCAGTGAGGACGTGGGACTGTCAGCGGCAAACCTTAAAGAAATCAGTGAACGTTTTTTAACGGTATTTCAGGAGCATACCGGTCGTGCTTTCCCGCAGGATCCTTACGAACAGCTGGAGATTGCCATCAAGGCGGTCTTCAACTCATGGATGGGTAAGCGCGCCGTAGATTATCGCCGCGAATTCGGTATTACATCAGATATGGCCAATGGCACAGCGGTAAATATTTGTACCATGGTCTTCGGTAACCGTGGCAATGATTCAGCCACCGGTGTTGCCTTCACGCGTAATCCCGGTACAGGAGAGAACAAGCTGTATGGTGAGTACCTGGTGAATGCACAGGGTGAGGATGTGGTTGCCGGGATTCGTACCCCCAAGCCTATCGATAAACTCGCAGATGAAATGCCTGAAATGGCCAGGCAGTTGTCTGAACTGCGTGACCGCCTGGAAAGTCATTATCATGAAGTACAGGATTTCGAATTCACTATTGAGCGTGGCACGCTGTATTGCCTGCAAACACGCAATGGCAAGATGAATGCCGTTGCCATGGTACGCACCTCTGTTGAAATGGTTGAAGAGGGCCTGATAGACAAGAAACAGGCGCTGCTGCGTATCAATCCGGATCATCTTGAACAGATGCTGTATCCGCGCCTCGATCAGAATGTTTCTATTGAACCTTTGGCCCAGGGCTTGCCTGCTTCACCCGGTGCAGCGGTTGGCCGTGCAGTTTTTGATGCTGATCGTGCCGAGTTGCAGGGCAAAGAAAGAGGTGAGCGCGTTATTCTGGTTCGTGAAGAAACCAAGCCTGAAGATATTCATGGCTTTTTTGCATCGCAGGGTATCTTAACCAGCCGTGGTGGTAAGACTTCACACGCTGCCGTGGTAGCCCGGGGCATGGGTAAACCCTGCGTAGCTGGCGCTGAAGGGATCCATGTTGATGTACAGCGACGTGAAGCCATTGTAGGTGGACAGGTGATTCGTGAAGGTGACGTAATCACCATCGATGGTTCCAACGGCAACGTTTACCTGGGTGAAGCGCCCATGGTTGAACCGGAATTTACCACCGAGCTCAACCGTATTCTGGACTGGGCAGATGATGTTGCCTACCTGCGTGTTATGGCCAATGCTGATACGCCAACTGATGCAGCACGTGCTCTCAAATTCGGTGCAAGCGGTATTGGCCTGTGTCGTACCGAGCGCATGTTTAACGCTGTGGATCGCCTGCCTATAGTCATCGAGATGATCGTGGCAGAGACCCTGGAGCAACGCCAGGCGGCACTGGATAAGCTGTTGCCGATACAGCGTGGTGACTTCCGTATGCTGTTTGAGACCATGGCGCCGCGTCCTGTGACCATCCGCCTGCTCGATCCGCCGATTCATGAGTTCCTGCCTACAGAGCGCCAGTTGATGGATGACATTGACCAGTTGAAACATTTACGTGATTCAGTGAAAGGCATGGAAGTTCTGACTTCATCGGCATCGTTGCTGCATCCTGCGCCTGGTACCGAGTTCAATCCGGCAGCCAGCAGGGAGCTGGTCAGTCTTGAACTGGTTGAGCAGGCGATCGAAACCAAGCAAGTGATGCTCAACAAGGTGAGGGCGCTAACCGAGGTCAACCCGATGCTCGGCCATCGTGGTGTACGTCTGGGAATTACCTTTCCTGAAATCTATGGCATGCAACTTCGTGCGATTCTTGAAGCCGAAGCGGAATGCGCCAGCAAGGGTATGGAAGTGCATCCACAGATGATGGTTCCACAGGTTTGTACTGCGCAGGAGCTTAAAGTCGTCAAGAAAATGATGGATGAAATCAAGGCGGATGTGGAAGCCAAAAGCGGTCATCAGCTTAACTGTCGTTTCGGAACCATGATCGAGGTGGTACGTGCGTGCATGCGCGCCGATTCCCTGGCAGAAGAAGCCGAGTTCTTCTCGTTCGGTACCAACGACCTGACCCAGGCAACCTTCTCCTTCTCCCGTGAAGATGCCGAGAACAAGTTCCTGCCCATGTATAACCAGAATCAAATCCTGCACGACAACCCGTTTGAGGTGCTTGATGAAAAAGGTGTGGGTAAACTCATGAAGCTGGCAGTAGAGTGGGGTAGAGAAGTCAAACCGGAAATGTCTTTTGGTATCTGTGGTGAGCATGGCGGACATCCGCAATCGATCGAGTTTTGCCACCGCGCCGGTTTGAACTACGTATCCTGTTCGGGGCCGCGCGTGCCGGTTGCCAGGCTGGCTGCAGCCCATGCAGCTTTGCTGAACAGCTGATGTTGTTTTCGCCCCGTTGTTCCCCAACGGGGCTTTTTACCCTCCTTTAAATGTCTTGATACCTTTTTCTGAAGACTTATACTCTGATAAAAATCGACGACAATCCCAGCAATTAACACTTCAAGAAAATTCGGGATTAACAGTTTCAGAGGCATTTTGATCAATGAAAGAGGCTAGAAGACAGTTTGAACGCTATCGATGCGATATCGAAGTCGGCGTTATCGGCAATGATGGAGAGACAGTTATTTCAGAAACTTTCGATATTTCTGAAGAAGGTATCTATCTTATGTTGCCTACTGCTTCAGTAATCGGCTTAATGGAATCAGGTTCAAAATTGATAACTGGTGAAATTATTGAAATCCTGTTACCAAACCATGATCAGTCAAAGGATCTGCAAATAAGAGGTTCAATCATACATGTGAAAGCTGTCGTTGATGGTAGTCACCTGGTGGGCGTTCATTTCCTTGATTATGGAGATGAAGTAAAAACTCATATCGTCGACTTGATCAGTCATTTATAACTTC
>Ga0180436_10005122_pt1 | contig 11660 bp, 5 predicted proteins | sample SS_ome_2_FD_132434 | JGI IMG/M metagenome (GOLD analysis project Ga0180436, IMG submission 132434) | Hypersaline lake sediment archaeal communities from the Salton Sea, California, USA - SS_3_S_2 metaG | ecosystem: Environmental > Aquatic > Non-marine Saline and Alkaline > Hypersaline > Sediment...
AACATCCAGTTTGCCGTGGACCCGGAGACCGGGCGCATGGTCGTCATCGAGATGAACCCACGTGTCTCGCGCTCGTCTGCGCTGGCGTCCAAGGCAACTGGGTACCCCATCGCCAAGGTGGCGGCGTTGTTGGCGGTGGGATACCGGCTGGACGAAGTGGCCAACGACATCACGCGGCGGACGACGGCGGCGTTTGAGCCCACGTTGGACTACGTTGTGGTCAAGATGCCGCGCTTCCAGTTGGAGAAGTTCCCCGGCGCGGACCCGAGGCTGAACACGCAGATGAAATCCGTCGGCGAGGCGATGGCCATCGGGCGCACCTTCAAGGAAGCGCTGGGTAAGGCGATCCGCTCGATGGAGCTGGATGCGACGCCGGAGCTGGACTTTGATCGCATCCCCGAGTACCTGGCGAACCCGACACCGGAGCGGATGGCGTACATCTTCGCGGCGTTCCGGCGTGGGTTTGCGGTGGATGAGGTGCGAACGTACACGGGGATCGACCGCTGGTTCCTGACGGAGATGGCGGCGTTCATCACACTTGAAGGCGCGTTGCGCGAGCTGCCGTGGGATCGTCTCGACAAGCGGACCCTCTCACAGGCGAAGGCGTGGGGGTTCTCCGATCTGGAGGTGGCCGAGCTCTTCGGACGTGATGAGGCCGATGTGCGGCATCTTCGTGCCGCTATGGGCGTCCAACCTGTCTACAAGATGGTGGACACGTGCGCCTCCGAGTTCGAGGCCTTTACCCCCTACTTCTACTCGACCTATGGCGGCACGGAGAACGAGGCCCTGCCGTCGGATCGGCCCAAGGTGTTGATCCTGGGCTCCGGTCCCAATCGCATTGGCCAGGGCGTCGAGTTCGACTACGCCAACGTGCACGCGGTGTGGGCACTCCAGGAGGAGGGCTATGAGGTCATCATGGTCAACTCCAATCCGGAGACGGTCTCCACCGACTATGACACCGCAGATCGCCTCTACTTCGAGCCGCTGACGGTGGAGGATGTGTTAGGCATCGTCCAGCACGAGAACCCGGTCGGCGTGGTCGTGGGCTTTGGCGGGCAGACGCCGCTCAAGCTGGCGAGTGCCCTGGTGGACGGTGGCTTTGCCCTGATGGGTATCGACTTCGCTGCTATCGACCTGGCCGAGGACCGCGAGAAGTTCGGCGCGCTGTTGGAGGGGTTGGGCCTCAAGAGCCCACCGAACGGGATGGCCGCTACCGTCGATGAGGCGCTGGTCGTTGCCGAGACGCTGGGATATCCCGTGTTGCTGCGCCCCAGCTTTGTCCTGGGCGGGCGCGCGATGGAGATCGTGAGCAACGCCGCGGAGCTGCGGCACTACATCGCCGCGGCGGCCAAGGTCTCGCCCGGGTACCCTGTCCTGATCGACCGCTTCCTTGAGGGCGCGATCGAGCTGGATGTGGACGTGCTCTCCGATGGGGAGAATGTGTGGATCGCCGGCCTGATGGAGCAGATCGAGGAGGCCGGCGTGCATTCCGGTGACTCTGCGTGCGTGATGCCGGCGGTGAGCCTCAGCGACGCGCTGGTGACACGGATCGAATCCGCAGTCGCGGACCTGGTCCTGGCCCTGGGGGCCGTGGGTCTGGTCAACATCCAGATGGCAATTCGCGGCAACGATCTCTACGTGATCGAGGCCAACCCACGGGCCTCGCGCACGGTGCCCTATGTGAGCAAGGCGATCGGTATCCCGGTGGCCAAGCTGGCCGCGAAGATACTGGTGGGGCGGTCGCTCAAGGAGCTGCTGGCGCCCTATTGGCCCTATCCGGTGCGGCCCGGCGACACCGCCGGCTTCGATGCGTTGCTCGAGAGCGAGCATCGGGCGCCGACGCCGTGGCCCACCTTCTCCTCCGTCAAGGAGGTCGTGCTGCCCTTCGGTCGCTTCCAGGGCTCCGATGTCCTGCTCGGGCCGGAGATGCGGTCAACCGGTGAGGTGATGAGCTTCGGCCAGTCGTTCCCCGAAGCCTTTGCCAAAGCACAGATGGCGGCGTCCAATCCGCTGCCCACGTCGGGCAAGGTGCTGGTGAGCCTGGCGGACCCGGACAAGCGCGAGGGAATCTCGCTGGTGGCGCAGCTGAGCGACATGGGCTTTGAGGTCCTGGCGACACGCGGTACCGCGAATGCGCTGCAGGCGATGGGCATCCCGGCGACGGAGGTGCTCAAGGTGGGCGTGGGGCGTCCGGACTGTGTGGACGTCATCGTCCAGGACAAGGTGCACCTTGTGGTCAACACGCCGTCGTCGATGGACCGGGCCGGGCGGACGCACGATCTGTCTGCGGCCGGCGGGATCGGGGATAAGGGTGAGGGACGGAGAGGCGTGCCGCTGCCGTGGAGCGCGGCGCGGACATCCGGGTACCGGATACGGACGGCAGCGTTGGAGCACCACGTGCCCTACGTCACGACGTTGGTGGCGCTGCGGGCCACGGTGGCAGCGATCCGGTATCTGCGGTCGCGGTCGTTGACGGTGAGTCCGTTGGGGGCTGCGCCGGTAGCAGACTGAGGAAGTGCTGAATGCACGATGCTGAGTTCTTGGAGAAGCTTCTGACGATTCCCAGCCCCTCGGGGGGTGAGGACGTCTTCGCCGACTACCTGGTCTCGCAGATGCGTAAGCTGGGCTTCCGCACGCAGCGCGACGAGGCCGGCAACGTCGTGGGCGGCTTGGGGGATCCCAATGCGCCGCGTGAGATCGTGCTGCTGGGCCATATGGACACGGTGCCGGGCTTCATCCCCGTGCGTTGGGAGGAGGGCAACCTCTACGGCCGCGGTGCGGTCGACGCCAAGGGCCCGCTGGCGACCTTTGTCCTGGCGGCAGCGCGGGTGGCGCCGAAGCTGGGGCGGGCCAAGCTCACAGTGATCGGCGCCGTCGAGGAGGAGTCCCACGGTTGGGGCGCCCACTACCTGGCCCAGACGATGGCGGCGCCCGATTATGTGATCATCGGTGAACCCAGCGCGTGGGACTGCATCACGTTGGGCTACAAGGGCATGCTCAACATGGAGTACCGCCTTGGGCAACCCGGCGGCCATAGCGCCGGCGAGGCTGCCGGCCCGGCCGAACACGCGGTCACCTTCTGGAACCACCTGCGGCGCTATGCCTTTGCCTACAATCAGAACCGGACCGGTCGCTTCAACACCATCGATCCGGCGTTGCGGGGCCTGCAGACCTTCAGTGACGGGCTCAACGACTTTGTCGAGATGAACATCGTGGCGCGCCTACCGCCGGATTTCCCGATCACCCACCTGCAGACGGAGATGTGGGATTGGGCCAATGGTGCGGAGCTCAAGTTCTTGGGCTCGGACCCGGCCTACCGCTCCAGCAAGAACACACTGCCGGTGCGGGCGCTGCTGCGGTCGATACGGGCTGCGGGCGGGAAACCAAGGTTCAAGCTCAAGACCGGCACGTCGGATATGAACACCGTGGGGCCGGTATGGGAGTGCCCTATCGTGGCCTATGGCCCGGGTGACTCGTCGCTGGACCACACGCCGCGCGAGCACATCCATGTCGATGAGTTCACCAGGTCGATTGGGGTGTTGGAGAAGGCGTTGGAGACGATGGCAGCGTATGAGGCCAGGGCCAGAGGATAGGGCGCCAGGGACGTGGAGGGACGATGGGCGGTGAGGTGATGCGCGAGTTGGGAGACGGACTGGTGCTGCGAGCCGCCACTGAGGCAGACACCGAGGCGGTCGTGGACTTCAACACGCGTGTCCACAGCCAAGGCGGCTGGGACACGCCCGATTCCAAGTTGGGGTATTGGGTCGGCGACCTGATGTCCGGGCGGCATCCGACCACCGTTGCCGGCGATTTCCTGATCGTGGAAGACACCGCGACCGGCGCGGTCGTCTCCAGCACCGTGTTGATCCCGCAGACGTGGTCCTACGCCGGGATCGAGTTTGGCGTGGGGCGACCCGAGCTGGTGGGCACCCAGCCTGACTACCGGCGCCGCGGTCTCATCCGTGAGCAGTTCGAGGTGCTCCACCGGTGGAGCGCCGAGCGAGGGCATCTGGTGCAGGCCATCACCGGGATTCCCTGGTACTATCGCCAGTTCGGCTACGATATGGCGCTGGACTTGTACGGGGCCCGTTCCGGGAGCATTGGGAGCATACCGAAGCTCAAGGATGGCGAGCCCGAGCCCTACCGGGTGCACCCGGCGAGGGAGACCGACCTGGCCTACATCGCCACGGTCGCTGAGTATGGCGACGCGCGGGACCTTGTCGCGTGCAAGCGAGGTGCGGCGCAGTGGCGCTACGAGCTGGACGGGCACACCCAGGGAAGCCTGATGGCCCGGCATCTGCGCATCATCGAGACCGCGGCGGGCGCACGGGTGGGCTTCCTCGCGCACTCTCAGTCGCGTTGGGGCAGCAGGCTCTTCCTGACGCGGTACGAGCTCGAGGCCGGCGCCTCGTGGTGGGAGGTCACGCCCTCCGTGCTGCGCCACATGGCGGAGGTCGGCGCCTCGACAGATCCCTATATTGCGACTGAGGATGGTGGTCCGACTTTCTCCGCAATAGGGCTCGGCCTGGGCGGCGGCCATCCGGTGTATGACATTGTCGCAGACTGGATGCCGAAGCTCGACACACCGTACGCGTGGTACGTGCGAGTGCCCGACGTGCCGGCATTCCTGAGCTTGATCGCGCCGGTGTTGGAGCAACGCCTCGCGGTCTCGCTCTTTGCCGGCTACACCGGCGAGCTGCGGATGGATTTCTACCGCGGCGGCGTCAAGGTCGTATTCGAGGTTGGACGCATCTCGGCGGTCGAGCCGTGGCAGGCCCAGGTCGGGGGCGAGCAGGGCAACGTGCACTTCCCTGATCTTACCTTCCTGCAGGTGCTCTTCGGCTACCGGTCGCTGGATGAACTCCAGCACGCCTACCCCGACTGCGGCGGCAACCTGGAGGGGCGTCTGCTGACCAAGGCGCTCTTTCCCAAGGTCTCGTCCGCGGTCTGGCCCATTGCTTGACTTCAATCACTCATTGCTTGCTAGCTGACTCACCCCAGGAGGAGAACGATGACGAAGAAGAAGGTGTCGAAGGTCGTGCTGGCCTATTCGGGCGGTCTGGACACGTCCTGCATTGTCCCGTGGCTGATCGAGAACTATGACTGCGAGGTGGTGACCTTCACGGCCGATCTGGGCCAGGAGGAGGAGCTCGACGGGCTCCCCGAGAAGGCAAAGCTCAGCGGCGCGGTCAAGTCATATGTGGAGGACCTGCGGCAGGAGTTCCTGATCGATTTCGTCTTCCCCACGCTGAAGGCCGGCGCGATCTACGAGCGCCAGTATCTGCTGGGTACGTCATTTGCGCGCCCGCTGATCGCCAAGCGGCTGGTGGAGATCGCAGAGCTGGAAGGGGCCGATGCCATCGCCCACGGCGCCACCGGCAAGGGAAACGACCAGGTGCGCTTTGAGCTGGGTGTGATGGCGCTCAATCCGCGCCTGTCGGTGATCGCGCCGTGGCGCGAGTGGAACATCCGCTCGCGCGAGGACGCCCTGGAGTTCGCGACTGCCCACGGCGTACCGGTCACGCGTGAGGGCAAGTCCAAGTACAGCCGCGACCGCAACATCTGGCACCTGAGCCACGAGGGCCACATCCTGGAGAATCCCTGGCTGGAACCGGAGGAGGACATGTTCCTGCTCTCGGTCGCTCCTGAGGCAGCGCCCGACACTCCGCGTTATGTGGAGATCGACTTCAAGGCCGGCATCCCCGTGCGTGCAGATGGCGTGGCCCGCGGTCCCGTCGAGCTGGTGACCTATCTGAACAAGGTGGCCGGCCAGCACGGTGTGGGCCGGGTCGACATCGTGGAGAACCGCCTGGTGGGCATCAAGTCGCGCGGCGTCTACGAGACGCCCGGCGGCACGCTGCTCTATGCGGGTATCCGCGCGCTTGAGACGCTGTGTCTGGATGGGCTCACGCAGCACTACAAGGACGTGGTCGCGGAGAAGTACGCGGAGATCGTCTACAACGGCAAGTGGTTCACGCCCCTGCGGACGGCGATGGACGTGTTCGTCGACAGCTTGATGGAGAACGTGACGGGCACGGTGCGACTCAAGCTCTACAAGGGCCAGTGCACAGTGGTGGGTCGCAAGTCGCCCTACTCGCTCTACCGCGAGGACTACGCCACCTTTGGCGAGGACGATGTCTACGATCAGAGCGACGCCGAGGGGTTCATCCACCTCTTCGGGCTGCCGCTCAAGGTTAAGGCGCTGCTGGACATCGAGGGCCTGGGCAAGTCCAGCTACGCCCAGCCCGACTTCGGCACGTTCAAGCGGGACTAGGGATTCAGAGTAGGGAAACGTAGGCCGGGCCGTTGTGCCCGGCCCTCTGCTCAGGCGAACTACCCAGGACACGCGATGACCCGAAGTGCGCAGTGCCAGGATCTTGGCTGAGGGAACGGCGTGCGCGGCCGGGTACGACGAACCGGCCTACATGACATCGCATGCGCGAGGCGACTTGTCACTGGTGACGCAAGACTCAAGACCCTAGACAGGAGACTCACAATGCCAAAGCTGTGGGGGGGACGGTTCGCGAAGGAGCCCGACGAGCTTCTGTGGGCGTACAACGCCTCGATCTCGTTCGATCGGCGGATGTATGCCGCGGACATCGCGGGGAGCGTGGCATATGCGAGGGCACTGGCGCGCGTGGGCGTTCTGACCGACGCGGAGACCGAGGCCACCATCGACGGGCTCGGGAAGGTGCTCGCGGAGTTCGACGCAGGGACATTCGCCTTTGCGCCGTCCGATGAGGATATCCACACCGCGGTCGAGCGGCGTTTGCAGGAAGTGATCGGGCCGGTCGCGGGGAAGCTGCACACGGGGCGCAGCCGCAATGACCAGGTCGCCACTGACATGCGGCTCTATCTGCTGGACAAGATCGATCTGCTGACGGAGATGCTGCGGGAGCTGCAGGGAGCGTTGGTCGACAAGGCCGAGGCCAGCCTGGACGTCATCATGCCGGGCTACACGCACCTCCAGCCGGCGCAGCCGATCCTGGCATCGCACTGGCTGATGTCGTTCGTGTGGATGCTGGAACGGGACAGCGGGCGCCTGCGCGATCTTCGGTCTCGTGTATCGGTGATGCCGCTGGGCAGCGCGGCACTGGCGGGGAACACGTTCGGTATCGATCGGGCGGCGCTGGCTGCCGACCTGGGCTTTGACGCGATCAGCCGGAACAGCCTCGACGCCGTGGCGGACCGCGACTTTGTAGCGGAGTTCCTCTTCTGGGCGACGCTGCTGCAGACGCACCTCAGCAAGCTGGCCGAGGATATCGTCATCTACGCGACGGCGGAGTTCGGTTTCGTCGAACTGGATGACGCCTACAGCACCGGCTCCAGCATCATGCCGCAGAAGAAGAACCCCGACTCGATGGAGCTGGCGCGCGGCAAGACGGGCCGGATGATCGGCAACCTGGTCACGCTGCTGACCACGCTCAAGGGACTGCCCAGCGCCTATGACAAAGATCTGCAGGAGGATAAGGAGCCGCTCTTCGACGCCATCGACACGCTGGAGATCGAGTTGCCCGTGGTCGCCGGCGTGATCGAGACGCTGACCCTCAACAGTGAGCGGATGGCGGAGACGCTACAGGACGAGCTGCTGGCGACCGATCTGGCCGACTACCTGGTCCACCAGGGTGTGCCCTTCCGCGAGAGCCATCACATCATCGGCGAAGTCGTCCGCGCCGCGATGGCATGTGGCTGCGGCCTGACCCAGCTCACCGTCGACGACTACCAGGCCATCTCGCCGAAGTTCGGACCGGATGTCGTCGAGATGTTGGATTTCCGCGCGGCGGTGGAGCGACGTGATGTGGTCGGTGGCACGGCGACATCGTCGGTGAAGGCGCAGATTGCGCGTGCGCGGGAGCTGCTGGGAGCAGCTTAGCGCTCACAGAGACGCGGCTGTAGGGACGGCTCACTCGGCGGCGGATGACCGGCGACCGATCGTGATTCATTGCTGAATCCACACCGCCGAGCCGGGCTTCTGCCGGAGTGGGGCGCCCTCGGCGTGTCGGCCGTTCCTTCGCCACCAATGCCGATCACCGCTTGCGCTCGGTGGTCGAGTCTCGTATCATGAGGGTAGCCCGTACACGCAACGCGGAGAGCGCTACAGCGCTGGTAGGACGCTTCCACCTGCGAGGTCGCTGACTCCCGATCGCCAGCTTGGTCCTCTCATCTCCCGCGCCGTACCCACAGTAGTACCCCCTGCGCTGCCTTGACCGAATGCTGTATGGAGGTCGAGATGCAACGCTTCCAGGAATCTCTGCAGAGCCTGCCGCCCTTCTTGTTGTCCTCAGTCGGCGGCGCGCTGACGATAGCTCAGATTGCCTTGGCGTTTTTCCTGCACAGGGATGCGCCTGATGCTATCGAATGGCTCGGCTGGATCTGTCTCTGGATCTCAGCCATCTTCGGCGTGTTACCCATCCTCACGTTCCGTCGACTGGGAGGCGTATCAGAGGATGAGAGCTACATCAATACAACGAAGCTGGTGGACACCGGTATCTACGCTGTCGTGCGGCACCCACAGGGGGCGACGGCCTGGTTCCTGATCTGCTTGGGGGTGATGCTGGTCGCGTGGCACTGGTCGAGCGTGGTGCTTGGTCTGCTCTCTATGGCGCTAGCCTATGTGGATACCTTCAGTATGGATCAGCGATGCATTGAGAAGTTCGGCGATGCCTACCGCCAGTATATGGCGCGGGTTCCCCGGCTGAACTTCGTGGTGGGGCTGTTCAGATTGGTTTTGTGGCAGCGCTCGCCTCCGGACCACAAAGGATGATCCCAATCCAGGGCGGCAGTCCCTGTGCGGCCACCATTTGAAGTCCCCGCGCTGACCCGTTGTCCCGCCTACCGATGACGGTAGAATGCAGCCGACATCGAGGACGGAGTGACACATGGCTGCCGAGGACGACAGGACATTGCCGAGCGAGGAGAAGGCCGAGCCGTGGCGCCCGGCTGAGCTCCGCCCGCACAGCCGCGTCATCCCTGTGGTCAACGCGTCTGAGGCGAGCCCGTCCCCCGAGGGCGGTCTGGCCGAGCGCCCGGCGACCTACGACACCTCCGAGGATCGCACGGTAGCGATCCCCGTGGTGCGTCCGGAGACCGACTCACCTTACGAGACGCGGAAGCTGCCGGCACAACCGGCGGCGCCCTCGGCTGTGCCCGAGACCGTGCCTGCAGCGAAGCTTCAGGTGGCCGAATCAACCCGATTGGTGCCGACGTGGCAGAGTGTCGCGGTCGAGGATGAGGACGACACGCAGCCCCTGGCGCCGGTGCCGCCTGCCGCGCCGCCGGGACAGCCTCCGCAGCCCCCGAAGCGACCGCCGGCACGACGTTCCGGCCGGCGCCTCGGGAGGGGACCACGGTGGGCCGTGATCCTGTTGGGCATCACTCTGACCGGTGTCGGGCTTTTCCTCCTGGGCCTATTGGGCACGGCGGTGGGCTATATCTTCCTGGCAGCCCAACTCCCCAGTTCGGATGAGCTCCGAGAGCGTCAGCCCAACTTCGCCAGCAGTCAAATCTACGATCGAGACGGTCGCCTGCTCCACGAGATCATCGATCCCACGGCCGGCAAGCGCACGTACGTCTCCATCGACCAGATATCGTCCTACCTCCAGCTGGCCACGGTGGCCACCGAGGATCGCAACTTCTACCAGCACGGCGGCTTCGACCCGGTCGCCATCGCACGCGCCATCTACTACGCCTGGCAGGAGCGCGAGATCGTCTCCGGCGCCAGCACGATCACCCAGCAGGTCGCGCGCAACATCCTGCTGGGACCGGAGGCGATGTACGAGCAGACGATGACGCGCAAGATCAAGGAGATCGTCCTCGCGGCGGAGCTGACGCGCCGGTACACCAAGGAGGACATCCTCGAGATCTACCTGAACAACAACAACTACGGCAATCTGGCCTACGGCATCGACGCCGCTGCCCGCACGTATTTCGGCACCAATGCGGCGCAGCTGACGCTGGAGGAGGCATCTTTCCTGGCCGGGATCCCACAGTCGCCGGCAGTCTACGATCCCTTCCGCGGCGGGCGCGAGGCCGCGCTCAAGCGTCACAAGGTGGTGCTGGCGCTGATGGTCGAGGACGGTTACGTCACCGTCGACCAGGCCGTGACCGCGGCTGCGACGATGGACGCGTTCGAGTTCAGGCCTGTCTACGCAGACCGCATCCCTGCACCGCACTTTGTGGTCAACGTGACCCAGTGGGTGGAGCAGCAGTTGGGCCCCGAGGCGCTCTACACGGGCACCGGTCTGCGCATCTACACCACGCTCGACCCGCAGCTACAGCGCATCGCCGAGGACGAGGTGGCTGCCGGTGTCGACGCACTTGCTGACCGCAACGTCTCCAACGGCGCCCTGGTCGCCATCGAGCCCTCCAGCGGCCACATCCTGGCCATGGTCGGCAGTGCTGACTTCTATGACAGCGAGACAGACGGCCAGGTCAATGTGATCATGCGATGTCGCCAACCGGGTTCCGCCGTCAAGCCCCTCACCTTTCTCAAGGCCCTCGAGGACGGCTGGACGACGGCGACCACGGTCTGGGACCTTCCCGTGACCTATACCGACACGGCGGGCAACATCTATGAACCCGTCAACTACGACGGGAAGTTCCGCGGTCCGGTCTCGGTTCGGACCGCGCTGGCGAACTCACTCAACATCCCGGCGGTCAAGGCATTGGAGTTCGTGACCGTGGACGGTCTGCTGGAGCTCTCCGAGCGGCTGGGCGCGGTCTCTTTGGTGGCACCGCAGGACCACTGCCCCGACTATCCGTACGAGACGCGTCCGTACTATGGTCTGGCGCTGACGCTGGGCGGCGGCGAGATGAAGCCGCTGGAGCTTGCCGGTGCCTATGCCACGCTGGCCAATGGCGGCCTGCGCATGCCGCCGACGCCGATCCTGCGCGTGGAGGATCAACTCGGCAACGTGCTGATTGACAACCGCCGCCGGCAGGGCGAGCAGGTGGTCGATCCCGAGGATGCCTATCTGCTGACCCATATTCTTTCGGACCGGAAGGCGCGGTGCCAGGTCTTCGCCTGCCCCAGCGTGCTGGAGCTGGCGGACAGGCCCGCGGCGGCCAAGACGGGCTCGACCAACGATACTCGCGACGCCTGGACGGTGGGCTACACACCCGACATCGCCGCCGGCGTGTGGGTGGGCAACAACGACAACACGCCGATGGACGACGTATTGGGCTCCGCCGGCGCCGGCCCCATCTGGCAGGCGTTTATGACGCGCGCGCACGAGGGGATCACCCCCCACGAGTTCCCCAGACCCGCCGGGATCATCGAGCGCGAGGTCTGCGCGCTCTCGGGCACCGAGCCGTCATCGGTCTGTGCCGAGCGGCGCACAGAAATCTTCTCGCGCGACAACCTGCCCCCCAAGGCGGAGATGGATTGGGTGCAGGAGGCCGAGATCGACCAGAACAGCGGCCTGCTGGCCAACGCGCTCTGTCGCGATAACGTGGCCACGAAGCGCGTGGTCTTCCTGGATCGTATCGACGACGCCCGCGGACGGGCTTGGTTGACGCAGTGGGCGGCCGAGCACGATATCGTGCCCGCGCCGGTGGCCCAGTGCACCGACCCCGACAAGCCCCTGTCGATCCAGATCACGTCGCCGCCCGCCGGCAGCGAGGTCTACGGTTACGCGGAGCTCTACGGCAGCGTGGACATC
>Ga0180436_10005127_pt1 | contig 11654 bp, 13 predicted proteins | sample SS_ome_2_FD_132434 | JGI IMG/M metagenome (GOLD analysis project Ga0180436, IMG submission 132434) | Hypersaline lake sediment archaeal communities from the Salton Sea, California, USA - SS_3_S_2 metaG | ecosystem: Environmental > Aquatic > Non-marine Saline and Alkaline > Hypersaline >...
GAGTTCAATGATGATTGATTTTGATGGGCTTTATCATGTGCTTGGAGGCCAGGATGCCAGAATGCTGGGACGCTGCCATCAGCTATCTGCTTTTGGCAGCTTTCAAGCATCATAGCATCCCAGCTTTCTAGCCGTTATGGTTGTAGGCCTCACTTGAATCCTTGATTCCTCGGATCCTTGCCCCCTTCTGATTCAGTGGGTGAGATTGCAATTTTTCCAATAATTTGATTTGAAACTCGAAGGGGGATTCAACCTAAAATGCTTAAAAGTATGACCGCCTACGCTGACGACGAACAATCCATCGACGGCATGTCCATAAGTGTTGAGATTAAAACGGTTAACAGTCGCCACCTTGACATCCAACTCCGGATAAATAACGAGTACCGTGTCCTCGAAGACAAAATTAAGGCCCAGATTGCCGCATCGGTGGAAAGGGGTCGAATCGACGTCAAGATTCAGATTCGCGAAGCTTCGGAGGAAACGGTGGCATTTGAAGTGGATGAAGCCAAGGCCAAAGCATTACACCGGGCATGGCTGTGTTTGCAGCAAGTTTTGGGCCAGGAAGGCCCCTTGCCGTTGGAGTTAATTGCGGCCAGAAATGACATTATTATACCGCAACAGGCGGTCACAGATCTCGACAAAGTCTGGAAGCATTTGAGCGGATCTATCCGCACTGTCTTGACGGCAGTTGAGGACATGCGCAGGCAAGAGGGAGACTATATCGCTAAGGATTTCCGCGAGCGTCTGCGTTTTCTTTCTCAAAGCATCGGTCAAATCGAATCTGCCAGCGCGGACCTGGCTCTGCAATACAAACAACGCCTGACGGAACGCATTGCTGCCCTGAGCGAAGATCATCTATCCTTGGACGAAGGCCGCCTCGAGCAGGAGGTTGCCTATCTCGCCGATAAAAGCGATATTTCTGAAGAAGTGCTGCGCGTCCGCAGTCATTTGGAGCAATTCGAAAGCATTATGGCCGGCGATAGTCCCGCCGGCCACAAATTGAATTTCCTATTGCAGGAAATCAACCGCGAGTTCAATACCATCGGTTCGAAAGCGGGCAAAACTGAAATCGCCCATTTGGTTGTGGATGTTAAGTCGGAGTTGGAGAAGATCCGCGAACAGGTCCAAAACATCGAGTAGCAACAGCGCTTCGCGCTCTTGCGTAAGCGGCTGCGCCGCATTTTTTTATGTTGTGGTGAATGTCAAAAAGGGAAAGATATGGAAAAGGCATTATTGAATATCGGTTTCGGCAACACCGTCGTGGCGGAGCGGGTGGTCGGTATCGTGGCGCCCAACTCAGCCCCCATGAAACGATTAAAGGATGAGGCTAAAGATGACCGGCGGCTCATCGACGCTACCCACGGTCGCCGGACCCGCTCAATCATTATTATGGACAGCAATCATATTGTACTGTCAGCCATACAGGCGGAGACCATCTCGCAGCGGTATACTTTACTCAAAGAAGAATAAATTTCCGAAGCAGATATGGGGATCAACGCCGAATGAATGCCACGGGTGCAGACAATAAAGATATGAATGACGGTGTCGGAAATTTATTCGTGGTATCGGCACCATCCGGTGCCGGAAAAACGACGCTTTGCAGGGCACTACGCCGCGCCTATCCGGATATGCGTTATTCCATATCGCATACCACCCGTAGGCCGCGCCCGGGCGAAACCAACGGGGTTGATTACTTTTTTATTGCTGAAACGGAATTCCTCTTGATGCGGGATCAAGGCGATTTGGCTGAATGGGCCCGCGTTCACGGGCATTTTTACGGTACATCAGTGAAGTTCTTGGAAGAGGTCCTTGCAAATGGTCGCGATATCCTACTGGATATCGATGTGCAGGGCACCCGGCAACTCCTAAAACGCTATCCTGATGCCGTAACCATCTTTATTATGGCGCCGTCGTTAGAAATCTTGCGGCAGCGATTGCAACACCGGGCAACGGACGATCCCAAGATCATTGACCGGCGTTTACGCAACGCTGAAAAAGAAATCGCCCAGAAATCAATTTATCGTCACGTGATCGTCAATGATGACTTGGAACGCGCCACCAAGGAGTTTATTCAACTTGTCGCTGATTACCGCCAAAAAAGACATACTTAAATCTAGATCATCTACCGAGATGCTGTCGTAATACTGTTGGTAACAGACTTGTCGAAATCGGGATCGGGATCGCTATCGGGATCGAATAAAAAGCAGAATACAGTATCCAGCACCCAGCATCCGGGAGTCAGAATAGTAAGCATTCGGCAGTATGGAGTCAGCAGCTTTCTATCTGAAAGATGCAGTATAGCGGTTGTCATCCTCGAGGAATCGGGGATCCAGGAGTGGCTTTTAGCTGAAAGCTGACTGCTACAACTGGATGCCGGATTCGGGCCTGTGCCCGGCCTGATCGGGGATCCGGCATGACAGAACGGGTTAAAGGTTTTTGATAGCCCTAAGTTTCACAAACAACACGGCTGATGATCGATAATGAATGAATTAATATACGGCTATCATCCGGTACGAGAAGCCCTGCGGGCCGGGAAACGACATATCACCACGGTTTTTATAACTGCAGGTAAAAGATCTGCCCGGTTTACTGATATCCGCGCCCTGGCGAAAGCGGCCCGGGTTTCTGTTCACCATCTGTCCCCAAATGAAATAGATTCCATGGTAGGAACTCCGGGCCATCAAGGTATTTGTGCATCCAGCGGCCCCTTTCAAACCACCCGGCTGGATGAATTGCTGCAGAAATCCCATCAACAGGATCCCTTGATCCTGCTCTTGGATCAAGTCGTCGATCCCCAGAATCTGGGAGCGCTGATACGAACCGCCTATTGCGCCGGTTTACATGGCGTGATCATTACCAAGGATCGCTCAAGCGGACCGTCTCCGACGGTTTCGAAGGCATCTGCGGGTGCCATGGAGCATATATCCTTGACCCGGGTTACCAATATGGTTACAACCATAAAAACGCTGAAAGAAATGGGCATGTGGGTTGCCGGGCTTGAAGGTCGGGCAGGTCAAAGCATTTATAGCGCCGATTTGACCGGTCCGCTGGCCTTAGTTATTGGGGGCGAGGAAAGGGGGATCCGAACCCTTGTTAAGAAGAATTGTGATTTGTTGCTGGCCATTCCCCAAGCCGGCCATATCGATTCCCTGAATGCATCGGTTGCCGGCGGGGTGGTGATGTATGAGGCCTATCGGCAGAGAAATCTAAATTCGATACTTTGAAGTAAAGAGGACACCATGAAAATTACATTGACAAATGGGAACTTAAACGTTCCCGATGAAGCGACCATACCATTTATCGAAGGCGACGGGATCGGTCCGGATATCTGGCAGGCGGCCAAGCTCGTCATCGATAGCGCTGTCGAGAAAGCATATGCTCCCCAAAGGAAAATCATCTGGCGAGAAGTATATGCGGGTGAGAAAGGCAAACGTGAAACCGGTGAATGGCTGCCCCAGGCCACCCTGGATGCCATCCAGGAACATGTGGTCGCCATCAAAGGCCCGTTGACAACACCGGTGGGAGAAGGAATTCGAAGTGTGAATGTGGCCATTCGCCAGATGTTGGACCTGTATGCCTGCGTGCGACCGGTGGCATACATCGATACGGTGCCAAGCCCCATGAAGCATCCGGAACACATCGATATGGTCGTGTTTCGGGAAAACACGGAGGACCTATACGCCGGGATCGAATGGCAGGCCGGCAGTGCCAAGGTGGAGCAGGTAAAGGCATTTTTAGCCGAGCATATGGATGTGAATCTTTCCGCAAACACCGGTATCGGCATCAAGCCCATAAGCGAAGCCAATACCAAGCGACTGGTTGCGCGTGCCATAAACTATGCCATCGATAAGCAGATGAAATCCGTTACCCTCATGCACAAGGGCAATATCATGAAATATACCGAAGGCGCCTTTATGAAATGGGGCTATGAGGTGGCGGCAGAAAATTTCGGTGATGTTACCATTACTGAGACGGATCTTTACAGCCAATATGAGGGACGCCAACCGGACGGCAAAATCGTAATAAAGGACCGTATTGCCGACATGCTGTTTCAACAGGTTTTGCTGCGGCCGTCTGAATTCGATGTTATTGCGACCCCCAATTTGAACGGCGACTATATCTCCGATGCTTTGGCAGCACAGGTGGGGGGACTGGGGATGGCCCCGGGTGCCAATGTCGGTGATTCATGTGCGGTTTTCGAGGCCACCCACGGGACGGCACCGAAATATGCCGGTCAAGACAAAGTCAACCCCAGTTCATTGATTCTATCCGGCGCCATGATGCTCGATCACTTGCGTTGGAACGAAGCGGCGGCCGCCGTCCGTGCGGCCCTGCAGGCAACTATCCGGCAACGCGTCGTAACCTATGATCTGGCGCGTCAGATTGAAGGGGCCCGGGAAGTTGCTTGTTCTGAATTCGCAAACGCCATTGTCCGGGCAATGCAATAAATTTGAATTCTCTGCTGTCATTCTACTTAAAGTTATCGAGAAAGCCATTGATGTGATTCGCAGGTATCCCCAAAAGGTAACCCGTCTTTGGGACTGCTTCAAACTGGCGCTTTTGCCTTTAAAATGTTTACACTGCGGAAGTCTATTTCAATCGGAGCTGCGCAAAAGCAGTAAATCAAATCACGCACCATCGGCGAGATCGGTGACGGGTGATCATTTTGATCAGGAACACCCCGCAAGCCATTTTCAAGATATATCTCCGCAATTGCTGTTTACACACATAATGGCAGAGCACCTCTGTCCGCGCTGTGTACAACAGTTCACGCCGACAGAATCACCCAGCTGTACCCGCTGTGGCATCATGTTTACCAGCCAGGAAGGCCGTGACCATGTTTGCGGCGAGTGTCTAGAATCCAAGCAATTTTATGGGAGGGCCAGATCCGCGGGCGTATATGATCAGGCCCTCCTGGTGCTCATCCATCACTTTAAGTATCGTCAGCGGGTAAACCTGGCGAGACCGCTGTCACTTTTATTGTTGCAGACCTACTGTCGATTTTGGCATGAGCATCCCATGGATATGGTTGTCCCGGTACCTTTGTATCGACAGCGCCTGCGGAAGCGGGGGTATAACCAGGCCTCTATGGTACTGCGACCTTGGAAAGATCAAGCGTGGCAGCAGGCACTTCCCCAACCGCTGGCTATTAATACACAGATTCTAGCGCGTATTCGTCCCACATCTCCTCAAACCGGTTTAGGACGCAAAGATCGTCAGTCCAATGTGCGCCAAGCATTTAGACTTAAAAATGTTGATATCGTAAAGCAAAAAAGAATATTACTGGTGGACGACGTCTACACGACCGGTGCCACAGTAAATGAATGTGCCCGGCATCTCATGCAAGCCGGGGCTGAGCAGGTTGATGTCCTGACCATCGCTCGGGCTATTTAACTCTAATCATAAAAGCGTGGAACACGATTTTATTTAGATATGCAAACGATTACATTCCCAAATATCAGTGCCATTGAAAATATTCGGCATGCCGTTTTCACACGTCGGGGCGGCTGCAGCCAGGGACCTTATCAAGGCCTGAATGTGAGCCATCGAATTGGCGATCGCAAAGAAGCTGTCCGGGACAACCGGCGGTTGATGGCTCATCATCTGGATGCGCGGACACTGGTTACGGCCGATCAAGTGCATGGGACCAATATTTTGATCATTGAAACAATTCCTGAGTCCACCGAGAATCCATTTTATTTTGCAGCCGGCACCGGCGATGCGTTGATTACCGCTATCCCGGGCGTTTATCTGGTCATTCAGACGGCCGATTGCCAAGCGGTCATGCTGGTTGATCCCAATAAAAAAGTAATTGCCAATGTGCATGTGGGCTGGCGCGGCAACGTTCAAAATATTTTGGGTTTGACCGTAAAAAAAATGGTCGAAATTTATGGATGCCGGCCGCAGGACCTGCAGGCGGCGATCGGCCCGTCGCTGGGACCCTGCTGTGCCGAATTTATTAATTACCGCTACGAATTTCCCAGAGCGCTGTGGGCATATCAGGATGACCGGCATCGGTTTGATCTCTGGAATATTAGTTCAGACCAGTTGCAGGCCGCTGGTGTTGCCAAAACAAACCTGCATATCAGTAGAATCTGTACCAAGTGCCGGACGGATCTTTTTTATTCTTACCGGGCGCAGCCAGTTACAGGTCGGTTTGCATCGGTTATTGGACCGCGTTAATTTGAATATTCCAAAAAGCTCTCAGACAGACAAGTGCTAAGCAAAAGTTTCAGTCATTGGATCATTTGTTATTGGAATTTGTTTGTGATTTCGATATTCTCAATTTGCGTATGTATATTGACTTTGAGACGATCGCAAGGTCGTCTATTGGAACGTTGGAATAATTGAGATCGAAATCGATTTCGATTCCGAAGAAAATTAGATCCCAACAAGGGGATGCACCGGACGCTATTTTTCGTGCTTGAGAGTTTTGACGTCGGATTCAAGTAGAGACTAGCTTTCGGACCTGGAATTTAACTGGGAACATATTATCAATGACGAATCATCTATATGGACTTTGCATCGCAAAAAATGAAGCGGATATAATTGAATTTTCTCTGGGGCATGCGGCCCAATTTTGCAAAGCTATTTTTGTTCTGGACAACGGCAGTGACGACGACACCTGGGAACGGGTGATCGCATTGAGTCAAGAAAATGACCGCATCGTGCCCTTTGAAAGAAAAACCTGCCAGTATGGTGTGGGGTTGCGGGGCTATATCTTCAATCGGGTGCGTTCTCAATTCAAACGCGGCGACTGGCTGCTGATTCTTGACAGCGATGAGTTTCTGGAAAGCAATCCGTACGCATCCATAGAAATTTGTGAGCAACGCGGATATGAACTGCTTTTTACCTTTCAAGCGCAATTCTATATTACCGGACAGGATTTGGATCAGTCGTGGTGCCGGGAAGGGTTTGAACGCGTAGAGAACTTTGACCAGCTGCCGACTTTTTACCAGATCAACTGGAGCGAACCCCGGCTGTTTAAATATAAACCATCCCTGGAATGGCAGGACATGGATGATACCGGCCAACCAACCCAGGTTGCCTATCCACACGGTTTGGGTTTGAGAGCGCCCTTTAAAATTGTCAACCGGCATTACCAATACCGCTCCCGGCCGCAAATGGAAAAACGTCTGGCACTGCGGGCGAAAGTTCATGTACAGACCGGACGATTCAAGCACAATCAGAATCAAGACTATCGCCGGTACATACGTAATCACCGTCGGCTGAAGCACTGGGACACAGGCATACCCATCGTGCCGACCCACGTTGATTTTTTACGACTGTTTCTGATCAAACGATCTCGCAAACTTAGACGGTACATAACCGAACGCACCTTGGAAAAACCATGTACACGACAAGCCAACGTTGGTTGAGCCACACTGAAATTTTAGGGCTTTATCTGCTGGCCTTTGCCCTGCCCACCATGGAGTCGGTGAAATGGGCCGGTCTGAGTCTTTATTTGACAGGAACTCTTGGCGGAAGTTGGCTTGCCGGGCGTATATCCTGGCGCCGACCGCAACGATTCGAATGGGTATTGATCATCATGGTTGCTTCGGCTTTGATCAGTACCCTGGCGAACTGGCCTTTGCCAGGCGGTACCTCCGGTCTGGAAAAGGTTCTGACATATTGTTTGCTGGGCTGGCTGGTCTATACGGGTGGGTACAATCGGAAACAGATTTGGGGACTGATGGCTGCAATTACGACCGGCGTCCTTGTGGGTTTGGTTTGGAGTGCCCATGATCTTTTTGGGGGACGGAATCCGCATTTGGAGTTTCATTCCATTCCCAATTTAAACCGGTCGGCAATATATCATCTCATTGCCATGTTCGTGATGCTGGGAATATTTTTTGATGCAAATTTTCGTTCACCCCGTTCGCGTCTGTTTTTCGGCTGCAGTTTTGTGGTGGCATTATTTGCGCTATTCGTGATGGGGAGCCGTGCTGCGCTGCTTGGTTTTTTGACCGGGTCATTTGTTCTGGCCGTGTGTTTGATCCGAAAAAGAATAATCTGGTTGTGGCTGTTTATGGGCCTGACTGCCGTTATGGCCACCCTGATTGTTACAACGATCATGACAGACAATCCAATCCTCAAGTCAAGAATGCAGAAATTCACCCACTACTACCACGATTTGCGTTCCGGCGGCGGTTTGGAAGCGACCTTAACAGAGAGCGAGCGTGTGCGTTGGGACTATGCCAAACTGGCCTGGGCTCAGATTACCCAAGGCGGCCATTTCCTCCTGGGTACCGGCCCGGGTACCTATAAATACTTTGATGCCAAGAGCCTTGAGTTTGATAAGCCCTTATATATTTTTAACAAGCAAAGCTGGACCGGACCGAGCCATCCCCATAATGAATTTTTATGGCGCTGGGTGGAGGTTGGTCTGCTGGGGCTGGCTGTGCATGTTGGTTTTTTGGGGTTTTTAGCTTTTACGCTCTACCGCAATCGTCCGAATTCCGATGCGGTCAGCTGGGCTTGGATCGCCGGTGTTGGATTTCTGGTAACAGCCCTGATTTGTGGACTGTTTAACACCGTCTTGACCAGCGAAATGGGGTGGCTGGCCATGCTGGTTGTGGGATTGACCATGCGAAATTGTGGAGAATACCGGGAGGGTCCAGGCGCATGACGCACAGACCATCGCGGCTGTCACGGAATGTCATTATCGAAAATCAGGAGGTGTGTTCGGGATATTTTCGCATGCGCATCGCCTGTGGCCGTGTGTATAAATATGCCGTTCCCGGACAATTCGTTATGGTTCGCAGTCCGGGACAAACCGCACCGCTTCTGAGCAGGCCTTTTTCGATCCATGACGTGATCATTGAGGAATCCGGCGCCGTATGCGTTGATATCCTGTATAAAGTTGTGGGCACCGGGACCCTGAAGCTCTCACAAAAAAATTCCGGCGATCAAATAGACGTGCTGGGCCCCTTGGGCCGCGGGTTTTCAACCCGGGGCGATTATCAACATGTCTACCTGGTTGCTGGTGGTATTGGCATTGCGCCATTTGTCTTTCTGGGAAAGCACCTCATGCGCAAAGGCCTTCAATCTGACCAGATAACCCTATTCATCGGAGGGCAATCTTCGGGAGATTTGCTCTGCCTGGGCATTTTTGAGGGTATGGGCTTGGAGCTACAATTGACGACCGACGATGGCAGTAGCGGCCAGCAGAGCCTGGTCACCGCACCGTTGGAGGCGGCCTTCGCAAAAACTAAACCCGATATCATCTATGCTTGTGGTCCCATACCCATGTTGCGGGAAGTCATGAAATTATCCAAGCAAAGCGATATACCCTGTCAAGTCTCCATAGAAACCATGATGGCCTGTGGGATGGGTGCTTGCTTGGGCTGTGCCGTGGAACAAAGCACAACACAACATGCCTATCTGCATGCGTGTAAGGATGGCCCGGTTTTTGATGCAAGCCGTATTGTTCTGTAGGGCTCTAGTCTTCCAGGATTCTAAGGGCACAAGTCCGTTGAACATTCATTTGCAATCGAACACTCAAACTGTTTGTCATCCTCGAGGAATCGAGGATCCAAAATAGGCATTTAGCTGATAGCTTACTGCTTTTACTTGATTCCCTCCCCTTTATCAAGGGGACAAGCTTTCCGAGGGAATGACGGTAAGGGGCTCAGCAATCGTGCTGGAAATTATGGGATATGAGTTGTGGAGAGAGCCTTTGCTGCTGGCATCAACATTTTATTATCTGTTATTATTGATATATTTAGAAAGCAATCCCTGAAAATGTGCCGCGAAGCGGCACCCAAAATAAAATCGTGGAGCGATTTTATTTTTGTTTGACTTGAACTTTTGCCTATGTTAGGTCCTGAAAGTCCGATTTTTGGGCCGGGATTCTGGATATCCCGGAAAGTGATCTTTGGGTATGAACAAGGAGAAATATCGGTCACTGCGAGATCTGGCCTACTACAGTAGTCTGGGATTCTCGGTGGCGCTCTCGATTTTCATCGGCCTTGGTATCGGCGTTTGGTTGGATCGAAAATTTGAAACCGCACCTTGGCTGACCCTTATTTTTCTAGTATTCGGAATAGCAGCCGGATTCCGGAACATTGGTCTGGCCATCAAAAAGAGTCGGAAATTATAATGGTTTTAGGTTTTAAGTTTTAGGTTTTAAGTATTGTCGATAGCAAATTGCAGTAAGCGGTCGACCAACCTAAAACCTAACACCTAAAACTTAAAACGTTCTTTATAGATATTGTGAAGATACAGGATAGAATACTTAAATTTGTAACCCGCACCAACTGGGTGCTGCTGGTGATTGTGACGGCCATTGGATTAGCATTTTTACCATTCCAGTTTACGAAAGGTATCTTCTTTGGCGGATTGATCGTAACGGTTAATTTTCATCTGCTATACCGGACCTTGAAAAAGGCCCTGACACCGCCGCACCTATCCTCCCACAATATCGTTTTGGCCAAATACTATTTTCGCTTTTTTGTCAGTGGATTGATACTGCTGTTTTTGATAAAAGGGCAGCACGTGGCACCGCTGGGTCTTTTTGTCGGTCTGTCCGTGGTCGTTGCCAGTATCATACTGGCCACAATTCTTGAAGCAAGCAAACTTATCATGAAGGAGGCAGTCTAAGGATGGAGCATCCCTATCTATTTTTCGTTAAACTGTTTGAAATCATCGGTTTGGGTGACTTTGCCCATCACTACCCGCATGTCATTTATTCATGGGTTGTCATGGCCATTCTTATCGGGTTTGGTTTTTTTGCAGCCAAGGTGGTGACCCTGGTACCATCCAAGGGGCAAAATGTTTTTGAAATCTTGATTTCAGGTCTGGAAGAATTCGCCGTTGGTATGACCGGAGAAGAGGGACGCTGGTTGACACCACTCATCGCCACTATTTTCATCTATATCGCCACCTGCAACCTGCTCGGGCTGATTCCGGGATTTTTTCCACCCACCGCCAATTTGAACACGACCGCCTCCTGCGCCTTGACCGTGGTTGTTTTTACACATATTATCGGGATCAAGTATCATGGTGCCGGTTACATCAAACATTTTCTGGGACCGGTCTGGTGGATGGTTCCGATCATTTTTCCCATTGAACTGATTGGCCATCTGGCGCGCCTGCTGTCACTGTCTTTCCGGCTATTCGGTAATATGATGGGACATGAGCTGGTCTTGATGATTCTCTTTGGTTTAGCCGGTGCCTTTTTCGCACCGCTGCCGATCATGGCGCTGGGTATCTTCGTGGCCCTGGTACAGGCTTTTGTGTTTTTCTTGTTGTCGGTCATGTATTTTCAGTCCGCCATGGAACATGCACACTAAACATTATGCAATAATGTTATTTGGATAAAGGAAGAAGCGAATCCATAAATCTTAACAAGGAGGAAGAGCAAGTATGGAAGCAACTGCATTAAGTTTTTTTATTGCCTGCGTGACAGCAGCTGGTTTTGGAATTGCCATTGCGGCTTTTGGCTGTGGTATCGGCCAGGGAATCGGTTTGAGATCGGCCGTGGAAGGTATTGCCAGGAATCCGGAATCTTCCGGTAAGGTAACCGTTACCCTTCTGATCGGTCTGGCCATGATCGAGTCCCTCTGTATTTACGCTCTGGTTGTTGCTTTGATCCTGATTTACGCACATCCGCAAGCTGGCGCCATCGCGGAGTTGCTGAGTCACTAAAAAAA
>Ga0180436_10005129_pt1 | contig 11649 bp, 10 predicted proteins | sample SS_ome_2_FD_132434 | JGI IMG/M metagenome (GOLD analysis project Ga0180436, IMG submission 132434) | Hypersaline lake sediment archaeal communities from the Salton Sea, California, USA - SS_3_S_2 metaG | ecosystem: Environmental > Aquatic > Non-marine Saline and Alkaline > Hypersaline >...
CCGAGTATGAGGACGTCGTCAAGGGACGCGCCCTGGTGCGCCAGATATTCCGTGTCCGTCGGCAAGGCGCCGTCGCCGGTTCGCAAGTGCAAGAAGGCACCGCGCTCCGCAACGCCAAGGCCCGCGTCCTTCGTGGCGAAGAGGTCGTCTTTGATGGCACCGTCGCCTCGCTCAAGCGCTTTGCCGAGGATGCGCGCGAGGTGCGCACCGGTATGGAATGCGGCATCGGCATCGAGGGCTTTGAGGACTATAAAGAGGGCGACATCATCGAGTTCTACAATCGCGAGGTCGTCAAACGCTAGCGCCCGGGAGAAAGAACCATGCCCAACACGCACCGTCGCGAGCGGGGCAATAGCTTTATCCGCGATGAGCTGATCCTACTCTTGCGCAACAGAATCCGTGATCCACGCGTTGCCGGCGTCAACATCGTCGATGTCGATTTGACGCCCGACCGTCGCGTGGCGCGTGTCTATGTCACCTGCTATAGCGGCGAGGAGGACCTCGAGCGCGGCATGGAGGGGCTCGACGCCGCCAAAGGGTTCATGCGGCGCCGCCTTTCCAAGGTGCTCCATTGGCCCTGGACGCCCCACTTGGAGTTTCGCGTCGACCGCTCTTGGGAGCATGGCGAACGCGTCGATGAGCTGCTCCGCCAGCTCGATCAGGAACGCCAGGAGCATGTCAGCGACGATGAACCCTCAGAGTGATGCCGCGCGTCTGCTTGGCGATGCCAGCAGCGTCCAACTGATCGGCCACATCTCGCCCGATGGCGATGCCATCGGCTCTGCCCTGGGCCTGGCCTGGGCGTTGCGCGACATGGGCAAGGTTGTCCGCGTGGCCTGCGCCGACCCGGTGCCCCGCGCCCTCCAGTTCCTGCCGGGGGCTAGCGAGGTGCGCCAGACATCGATCGCCGGCCCCAGCCTGGTCGTGGCCGTGGATTGCTCGGACCGGCAACGCATGGGCAGCGCCTATGACGCCCAGATGCTCGTTGGTCGCCCACTGTTGGTCATCGACCATCACGAGAGCAACCGTGGATTTGGCGACGTCGACCTGATCGATCCTAAAGTAGCGGCCACCACGCAGATCGTCCTGCGCCTAATCTCGCATCTTGGTGTGCCTCTCAGCGCGACCATCGCGACCTGCCTCCTCACCGGCCTGATCACCGACACACAGGGTTTTCGCACGCCCAACACCGACAGCGGGGTACTGGCCGATGCGGTCACCCTCTGCGACGCCGGCGCGCCCCTGACCGAAATCATGGATCAGTCGTTCGGCCGCAGCCCAATGTGCAAGCTACGGCTGTGGGCTCGGTTTTCGAGCGCAGCTGTCTGGAAAACGGCGTCCTCTGGGCCGAGGTCTCGCGCCAGGACGTGGCCCAAGCGGGCGCCTCCAGCGAGACGCTCAGCGGTTTGGTCAACTATTTGGCCACCATCGACGAGGCCCAAGTCGCGCTGCTCCTCGAGGAGCAGCCCAACAACCGCGTCGACGTCAGTCTGCGCGCGCGACCGGGCTACAATGTGGCCGTCGTGGCCGGTTCGCTCGGCGGCGGCGGACACGAGCTAGCGGCTGGCTGCCAGGTCAGCGGTACCCTCTCTGAGGTCCGCGTGAAGGTACTCGAGGCCCTCTCCGAGCAGATGCTCGCCAGAGCCTAGTCGGACGGACCACACCATGCCCAAGCGCAGCGGCACGGTCAGCGGCGTTCTCAACGTCGACAAGCCCTCGGGCTGGACCTCGCACGACGTCGTGGCGCGCATGCGAGGCATCGCCCAGCAGCGGCGGGTCGGGCACGCCGGCACGCTCGATCCCATGGCCACCGGCGTGCTGGTGGTCTGCCTCGGCAAAGCCACCCGCCTCTCCGAGTACCTGGTGCAGGGCCGCAAGCGCTACCGTGCGACCATTCGCTTTGGCCTGACCACCGACACCTGGGATATCGAGGGCCAGACCCTCGAAACACGCCCGTTGCACGGTCTGGTTGAACAGGACCTGGCCGCCCTGCTGCCGAGGCTCACTGGCGAGATCGAACAGACGCCACCGATGTACTCGGCCATCAAGCTCAACGGCCAACCGCTACATCGTCTGGCGCGCAAGGGAATCACGGTCGAGCGAGCGCCGCGACGCGTCGAGGTCCACGCTCTGACGCTCATCTCCTGGCAGTCGCCCGACCTGCTGCTGGACGTGGAATGCTCCAAGGGCACCTATGTCCGCTCGCTGGCCTACGATCTGGGTCAACTGGCCGGCTGCGGCGCCACACTGGCCGCGCTCAGGCGTACCGCCGTCGGTCCGTTCCAGGCATCGCAGGCCACGCCGCTCGACCAGCTTTGGGGCGAGCGAGAGGACGATCTCTGGCAACAACACCTCACGCCGCTCTATGAGGCTCTGTCCGAGTGGCCGCGAGTCACGGTCGGCGAGGAGGTGCTCGAGGAACTGCGCTTTGGCCGGCCGGCCGCGCTCCCCATCTCGGAGCGACCCAACATGCTGGCTGTCTTTGATAGCGATCGCCGGCTCGCCGCCATCGTAGCGCCCCAACCCGAGAGCGAACTCTGGCAGCCGAGCAAGGTTTTCATCCAGTGAGGGCATGACCATGCGCGTGATCCACAGCATCGAATCGGCCGGCCCCGACCAGGACGTCGTCCTGACCATCGGCACCTTTGACGGCGTACATCGCGGCCACCAGCATCTGCTCGAGGCCCTGATCGAGCGGGCCCGGGAGACACGCCGTCTGAGCGCCGCCCTCACCTTTCACCCCCACCCCCGCACGCTACTGCAGCCCGAGCACCCCACGTCCTATCTGAGCACTCCCGACGAGCGCGCCGAGATCATGGCCCAGTTGGGCCTGGACCTGTTGGTGCTCTTGCCCTTTTCGCGACGCCTGGCCGAGACGCCGGCCGATCCTTTTGTGCGCCTCTTGGCCAACTGGTTGCGCATGCGCGAGCTGTGGGTCGGCGCCGATTTTGCCCTCGGCAGCCAGCGCGAAGGCGACACGACTCGCCTGCGGCAGCTCGCCGAGAGTGTGGGTTTCTCGCTACGCGTGGTCCAGCCACTGGTCGACGAGCAGGGCGTGGTCAGCAGCACCCGCATCCGTGAGTGCCTGGTGCGGGGCGACATGACCGAGACAACGCGCCTGCTGGGCCGTCCCTATGCCATCGCCGGCAACGTAGTCCACGGCGCGCAGCGCGGCCGCACCATGGGGTTCCGCACAGCCAACCTGCGCATCGCGCCCAATCGCGCCGCGCCCCCCAACGGCGTCTATGCCGTCTGGGGCTGGGTCAATGGCCAGCGCTGGCCCGGCGTGGCCAATCTGGGCATCCGTCCCAGCTTTGATGCCGGCGAGCGTCTCATCGAGGTCCACCTGCTGGGCTATCAGGGCGACCTGTATGGCACCACTTTGCGGGTCGCGTTTGTGCATTTCCTGCGCCCCGAGATGCGCTTTGAGGGCCCCAGTGAGCTCGCCGACCAGATCGCCAAGGACGTGCTCGCCGCCAAAACCCATCTGGGCCTCGAGGCATAGGCATGACCGTAGCATAGAGGCGTCTCTACGAGAACCGGCATACGGGCGCTCAAAACATCGCGATGACACGCCGGCTGACCACCATCAAGAGATAGCGCTCTGTTTCGCACATACCACAAGGAGTCGAGGGACAATGAACATCTGCGTCGTGGGTACCGGCTATGTCGGCCTGGTCACCGGCACCTGTTTCGCTGACCTGGGCAATCGTGTGGTCTGTCTGGACATTGACGAGTTAAAGATCGACGGACTCGTTCGCGGCGAGCTGCCCATCTATGAACCGGGCCTCGACGAGGTGATCGCCCGCAACGTCCACGCCGGGCGTCTCTCCTTCTCCACCAGCTATGCCGAGGGATTGGCGCAGGCAGAGGTGGTGTTCATCGCCGTGGGAACCCCCTCGGGCGTCGATGGCGAGGCCGATCTGACCTATGTGCGCAGCGCCGCCGAGTCAATCGCCGACGAGATGGATCCCGAACGCCACCTGATTGTCATCAACAAGTCGACCGTTCCGGTGGGCACCGGCGACTGGACCGCCAGCATCATCGAAAAGCGGCATCCCGGGCTGAGTTTCTCGGTCGTCTCCAACCCAGAGTTCCTGCGAGAGGGCTCGGCATTGCGTGACTTTTTGCATCCCGATCGCGTGGTGTTGGGCAGCGAGGACCAGAGCGCCGCCGAGCGCGTGGCGCAGCTCTACCTGCCGCTGCGCTGCACGATCATGATCACCAACCTGCGCACCGCCGAGATGATCAAATACGCCTCGAACGCCTTTTTGGCCACGCGCATCTCCTTCATCAACGAGATGGCCAACATTTGCGACAAGTTACAGGTCGATGTCAAAGAGGTGGCCTATGGCATGGGCTGCGATCAGCGCATCGGGCACCACTTTTTGCAGGCCGGCCTCGGCTGGGGCGGCAGTTGCTTTCCCAAGGACGTCAAGGCGCTGGCCCATATGGCCGAGCTGCACGGCACCAATCCCCAGCTCTTGCGCGCCGTGATGGACATCAACCACGCCCAGCGGCGACACGTTGTCCGCTGGCTGCGTCAAGCGCTGGGCAGCCTGCAGGATCGCACCATCGGGGTGCTCGGTCTGGCGTTCAAGCCGCAGACCGACGATCTGCGCGAGGCGCCGGCCGTCGACATCATCCGGCTCTTGTTGCACGAGGACGCCAATGTCCGCGCCTGTGATCCCCAGGCCGCCCAAGGCGCGCGCGCGATGCTGCCCAACGTCGTCTTTTGCGACGACGCCTACCAGGTGGCCCAGGGATGCGACGCGTTGCTGTTGGCCACCGAGTGGCCCGAGTTCCGCTACCTCGACTGGGCGGCGGTTCGCGACGCCATGGAGGGTGACATCCTGATCGACGGCCGTAATGTCTATGATCCCGAGACCATGGAGCAGGCCGGATTCCGCTATCGGCCCATCGGTCGCGGCATCACGCCCATCTAGTCCGATCATCGGGTGGAATGCGGACGGGGAGCCCTTGATGGGCTCCCCGTTTCTAGTTAGCGGCTGGGCTGTTCTACCCCACCACCACCTCACCGCCGACGACCGTCGTCCGGACGTTCATGCCGTCGTCGACCAGTATCAGGTCGGCACGCGCCCCGACCACCAGCCGCCCTCGGTCCGACAGGCCGCAAGCCCGCGCCGGCGTCTCGCTGGCCATCCGCAGGGCTTGCGGCAGGGTGAGACCGCAGGCGGCCATCATGTTGCGCACCGCGCGCTCGAGCGTCAGGGTACTCCCCGCCAGGTTGCCCTCTGGCAGCCGCGCCTCGCCCTTTTGGACGATCACCTCGCTCTCGCCCAGATGATAGCGTCCGTCAGGCATGCCCGCACCGGCCATCGCGTCGGTGATCAGGATGATGCCGTCAGCGCCCTTGGCGCGGTAGGCCAGGTCGAGCATGACCGGATCGACGTGCACATTGTCGGCGATCAACTGGCAGCGCAGCCCGGGCAGGGTCAGGGCCGCCCCCACCACCCCCGGACGGCGATGGTGCATCGGCTCGAGACCATTGTAGAGGTGCGTTACCTGGCTGGCCCCCAAGGCGACCGCGCGCGCGACCTCCTGGGCATCCGCGCGAGAATGGCCCAACGAGACGGCAACGCCCTGTCGTACGGCCTCGACGATCAGTTGTTGGTTCTCGGGGAACTCGGGCGCCAACGTAATGCAACGCGCGACCCCCGTCTCTAACAGCTCGCGGCTCTCTTGGGGCGAGGCGCGCCGCACCTGATCCGCCGCCTGCGCCCCACGACGATCGAGATCCACATAGGGCCCCTCGACGTGCGCACCCACAAGCGTCGCGCCGCCCGTCCCCTCGGCCATGACGCCGGCCAAACAGCCCAGCGCCGCCATGATCGCACCGTGCGAGGCCGTCATGGTCGTCGCCAAAAAGCTGGTCACGCCGTGCCGCGCATAAAAGCGCGCCATCTCACGCAACCCCTCCGGCGAAGCGTCCATGGTATCGTGCCCCAAGGCGCCATGCACATGCGTATCGATCATCCCCGGGGCCAAGATCGCACCCTCCGCGTCGATCACGCGGTCGACGGTGTCCTCTGGCAGCGGTTGGTCCCAGCCGATCTCAGCGATGCGTCCTTGCTGGGTTAATAACCAGCCCTCGGGCACCAAACGCTCGCCCAGGACCAGCCTTGCGTTGTGGAACAGCATCGATTGTGGCAACGCTTCCCTCCGGCTTGATAACTGATGAGGCAGTATCTAGAATCGGCTCATCCCAATGAGAGGTGACGCATGCGCGAATCGATCATCGGCTGCAACACGCTCTTTGAGCCCACAGTGCCTCTGGACCTCTCCGCCCCTGCCGGCCTCCGATCGCTCGAGCGTCTGGCTGCCTGCGGATACCAGGCGGTCGAATACTCGCATCCCTACCAGTGGTCTCTGGCGGAAGCCTCCGCCATAGGTCGGGCTGCAGAGCAACTGGGCCTGGCCAACTGGTCTTGCCACGCCCCATTCCTACCTCACGAACCGCATCCCACATCCGACGCCTGCCTGCAGAGCCTCCGTAGCGCCATCGCGCTTTGCGCGGCACTGGGGGCCGGTGTGGTGGTGGTACACACGCCGTTCGACCTCGGCCTGTTGCGGCCCGACGCCGATCTTGACTATGACACCTTCCGTGCCAAGGACCAGGCAGTCATCGAGGGGGTCCTGCCCCTGGCCCACGCCTCTGGCGTTCGCTTGGCCCTGGAGAACGGCCACTCTCAGCGGCAGATGGAACATATCATGGGCCTAGTCGCCTCGCTGGACGACCCATCCGTCGGCATCTGCGTAGACACCGGTCACGCGGCTCTCGGCGACCTCGGGCCAGCCAACGCCGTCCGTCAGGCCAGCCGGCGCCTGTTCACCACCCACCTGCAAGACAACCTCGGCCAACGGGACGATCATCTGCCCCCTGGCAGCGGGGGCATCGACTGGGCCGATGTCCTTCAGGCACTGGACGAGGTGGACTATCGGGGCGTTCTGATGCTCGAACTGACCGATGGCCCTCATGGACGCCCCTATGATCAGGATGCAGAGCAGCGCGCGGGCCTCGCCTTCCTGACGCAACGGCTCTCGGCAACGGACGACCGCTAGCTCACACGCCAGATGCCATACGACACCTCGGCCATGGCGATGTGGACCGTCGTGCCGCTCACATTGATGGTCGCGTCGCGCGCCAAGAGCGAGTCGACCTTGGCCACGCCGTCCAGCTTGAAGGTGGTCTCGACCGGGCGACCGGCCGGGTTGACCGCCACGACGATCCGCTCGTCGCCGCTTCGCCGCTCATAGACAAACGGATAGCTCCAGGGCTCGGCCACCAAGGGACGCATGTCGCCCGCAGCCTGCAGCGCCGGCCATTCGTGGCGCAGCTCGATCAGGCGTCGGACGTGATTCAGCAGCGAGCCGTCATCCTCCTCTTGGGCCGCCACCGTCGGGCGATCCGGCAGGGGGTCGATCGGCAGATAGAGGTCGGCCTCGTCCGCCGTCGAAAAGCCGGCGTTGGGGCCGTCGTCCCACTGCATCGGTGTGCGCGTCCCCGTGCGCGCATAGCCGCCCTCTTTCGATGGCAATCCCATCAGATAGCGCATCCCGATCTCGTCGCCGTAATAGATGAACGGTACGCCCGGCCAGGTCAGCAAAAAGGCAAAAATAACCTCGAGTTCGTCCACACCCCGCAGCAAGTTGGGCCGCTGGAAGTCGTGGTTGCCGCTCGGCACGGCGATATACCCCTCAGAGCAGGCATAGCGCTGCTTGAGATACTCGCCGACAAACTCGGTCACCGTGCCCTTGCCCTCGCGCAGGAAATAACTGTGGCCCGGCCAAGGACCGCCCTCGCGCTGCAGGAACAGCGACGGATAGCCCGGCACGTCAAAGTGGATCATGAAATCGACGTGGAACCCCGCCGCCAGAGCCTGCGTGGGATTGCACCACTCGCTAATCAGAGCCGCCTCCGGCCAGTTGGCGTCCAGCCAGGCGCGCATCTCTTGCCACAGCTTGATCGTCTCGACGCGGCCCGGATCGCGCTTGACCAGCGACATGGCCATGTCGACGCGGAAACCGTCGGCCCCCTTCTTTAGCCAAAAATCCATCACATCGCGCATCGCCTGGCGGGTGGCCTGCGGCCCCGGCGCATCCACCGGCTGCTGCCAGGGGCACTCGGGGTTGGGCTGGGCGAACCCATAGTTCAGGGCCGGCTGGCAGTAGAAAAAGTTGATGCCAAAGTTGCCGTCTCGCGGCGCATAGCCGTTGACAAAGCGCATCGAGCCATCGCCGCCGTCGAACACCGACTGGGTCCAGACATAGCGGTCGCTGTACGCGTTGGGCGTCGGCTGGCAAGAGGCCTTGAACCAGGGATGCTCGATGCTGGTGTGTCCCGCCACCAGGTCGACGCACACCTTGATGCCGCGCTTGTGCGCCTCGACGAACAGCCGCTCCAGGTCGTCATTCGTGCCATAGCGCGGATCGACGGCCATATAGTCGGCCACGTCATAGCCCGCGTCCTGCATGGGCGAGACCCAGCAGGGGTTGAGCCACAGGGCGTTGACCCCCAGCGAGGCGATATAGTCCAGCCGCTCAATGATACCGAGGATATCGCCGATGCCGTCGCCGCTGGAATCGGAGAAACTCTGCGGATAGATTTGGTAAAAGATCGCAGTGTCAAGCCACTTGGGTCCCTTGTTCATTTTGGCCTCCTTCTTGCTGTCTACTCGGGTCTGTCCATCCATAGCTACGATCTAGGGACGTTGCCCTCCATCATCTGCCGATAGAGCGCGACCGTCTCAGCGGCGATTCGCTGCTGCGTATAGTGCGCCAACACGCGCTCTCGCCCGGCCCGCCCCAGCTCCTGGCGCCATTCGGGATCGCGCTGCAGCGCGCGCAGGTGTTCAAGCAGCGCACCGGAATCGCCCTCTGCAAAGACCAGCCCCGCCTCGCCGATCACGTTGGGGATCTCGCCCGAATCCGAGCCCACCACCACCGTGCCGCAGGCCATCGCCTCGATCAGCACGCGGCCAAACTGCTCCATCCAATTGGGACGGGTCAGCGAGGGGAGCACCAGGGCGTCCATCCGCCGGTACCATGCGGGCATCTGGGCAGAGGGCACCCGCTTTTGCATCGTCACCCGCTCGCGCAGCCCCAGATCGCGCAGCCGCGCCTCGATGGCCGCTCCCAGCGGTCCCGAGCCGACCAGCAGCAGACGCCACGCGCCGGGCATCTGCGCCAGGGCCGAGACCAACGTCCAGAGCCCCTTGGCCTCCACCAGACGCCCGGCATAGCCGATGGTAAACACCCGGTCGGTCTCGCGGCCAACAGGATTGAAAAAGGCGGGATCGACCCCAAACTGGGGGATCAGCCGCGTGGGCCCTGTGTAGCCTTTGGCGCGCAGCACGCCCTCCGCCCCTGGTTGCCGATGATCGCCGCGCTCACCTGGGCATAGGCCCACCGCTCCATGGCGCTGAACGGCCAGGGGTAGCGCCGCAGCAGGTTCTGCCAGCTGAAAAAGAGGCTCCGCGCGCCGACACGCCGCGCCGCCCGCAGGGCCAACGTCGTAGCCAGGTTGTAGGGCTCTTCATCGACGTGGCAGATATCGGGTTGTATGCGCTCGAGCAAACGCCCCAATTGGGGATAGAAATGCAGGTGAAACCGCCCGTTCAGCGCGATGGGTGTCTCGATCAGCTCATAGCCGTCGGTGTGCTCCCGTTCCAGGCGCTGCTCGTGGCCCGACTCGTTCCAGCTCGGCGGCACGATGACCGACAGCTCGACGTCCTCATGGGCGCCGATCGCCTCGAGCTTGGTTTGATAGGCCCCCACGATGCAGGCCTTGCTGATCATTGCGACGCGCATGCTCGCTCCCGACTGCTGCGTTGGACACCGGCATTATAGCCGCATGCCCACCGACCGAAAAGCTACGGTTGACGCTGCCGGATGCGAACGGTATGATCGTCCAACGGTCAGATCGTACGCCCACCCGCCCTGGCCTAAAGGCACAGGGCTCACCGGACAAAGCCTCCTTCGGAGGCTCGGTCACAATACGCGTCTTCGCAGAACCACAGGTTCTGCATGCACAGTACACTGCGAGAGCCTGCATTGCAGAACACAGCGTACCGGAACCGGTACGCCCTGTTCTGCCGGCATTGGCGGTGCCAATGCAGAGCAGGCTTTGTACCATCAGCCGGATGGCTTTAGCCTCCGGCGTCGCGCGGGCCGACGGCTCTCACTACTCATGCCACCCGCCCTGGCCTAAAGGCACAGGGCTCACCGCACAAAGCCTCCCCCGGAGGCTAGTTGCAGACACCTGAGGGCCTTTTCCTGAGCCCTCGGTCTTGATCCAGCCTGCAGAGCAGGCTTTGTACCATCAGCCGGATGGCTTTAGCCTCCGGCGTCGCGCGGGCCGGCAGTTCTCAGTACTCATGCCACCCGCCCTGGCCTAAAGGCGCAGGGCTCACCGCACAAAGCCTCCTTCGGAGGCTAGTTGCAGACACCTGAGGGCCTTTTTGCTGAGCATTCGGTCTTGATCCAGCCTGCGCAGCAGGCTTTGTACCATCAGCCGGACGGCTTTAGCCTCCGGCGTCGCGCAGGCCTAGCCCCACATCACTCCTTGGAGGACCCACCCCATGCCCACAATCGAGCGCATCCCCTTTACCTGCACGCTCGACTGCGGCAGTCGCTGCGAGCTGGTCGCCTGCCTGCGCGACGGCGTCCTCCAACGGATCGACACCCCCGAGCGGCAGGACACGGTTCGACGCCCGCGTCTGGTCCCCTGCGCGCGCGGACGCGCCCATCGTCGAATGCTGGACGTCCGCGAGCGGGTGCGCACTCCCCTGCGGCGCACCGGGCCGCGCGGATCGGGTCAGTTCGAGCCCGTTTCCTGGGACCAGGCCCTCGACGAGGTAGCCGAGCGCTTGTCCACCACGCGAGAGCGCTATGGCCCCACGGCCGTGCTGCACGCCACCGGCGCTGGATCCGTGTCGGGCGTGGGCATCAGCGGCTCGTCGGCCTCGCATCGGTTCTTTACCTTTTGGGACGGCGTCAGCCTGGCTGCGGGCAACGAGAGCAACTATAACGCCAGCATGGCCGCCCATTGGATGCTCGGGGGCGGCGTACCGGCCAGCGATCGCGCCACGCTGCTCGATTCGCGTCTCATCCTGCTCTGGGGCATGAATCCCGCCGAGAACCGCATGGGCCCCAACACCGAGTATTTCGTCGCCGAGGCACGCGACCGCGGCGCTCACGTGGTGCTGATCGATCCCCGCCTCAGCGACAGCGGCGCGCTGGCCGACGAATGGACTCCCCTGCGACCCGGCACCGACGCCGCGCTGATCGCTGCGCTGGTCTATTGCCTGGAGCGCGATAACGCCGTCGACCAGGAATGGATGGCTACCCACACCGTTGGCTATCCCGAGTACCGCAACGATGTCTTGGGCGCCAACGGCGGCACTCCCAGGGACCCCACCTGGGCCGCGGACATTACGGGCGTGCCCGCCGAGCGCATCGAGGGGCTGGCCCAGCGCTATGCCCAGAGCCACCCGACCGCCATTCTGGCCGGATGGGGCCCGCAGCGCGCGCGATTCGGCGAGCAGGTGGCGCGCGCCCTGATCACGCTGGCCTGCGTCGGCGGAAACGTGGGGCTGGCCGGCGGGGGACTCGCCAGCCTGGGCGTTC
>Ga0180436_10005130_pt1 | contig 11646 bp, 8 predicted proteins | sample SS_ome_2_FD_132434 | JGI IMG/M metagenome (GOLD analysis project Ga0180436, IMG submission 132434) | Hypersaline lake sediment archaeal communities from the Salton Sea, California, USA - SS_3_S_2 metaG | ecosystem: Environmental > Aquatic > Non-marine Saline and Alkaline > Hypersaline > Sediment...
ATTGCGGGTTTCACTTCAGGCTATTTACTTTGTAGGGGCGGGTTTGAAACCCGCCCCTACTCCCTTACCTAATTAAAACGGTATTAAGTATCGGAATGTATTTATGCAAACCACTATAACAACCGCTGGATTGGAATTTGACAGATAGCATCATTGGCCCTAACTTGAATCCACTTCAGCAAATACCCGCCCGGGCCGCAGGATAGAACACCCGGCCTCACGGGACAGCCGTAAGGAGGATCCTTCATGCTCACATTGGCGGAACTTAAAAATGAAACCGAGATCATCGATAACATCAATTGGGATATGACCCCGGAAGAGGCCGTGCGGCTCTATCTGGAATGGGGCAACAACTGGGCCCGGGGCGACGGCTACGTTATTCGCTCCCCTGATGATCATACCACCTATTTTGTAGTCAACTGCTGGCGTAAACCCTATGTCATCTACCTCATCCGCCGCAACAGCGCAGAAGCCGAGGAACTCGCCCGGTTTGAACTGCCCGCCCGTTTTGAAAAGGATGTGTGTGAACTCAAAGGCGTCTATGCTTTGGACGACGATGTCAAAGAGTGGTTGAAATCCGAATTGGGACTGGACGGTTGAGATACCTGCGTGTTTAGGGCTCGCGAAAAAATAAATTCCCGCTTTCAGTGCCCATGCATCCCACTCAGCAGCGTTGCGAAAACTTAGGAATATGCCTGATATTCCTTAGTTTTCGCGCCTTGCTGAGCGGGCGCCTGAACCTAAGAAAATCTGCGAACTTATTTATGCGCGAACCCTTAGTAGCGGGAGGGCGGATGCGCCGCGCCTCTCCCGCTTGCTGAATAACCCTTTAAGCAGCGCCTGGACTAGAACCCCATGCGCTTGACGATATCCTTGACCGTTTGCTGGGTTTGCTCTTCAACGATGAGCATGCGCCGGGCGCTGGCGGCCTTGATCTTGGCTTCCAGGGCTTCGATATCCGCGGGTTTCTCAAGGAAATCGGTGGCGCCCAGTTTCATGGCCTCCACGCCCTTTTCCACAGTGGCGTGACCCGTCAGCAGGATGATCTGGGATTCGGGACGCTGGCTCTTGATCTCCTTGAGGGCGTGCATGCCATCCATGCCCGGCATCATAAAATCCAGGATAATCGCATCGAAGGTTTCGCCCTTGATTTTATTCAGGGCCTGTTCGGCAGTCGTGCACGTCACCACCTCAAAACCGCGGGCCGCCATCCGTTCGGCCATAATTTCCAGGAAATCCTCTTCGTCATCCACAAGTAAAATTCTTTCTGCCATTTTTTCCCTCCACAACAATACAGATGTTAATATAAGTATTTCTCACTCGGCTTTATTTTCTGAAAGTGAGCTCCAATTCAGCAGCCTGGGGCCCATAGGTGATTGTACAGCCTAGCGCCTCAGCCAGGGTCCGGACTTCAGGCGCTGCCGTAAATTGCGCAGCATTGGTTGTATCGCAGGCGGTAAGCGGACTCAACCGCAGCAGTGCACCGCCGGGCACATTTTCAGCATGGATATCGAGGGTTGACGCGGCCTGCATATGGTCTAGGGCGAACTCCAGGGCCAGCCAGATGATGTGCAGCAGCTGGAAGGTAGAGACCGGCAGGGTCAACTCCCCGGAAGCGGGAACGGTTGCCAGCTCCACCCGGGCCATGGCAGCGAAACGTGCCGCCAGGCTCACCGCCAGTTCCACCGTTCGTCCAAGGTGGCTGGGTCCTCGCTGAAAATCAAGGCTGTGGGCCAGTCGATGGCTGTTTTTGGCCAGTTCATCAGCCCGGGCCACCTGTTGCCGTATTTTTCCCGCCAGGCGACTCAGCCGGTCCGCTGAGAGGGGCTGGCCCTTCTCCTCCAGCAACACCAGATCTTCCAGCAATCCCGCGCTTTCATTAATGATGGCCAGGGCATTTTTTGCCTCATGGGAGTTGGCTGAGGTCATTTTGCTGAAAAACCTGAGCCCGGCGTCGCCTAATCTGTCGGTTTGGTTTCCCATGGGGGATCCTTTCATGGGGCGGCCTGCTTGGGGGCCAGGGGCAACTCAATGGTAAAGCGGTTGCCCTCGCCGGTTTTGCTCCGGACATGGATCCGGGCATCCATCTGGCGGATCAGCCCGTAGGTTACGGAAAGGCCCAGACCGGCACCTTCATCATCGGTTTGGGTAAAGTAAAAAGGGTCGAAAACATGGGCTAAATCCTTTTCCGGCATGGCCGGACCGCTGTTGGCGATCTCTATTCCAATGTGATCACCGTTGATGGGTGTTAGCGTTACATCCAGACGGCCGCCTTCCGGCAAAGCCTGGAAGGCGTGGTTAAACAGGTTGAGCAAAACCTGCTGCAGGTTGCCCCGGTCACAGGTTACCGCAGGCAATTGGTCCGGGATGGCGCGGTTGATGTCGATATTGCGATAGGCCGCATCCTGTTCCAGGAAAGCCAGGGTTTCCCGGGTTACCGTGCCGATATCGATGGTTTCAATGCGATGCCCTGATCCTTTGGCCAGGTTGAGCAGGCGGTGGGTGATCTGGCCGCAGCGCTGGATATTGGCCTGGATGTCGGCCAGCAATCCATTGAGCTTGGGATCTGCGGCATAGTGGGGTAAAAAGCGGAACATGTCCTGAATCAGTCCGGCCTTGTCATTAATGATTTCCAGGGGATTGTTGAGTTCATGGGCCACTCCTGCGGAAAGCCGGCCGATGGAGGCCATTTTGTTGTTATAAGCCATGCGGCGCACCGCCTCGGTGCGCTTGCGATCCGCCTCATGAATGCGGTGTACCAGAAAGGTGGCCATCCCCAGGATAACCACCAGGATCAGCAGGATGCTGGCTCCGGTAAACCCCGCCAGCTTCAACCGCATCCGGCGCCAGGGAGCCAAGAGTTCGGTCTGGTTTTTGATTGCCACCAGGATCAGGGAGGTATTGCTGATCCCTGCATATCCCAGCAACATGGACGCACCCCTGGAATCGGTATAGGTTTGCACGTGGGGCAGGTTGTCCACCGCAGCAAGCGAGTTTATCGGCATGGGCAGGATCACGGGGGCCTGAAGCTCTCCGTGGTACCGGGAAGGTGTCTTCAGGATTCCGGAGCCGTCGATGATGAAGGCATCCCCCCCGGGACCCAATTCCAGGTCAGCGAAGAAGTCGGCCAGCAGTTGCATATCCAGATCATTTGGATGCTGCCTGAGGATATGGGGCATGATCTGCACCGCCGTGGCCACCTGCTGCCGGGTGCGGGCCATGATTTCGGCCTGCACGGCCCGCCGGGCTTCATGCAGGTTCAACAGGGTCATCAGAATTAACGGGATTACCGCCACCAGAGTGGTCAGCAGAATTAATAGCTTCCACTTGCGGCGGAAGGTGAACCGTTTGTTCCGGTTATCTTCCGGTGGGTCATGGTGATCCCAGAATTTAGGTTTTATTTTGTGCAGTAGGGCCATAAATTTTGATGCCAATACCGTAACTATAAATAAATATTTCACCGCAGAGTCGCAAAGAACGCAGGGACTATTCTGGGCTTATCAAGGCCCACTCACCACTTTGCGTACTTAGCGGCTTGAGCGCAGCGGGCGGTGAGATCATTATTATTCACCGCAGACTCGTAAAGAGCGCCGGGATTTTGATATCACCTGGATCCTTTGGCACGGCCCCTTATCTTTTCATGGGCCTGTTGCAGCAGGGCACTCAGCTTGTCGATTTCCACCGGTTTCTGCAGGTAGCCGAAGGCCCCCAGCTCCAGGCACTTGTCCCGGTCGCTCCGGGAACCGTGGCCGGTGAGGACGATTACCTCGATTTCGGGTCGGGTCTGTTTGACCTTACGCAGAACCTCCAGACCATCGATGCCCGGCATTTTCAAATCAATGATCATCACTTCGGGCTCATCCTCCGCCACAAGTTTAAGGGCCGAAGCGCCGTCATAGGCCACGGCCGAACCCATGTCGCGCATCTGCAGCCGTTCGGACAGGGTTTGGGCCAGGTCCCGTTCATCATCCACCAGCAATACCCGCGAAGGCATGCTGAAATCGTGCTTGCGGTAGATATTGGTCTGGTGGAAATGCTCACCGACCCGAACCTGGACATGATCCACACCCGCCACCCGGGCGGCGATGGATTTCAGTTCTTCCTCAAGGCGGTTCAGCATCAGTACGTGCTTGTAGATGGAGAGGGTCACCCTGCTGTTCCGGGCCTCCACCTCCACGGAATGACCCTCCCGGGCCAGGGCGACTTCGACCTGGGCCGCCAGTTGAAAATCCTGGGCGGCCCGGCGGGAGGTGTCGCTAATTTGCACCACCTGTTTCAGCGCATTCTCCTCAATCAGGGCGCTGGCTTTGGCCACGGAACTTTTCTGCATGGGTAGAAACAGGTCGTAGAGGGACGGATCCCAGCAATCCTGGGGCGTATGGCGGATAAAGTCGATCCAGGCGGCACAATCTTCATCCTTCTGCCGGATCAGTTTCAGGGCTTCTTTCTCCGCCAATTCATCGCGCTCGGCCGCCACGGCCAACCGATAGGGCAGGTCGGCGATGAGGGCGATGCGCACCAGGTGGGAAATGGCAGGGGGAATCAATTGGCCGGCAAAGCCCAGCACCAGGATATTGTCCTCGGCCACCAGCCTGGCCAGGGCCAGCTTGAGGTAGGCCACGGAACACTCTTTCTCATGGGTGAATTTATTGAATACGGAAGTCCTGGCGGCGAAGGCACGCCGCAGCTTTTCCCTATCCACACCTGAAACGGCGCTGGCCGCCGCGATGATGCCGTCGTCGTCAACCAGTTTGAAGCCGGTGGCGGCACAGACTTCGGCCGCAACTTCGGCGGCCCGGCAAAACCTGCCGTGAAATAATGTAAGGACCGGCATGTTAGGTCTCCTTCCCTGTTGCATCGGATGGGGCCGATACCACGGTCGTAAGGGGGCATTTGAGTTCCGAGCCGCCCTGGTGGGTCCGGGCATGGATGGCGCTGATGGCGGCGTTCATATTGGGGTAAAAATGGTCCGCGCCGATTTTGGCCGCCAAATGGGTGCGGGCCAGGCCGGCCATGACCGCTTCGTTGGCTCCGGAAAGGGAGATGTCCATGCCGGCCCGGCGGACGCGGTCCACCACGAAAGAGAGCGCCTCCTGGCCCGAGGCATCGATATCATTGATGCCGTTGGCCACAATGATGATGTGCTTGAGTTGCTTTTTGGTTATGCGTCGTTGGCGGATCTGGTCTTCCAGGTAGCCGGCATTGGCAAAAAAGAGCGGCCCGTCGAAACGAACCACGTCGATATAGTTGCATTGATCCAGCCCAAGGGCCACCGCATCATGCAGGGCCCGGTCCACCCCCAGGGAGAGGTCCACCACCGTGGGGCGCATGCTTTTATATAAAAACACGCCCAGGGAGAGGGCCACGCCTACGAAAATGCCCCGATCCAGGTGGGGTGCGGCGGCCAGGGTACAGATAAAGGTGATCACCGAGATGGCCCCGTCGTACCACTGGGCGCGCCAGGCGTGGAGAAAGCCCTTGACATTGATCAGGCCCACCACCGCCATCATGATCACCGCCGCCAGTACGGATTGGGGCAGATGGTAGAACACCGGCGTGAAGAAAAGCAGGCCTGCGGCCACCACAGCGCTGGTTATCACGCTGGAGAAGCCGGAAACAGCGCCGGCCTTCATGTTCACGGCGGTGCGGGAAAAAGACCCGGAAACCGGATAGCTCTTGGTGCAGGCCCCCAGGATGTTGGCCAGGCCCTGGCCCACGAGCTCCTGATTGGGATCGATACGCTGGCCCGTTTTGGCGGCCGCGGCCTTGGCCACGGAGATGGCTTCCATGAATCCCAGAAGGGAGATGATGGCCGCGAAGGGTATCAGGTGGCTTGCCGCCTTCATGTCCCAGACGGGCAGGGTGACGGCCGGCAGTCCGCGGGGCACCGCCCCCACCACTTCGCCGCCGGCGGTCAGGGGAAGGGCGTCCGTGGGGATGGGGCCGCGGTCCACCGAGATACGCCAGACACGGCCGTCGCCGTGGGCGCCTGTCGGAAGGGCGCCCCGGGGGTAAAACCCCGACGCGCCGTCCGCAGCATAGGCGACACCCTGGAGGCGCACTTTGCGGATATCCCGGCGCAGCCGGACAACCTCCGGCTGAAGGTGCCTGATCTGCAATTGCAGCAGTTCCGCCTTGTGGCCGGCTTCAAGTGCACTTAAAGGATCGTTGTCTGTCCGGAACTGTGCCTCTTTTTTGCGCTGGATGGTGCGCTGGGCCGACAGGCGCTGTTCGTCTTTAGCGATGAGATTGTACTCCCGGATCAGATCCTGGGCCGCGGGTGCGGTGAGTGCCGCCAGCGGCACCTCGAGATTGCGTTCGAAACCGGTGAGCCAGGAGATCAGCGTGGTGGCGACCACGGCGATGAGCACATGGGGGCTGTGGGGGGCGATGAGGCGCAGCACGTACATGATGGCGAAGGCGGCCAGGCCGATGAGCAGGGTGGGCCAGTGGATAAAGTCCGCGGCAGCGGCAAACACTTTGGCCAGGGTGGCGAAATGATAGGCTTCGGCATCCACCCGCACCCCGAACAGTTTGGAGAGTTGGGACGTGAAGATGATGATGGCCGCCGCATTGGTAAAGCCGTTGATCACCGGATGGGAGAGGAAATTGACCAGGACGCCCAGGCGCAACAGACCCAGAGTAAGTTGAAAGATACCCACCATCAGGGCCAGCAGTACGGCATAGGCGATGTACCCGGGTCCGCCGATGCGGGCCAGGGGTTCCAGGGCCACTGCCGCCAGCAGCGAGACCACCGCCACGGGACCGGTGGCCAGTTGGCGGCTCGAGCCGAACAGGGCGGCGACCATGGGCGGCAGGAAGGCCGCGTAGAGGCCGTAATAGGCCGGCAGTCCCGCCAACTGGGCATACGCCATGGACTGGGGGATCAGTACCAGGGCCACGGTCAGGCCGGCCAGGGCGTCGGCTTTGAGCGTGGACCTGTTCATGGAAAAGATCCATTGGCTGAATGGCAGGAGGCGTTGGATGGGTGTCATAGTTTTCCATCACCCTTATCCGGCTGTAAAATGCGTTGGCAGCAGTTGAGCAGTTCCTGGTAGAGCGTGCCGGCGTCGTAAAGCTGGTAAGTGTTGAAACGCACCATGCCGTCGGCGGCGGAAAGCAGGATCAGGGCCGTTTTGTGGGTCGGCAGCGGAGCGATGGAACCGTCCTGTTGTCCGTTGCGGATGGCGGTTTCGAAAATATCCACCAGGCAATTGTAAATATCGGCCAGATGGCGGCGGCAGTCCGCATTGGCTTCGGCCACCTGGTACGGGAAGTGGCGCTGCAAGAGCAGAAATTCATTCTCCATGTCGCCGGCCAGGCGCAGGTAATGGGCCACCGCGCCCTGGGCCTGCTCAAGACCGTTACGGAAACTATGGGTTTTCCGGTATTGCTGGAAACTGTCGACAATGGCTTCCTTGATTCCCCCGAGAATGGAGAGCAGCAGTGCTTCCTTGTTGCGGTAATGGTAAAACAGGGTCGCCCCGGCCACGCCGCTCAGGCGGGCAATCTCCGCCGTGGAGGTTTCCTTGAACCCCTGGCGGGCAAATAGCGTGGTGGCATGGCGGCGGATGCTGTTTTTTTTTGACATGGCGGCTCAAGGGGTGTTATATAAAAAACTGACTGATTAATCAGACAGTTTTTTACAGCCTTTGGCGATGTCTGTCAAGTGCCCGGAAACGGTATCCCATGGATTCGACCATCCCCGAAAAAGCCAACCTGCTGGAACGTCTCAAGGCCAGAGGCTTCAATGTGCCGCCGTTTATCTACCTGCCCCCCGAGGATTTCAGGCAGGAGCGGTTCCAGGAGCTGGAACAGTTTTTAAAGACCCATTGTGACGGCTATAAGGTCATCGCGCGCAGCGCCCATCTGGAGGAGCGGTCATTCAAAAGCGGTACCTTTGACTCCTTTGGCACCTACGCCGATGTGGGCGGGATCAAGTATGCCCGCAACAAAATGATCCGCATGGCCAAAACAACCAAGCTGCTCTCCATCCAGCGACAGCAGCATTTCAACGGGGCTCCGGAGATCGAGCTGGAAGATATGGGTGTGATTGTGATGCCCTTTATTGAAGGAACCGGCATCATGGCCAAGGCGCTGGACCGCACCTGGGAATTCGGGTACTGCCGGGATCGCTCCCGCAAAATCCAGCGGGGGCCCTATATCACCCAGATTCCCCATGACCGCCGTTTGGTCGGGCTCTCCACGGATATTCAGGATGCCCTGGGATTTCAGTGTGAAATCGAATATATCGCTTCACCCCGGGGGGAGATCTGGATCGTTCAGGCCAAGGACATCTCGCACATTGAAACCCTGGAGCAAAAGGAGAGTGAGCGCTCCATCCGCCTGGACGGTGTGCGCCGGATACGCCGGCGCCGCAATTACCGCGAACGGGCGCTGTTCGTCATTGATAATAAATCATTTTATATTAAGCTCATCGGCCAGTGCGAAGACATGCTGCTGGGCTGCCCGGGACCCCGTCCGCAAATCGGGGATATCATCGCCACAGTCGAAGCTTACCAGGCAGAGTTCCTGGATTTCGCCCTCAAACACCAGCGCTATGCCGTGCTGGGCCTTTCCATTCAGGACGCCGAGGATCTCTACCAGATCGCCAGCCACTACCTGGATGAGACTCCGGAACTGCAGGCCCGGCTCTCCCAGGCCCTGCATGACAACCTGTACCAGATCGACATTTTCCTGGCCGAAGCCGATACCATGATCGCCAAGGACAAATTGCGCATCAATCTGGGCAGCCACGATGCCTACGGAATTGATACCGTGCGCAATCCACTGTGGTCGGTGTATTGGCATGTGGACAAGCACGAGGAAATGGTCAGGGAGTTTCGCCGTCTGGGGTTTGTTAGCGGGGATACGGTGGGTATCGAAATCGACGGGGATGAAAAACCGACCCTCTTTCGGCTCTAGCCAATGAATGATCTATAGCATTTTCCCCCCTCCCCCAGCCCCTCTAATCCAGGGGAGGGGAGTTTCGTTAAGGCTTGTCGGCGCCACTTTCCCGCAGATATCTAAACCGTTCCAGGGCGAACGTATACTCCAGGCGGTCATCCATGTAGGATGCCAGGGCTTCCCGGTAATGGCCCAGGGCGCCCTGCCTGTCCTGATCCCCTTCCGCCCAGAAACCCAATGCGCTGTGGGCGGTGACCAAAAAGAGGGGATGGCGGCCGTTGAGGCCCAGGGGCTCGTCAGGAGCGTCCCCCAGCAGTGTGCTGCCAAGGACGCGGTACCATGGGTCCTGCACGTTTCGCTGCAGCTGTTGGAGCCGCACCCGGGCCTCGGCTGTACGGCCCTGGATGTGCAGGATTTCCGGCATCAAAAGCGCCATACTCAGCCGCCCGGCGGATTCGCGACCCTGGATATCCAAATATTCCTGCCCGCGGGTCAACGCTTTTTCCCAATCGCCGGCCATGGCATGATGAAATGCCAGGCCTGTCAGATATTCACCCTGCCAAGGCGCGTTTTCCCTTAATTGCTCAAGGATAGCGATGCGTTCCGCCAGGTCAATATCGGCCTGGCGCAGTTTGGCCTGCAGCATTTTCCGGTGGGCCCATGCCTTGCGGGCGGTGCGCCAGTTTTCAATCAGCGTTTTTTCCCGGGAATCAGGGTCCTGCGGTGTCCGGCCGGCGGCATGCGCGGAGCCCGTCGACCTTTCCCGGACCTGCCTGAGCTGGTGTAGGGCCAGGGGAAAGAGCCAGTGGGGCTCGGCTATCCGGCGGGCGGCGGTTTCGAACAGTTTTTCCGCTGCCGGCCAGTCACGGGTTTTCATCCGCTGGAGGCCTGCTGTCCAGTGCAGCCAGCTGCTCTCTTCGGCGGTGTACCCGCCGGCCAGGGCTTGATCGGGATTCACATCCCCTTCCAGGACCCGCAGCAGGTGGCCGTAGAATTCATCGGGTGAACGCCAGTCCAGGGTCTGCAACGGTTTTCGATGGGGGCTGCGGCGCCCTTTATCCCCCAGCCAGTCCATGATGTACAGCATCCAGCGCACCTGCGCCCGATCGAGCCCCATGGAGAGCGCCTGCTCAAAGCGCCCTGCGGCCTGGTCATACTCCTTTCGGCCGAAGTGGATCATGCCGGCCGCCACCACCAGTTCCGGATGGGCATTGACGGAGAGTTCCTCCAGAACCTGCCGGCGGGCCTCCGCCCAGCGGTCGTCAATGGCCAGGTTGAGCAGATCTTCGATTTTTCGGGCAACCTCCAAATCAAGCACACCGTTCCATTTACGTTCACCCCGTTTCAGGGCCGCCAGGAAATCTGCTGCACGGCTTATGGGCAGAACCATGCCGATATCCGAGAGCATGGTCGCCACCGGGATGGGGCTGGAGGCCATGTCCATATACACGCTGGAGGCGATTCCGATGACTTTGCCACTGCGGTCGATAACCGGCCCGCCGCTGTTGCCGCGGTATATGGAGGTGTCCACCTGCAGCATGTTTTCAAAGGCCCTGCGAACACTGCCCCGGGTGACACTCACATTAACTGTGGCTCCCTGGGTGCGGCTGCCCAGGGGAAACCCCAACGTGATCACCGGTGAAAGTTTGGGCACTTTGGCGGTGTCCAGACCGGCCGCCAGCGGCAGAGGATGCAGGCCGTCCGGAACCGGATCGATTTTTAAAAGCGCATAGTCGTTTTTAAGCGGGTGTTTTACCAGTTCCCAGGTTTTTGAGGGCGGCCGGGCTACGCCGGCAATGGTCACCCGGTTCGCACCGTCACGGCTGTAAGCTGTCTGAAGTGAGTAGTGATCTTCAACAGCCCGGCTTTTCTGCAAACTGGGCAGGCGCCGAAAGGCCTGGGCGCCTTCGAACCAGAGGAACATGCGGTAACCGAAGTTCCCGGTATGCCCCAACTCCCGCAGGCGGGTGATGACGGCCACGAGCCGGGGATCTTCCAGCCAGGGACAGGCCACATGGCGATTGGTCAGCAGGTAACCCGCAGGATCGACCAGAAATCCTGTGCCCTCGCTGCGGTTCAGGTAGACCGTGGTGTCGTCGGCCTTAACCCAGTACTCCACCAGGATCATCGCCACAGACGGGGCGTAACGGTTGGCATAGACTTCCAGGGGATCTTCATCTTCCGGGCGCTCTCCGCTGAGAAAAGGCCAGAGCGTGAGGAATGCCGTGCATAAAACCAGTGCCAGGATAATTCCCAAAAAGCTAATTTTACGGTTTATGCCCCGAATTGCCCTGGCCTGGGCGGGTTCCTGTAACGGACCGGCGGCGGGCGGATGGTCCCATTGATCCACGATACGCTCCAAGGCGCTGACCACTTCCCCCATGGATCCGGGTCGCATGTCGGGGTCCGCAGCCAGCATGATTTTCAGCAAAATCTTGGCATCACTGTTGATGGGCAGCGTGTCCACGCTGGCGCTCAAATCGCATACCCCCAGATCTGCGGTGAGCAGTTCCACGAAGATTTTGCCCAGAGACCAGATATCCGTGCGGAAATCGAGGGGGCGCTGGTTGATGATATCGGGGTGGCAGGTCAGCAGCCGTTTGAGCATGGGGCCGGGGCGGCTGATGGATGGATCCAGGAAACGGGAGAGTTTATAGTCGATTTTTACCTGCAGTTTGTCATCGCTGTCCCGGTAGACGATGATATCGTCCAGAATCAGGTGGGGGATAAAATGGCCGA
>Ga0180436_10005132_pt1 | contig 11644 bp, 4 predicted proteins | sample SS_ome_2_FD_132434 | JGI IMG/M metagenome (GOLD analysis project Ga0180436, IMG submission 132434) | Hypersaline lake sediment archaeal communities from the Salton Sea, California, USA - SS_3_S_2 metaG | ecosystem: Environmental > Aquatic > Non-marine Saline and Alkaline > Hypersaline > Sediment...
ACGATCGCGAAAGGCTCCGAACTGGTATTGCTGTAACTCATGAACGTGCGGATCTCCACATTTTCCGGGAAAGCAAGCACTTCAATGATCCGCGTCGACTCCGCCTCGAGCTTTCCGGCCTTGTATTTTGCATTGAACGGGGAGACCGCGCTGATCTCCTGGGAAAAGAATTTCGTAACGTCAATGACCGCCGCGTTGGAATCAGCGTTCAGCGCCTCGATTGCGAAGGTTTGCAGCACCGGGTCAATCGATGTACGGTCCACCGCGAGCCGCACCGGGTCGGCTGCATCGGCCAGGGAATTCGCCACCACCTGGTGCATGTATACTTTTTTGTCATCACGGGTGAACCGGATCATAATGGGAGATTTCCGCATCTCTCCTGCCACCACTTTCGAGGAACTGCTCAGCTGCGCCACCCTGGACCCCAGCAGCATATCCCTGCCCAGCACCGAATCGGGAATCTCGAAATACGTTGCATCCTCCAGCGCGTAGGTTTTAAACAACCCCTCGCCGATCAACACACCCTCCTCCAGGAAGCGGTCGTAGCCTTTCTTCTTGCCATTTGTCTTCTCCGCGGAATTTTCACCATTCCCGTTTTCGCCCTCATCGCCGTTCCCGTTGCCGTTGCCGTCACCATTCTCCTGTGCAACCGGACGGCCTGCCTGTTGTGCCGTCATGCTCCCGTTCAACCCGAACCCCAGCAGGGCCATCATCAATACTCCCAATCCAAATTTCCGTACCGTCATTCTATTTTATTTTATTACAAAACTATCATTTTTCAATCTTTATTCTGCTCCGCCTCAAATCCGTGTAATCCATATAATTCGCGCCCCCCCCATCTGTGCAATCTGTGCAATCTGTGGACACCAATTCCGTGTAATCCATATAATTCGGGGACCACCATCCCCTACAAATCCATCGGCTGAAAACATCCCTCCCCTATCTCAACGGGATCATCATAGTCATCCGTATTCCATATCTTATATTTTGCCGTTCGCGTCCCCCCGAACAACTCCTGGTTCGTTGCCCGCAGCTCCAGCGTGATCTCAAACACCCCGTCTGCGATCTGCACATACGTCCCATCACCCTCGATCGCAATCGTATGACTCCGGTACACACCCGGCTCGAGTCGCGTGGAGATAAGTATATCCTGCGGGACCACCAGCACCGACCCTGCAACCGCGCTCGTCCCGTCATCCGGAAAAAACTCCAGTGCCTGGGTGATATTGAATCCTGAAGAATACTCCCCGTCGTTGGATTCGTTTTCGAACCAGCGCTTCAGATTGAAGGAGTTGGTGGTGTTTCCTGCATTCGGCGAATTGAACCCGATCCTGAAGGCATGGTAATAGATGTCATCAGACGGATCACTGGTACCTTTGTCATCTCCCAGCACGGCATTGGGATGGCCGGCCGGCACTTCAACCGGGTAGGTAAAGGCATTGAAACTCTGCCATGAGCAGGTATCATCCTTATTGTAATCCATCCAGTTCTCCCCGTAGGTGCGGTAGAGCGAATTACTTACGTCATAAAAGTTGGCTGCCGTGTTCAGCGCATTGTCACGGTCCACCCGCACGGGCTTGATGATCGTCAGCGATGCGTTTCCTATTGCCCGGTAACTGTCCAGCTCAGCCAGTTGAAATACAGCCATGAACAGCAAAAGGTCATTGTCAATTGCTTCGTCCACGGTGAAGCGGTAAACGACCTCGCGCGAATCTGCATCAAAAGGCAACTGCTCAAGGCTGTAAGCAAAATCGGATTCCAGGTTCAACAACAGATCCATCCCTTCGATCTCATCCGGGAACAACCCGTCGGGAAACTCTACCACCACCAGCACTTCCTCACCGGCTTCCCCGAGGATCTCAATCATGCTCAGCGCCGGGAAAGAATACCGCAGGTTCAGTTCCTCCAGGCTGATGGTCAGCTTGTCGTTCTTCTCCACGCTGTTTGGATGACCGATCTTGACCGAATCATCGCTTACGGTCTCCAGCTCCAGCAAAACCAGGCAATCCCCGTCTCCTTCCCAGCGGGAAAGGTAATCAATATAGATCGTGTCGGTCAGATCATTGCCCTCAAATTCCAGTACCCCGTCTGCAGGCGCAACCGTAAACGCATCGTATCCGCCCACGGTATCCACGCTGAAGGTCACCGACACTTTCTCCTGCAAAGGTTCAGAAGTAAGAGTCACCGGGATGGCCAGGGTCTCTACCGATTTTTGCTCAAAAAAGGACACTACGGCAGCTGAAGGGTTCACTTCCCCGAACGGCACCTGTTTGCCGTCACTGTCAACCTGCAGGTTGAAACGCACAAACTGCCCGTCGGCGTTCTCGTACACCTCCCGTTCCAAGGGATCACAGGAGCACAGTATCAGCAGGATGCCCGTAAGGGCCATCAGGCTATTCCTGGAATGTATCATTTCGTTCAGTTTTTTCATAATTAATGGTTTTTTGTTCCCAACCAACGTGCAAAAAACCTCACCCGACTAGTACCCGTCATTCTGTACCATGTTTTCATTCAGCGTTGTACTCGATTCCGGGATCGGCAGTACATAATAATCCGAAGGATACGTCAGTCCGCACACCGTTGAGATGCACCCCTGGTCCCGCACGATGTCCCTGTGGTACCGCGCCAGGTCGAAAAGCAGGTGCCCTTCGAAGGCCAGCTCCCGCCTGCGCTCCAAAAAAATCTCCTCCAGCAGGTCGGCGCTCCCGTCAACCGGCGCCAGTCCTGCCCGGGTCCGGATCGTATTCAGATCTGCCAGTGCACCCTCACCAAACGAACCGCCCAGCCGCGCCCCGGCTTCAGCGCGGATGAGGTAGAGCTCCGACATGCGGATCACGGTGGTACCCGGTTCGTCCTGGAACTTCTTCGTAAAAAAGTAGGCAAGGATCTCTATGTTCCCATCCACAGAGGTGGGTAGCAGCACTTCCAGGAACATGTCCGCGCGGAGATCGGCAGTATCATACAACCCCAGCAAATCCCCGCTGGCAACAAATTCGTTGTAGTTGGTCTCGTTCACATACCCGAAATAATCCCTGGCAACGGACGACGAAACCGTTCCGTCGTCGGAGGTCCGGGGTGCAGACAGCTCGAAAATGATCTCACTCACAGGCGCCTCGGTCTGCTCCCATTCAGCGATATATGCCGCGCTGTCCATCAATGCGATCCCGGAAAACCGGATCAGTGAATCTGCCAGTGCATACGCGGTCTCCCAGTCATTCATCTGCAGCGCCATCCGTGCCATCAGCGCCGAAGCCGTGGTGCTGTTGAACCACGAATAATCCGGTCCGTACGCCAGCGCCTGCCGGTCACCGAAAAGTCCCAGCGCCCGCTGCATATCCTGTTTCATCAGCCGGTAACTTTCTGCAAGAGTCAGTCGCGATGGATAATCCTCCCCTGCCGTGATCGTAGAGGTATTGTACACAACACCCAAATGCGAAGCGTCGGCAGTATAACTGTAATTCTGGGCATAGACCACGGCCACCAGGTAATGCACATACGCGCGACAGGCCAGCGCCTCCGCGGTCACCTGGTCAATTTCTGCTGAAGAAAGCAGCGGATGCTCCGCCACTCGCTCAATGATCAGGTTGGCCTCATTAATGATCCCGTAGGCGTTTTCATAGAACGTGGCCATGTCCGAATCCCGCTCCAGGTCCCTGAACTCATAGATCTGTTCGATCCCGAGTGCCGGCGGCACTTCCAGGATCCGGTCGTTGCGCGCAGGGGTAAAGGTGAAATTCCCGCCTACCAGGTCCGCGTAAAAGAAGATCTTGCTCGAAGACATCGCCTCCAGGCTGTAATACATGCCGTTCACCGCCTGGTCGATCCCTTCCCGGGTGGAAAACTGCTCCTCAATGGAAACCTGCCGGTCGGGCTCCACCACGAGGAACTCGCTGCAGGCTCCTGACAGGAGAAAAAACACTGCCGCTATGATGATTCCGTTTTTCATTGGTATATGTTTGGTTTTTTCAGTTGCATCCCACCTGCCAATCCTGAATGGAGCAATGGTGGAGCGCATCATAAGCTTCATGTTTAAAAGTCCGCATTGATCCCCACCGAAAAGGTGCGCATCTGCGGGTATATATTACTCAGTTCTGCGATCCCGTTCCTCCCCTCCGCTGCCTTATCCAGGTACCAGGAATAAAGGTTGGTGCCATTGGCAAAAACCCGCAACCGCTCCACCGGGAGTTTGCTGCCGCGCATCGGGATATTGTATGATATGTTGACAGAGTTCAACTTGATCCGCGATGTGTTGTACAGGTACTTCGAGGAATTCGAAATCAGCGGCTGGTTGTTCACAATCGATGGGTACAGGGCAATATCCCCCGGCTGCCGCCACGCATCATAATAGATGTTCACTGGCAGGTTCCGGCTGAATATCACGCGGTAATGGTCCAGGATCTCCTTCTGTACCATGGTGTAAGATCCGTAGGCATAACTCATATTCACCGAAATGGATAAATGCCTTCCGATGGAAAAACGGTTGTTGAAACCACCGAAAAATTCAGGCTGGGAATTACCGATCGGCTCCCAGTTTTCACTGTCCCTGAAATACCTGCTGATTGTATTTCCATCCACAATTTCCCCGTTCATCAGGTACAACTCTCTCCCGGTGGCCGGATCAATCCCCACGAAATTGTACCCCCAGATCACCGAGGTGGGATACCCGATGCGCTGGGCACGGGCCACTTCAGAACTGGAATAGCTCGACCCCAGTCCCTGCAGGTGGGTGACTTTGTTTTTGATCAGCGAGACGTTGAACTGACTGATCCATTTGAACTTCGACTTGGAGACGATGTTGCCGCGCAGGCCAATCTCCACGCCGCGGTTGTACATGTCTGCACCGTTGATCTGCACGGAATTATAACCGGTCTCCGGGATCACACTCCTCGAAACGATCATGTCCTGTATAAAATCATTGAAGAACTCCAGTGTCAGGCTCAGCCTGAACGAGGTGGTGATGTCAAGCCCCGTATTGAACTTGTAGTTCTTCTCCCACCCCAGGTTGGGATTCGGCGCCGTGGAAGGATTCGCATAATCTCCCTGGTTGTAGCCATCTCCTCCGATATCATCGAAGGTATAGAGTCCCAGTGCACGGTAGGAACCGATCCGTGAGTTCCCGGAGGTACCGTAACTCACACGAAAACGCAGGAACTCCAGCAACTTCACATTCTCCATAAAGGCTTCGTTGCTGATCACCCAGCTGCCCCCCACGCCGCCGTTATAAGAGGTGTTGTTATCGGTGCCGAACACCGAACTCTGGTCCATCCTGAAATTGACCAGCAGGAAATATTTTTTCTGAAAGTCGTAGTTCGCCTGCGAAAAGAAGGAACGTCCTGTACTCTCGCTCTTGTCTTCCTCACGGTCCTGGATCGTCGCATCCTCAATGGGCTGGATCACGTCGGGCAATGGAAAATCCTCTCCCCGGGCATACCCGAAATTCACCAGGCTCTGACGAGCCTCCACCCCGGCAAGGACATCGAAATAGTGTCCCTCGCCAAACGCCAGGTTATACGAGGCCTTGGCGTTCCAGTTCCACCGGCGCGTGTCGCGGTTGCGCAATACACGCTGTCCGATGTTTCCTGAATTGTCGATGCCGGTCTCGTTCAGGCCTGAAAACCAGGTGTCCTGGTCCTTGTTCGAGAAGTCCATACCGAATAGCGAAGAAACTTCCAGGTTTTCCAGCACCTGCCAGGAAACATCAAAACTGTTCAGCCATGCGAAGGTCTCGGTCAGCGCCCTGTTCTGGTTGGCCACGGCAATCGGGTTCCCATAGGTCTCAAACCGGGTGTACTCCCCGTTGCTGTCATAGGGTGACAGCGTGGGAGGAACGGCGTAGTTGAACAGGCTGTTGGGCGCATTCTTTACCGTAAAAGAAGGCGACAGGCTGATCCCTGCCCGCAGCTTCTCCCCTGCATAGGTCAGCGCCAGGCTGGTATTGTATTTCTGGAAATTATTGTTCACCTGCGGTTCCTCAATGTCCTGGTACCCCAGCGATGTTCGGTAATTCAGCTTGTTGCTGCCTCCCGAAAAGGAAAAGTTGTACCGCTGGAAGCTGCCCGTCCTGTTCAGCAAATCGTACCAGTCGGTGTCCACGCCGTTCCACTCCTGCACGTTTCCCGGGTTACCGCTGTTGGCGTAGTAGATGTTCCTGATCTCCTGGTACTGCTCCCCGTTCATGTATTCGATCCTGTCATAGTCCGTGGAGGCCCCGCCCTGGGCGGAGAAGGAGAATTTCATCGGTCCGCGCTGTCCCTTTTTCGTGGTGATCACGATCACCCCGTTGGCACCATCCGCTCCGTACAAACTCACTGCCGCCGCATCCTTCAGCACGTTGATCGATTCGATGTCCTGGATCCCGATCTTGGCCAGCGGGTTCATGAAATCTTCTGCAAGTTTCCCGGTCCCGGCATCAAAGAAGCTGTTCCCGTCAAGACCCACCTCTTCGGAGAGGATCACACCGTCGACAATAATCAGCGGCTGCGTGGAGGTCCCTACCTGGTTGCCGGTCAGGGGCGTCAGGGAACCCTGACCGCGCACATGGATGTTCACCGGGGCACCCACTTCGGATCCTGCTTCAATATACACCCCGGCGGTCTGGCCCTCCAGCAACTGGTCGAAGCTGGCCACCGACTGCTCGATAATAATGTCCTTGGTCTTGATATTGGAGATACTGCCCACCACCTCCTGCTTCAGCTTCTTCGTGCCATAGGAGGAGGTCACCACCACTTCCTCGAGAGAGTTCACATCCTCTTCGAGATAAAATTCAAAATAGGATTTATCACGTATCCGGGCGGTTTCTGATTTGTACCCGATATAGGAAACCTCCAAAACCACGTTTTCCAGGTCAGCATCCGAAACGGTATACCTGAAGATCCCCTCCAGGTTCGTGACCGCACCTTTCTGTGAACCTTTCACAATAACCGTTGCTCCGGGCAGCGGGTCCTGCGTTTCGGCATCAACTACCTTTCCGGATATCTCCCGTTGCTGCTGTCCGGAAACAGCCAACTGGCCGAGCAAAAACAGTAACAGTAACGTTGTTCTCATATCTGCAATTTAGTGCACGTGTGCGTATTCAGTGTTACAGGTCCGAATCATGAACTGCCTGACCACCCGGCCCGGCGTAATTTCCACTTCCCATCACGCTTACCTTCCATGACCTCCCGGCCCCGACAGATGCTGCCAGGCCGCGTCAGGTCCCATCCCCCTGGTTTTCCGTCACCGCCTCAGCATCGGGCAGTTCAGGCACTTCAAATGTATAGGGATTGGGCACTTGCTCTGTCAGCCCGTTGTCGTATGTGATGGTCAGTTCCTTCATCGTCACCAGGTCGATAATATTTTGTTCGGTGGTCTTCCCTTTTACATAGAATACCACGGCCACTGGTCCCGAGGAGCTGTATTGCGAAATGAGTCCGACAATATACGGATCGGCCTTGCCCAGGTGGTTGACCAGGTATGGCATCAGCTGGGTGTTGCGCGGATAGCTTTTGATCGGGATGATGATCCGTCCCAGCTGGTCGTTCGAATACTGGCTCCTGCCGTTGAACGCGCGCTGGAACGACGGGAACGACAGGCTTTTCAGGTATCCGCCACTCAGCATGGTATCGTTCACCGCGATCTCCGAAACGGTGTACAATCCCTCGCTGGAAAAACTCTCCTCCGCTGTTTTATATACAAGGTCGGAATTTTCAATGATCATCCCCAGGCTGTCGAGATTCACTGTTTCATCTACATAAAAACGAACCCTTACCGGTTGCCCATACAGGGTTTCAAAGCTGTACACGCCCTCCACCTTATTGGCCAGGTTGGCGATAAACACCACATCCAGCTGATCGAAGAAGTTCTCAATATAAAAATCAGCGATCATCACCTCTGCATCATTCTCCGGAATGCGGATGTCCATGAACTCCGGATGGAAGATGCTGCGCCGCACCTGTTGGGCATTGAGCATCGTGGTGTCGTAATACACACGCACCCGGTGGTCCTTGATGAACGTGGCCGTACCCGTGACGCCCGGGACTTTTTTCATCTCCTCTACGAAACTGATGGAACTCCCGTAACACTTCACATTCTTGATCCCCGACATCTCGAACATGGCCGACCTGTTGATGGCATCTTCAGATCCCCATTTCTTGTCCACTGTCGGAATGGTCAGGTTGGCCCCCAGGATCAGCCCGATCATGATCAGCGCCACCGTGATCAGCGTGGGCAGCCACCTGAATTTCGGCTTCCCGTTGATGGTCACAGCCTGCTCATCAGGACACACTCCGATGCATTCGGTACACAGGTTGCAATCCGGATGGTTCACTTCTTTCATCTGCGATACTTTTATTCCCTGCGGACACTTCCTGTCACACAATCCGCAATCGATGCAGATATGTTCGTCCCTCCTGATGGACAGGAGCTGGAAGCCCGCATCTTTCTTCAGTCCGATCAGTTCAAGCGCATATGCTGTCGCTGCCAGTACTGCCAGCATCACAAACAGGCTCACCTCGATGCCTGCCCGGTGAAAAAGGAACAGTACCAGCGCAAAAGCAATAAACACGTAAAAATACTTAAAAGCAGACGAAAGTGCACCAAGCGGACAGAGATACCGGCACCAGAACTGACGCAGGAAGATGCCCCCGGCTACCAGTGCCACAATGGCACTTGTGGCCATCCATACCGAAACATCACCTCCGTAACGGGAAGCCCAGGCATAGAAGGGATCAAATTTCTGGCAGAACAGTTCATTGTTGCCTATGGTGAAATAGAATACGACAAACAACAGGATGTACTTCAGCGAACGCATGGCCATGTCAACCACACCATGCAGCTCCAGCCTGGGAAGCTTCCATTTCTTACCGAGCCTGCCAAACCCCTCCGAAACGGTGCCTACCGGGCAGACATGGCCACAGAACAACTTGGATACCAGGATCACGGAAATCGCCAGGAGTCCGCCCATCGCTACCTGCATCCCGCCCATGGAATGGACCAGTGTGCCGTTGTAGACAAATGTCGAGATCGACAGCAGTCCGCCAAACGGGCAACATGCCTCGAAGCCAAAAGCAAAATTCTTGTCAAATATCGTCCTGATCCAGAAAAAGGTGAGCAAAATCACAAACAGCCACTGTCCCGATTGCCGTACATTCAGCTTTTTCACATCCCATCCTCGCATAGTATCAAATTGCCTTGGTTTTGATACAAAGATTTTAATTTCCAGCCATACAAAAGCAGATTCAGGCACCTATTATATAAAGTAGTGGTGCCAAAAAGAATTTGACACCTCTATTGTATTGTATGAAAGTCGATTATAGCTTCTGATGGAAACGGGTGCGCTGCAGGCAGGACGATGGCCGATCACAGGCAGGACGATGGACCACTACAGGCAGGACGACCATTGGTTGCAGGCAGCGCCCGCTTCAAAAAGGCATCACCGCACCGCGACACGTTCCACGTATCTCCTTCCGTTTGCGCGGATTTCGAGCAAGTACATGCCCGCGGGCCGACCGTCAAGTGAGATTTCGATCCGGCCCTGCAGCGCATGGGTTTGTTCATACACTTTCGTCCCGGAAATACTGTATACAGAAACCACGGCATCCTCTCCCTGCAAGCCGTCGGGCGACACGAAGAACCGGCCGCCGGAAGGATTCGGGTACACTTTCAGTGATGCCCCTGCCGCAGCATCTTTAACAGCAGTGGTATCCATCGGCTCCCGGAAATTCGACATCCACGGGGTGTTCACCGGCATGTACTCAACATGGTCCGACCCGTCGGGATACCGTCCGAACGAAACATTGTTGTACTGCTGGCCATACACCAGGTGGTCGAGAATGACGGTATCATTGTCCATAATATGCAGCAACACCACTTCTTCGCCATTTTTGTTTAGCCTGAAAGTGGCGTGCAGGGGACCCTCGAAGGGTTCATTATCCGCAAATACCACCAGGAAACTTTCAGGGGCAATGGTGGTGAGGTCCGGACGTTTCAGCGGGAACATCCATGGCCTGGTTGCCGGCAGGGTATCCGACAGGTAGAGTCCGCCCACATCCACCGGTATGCCGGAAGCATTGTAGATTTCAATCCAGTCATCAAAGTCACCTGCCTCATCGGCGTACTTATCGATGTTCGCCGTCTGTATCTCATTGATGAACAGTCGCTTTCCCCACATTGTGTCCGTTTCTGCATGGGCCACCAGCTGAAGGTCCTGCAACAGTTCGATCTCCAGTGCCGCCCCCTCCATCTGCAGGGTATCCATTGGTACCAGGCGGGTAGCCTGCAGCTGCAGATCGAAACTGATATCTGAGCTGGTGCGGCTGACCTGGTGGATCTCTGCGGCGATGGTATTTTCTCCGGTAACGATCAGGGCGGGATTCACATTGTAGACCAGCAGGCGGTTCTCCTCGTCACCTGCCACTCCCGACTCGGCCGGGGTGTCGTTCCCCACATAATACCGGTTCTGGTTATCGCGGATGATCTCTGCACCATTCAGGTACACGGAAATCCCGTCGTCACGCTTGTACTTCATTTCCCAGGCCCTGAACACCGAAGGATCATCAATACTGAACGTCTTCCTGAACCGCGTGGTGATGTGCTTGTAGGCTGGATCAGGGCCATAGCTGACCACGGTGGCTTCGTCGCCATCTCCGTATCCCAGCTCTGCATAACCGGTTTTCCAGCCCGAATCATCGAACCCTGGATCTTTCCATGCCGCATCGGGCCATTGTCCCGAATCATCATACCGCCACAGATCACCCAGCGTGATCACGGCGGAATCTTCAGGTGCATAGCTGATCAGGTCCCAGTGGGAAAAAAGATACCCCGGCTTCGGAAGTGCTTCAACGGGAAGCTGTGCCGCGAAGGTAAAGTTCCCCGAAAAGGCCCCTTCAAACACCGGTGCATTGTCAACCAGGAGCGTGGATGTGGAAGGATCGGCCAGGAAAACGGACAGGTAATTGGTGCCCGCATCAGCAATCCCAAAATAAGTATGCATCTGCTGCATGGCAACTTCATGACGGCTGTCGATGAAATCGCGCATCACCTGCACTCTTGCATTCCATTCTTCAATGGAATTGAATACCGGCGACATCCAGGTGTTCTCAATATGCGTTACCTTCTGACCGCCCCATCGTTCAATGTGACGTGGCATCTCAGGCAGAAGTTCCGCCTGCATCCGGTCCACCATCTCGTGCATGCGCTCCCTGTCAAACACCGTGTTTGCCAGGAGGCTGAACCGCGCAATGAACTTCTCCCTGAAGGTTTCATTCTCCAGCATCGACCTGAACAGCAGCGTGGACCAGGGCGGGTTGGGCCAGTAACAGCCACAATCCTCCTCGGTGGATTCCTCCATGATATTCCCGAAGAATTCCTTGAAATGGTGGTCGAGGTCAAACAATATCCAGCGCCATTTCGTGTAGGGTTCCACGCCCGATTTCCAGTACTTGATGTTGTTCCCCGGCCAGTCGCGCGCACCCAGGTATACCTGGATCACCTGGTAGTTGATGTACGCATCGATGTCAATCAGGCTGGTCATGTAAGCATAGTTCTCCGGCAGGGAAAGGTCATTGCCCCTGACGAAGTCCATCATGTCGATGTAGTCTTCGTTGCTGCCCGATACCACGTTCCGGGACTCTTCCCCGTTGCTTTTCAGCAGGTCGACGCTGTCGGC
>Ga0180436_10005133_pt1 | contig 11644 bp, 8 predicted proteins | sample SS_ome_2_FD_132434 | JGI IMG/M metagenome (GOLD analysis project Ga0180436, IMG submission 132434) | Hypersaline lake sediment archaeal communities from the Salton Sea, California, USA - SS_3_S_2 metaG | ecosystem: Environmental > Aquatic > Non-marine Saline and Alkaline > Hypersaline > Sediment...
GGGCCGGGTTTCCGTGTAGAGGAAGAGATCGTCCTCGACCTGGACGTAGCGGGTGCTCTTGGCGATCCGCTCCACGAAGAGATTTTCGAATTCCGAGGCCGGACCGATCCTCCGGGTGATGGCGATGGCCCCCGGGATGAAGAATTCCTCGGTGAGCCGCACCGCGCCCCGGAAGCGATTCTCGCCGCCGTAGCCCAGCAGGCCCGTGCCCCCCACCGCATCGGGCAGCAGCATCAGGTGGATTTCTCGATTCAGGGGCCACATCACCGTCTCTCCGCCGCGCAGACGCTTGGGAATCCAGTGGTTCTCGATGATGTCGACGTTCACCACCGCTTTCTCGAAGATCAAGCCTTCGGATTGGGGCATCGCCTCGGGAACCAGGCGCATCCGCACGACATCGCCGGACGCCTCGTCCGGCCGGTAGGCGAGGTAGAAACCTTCGATGGGAATGGACGGGACGCCCTCGAGGAGGCCCAGGCGCAGGCGGGAGCCGTCGGCGGACCAGCTGTCCCCCACGGCGCCGTCGAGGTTGATGAGCAGCAGGCGTCCATCGCCCCCGAGGTGGAATCCCCGGTACCCCGGGAAGTCCCGGGATCCGGAACTCGGATCGTCCCGGAGAATCCAGGTGCTCCCGGCCCATTCGTCGAGGTAGGGCTCAGGCTCGGCGATGGGCGGCCCTTCAGGGGCCGGTGCCGCCGGCCGAGGGGCTTCCTCCACACTGCGGCAGGCGGAGATGACGAGGAGGAGGGTCGTCGCGAGCACCACGGCGAGGGATGCGGCGAGGGGACGATTCTTCATACCCCTAATATCGGCAGGCGCCGGCGGCGATTCAGAACTCCCGGAGCACCGTGCCCAGGATTTCCACGGCCCGGCGGAGCGTGGCGGGATCGGCGTTGGTGAAGTTTAAGCGCATCGTCGCGCCGGCGTTCGCCGGTTCGGCGTAGAAATGCCGTCCCGGGACGAAGGCGACGTTCCGCTCGAGGCCGCGGCGATACACCGCGTCGATATCGACGCCATCGGGTCCGGTGGCCCACACGAACATGCCGCCTTCCGGCCGGCTCCAACTCCAGTCCTCCGGGAAGAACTCCTCCAGAGCGCCGAGCATGGCGTCCAGCCGCGGCGCGTAGTGGGCCACGATCCGGGGAAGCTGGATTTCCAGGTGGCCGCCGTCCAGGTAGACCGCCGCCAGGGCCTGGCCGAGGGTGGAGCTGTGGAGATCGGTGCCCTGCTTGGCCCGGACCAGCCAGTCGCCCAGTTCCCGGTTCGGCGGCACCGCCAGGCCGACCCGCAGTCCCGGGGCGAACACCTTGGAGAACGTGGTGCCGTAAAGGACGTGGTCCGGCGCCAGGCTCTTGATCGACGGCAACCTCTCGCCCCGGTAGCGGAGGGAGGCGTAGGGATCGTCTTCCACCAGGAGGGCCCCGCGGCGCCGGAGGATGTCCGCTACGGCCTTCCGGCGCTCCAGAGACAGGGTGCGTCCCGCCGGATTCTGGAAGGTGGGGACCAGGTAGGTGAACTTCACCGCGTGGGCGGAGAGAACCGCGTCGAGGGATTCGGGTATGGCCCCCTCATCGTCGGTGGCGATCTCGACATACCGGGGCTGGTAGGGATTGAAGGCCTGGAGTGCCCCGAGGTAGGTGGGGGATTCCACCGCCACCGCGTCGCCGGGTCCGATGAACAGCTTGCCCACGGCATCCAGCAGGCCCTGGGAACCGGAAGTGACCAGAACGTCCTCGAGACCGGCTTCGACGCCGAAGCGCCGAAGGTAGCCCGAAGCGGCCTCCCGCAGGGGGACGAAGCCCTCGGTGAGGTCGTACTGGAAGGCCCGTTCGGCCCAGCGATCCAGCACCTCGGCATAGAGACCGGGAAGAAGGTCCATCGGGAAGGCTTCCGGGGCGGGGATGCCGCCGGCCAGGGAAATCATCCCCGGACGGCTCAAGAGCTTCAGGATTTCCCGGATGGCGCTGGCGGCCATGGATTCAGTGCGAGGGGCGAGCAGGGACGGGATGTTCGGTGCCATGAGACAGCATACCGGCGGCGGAATGAAAACGGAAGGGACGTTCTTGATTGTCGGATGTGTCGATTCTAAACTTCGCCTGTCGGCCTATGAAGATCAGCCTCGTCGTCGAACTCATCGTTCTGGTCCTCGTGCTCACCGGTTTCACGGTGCTGACCGAGATGCGATCCGTGCGAACCATCGATGAGAACGTCACCAAGCACGCCGAAGTGGTGGAGCAGGCCCTCTGGACCCTGGACAGCTCCACGCCCGAACAGTACTTCCCGGTGGTGATGGACTCCGAGCATATCTTTTCCGTGCTTATCGAAGAGGTGGACGGCACCCCGTTCCTCCGGCTCGAGCGGCCCTACCACAACCGGTTCGAACGCCTCTGGTTCGAATACCTGCCCCATCGTACCCGGCGCATCTCCCGGGAACTCACCCGGGACGATATGGTCCTGGGGCGCATGACCATCGAACTGCACAGCACCAATGCCGGGCTGTATGCCAATTTCCTGATCGTCCTGGTCCTGCTGTACTTCCTCTATCGCGCCTATCGCCGGGTTCTGCGGGACAAGGGGGAGATCGAAGCCAAGTCGGCCCGCCTGGCCACGTCCCTCGATCAGCTCCAGAGCGCCCAGGATTCCCTGGTTCAGGCCGAAACCCAAGCGGCCCTGGGGCGCCTGGTCGCCGGCATGGCCCATGAGATCAACACGCCCCTCGGAACGGCGTACACCTCCCTCACCCATGTCCGGGACCAACTGGAAGACCGGGATCCCTCATCGCCCCAGTTGAGCCTGATGGATATGGCCATCTCGAGTCTCCGGCGCACCGGCGATCTGGTGCGGACCTTCAAGATGGTGTCCGTCGATCCGGTCCAGGATCAGCCGCAGTCCTTCGATCTGAGCGAGTATCTCGACGCCCTCCTGGTGTCGCTCCGGAACGAAATGTCCCAATCCGACGTCCACATCGAGTTCCGTCCCGAGGGTCCCGTCCCCGTGCTGTCCAATCCCGGCGTCCTGCTGCAGGTGACCACACAGATTCTCACCAACGCCCGGATCCATGCGTTTCGGAACCGGTCCGACCGCCGCATCCTCGTCACCACCGGGATGCGGGATGACGGTCAGGCCGAAGTGGTCTTCCAGGACAACGGCGTCGGGATGGACGCCGATACCCGCCGGCGGCTCTTCGATCCCTTCTACGTCGGCCACCGCGCCGCCGGCGGCGTCGGCCTGGGCATGCACATCGTTTACAATCTCGTCGCCCAGGGCCTGAAGGGACGCATCGAATGCGACAGCGCCCCCGAACGGGGAACCCGGTTCATCATCCGCTTCCCCGCGGGGAGGTAAAGGAGGCCGTTATGCGCCGATTCGCTCGTCTGCTCCTGGTTGCGACCGCGGTCCTCGGGGCGACGGGCCCGTCGCTCGGGGCCGAGCAGCCGATTCGCTGGGCCTTCACCTCGTACCGTCCGGCCAACTACGTCGAGGGAACCGGTTACGCCGGATTCTTCTACGACATCGTCATCGAAGCGGTGGAGAAGCGCCTGGGCCTTCCGGTGGACATCGGGGTGTTTCCCTGGACGCGGTGCCAGCGACTGGTGGAGCTCGGGCAGTACGACATGCTGGTGACGATCCCCACCGAGGAGCGGCTGCGCTACGTTTCGGCGACGGATGAGCCGATCTGGGTGAAGCGCCGCATCCTCTACACCTACGCCGATCATCCCGACATCGCCGCCATCGACGCCCTGCAGGGGCTCGACGACATCCGGGACGCCGGCTACACCGTGGTCACATACACGGGGAACGGCTGGATCGCCGGCACGGTGGAACCTGCCGGAATCCCCGTGCTGTACGCGAGCACCGTGGAATCCATGTATCGGATGCTCGCCGCCGGGCGGGCGGACCTGATGATCGAGGAGCGCACCATCGCCGAAGAAAGCATCCGCGAGGAGGGCGTCGGCGCTGAGGTGGTGGCCACCGACGGCTACGGTGAGGAGTCCGGCTTCCACATCCTCATCGCCAAGGCCTCGCCGCATCACGCCGTTCTGGACGAACTCAACGCGGTTCTCCGGGATATGACCGTGGACGGAACCCTGGCGGCCATCCTGGAGTCCTACGGCATGGAGGCGCCGTGAGCTGAACCGGCTCCCGGGGCCGGCGGTCGATGGGCCGCGGTCGTCCTTCGGGGTTCCGGTCCGCGCCGGGGCCGGGGCAAGGCCGGCCCCCAAGGGCGCTCCTGGCCGGCCGGCGGACCGGCGAAGGTCGATGGGCGGCGGGGGCTCCCGGGCCCGGCGGTTCGGCGGCCCGGCGAAGGCCCCTGGGCGGCGGGGGCTCCCGGCCCCGGCTCTACGAGCGCTTGGTGTACAGGAATCGCTTGATCTTCATCGACGGCGTCTTTTCGAAGGGTTCGTCCTGCTCGGTGAAGGTTTGGACCTTGGAGTTCCGTCCCAGGCGCCGATTGGCCTCCCGGCGGATGTGCTCCAGCAGGTCCGACTTCCACGCGGCCACTTTCTCGGCGCCGACCAGACCCAGGCGTTTGATTTCCTCGGCGATTTTCTCGGCGTCCAGCAGAATGTGGGCCACCAGCTGGCCGTCCCGGATGTAGGCCAGGGACTCGGAGACAAAGCTCTGGCCGTTGATGACCGACTCCACCTCGTCGGGATAGATGTTCTCCCCGTTGGACCCGATGAGAACGTCTTTCAGGCGGCCCTTGATGTAGAGAATTTCGCCGTCCCGGGCGCCGAGGTCGCCGGTGCGGAACCACCCGTCGTCGGTGAACACCTCGGCGGTCCGCTCGGGATCCTTCCAGTAGCCCTGCATCACGCTGGGCCCCTTGGCCTGGATCTCCCCGATGCCGTCCTCGTTGGGTTCGGCGATGCGGATCGACACGCCGGGGAGCACCTTCCCGGTGGACCGGAACTCCATGTCCTTCGGATCGCCGCCGGCCAGCAGCGGCGCGGTTTCCGTCAGACCGTAGCCCACCGAATAGGGGATCCGGGACTCGATGAGGAAGCGTTCCACGTCCCGGGGCAGCGGGGCGCCGCCGATGCCGTAGAAGCGCAGTCGGCCGCCGAAGAGCGCCAGGACCTTCCGGCCGGCGGCCCGGTGGATGAGCTTCCGCACCGGCGGGATGGCGTAGAGCATCCGAGCCAGGGGCTTGGACTGCAGCGGACCGGCGATCCGGGACCGGTAGATCTTCTCCATGAGCAGCGGCACGGTGAGCATCACCGTGGGCTTCACCTCCGCCAGTCCGCTCATCAGCCGGCTCGGCGTCGGCGGACCGTCGAGGTATTTCACTTCACCGCCGACCGACAGGATGCCAACCAGCCCGATGGTGCATTCATAGGTATGGGCCAGGGGCAGCACCGACAGCAGGCGAACGTCCTTCGGATTGGGACCGAGGCCTTCCCGGAGGGCCGTCGAGGCATTCCAGGCGATGGCGTTGTGACTGAGGGTGACCCCCTTGGAGGTTCCGGTGGTGCCCGAGGTGTAGAGCAGGGCGGCCACGTCGTCGCCGTCCAGCGGCTCTTCGAACATCCCGAGGGGGCGGTCCACCGGGGCGATGACCGAACCTTGTCCCGGGCCGGAGAGGATCTCCCGGGTTTCCATGCGGGCCCGGGGCAGCGCGTCGTCCAGGGTGTCCGAAGCGGCCACGGCGGCTTCCATGACGCCGCCGAGCTTGGACGAGGAGACCGCGGCTTTCACCTCGGCATGGGAGATGATGTGGGACACCTGGCCCTCGGCGAAGTCCGGGAGGATGGGGACGGCGATGAAGCCGGCGGCGGCGATGCCGAAGTACACGGCTCCCCATTCCGCCCGGCTCTCGGCCAGGATGGCCACCCGGTCGCCCTTGGCCAGACCGAGGGTTTTCAGCCAGGAGGCCCAAGCCGCGGCGTCGCCCAGGAGCTCGCGGAAGCTTCGGGACGGATGTCCCACGGCGCCCAAGGCCGGACTCTCCGGCCAGCGTTCGGCGGATTTTAACAAAACGTCGCGAAGTGTCAATTTCTCGGTCATGATAGGCATAGGATAACTCCCCGGTGGGCCGCGGGCAAGGATAAACGCAGTATAGGTGGGATAAACACTTGCTTCCTCGATACTTGGCGGGGTTTCGGTGTGTTTCCGGTGAAGGGGAGGGTGCTTTTCGTCTCCGGAGAGGGTCGGTAAGCTGGATCCGGAGGTGATTATGCGCTCCGTTTCCTTTCAGCGATCGTACTTGAAAACCCCCGCCGGCTCCTGCCTGGCGGTGTTCGGGGACACCAAGGTTCTGTGCACCTGCACCGTCGAAGAGGGAACGCCGCCCTTCGTCAGCGCGGGCGCCTGGCTCACCGCCGAGTACGCCATGCTGCCCGCCAGCGTCTCGGTGGGCCGCAAGCGGCGCGACGGGGCGAAGCGCGACGGCCGATCGGTGGAGATCCAGCGGCTCATCGGGCGGAGCCTCCGGGCAGCTCTGCATCTCGAGGCGATGCCCGAGGTGACGCTGACGGTGGACTGCGACGTACTCCAGGCCGACGGCGGCACCCGGACCGCGGCGATCAGCGGCGGGTGGGTGGCCTTGGTGGACGCCCTGACGACGGTGGCCGGGGGACCGGTTCCCCGCCAATGGCGCGCCGGCCGGGTGGCCGCCGTCAGCGTGGGCATCGTCGACGAGCGCATCGTCTGCGACCTGGACTATCAGGCGGACCGGAACGCCGCGGTGGACATGAACGTGGTGAAGCTCGATTCCTCCTACGTGGAGATCCAGGGCACCGGCGAGAAGGGGGTGTTCGATCGGCGGAATCTGGACGACCTCCTGGCGGCCGCCGATACGGGCATCGCCGCGGTCGCCGCGGCCCAGGACGCCGCGTGGGACGGCGATCCGCCGCTGGCGGACTGACGCGTCGACAAACCGACGGCCGCCGGACCAATGGGCCGCCGGACGACCGGCCGCCGGACGACCGGCCGCCGGACCAACGGGCCGCCGGACCAATGGGCCGCCGGACGACCGGCCGCCGGACCAACGGGCCGCCGGGTCCGGCGCACTGACACATCGACGGACCGACGGCCGCCGGAATCGCGGCCACCGGGCCCAACTCCCGAACTCCGACGATCGCGCCTCGGCGGCGGAACCCTGGCATACCGGAGGCCGGACGGACGATACTGGAGGCATGGACGCCCTGGACGAACGCATCGCCCGCATCGAAGACGCCCTCGCCCTGGTTCTCCCCGACGCCGTGGACGCCCTCTGGCTCAACCGGGTGGCCGGGATCGACTGCCCGGAGGCCCGGCCCGACTGGGCCGACGCCTTCCTGGAGCCCGGCCGGGACCTGCTCCGAAGGGGCGGGAAGCGCTGGCGTCCCCTGGTGACGGTGCTCACCTGCGAAGCCCTGGGCGGCGGCCGGTCGGCGGACATCCTGGCGCCCCTCACCGAGATTCCCCACAACGGATCGCTCATCGTCGACGACATCGAGGATTCGTCCCTCACCCGGCGGGGCGCTCCGGCGATCCACGTGGTCCACGGCGAGGATCTGGCCATCAACATGGGCAACCTGATGTACTTCCTGCCCACCCTGGTGCTGGACCACACCGATTACGACACGGCTACGCTGGATGCGATTATCCGGGACTGGCTGGCGGTGATGCGCCGCCTGCACCTGGGCCAGGGCTACGACATCCTCTGGCACCGCCGAACCGATCTGTATCCCGACGACGCGTCCTATCTGAGGATGTGCCGATTCAAGACCGGCAGTCTCTCGTCCCTGGCCGCCCGACTCGGCGCCCGGGGCGCCGCGGCCACCCACCCGGGGGCCGCCTCCCGGGTGGACGAAGACCTGGTGGAGGAGCTCGGCGGCGCCTGGGAAGACCTGGGGACCGGATTCCAGATCCTCGACGACGTCCAGAATCTCTCCTCGGGCATCCCCGGGAAGGACCGGGGGGACGACATCGTCGAAGGGAAGAAGAGTCTGCCGGTGATCCTCCACGCCGCCGAACGCCCCGGTGACATCCCGGAGCTGGTGCGGCTGTTTACCGCCGCCGCCGAAGGCGCGCCCCAGGGAGACTGGAGCGCCGTCGAGCAGGCCATTGCTCTGCTCACCGAATCCGGCGCCGTCGAGCGGGCTCGGAAGGTGGGCCGCACGCTGCTGGAGGGCGGCCGGAAGAAGCTCGAAGTCCTCCTGCCGGCCGGCGAAGGCCGCGATCTGATGGTCGGCCTGGTGGACGCCTTCCGGGAGAAAATGATCTAACATAAGTCAACATTAAAACCACCAAATTCAAACACTCGGCGCAAAAAATGCGGGTTGGGTGTTCTCTTTTGTTTATATCTGTTTTAATCTGTTCGCATGGAGCCCCACGTCGCCCATCTTCCGGCGGAGCGCCGCCAGATCATCCTCTCGGAAATCGCCGCCCACGGCGCGGTGCGGGTGGACGAGCTGGGCCGGCGCTTCGAGGTCTCGGAGATGACCATCCGCCGGGATTTGGACGCCCTGGAGGCCGAAGGGCGGCTGGAACGCACCCACGGCGGCGCCATCGCCCTGCAGGCGGTGACCGAGGAACGGCGCTACTGGGAGAAGGACGAGGAGAACCGGGAAGCCAAGGAAGCCATCGGGCGCCGGGCGGCGGACCTCGTGGCCGACGGCGACACGGTCCTGGTGAATTCCGGATCCACCACCCGGCAGGTCATCCTGCATCTGGCCCGGCGGCCGAAGGTTCGCATCATCACCAACAACATCGCCGCCGTGGCCGATCTGCCCGACGAAACCGAAGCGGAAATCCTGCTCCTCGGCGGCCGGCTGCGCACCGCGTCGGGCTGCGTCGTCGGGGACTGGGCCATGGGCCTCCTCGACCAGCTGGCGCCGAACCGGGCCATCCTGGGCGCCGACGGCATCAGCCTCAAGGAAGGGCTGAGTTCGCCCATTCCCGAGGAGGCGGCCCTCACGAGGTTCATGATCGAACGGACCCAGGGGCCGGTGACGGTGGTGGCCGACTCCGCCAAGGTGGGCAGGGTCTGCGGCTTCCGGATCATGCCCCTGGATGCTGTCGAATCGCTGGTGTGCGATTCCGGAGACTATGTTCCCTGGCTGGATGACTTCCGATCGGCGGGAGTCCAGGTCATCAACGCCATCTGACCGCCCTCGGGAGGTCAGCAAAAAAATAGTGAAGGAGGCTCAGAATGGGCTTTGAAGAGGATTACGCGAAACGCTACGAGAACTGCCAATGGATACCCTTCGACGTGCTCGAGGATTTCATGAAGCAATGCCTGGTGAACATCGGCGTTCCCGAAGAGGACGCGGACATCGTCACCGACGTCCTGATCGAATCGGACAAGCGGGGCATCGATTCCCACGGCATCGGCCGGCTGAAGCCCATCTACCTCAACCGCATCGACGACGGCATCCTGAACCCCAAGACCACGATCGATGTGGTGAAGAACACCGAAACCACCGCCGTCCTGGACGGCAACAACGGCATGGGCCACGTGGTCTCCAAGCGCGCCATGGAAATGGCCATCGAAAAGGCCAAGAAGTACGGCCTGGGCATGGTGACGGTGCGGAACTCCACCCACTACGGCATCGCGGGATACTACGCCTCCATGGCCGTGGACGCCGGGATGATCGGCGTCACCGGCACCAACGCCCGGCCATCCATCGCCCCCACCAACGGCGTGGAGAACATGCTGGGCACCAACCCGCTCACCTTCGGATTTCCCACCGACGAGGAATTCCCCTTCGTCCTGGACTGCGCCACCAGCGTGAGCCAGCGGGGCAAGATCGAGATGTACAGCCGGGCCGGAAAGAACCTGCCTCCCGGCTGGGTGATCGACAAGACCGGGCAGACCCGCACCGACACCGACCAGGTGCTGGTGGACCTCACCCGGGGCATGGCGGCCCTGGCGCCCCTGGGCGGCCTGGGTGAATCCACCGGCGGCTACAAGGGCTACGGCTACGCCACCGTCGTCGAGGTGCTCTCCGCCGCGCTGCAGGACGGATCCTACATGAAGGCCCTGGGCGGCTTCGACAAGGACGGGAACAAGATCCCCTATCCCCTGGGCCATTTCTTCATCGCCATCGACATCGAGCACTTCGTGCCGATGAGCGTGTTCACCCGCATCGCCGGCGCCATCATGCGCGACTTGCGGAACTCCGAGAAAGCCCCCGGGGAAGAGCGGATCTGGACCGCCGGCGAGAAAGAGCACTACGCCCGGAAATACCGGATGGAACACGGGTGCCCGGTTCCCGAGGCCCTGCAGAAGGTGATGACCGAGTACCGCGATCGATTCGACCTGGACTTCACCTACCCCTGGGACTGACGCCGGTCCGGCGGCACGGCCCTCGGTGAGATCGGAGACCCGTTCCCTCGCCGAGGGACGCCCCGGAAGGGCGTTCCCCGGCGCGCCGCCGCCCGCCCCATTGGATTTGACAAGGAGATTGAGAGACATGAGCAATGACATGAAAGAGAAGGCCCTGGCCTACCACGAGATGGACGGCAAGCCCGGCAAGCTGGAGGTGAATCCCACCAAGCCCTGCACGACGGCCGAGGAACTGAGCCTCGCCTATTCGCCCGGGGTGGCCCATCCGGTGCTGGAGATCGACGAGGATCCGGAGACGGCCTACCGCTACACCGGCAAGGGCAATCTCGTGGCGGTGATTTCCAACGGCACCGCCATCCTGGGGCTGGGAGACCGCGGCGCCCTGGCGTCCAAGCCGGTGATGGAGGGAAAGGGGGTCCTGTTCAAGAGATTCGCCGACATCGACGTGTTCGACATCGAGCTGGACACCAAGGATCCCGACAAGATCATCGACATCGTCAAAACCCTGGAGCCCACCTTCGGCGGGGTGAATCTGGAGGACATCGGCGCCCCGGCCTGCTTCAAGATCGAAAAAACCCTCATCGAACAATGCAGCATTCCCATCTTCCATGACGACCAGCACGGAACGGCCATCATCTGCACCGCCGGCATGCTGAACGCCGTGGAACTCACCGGGCGGAACATCAAGGAGATGAAGGTGGTGTTCAACGGCGCCGGCGCCGCGGGCATCAGCTGCGCCCACATGTTCGTGAAGGCCGGAGTGCCCCGGGAAAGCATCTTCATGTGCGACAGCAAGGGGCTCATCACCGCCGGCCGGGAGGGGGTCACCCAGGAGAAAGAGCCCTTCGCCTGCGAGGAGGAGGACTGCGAACTCAAGGAAGCCATCAAGGGCGCCGACGTCTTCATCGGCCTGTCCGTGGCGGACGTGCTCACCCCGGAGATGCTGTTGACGATGAACGAGAATCCCATCGTCTTCGCCATGGCCAACCCGAACCCGGAGATTACCTACCCCCTGGCGAAGGAAACCCGTTCCGACGTCATCATGGGCACCGGCCGGTCGGATTATCCCAACCAGGTGAACAACGTCCTGGGTTTCCCCTTCATCTTCCGGGGGGCCCTGGACGTCCGGGCCACCAAGATTTCCGAAGGCATGAAGATGGCCGCCGCCAAGGCCCTGGCGGCCCTGGCCAAGGAGCCGGTGCCCGACGAAGTGCGGAAGGCCTACGGCCGGGACTTCAGCTTCGGTCCCGAATACGTGGTGCCCAAGCCCTTCGATCCCCGGGTGATCGAGTGGGAGGCCGTGGCCGTGGCCCGGGCGGCCTGCGAAGAAGGTCTGGCCGCCAAGCCCATCACCGACTGGGAGGCCTA
>Ga0180436_10005134_pt1 | contig 11642 bp, 8 predicted proteins | sample SS_ome_2_FD_132434 | JGI IMG/M metagenome (GOLD analysis project Ga0180436, IMG submission 132434) | Hypersaline lake sediment archaeal communities from the Salton Sea, California, USA - SS_3_S_2 metaG | ecosystem: Environmental > Aquatic > Non-marine Saline and Alkaline > Hypersaline > Sediment...
AATCACCCGTCTGGATCAAGTCCCTGATGAGGTCCTTGACGAGATGGCGCGTCGCGGGTTCACTGGTCTTTGGTTTATTGGACTTTGGCAGCGCAGTAAAGCATCCAAGCACATCAAACAAATGCGTGGCAATCCTGACGCCGTAGCATCAGCCTATTCCATCTTTGACTATAGAATAGCGGACGAATTGGGAGGGGAGCAGTCTTGCCAGGAATTTGGTAAGCGTGCGCGGGCGCGCGGCATCCGCTTGGCAAGTGATATGGTGCCCAACCACATGGGCATAGACTCCCACTGGGTCATGGAGCACCCCGATTGGTTTATTGCTCTCGAATACAGCCCCTACCCCGGCTACACGTTCAACGGCCCCAATCTGTCCTGGAACGAACGGGTTGGGATCTATCTCGAAGACCACTACTACGACTGCAGTGACGCCGCGGTTGTGTTTAAGCACGTTGATCACCGCACTGGGGGGGAGCGCTACATCTACCATGGCAATGATGGAACGTCGATGCCGTGGAATGACACAGCTCAATTGAACTACCTTATGCCTGAAGTGCGCGAGGCCATTGTTAGTACAATACTCGATGTTGCGAAGAAGTTTTCCATCATCCGGTTCGATGCGGCGATGACCCTTGCCAAGAAGCACTACCAACGACTGTGGTTCCCTGAACCTGGCGAGGGTGGTGGAATTCCATCCCGAGCCGAGCACGGCATGACAAAACGGGCCTTCGATGCCCTCATGCCAGCTGAATTCTGGCGGGAGGTGGTCGATCGGGTGCAGGAAGAGGCTCCAGACACTCTCTTATTGGCTGAAGCATTCTGGCTTATGGAGGGCTATTTTGTCAGAAGCCTGGGAATGCATCGCGTATACAATAGCGCGTTCATGAACATGCTCCGTGATGAGGAGAATGCCAAATATCGTGCTACCATACGAAACACTCTTGAGTTCGACCCGCAGATTCTAAGACGTTACGTCAATTTTATGAATAACCCTGACGAGCGCACGGCGATCGATCAATTCGGCACTGGTGATAAATACTTTGGCATCTGTACGCTGTTGGTCACGATGCCTGGCTTGCCTATGTTTGGTCATGGACAGGTCGAGGGGTTTGCGGAAAAATACGGAATGGAGTACCAGCGAGCCTATCTGGATGAGAGACCCAATCAAGGAATGATCGACCGCCATGAGCGCGAGATATTCCCACTTCTCCGCAGGCGCGATCTGTTTGCAGACGTCACCAGCTTCCTGCTGTACGACTTCTCGATTGGCGTTGACGAGGTAAATGAAGACGTATATGCCTACTCAAATCGCGTAGGCTCTGTCCGAGCCCTAATCGTTTACCATAACAGATATGCCGAGACTCGTGGTCGAATTCATACATCAGTCCCCTACGCCGTCCGGCAGGATAGCGAGAGGACGTTGATGCAAAAGACTCTGCTCGATGGCCTCGACATTATCCCTGATGAGAATACCTTCGTGGTATTCCGGGATCACTTATCAGGTCTCGAATACATCCGCAACACTCAAGTCCTTGCCGAGCAGGGCATGTACATTGAGCTTGCGGCGTACGAGTGTCACGTGTTCCTCGATTTCCGGCAAGTGCAAAATGACCGGTGGAATGATTATTCCGAGCTGGCTGAAAGCCTGCAGGGCCACGGGGTTCAAAGCATCGACAAAGCATTGCAGGAACTCCGCCTCGCAGCGGTTCACAAACCACTGCGCGAATTGGTCAGCTCCGACTTCTGCCATCGCATGATGCGAGCACGTGCTGCTGCGCCAGCAGAAGTCTCCATAGCCCTTGTGGATGAGTTTGAGCAGAGGGTACTATGTGTCCTTGAGGGTATTTGCAGCTATCTATCGAAGATCGCTCCCTCGATCACGAATGAGGAATTGGTGTCGTCAGCAATTGCTCGTGATATGCGACAGGAATTCGAAGTTGTACTCGGGTTTCCAAATCTCGTTGAGGCAGGACTCATATCTTGCCCAACGCTGCTGGCAGATGCTCAAGGCTTCTTGACCAGCCAGTCCACGCGTGATCCTGCAACTCATGCTACACTTCTGGGATGGTTGTGCACCCACGAACTCGGCAGAGCTGCGGATCAGAGGCTGGAAATGGGAAGCTGCTGCACCTGGCACGAAGAGTGGCTGCTGGATGTGGTGCTGATAGACCTATTTCGTGACTCGGGTCTGGATGAGAACGGGGCAGAGCGGGCAACCGCATTGGTCAGAGCTTTGACGCGTCACCAGGAGTGGTACCGGCGGGTCCAACCGGAACCTGCACATGCCTACGATGTGCTCGCAGCCTGGTTGGTCGATGAGGACATCCACGCTTTTCTGTGCTTCAATCGGTTTGATGACATCCTATGGTTCAACAAAGAATCATTCGACGTACTGTGTTGGTGGATGCTGGCAACCGCCACCATTACTATCTGTGCTCATCCCTTGAGTTCTACTATGGAGAAACACAACGAAATCGTGGAAGCATATCGTATTATCAGGGAACTTCAGCAAGCTGAGTCTTTGTCAGGCTATCGCGTCGAACAACTGCTAGAGGCACTAGAAGATTGAGCGCTTCATCAGATGCCAAGTGCTACGTGTGTATCCATGGGCATTTCTACCAACCACCGCGCACGGACCCGCAGACAGGGCAGATTCCAATTGAGCCGGATGCGGCGCCGTTTGCCAACTGGAATGAGCGTATAGACGTCGAGTGTTATCGACCCAATGCTGAAGCCGGCCACTTTGCCAAGATTAGCTTCAACCTGGGCACCACCCTTGCAGAGTGGCTCAGTACAGCGGATGAGCCGACTTATCAGCACATCGTAGCGGATGAAAACGCACACTTTATAGCTCGCGGCATCGGTAACGGGCTGGCACAGCCAATCCATCACACCATACTACCGCTCGCACGGCATCGCGACAGAGTGTGTCAGGTCCGTTGGGGTATTGCGAGCTTTAGACACCATTTTGGCCACGATCCAGAGGGCATGTGGCTCCCGGAGATGGCAGTTGATGAGGAAACGCTGGAGATTCTTGCACTTGAAGGCATTAAGTTCACTATCCTGTCAAGTGAACAGGTAGAGGGCAACATAGACAGAAGCTCGGGGCCCTACCGGGTCAAGCTTCAAGGAAACCGCGATATCGCGGTGTTTGTTCGTGACAGGGATCTGTCCAACGCGCTCTCATTCAGAATGCCGCATCCCTCCTACGTTGATGCTTGGATGCACAATGAGTTGTCTTGGCGCTGCCACAAGGGCAAGTTGCTCCTGGTCGCCACCGATGGTGAGACTTTCGGCCACCATCATCGCCAGGGCATTCAAGTACTCAGCAGTCTCGTCACTCCCTCCAACAGTGTTTCCTATGAGCTTACCAGCTTGGGCGTGTTCCTGGATCGGCATGCCCCGACTTCGGATTTGGCGATCAGGCAGAATACGGCCTGGAGCTGCAGCCATCACATGGATCGCTGGGCAATTGGCTGTGCTTGCACGCCGGGTGACAGCCGCTGGAAAGGCGCCTTGCGGCGTGCGCTCGACAACCTGGCTGGCGATCTTGACCACATTTTCGAGTCCGAGGTGGGGCGATTGGTTAACAGCCCATACCAGCTGCGCGATGCCTACATCGCAGTCATACTCCACGAGACTTCTGGCCCAGCGTTCCTGGTATCTCAGGGACTATCGCATCTTTCAAGCGCCGATGGCTGCCGATTACTTGATCTGCTGCGGGCTCAGTACTATCGCCAGCGCATGTACGCAAGCTGTGCCTTCTTTTTCGAGGATCTGGAACGGTACGAGCCGCACTATGCGATTGCCAGTGCCGCACAAGCCATTGCTCTGACTCGCCATGCAACTGGCGATGATCTTGCTGGTGGGTTTCGGCGAGACCTCACAATCGCTACGAGCACCAAAAGCAGGCGAAATGGAGCCCAGATGTTCGATGAAATCGCAGCTCGGGGCCAGCTATGAGCCAGCCAAAGTCCATACCCTACTCCGATATCGACCTCAGCCGATGGCGGGATTACGACGAGATATGGACGGATTCCCTGTGGCAGATCGACAGCCGTGATCGTTCGGGCGGGCACTCTCTGGACTATCACGGCAATTTCGTACCGCAGATCGCTACTCAAGCGTATCTGCGCTATACCAAGACAGACGATATTGTGCTCGACTTGTTTTTGGGCTCCGGCACATCCGCTGTCGAGGCAGAACGCCTGGATCGTCGCTTGATAGGAGTTGAACTCAAGCCAGAGCTTGTTGAGTATGTGCGCACCAAAGTCGCTCCTGAGATACTCGATACACGAATCCATCTACTAGCTGGAGATTCCACTCAGCTGAGGACCGCTGAACGGGTGCACGCAGCACTTGCCAAGATGGGCGCGGACTATGCCCAGCTGCTGATGCTTCACCCACCATATCACGATATCATCCGCTTCTCCGACAACCCGGCAGACCTTTCGAACAGCACAAACCTGGATATGTTTCTGGATATGTTTGAAACTGTTGCAGCTCATGGATTCGGTTTATTGGAGCCCGAGCGGTTCGCCGTGCTCGTTATTGGGGACAAATACGCCAAAGGAGAGCTGACACCACTTGGATTCCAGTGTATGGCGTGTATGCAGCAGGTGGGCTTTACGCTGAAGGCGGTGATCGTGAAGAATATCACTGGCAATGAACGGGGAAAGGGGCAGCGGGCCAACCTTTGGCGATATCGCGCACTTGCCGGAGGATACTACATCTTCAAGCATGAGTATGTGATGGTGTTTCGGAAACCGGCTCTCTGTGTCAAAAGCCAGACCTAATGATCCCGATCAGAAATCATCCTATAGAATTGATGAAGGACGCCTCTTTTTGAGTAGCACACTGGGTCTACCAACAGTCGACGAAGTCTGGAGACTGGCGCTCCCGCCGGCAACTCAGCTCGTGGCCGGGGCTAATGGATTGCGCCAGCCCGTGCAGTGGGCGCATCGCATGTCCGTCCATCCGCCAGCTCTTGCTGCAATTGAGACGGCGGAAATCGCCCTGCTGTCTGTCGATACCCTTGCTATGCTCGATGAGCGCATTACGTTGGGGCAAGTGGTTGTGAGCCTGGCGCAGAGACAGGTCGCTGGCCTTGGTGTGGTAGGCGTGATACTCGATGAGGCTAGTTCAGCTGCAGAGCGCCATGGGATTCCGCTATTTCGCCTGCCGGATGATTGTGATCTGCGGGACACCGAGCGTGACATCATTCGCCTGATTGTGGAGCGCGAGGCCCAGCTGGAGCGCCGGGGACAGCAACTGTACCAACAACTGGCGACGCTGTCCATCGAGGACAAGGGGCTGACGGGTATTGCTGAAGAACTGCTAAAGATCACGGGGAAGGCAATCATAATTCAGGATGATCGGCTTACTATTCTGGCAGCGAGGTTGCCCCCGGATCAGCGGGAAATCCTCACAGAGTTTGCACAGCCTCTTGCGGACATTTCATTGCTGCATACCTGGCGATCGAGCAGTGAGTTGTCCAGCGAGTCGCCTGCTCAGGCCATTCTGCCCATACCCTCATCCGATTGGATACGCTGTGTCACGATGATCGTGATTGAGGGAAGGCTCACGGGCTATGTCTCTCTATTGGCGCCGGAAGGCGCCGTGGATACTCTGGATGAGATTGCTGCCCAGCGGGGTGCTCTCGTATGTGCTGTCGAAATGGCCAAGCAGCGCGCTGTTGATGCAGCCAACGACCGTTTCCGTGGAGAACTGTTGGATCTGTTCCTGACCGCCGGTCCCAGCGAAGAACATGCTGCAGCTCGTCGAGCCGCTGAGGTCTACTACGACCTGGACAAGGTACACATTGCTGCTCTCTTTACAATCGTCGCTGTCACTTCTGCCCCATCGCCCCCTCTGATCAATGAGTTCCGAGCCCTGCTCCTAAACACAGGCATTGAGGCATTTCTGTGCACCTACGATGATATGCTCGTCGTATTGTGCAGTGCCGACACCTCCGAATCGTTGCGCGACGTGGAGCAGTTAGCTGTCACAGCCCGAGAGAATACGATCCGGCTTATACCGAGTGCCCGCGTTGCAGCGGGTGTCGGCCGACCCGCTCGTGGATTGGGAGGATTGCGCAGCTCCTTCAACCAGGCCAGGGAGGCCCTGGCCCTGGCTCACACGATGTTTGCCGGAGATTGTATCCTGTCTTTCGCTGATTTGGGTGTATACCGTCTTCTATGTCGCCTGCAAGCCAGTGATGAGCTTGAGGGTTTCTACTCTCAAACACTTGCCCCCCTGGTTCAGTACGATGCCAGTCACGGCGGGGAACTCACCACCACCCTGGAAGCCTACTTCGTGCATCAGGGAAACGTCAGCCAGACAGCTGAGAGCCTCTACCTGCACCGCAACTCGTTGTTATATCGGCTCGAACGCATCACGGCGATCACGGGCATGGACCTTGGCGATGCCGATGATTGCTTCTCGCTCCAGCTGGCTCTAAAGATCCGGCCGCTCATCGAAAATGGTGGCTCCTCGTCCTGCCCCACGAACTAGATCTCCCGATTCTTTGGGCAATTTGCACCATAGAAATCCTGTGTATTTTGTTGGACTTGACCGTAGACCTGTGTTTTCAACCCTCGTATAATATCCCACATTGAGGTTCGCAAGATAGTCGAGCTACACGTAGCCTGCCATTTCGTAAGGCTCGGCAACCAGCAAGAGGAGGATCAGAGATGGGAATGACAGCACAGGAAGTACTTAAAGTCGTCAAGGACAAGAACGTACAGTTTATCCACCTGCAGTTCACGGATGTTGTTGGTATCGTCAAGGGTATTACAATCCCGCAGAATCAGCTGGATACCGCGCTGGATACCGGCGTATGGTTCGACGGGTCATCCATCCAGGGATTTGCCCGAATCGCCGAGAGTGACATGTACCTCATGCCAGATCCAGCGACCTTCCAAATCATCCCCTGGGAGAGCAATTCGGTGGGTGAAACCGCACGCATGATCTGCGATGTGTATACCCCGGCAGGTGAGCCATTCCCGGGCGATCCGCGCGGTGTGCTCAAGCGTGCGATCAAGGACGCGGCTGATAGGGGGTTCATTTACCAAACAGGCCCCGAACTTGAGTTCTTTCTCTTCCACTACGATGAAGACGGTCGCCCCATTCTGAAGCCTCACGATCAGGGTGGATATTTCGATTATTCCACTGACCTGGCCATTTCCGTACGCAAGGAGATGGTGGGAGCCCTGCAGGCATTCGGTATCACCGTGGAAGCCAGCCACCACGAAGTTGCTACCGGCCAGCACGAGATCGATTTCAAATACGCCGATGCCCTGACTGCCGCTGACAATGCGATCACCTTTAAGTATGTTCTCAAAGCCATTGCCAGTCACCATGGGTTGTACGCCACATGGATGCCCAAGCCCATCGCTGGCATCAATGGCTCGGGTATGCACGTCCATCAAAGTTTTGTGGACATCGAGTCTGGCAAGAACCTCTTTGCCGATCCGGCGGATGAATTTGGCCTGTCGACAATCGCCAAGCAGTACATCGCCGGGCAGCTGCATCACGCGCGTTCGATGTGTGCAGTGATTGCCCCCCTCGTCAATTCATACAAGCGACTCGTACCCGGCTATGAGGCTCCGGTCTACATCAGCTGGGCGCGTGTCAACCGCTCGGCGCTTATTCGTGTGCCCCGGATCAGCACAGTCGAAGCCACGCGTCTCGAGCTGCGCTGCCCGGATCCCAGCTGTAACCCATACCTGGCTTTCGCTGTGATGCTCCAGGCCGGCCTCGATGGTATCGAAAATAGTATGGTCCCGCCCGACGCGCTAGAGGAGAATCTGTACGATCTCGACGAGGCACGCTGTCGCGCCCGTCGTGTGGAGATGCTGCCCGGCTCACTCAAAGAGGCATTGGACTGTCTGGCTGAGGACAAGGTCGTGCAGGATGCCCTGGGACTACACGTGTACGAGCGCTTCGTCAGCGCCAAGACACAGGAATGGGATGACTACCGGTTGCAGGTTACCGGCTGGGAAGTGGAGCGCTATCTGCCGATCTACTAGCTGCCTGAGATTCCGGATCTCTGTAACAACTAACCCGTCTCGCTATAGCTATGGCGAGACGGGTTTCCTCTAGCTCAGATGATCTCGATGTCCCAGTCCACAACCTGCGCCTCCGCGGCATAGTGCTCGATCCACTGTATGATGTTTTCAAGGGCTGAATGAACGAACCCCGGATCATTCGCTACCGTCACTAACGCCAATTCGGCAGACTGCCAGACATCGTTGTGTCCTACCTCTGCGACCGCCACGTTGAACTCACGCCGCAAACGCAAGGTCAAGGGTTTCAGTATGTGTCGTTTCCCCTTCAGCGAGCTATTTCCGGGAAGATACAGCTCCAATCGACAGCATCCAATAACCATAGTCCCACCTGGATAGCGATCCGTCATGCAGTGGATCACACAAGCTCTATCCACTCTGCAGATGCATATTTCTCCAAATGCAGCTTATCAGCCGACTTCTGTTCCTTTGGAAGCAGTTCTCCCTCGTCAAAGTGGAGTGCTAGCGCCTCGGAGAAACCTGCCCGAATTCCGCTGGCCACTTCATTCCAGGATACCACGCGCCCCAAGACTTCAGCGAGCGTCGTCGCCCGACGGCGGACACGGTCCCGATCCGGATGAGACGCCAGATAGAGACAGATGCGCGAGATATCGCCGCATAGTGGCAGCGCGCCGTGCTGCAAAACCACCCCCTGGGAGCGCATCTGCGCGCTGCCCACCAACTTCCGGCCTCCTGCAGTGATCTCGTAGTCGGCCGGAACCTCAAAGCAGACCGGCCCGTGTGTATTCCGGTTCTCCACACGCTGATCCGCCACGATATCATGTATGCCAAGGATTTCCAGGCCTCGCGTCAGTCCGGCGCTCAGCCGACGATAACTTTCGATAATCCCATCCGCTACCCTGGGTTCAGATTCTGGCGCGATCACGCTATACGTCAGCTCGTCGATGTGTAGGATTCCTCGGCCTCCGGTGGGGCGGCGCACTAACCCATACCCTGCACGGTGCAGAGCTTCAGCATCCACGTCACTCTGCGGCTGGCCTCGCCCTAATGATAGACACGGCGGGTCCCATGCATAAAACCTCAGTGTTGGCGGCGCCTGTCCTGCCGCTACTGCGCGAAGAATCGCCTCATCAAGCGCCATATTCAGTGCCCCACTGGCAGGTCCCGAAAGTAGCAGTCGCCAGGTTGCCGCTGAGCAAGCCATCATAACCACTCCATCATATGCATCTGGTTGATGTTGAATCGCACCTTGACCAGCCGCGCGGTTGCCGCTCCGTGTGGCTGAAGTATAATTGTAACACTATCCTGATCTGGAGAAAAGATAACCGTGCAATCCAAACCTATCGTAACCATCACAATGGGTGACCCGGCTGGTGTCGGCCCTGAAATCACAGCAAAAGCCCTGGCCCGCGAGGAAGTTAAAGCGTGCTGCAGGCCTCTCCTTATCGGCGATGCCGCCCTGATGGCAGAAGCTGTCGCGCTCGTATCGGGCTCCCTCGAACTCAATGTCATCACGGATCCCACCGCTGCCAGATTTGACCCCGGTCACCCCGATATCATCGACCTGGACAATATTGATGCCGCCACCCTGAAGCGTGGTGAGGTGTCGGCCGAGGCGGGGCGTGCCAGCGTCGACTATATCAGGCGTGCAGTAGAAATCGTCATAGCGGGCTGTGCCGACGCAGTCGTCACCAGCCCCATCAACAAAGCTGCACTCAAGAGGGCAGGCATCCCATACATTGGTCACACCGAACTGTTGGCCGATCTGACCGGTGAACAGCGTGTCACGACTATGCTCGCAACGACCGATCTGCGGGTTGTCCACGTCACGCGTCACGTACCTTTTAAGGATATTGCCAAACACATCACGCGTGACAACGTGCTTGAGACCATACGCCTCACAGACAGCGGGCTGATGCGCATGGGGCTGCCCAAACCCCACTTGGCCGTCGCTGCGCTCAACCCCCACGGCGGCGACGAGGGGCTGATGGGCAGTGAGGAGATCGACGAGATCGCGCCTGCTGTAGCCGCTGCTCAGGCTGAGGGGATTCTGGCCAGTGGACCAATTCCGGCCGATTCAGTCTTCTTCCGCGCCATTCGCGGTGAGTTCGATGCCGTGATCTGCATGTACCACGATCAGGGGCACATCCCGATCAAGACCCACGGATTCGAACAGAGCGTCACGGTCACTCTAGGTCTGCCAATCGTGCGAACCTCTGTGGATCATGGGACCGCCTTCGACATTGCGTGGCAGGGTATCGCCCACGAGGTTAGCCAGGTTGAAGCTATCCGCTTGGCAGCGCAAATGGCAGGACAGCGCGCGCAGGAGCTGGATTAGCGCGGGGTTTGGCGTCCGGAAGGATGCGATCGCAGCGAACCACAAGACTTGGCCGCGATATTACCATCCGAACGGTGCAATGCCGTAATGCAGCCAATAGTAGCCTAGCTTGATCATCTCATCGAACACCATCACCAGCCCGTCCTCGGTGCTGTACCAGCGCGCCACGTCATACTTGGGGCTTGATGCGGCGCTGAGTATAATGGCCACGTCCGGCAGCAGCGCGCGGAAGGTCAAACCGGCGCGGCGGGTGTGGAAGGGATCGGTCACGAGAATCACCGAATCCCAGCCCTCCTCCTCTACCATCTCTCGTAGGGCCAGCGCCTCGTCATACGTGCTCTCTCCATCCTCAATCAGAATGATGCCCGCCCATTCGGGTAACTCCTCGCGCAGCGCTGCCGTGAGAGACTCGCATGGATCGGAGATTGTCACACACGCATCCTCGTATGTCCCGCCGCTGAAGAGGACTTTGTCCGCATAGCCCTGCTCGAAGAGCTCGACCCCGTGGAAGGCACGCCGTGGATAGCCGCCACCCAACACCAGGATAGCGTCCGCTGGTGCTAACTCGTCCGTCTGCGTGAGGAAGCGTCCCGCTCCCAGCGCAAGGGCGCTGCCCACAACTAGGAATACCAGGGCATGTGCCAGAAATCGTGCCAGGCATCCGCGTCTCCGGCTGCGCTGAGGAGCTTCACCATTCGTTTTTACGGTGATCGGCTTCATACAAACTTCAAAAGAAGTTTTCTTCCCCTCATTTCTCCGCTAAAAATCCATGCTTCCATAGGTACTCGACGATCTGCTGGGCGTTCTCCTCGGGTGTGTGGTCCACTGTGGTGAGCGCAATTTCCGGCGCCATGGGCGCCTCATACGGATCGTCCACCCCCGTGAAGCCAGTAATCTCGCCGCGCCGCGCCCGCGCATAGAGTCCCTTGACGTCCCGCGCCTCGCACACCTCGATCGGGGTATCGACGAAGACTTCGATGAATCGATCCGCGCCGACCATGGCGCAGGCTGCGTTGCGCGTGTTGCGGTAAGGACTGATCGCCGCACAGACGACGGTCCCATTATGACGTGTGATCTCGCCCGCCACGAAGCCGATGCGCAGGATATTCGTGTCGCGATCCTCCTTGCTGAAGCCGAGGCCTTTCGAGAGGTGCGTGCGCACGACATCACCATCGAGTACCGTCGCCTGCCGTCCCCGTTCCAGCAGCAGGGAAGTCAGCACGTTCGCGATTGTGGATTTTCCCGACCCGCTCAGTCCCGTGAACCAGACGCCGAAC
>Ga0180436_10005136_pt1 | contig 11636 bp, 9 predicted proteins | sample SS_ome_2_FD_132434 | JGI IMG/M metagenome (GOLD analysis project Ga0180436, IMG submission 132434) | Hypersaline lake sediment archaeal communities from the Salton Sea, California, USA - SS_3_S_2 metaG | ecosystem: Environmental > Aquatic > Non-marine Saline and Alkaline > Hypersaline > Sediment...
ACACTCTGGTTACAATTGGGATCAAACCAGAATTTGCTTCGACTGGTTTTGGGTACATTGAAGCAGGCGAGTTACGGGAAAAGGGGAGCGCGTTGCATGTAAAGCGATTTGTTGAAAAACCAGACCAGGCGACTGCTGAGGAGTACATCCACACCGGTAGTTTTTATTGGAATTCAGGTATGTTCATTTGGTCAGTTAATGTTATTTTGGATGAAATAAAACGGCAAATGCCCGATTTATTTGATCAGCTTGGTCAGGTGGATCGGAAAATCGATGCCGATGGGCATGTGGACGATATAAGCAGTATTTGGTCTCAGATAAAGCCCCAAACAATTGATTATGGTATTATGGAGGGCGCTCAGGATGTGACCTTGATCCCTGCACTCAATTTAGGATGGAAGGATCTGGGTTCGTGGGATTCGCTATTCACCATTCTGAAACCCGATAAATGGGGAAATATTGCTTTAGCACCGCGGGTCCTGAATATTGATTCACATGATTGTTACATACAGACAACTGATAATGAAAAGACTATTGCCGTGATTGGAATCGAAGACCTGATCATTGTGGATCATGCCAATACCTTATTGATCTGCAAAAAAGGTGATTCACAGAAAGTGAAGCAAATCGTTAATTTGTTAAATGAAGACGATTTAGATAAGTTCTTATAGGAGTTTTTTTTGAAAGCATATTGTGTAAAGTGTAAGGAAAAAAGAGAAATCCAAGACCCGAACGCGGCATTTAACTCGCGTTCGACCCCGGTAACAACCGGGACCTGTGGCGTTTGTGGAACAAAAATGTATCGGATTGGCCGCACAGAAATGCATGAGGGTATGGAAGCACCCCCCAGACCGAAAAAGGTTATTGAACGCAAGGGGAAAATGGTGATTGTTGAGTCACCAGCCAAAGCGCGGACAGTAGGTAATTTCCTGGGAAAAGGGTACAAAGTTACCGCCTCAGTTGGGCACGTGCGCGATTTACTGCGGTCCAAGTTATCAGTAGACGTTGAAAATAACTTTGAGCCGAGTTACCGGGTGCCCAATGAGAAACGGCCGGTTGTTAAAGAATTGAAAGCCGACGCGAAGAAGATGGAAGAAGTGTACCTGGCGACTGACCCAGACCGAGAGGGAGAAGCTATCGCATGGCATCTTCTGGAAGCAGCGGAATTGGAGCCGGAGCGTGTGAAACGCGTCGTTTTTCATGAAATTACAAAGCCGGCGATCGAAGAAGCATTCTCGAATCCGCGACCGATCGATGAAGACCTGGTCGATGCACAACAAGCCAGACGCATTGTTGATCGGCTGGTAGGCTATAACCTGACACCACTATTGTGGGAAAAGGTACGCAGTCGGCTCTCCGCTGGCAGGGTGCAATCGGTTGCTCTGCGATTGATTGTTGAGCGCGAGCGGGAAATTGAGGCGTTTGTTCCGGAAGAGTATTGGTCTATCGAAGGGGAATTTAAAGCCGAAGATGACGAGACTTCATTTGTTGCCAAATTATCCAAAGTAAACGGTGAAGACCCGCAATTACAGAGCAAAGAATCGGTTGATGCATTACTGATTGCTCTGCAATCTGCGCAGTATGCCATTGACAAGATCAAACGCGGAACGCGAACGCGCAATCCTTACGCGCCTTTTATAACCAGCACACTGCAACAGCAGGCATCAAGGCAGCTTGGATACCGCGCGCGACGCACGATGCGAATTGCTCAGCAGTTATATGAGGGAATCGATATTGGAAATGGCGGTGAAGCCGGCTTGATTACATATATGCGAACAGATTCAACCCATATATCACCGGTTGCAGCAAAAGAAGTGCGAGAATACATTCGTAGCACGCATGGTGAAGCCTTCTTACCGAAAAAAGAAGTACACCATAAAACAAGCGCGACCAAAGCACAGGAAGCCCATGAAGCAATCCGGCCCACATCTGTGTTGAACACGCCTGAAAAAATAAAGAAATATCTGAAGCCGGAACAATTTAAGCTGTACCAGCTGATCTGGCGACGATTTGTCGCTTCACAGATGAAACCGGCAATTTATGAAACACTTTCAATAACGATAAACGGAAAATTCGAAAAAGAAAGTTGTTTATTCAGGGCTTCCGGATCAGAATTGAAGTTCCCCGGATTCCTAGTTCTGTATGAAGAGGCAAAAGATGAGGACGCACAAAATGGGGACAATGGAACTTTATCGTTACCCGAACATATAAATGAAGGGGATCCGGTCATATTGATCAAACTTGATCCTGCGCAGCATTTTACCCAACCGCCACCCCGCTTCACGGAGGCATCTCTGATCCAGGTTTTGGAAGAATACGGTATTGGCAGACCCTCAACTTACGCACCAATCATCTCAACCATTCAAACGCGCGGTTATGTTGACCGTGAAAATAAACGTCTGATCCCTACTGATACTGGAATTCTTGTCAATGATCTCTTGATCGAATTTTTCCCCGATATTCTTGGTGTAAATTTCACCGCAAGAATGGAATCTGAATTAGATAAGATTGCCAGTGGTGAGAAAGTGTGGCAGGATGCGGTAGCGGAATTCTACAAGGATTTTGAACCGAAATTAAAGCATGCGCAGGAATCCATGCCGGAACGAAAGACTGAACCCGAACTTATTGGACGAGCTTGCCCTGAATGTGGACAGGACCTGATCATCAAGTGGGGACGCTTTGGAAAGTTCATTAGCTGCAGTAACTATCCAGAATGTAAATACACCGAGGCATATCTTGAAAAAATCGGTGTGAGTTGCCCGAAGGATGGTGGAGATCTGGTTGTGCGAAAAACTAAACGCGGCCGAATTTTTTATGGCTGTTCTAATTATCCTGACTGTGAATTCTCAAGCTGGAAGCGCCCGATCAGCAATCCATGCCCTGTTTGCGGTGGTATATTGGTATATAAGAACAAAAATGAATTTCAGTGCATGGATTGCGAAGAAATTGTCCCAGCTGATTCCATTGAAGTGGATGAAGCGGCATAATTCTTGCATCTTAATCGGTGATGTGATCTATATCTAAATAGGAGAAAATGCTATGGATAGAATAAGAGGATTCTTACAAAAACCGATCAGCTTGGGAGTGATAGGACTCATCGTTGGCCTCATCATAGGTCTGGTTGGGTTAGGTTGGGGGTTATGGCCGCTGCAGTGGACGGATGCTGCCCCTTCAGACTTGCAGGTAGATTACCAGCGGGATTATTTATGCATGACGATTGATTCATTCACGCGCAATCCCAATGCTGATCTCCTTGCTATTCGCTGGATGGGCCTGGGTGAAAACGCACAGTCGGTGCTGGACTCTCTCACACCAGCAGCCTGCCGATTTGAGACTGCTGACCCGATAAATAATTTTAAAGAGATCATTGCTCTCCAGGCGCTGGCAGAAGGAACTGGTGTTGAAACAACCGCAGAGGAAGTTGCTCCTGAAGAGGCTGTTGATGACACTATGATGGGTGAGCAGCCAGTGTTTGGGATGGAAACTGTCGATGCGGAAGAACCAGCCAGAATTTCTATTCTCCCCCTTGCAATCCTGATTCTTCTTACGCTTGTTGTGGGCGGTATTTTAATTTTCCTGATCCTTAAACGGGCAAAAAGCGGTGAAGGAGTAAAAATCAAAGCACCAAAATTTGCAATTCCAAAAAGACAGGAAAAAGCAAAGAGCATGCCTGAGACTGAATATAAGAATGCTCCTACCGATGCCCCGTTGGCGCAGTTCATGACAACTTATCGTCAGGGAGACGATCTGTATGATGATTCATTCAGTATCGATTCCTTAAATGGTGAATTTCTGGGTGAATGTGGCGTTGGGATTGCAGAGACGATTGGTGTTGGTGAACCGAAGAAAGTTACTGCTCTGGAAGTGTGGCTGTTTGATAAGAATGATATCCAGACAGTAACAAAGGTTTTATTGAGCGAGCATGCGAATAATGATCCAGCCCTTCGCCAGAGATTATTATCAAAGGGTGAACCGATCCAGGTTGAACCTGGTATGAACTTTTTGATGGAAACCGAGACCTTGCAGCTGGAAGCAAAAGTGGTAGACATGGTCTATGCACGCGGACCTTTACCTGAAAATAGTTATTTCTCCCGCCTGACGCTTGAGATAACCGTTTGGCCAAAATAGAAAATTTCGACAAAAAAAGAAACCCGGTTTATCCGGGTTTCTTCTACTTAATGGCAATGATCTTAAAATTGATGCCGCCTGCGGGTGTCTTTACTCGCACAATTTCACCAACTTTATGGTTAATTAAGGCTTTTCCGATCGGAGATTCATAGGAAATCTTTCCGGAATTGGGGTCTGTTTCCTTGGAGCCAACAATCTGAAATTCCTCCTCTTCAAATCCCTCTTCTTTGACAACAACAGTTGAGCCGATTTGCACAACCCCGCTATTGTTCTCGTCATGTTCAATTTCCTGTGCGCGTTTCAAAGTTTGTTCTAATTCTTGAATACGACCTTCAAGAAATCCCTGATCTTCTTTTGCCTTTTTATAATCGGCATTCTCAGAAAGGTCGCCCATTTCAATAGCGGACTTTAATTTTTCTGCCAGCTCCTTCCGGATCGGCCCCTTTAAATTTTCTAACTCAGCTCGTAGTTTTTGGATGCCTTCTTTTGTGAGGTATATAATATCGTCCATGATTTTGTGATTTTTGCCTTTCAATCGATGATTGTACTATAGTGGGACGGATTTATGCGCTGATGATCGTGCCAACCCGTTCTCCAGCTAAAGCTTTCGAAATATTCAAGTCATTTTCACCTGAAAAAACTTGAATTTTAGTATCGGGATTCTCCTTGATAATTTCCAGCATCCCCACTATTTTAGAAGCCATTCCGCCGGTAACATCTGTTGCAGAGGAATTTTCCAATCGCATTGAAGTTTTATCGAACGATTGCGGTGTGATATGAGAAATCAGTTTCTGGTTTTTAGGATAGTCCTGGTAAACTCCCGCATCTATCCCCGCCAGCAGAATTTGGTCTGGCTTTACGGTGCTAATCAGTCTGGAAAATAATTCCTCCGTAGAAAAAATGGTACCGCCGATCTCATAGTCGAAAATAACGTCCCCAAATAGGAGCGGTATTAGCCCATTTTCAATTGATTTCAAGATGGGATCGGTTGTCCAGCATACGGTGGACCGGTTATGGGCAACAAGCGAGGAAGAAGCAGGAAGTGAAATAATTGGCAGACCAACCTCAATTAGAAGTTCACAAACGATTTGGTTGAGCTGATGAGCCGCCCACCATACAGATTGGAAACCGCGCCATTCACTTGGAGTTTGTACCCCATTGACCGTGCCAAACCCTGCGGCAGAAGCGTGGCCGAAGGACCCAGAGCCGTGACCAATTAATATTTTATGTTCTGGATGCTGTGCCCAAAAATTGGCAATCTCCAGCCCTACGCGTTTAATCGTTTGTTTTCGTGCAGAATAGGGAACATCTTTGTTTGTTATTAGCGAACCACCTAATTTCAGAAATGTCAGCATATTTTTATTCTCCTCCAACACTTGTCTCAAACACGTACGGAGAGATGCTGTGAAGTTGCTCTACAATTTTTGATCTGTTTTCTTCGCTGCTTATCGCCACCATATACCCCCCGCGGCCACCCCCGCACAGTTTTGCGCCAAAAGCTCCTGCCTCATTGGCTCGCATGATCAGAAGATCAAGCTTAGGGCTCGAGACATTGATTGACTTTAATAAAGTGTGGTTCTGAGTCATCAACTCTCCGATCTGCTTGCTGTTGCCTGATTCCAAAGCTATTTTGGCAGCGTTTGTTATCTTGCCGATCGAGTCAAAGATGTTTTGATATAGGGATGGGTTACGAACCATGCAATTTCGGACAGATTCAACGACATCTCTCGTTAGAGTACGTTCTCCGCTGTCAGCGAGAATGAGATGAATTTTCTTCTTGATTGGTAAATATGTGATGCCTTTCCCCTTTTGAAAGTAGACTGGTTCCTCATACGCGATAACGCTGTTATCAATGCCGGAAGGTGTACCGTGCTGGATCACTTCTGATTGATATGCGATCTTACTGACGGTTTCTTTGCTCAATTTGATCCCTGAAAATTCGCCTAAGGCGCGGATAATTGCCACTGCAACCGCGGCGCTGGAGCCGAGTCCGGCAGCAATTGGAATTTTGGATATGATAGTAAGTTTAAAAGGAGAGATACGAATGCGGGTTTCTTTCTCGAAAACCGCAAATGTCCCTTTAATCAGATTATCCGCAGGTAAATCATCTATATGGAATTGTTCAATTGTGTTTTTTCCTTTTATGAATACCAGAGATTTGCTCGACGCAAGCAAGGGCTGAATGATGGCTTTTACCCTTAACGCCTTCAGCGGGACAGCAATTGCGGGTGCACCGTAGACAACGGCATGCTCACCAAAAAGAATGGTTTTCGCTGGAGCGGAGGTAGAAATAGCAGCCATTTTAGAAAAAATAAAAAAGGATTAATACAGAAGTGGCATAAAGGAAAACAGTAACTTGCAGAGGGGTATCTTTGAACAAAGTTTCTTCTGGCGCTCCACCTGATTGTTTTACCTGGATCAGGTATTGATAGCGGAAAATGCCGTACATGACAAATGGAATCGTCAGCATCATCGAATAATTTTCAGACAAATCGGGCGCAGAAAAAGTGTATAAACTGTAAGCGACGATAGTTGCGCTTGAGACAATTGTGATCAACTGATCAAGAAAGGCAACGGTGTAACCATCCAGGACAGCTCTCCTTTTGTCAGCGTTTGTAGAAAAAAGAAGCAGCTCGGCCCGGCGCTTCCCAAACCCCATGAATAAAGCCAGAAGGGTAGTCACAACATATAACCAGGGAGAAAAGCGCTTGACAATGATCAATGAGGTCCCAGCAGCGACTCTTAACACAAAACCAAGCGCGATGATAAAGACATCGAGAATGGGTACATGTTTCAGCCATTTTGAATAGAGTAGATTTGTGATGAAGTAGGTCAAACAAATGATTGCGAAAGCTTTGGATAGAAAAAAAGCACCTACCAATGAGATAGAAATTAATACTCCCGCGGTGGTGATTGCGGCCCTCTTGGAAATACTTCCTGCTGCAATTGGCCTGTTTTTCTTTTCAGGATGCTGGCGGTCAACCGCTATATCGAACACATCATTTACCAGATACACCGCGCTGGTGATAGCATTAAATAAAAGAAACCCGATCATCGTGCGGAACAAAGGCCCGGGATTAAAAAGTTGGCTGTCAAAAATAAGTCCGGCAAAAATAAACCCGTTTTTTACCCATTGTTTCACCCTGAAACTTTTAATAAGATCGCGCAGCATTTTGAAATATTATCACATTTGAGGGTTAGAATTACCTTGTGAATGCTAAAAAAGAGCGCATAGATAAATTAATGGTCTATCAAGGGCTTTCGGAAAGCCGCAATCTCGCCCAGAGACTGATCATGGCAGGCGAAGTGTTTGTGGATGGACAGCTGGTATATAAACCATCAGATTCATTCCCTTTCAACGCCCGTATAACCATTGCCAGCCAACCACAATATGTGTCGCGTGGAGGGATTAAGCTTGAGAAAGCTTTTTCAGAGTTTAAGGATATTCCAGTCAAAGGATCTGTGTGTGCCGATGTAGGGGCTTCAACCGGTGGTTTTACGGATTGCCTGCTGCAAAATGGCGCTCTAAAAGTATACGCTATTGATGTCGGATACGGACAGCTGCATCAGTCAATGCGCGATAATAACGCTGTGATTGTGATGGAAAGGACAAATGTTAAAAGTTTGGTGTTGCTTCCTGAACCGATTGATATCGTTACCATTGATGTTTCCTTTATTTCCTTAGGACGTGTCTTCCCCGTAATCAAAAAATGGAATCAAGAAAAATTGATGTACGTAATCGCTTTAGTTAAACCGCAATTCGAGGTTGGGCGGAAGATCGCTGCTGTAGGCAAAGGCGTTATCCGTCTTGAAAAGGATCGGCAGCGAGCATTGGATTCTGTAATAGAAATGGCAGGCGTGGAGGGGTACCAGATCCACGGCTATACCGAATCACCAATCCAGGGACCCAAAGGAAATGTTGAATATCTTCTCCATCTTACTTATAATCCAAAGGGAAAATACAAGGTATCCGAATGATTTCGGTTATACTTGCGTGTTGTCATGCTTACAGATCATAAACGGAATTTTTGCATAATTGCCCATGTTGATCATGGGAAGTCAACGCTTGCTGATCGCCTGCTTCAATTAACAGGTACGATCACCGAACGCGAGATGAAAGACCAGCTCCTCGACACTATGGACTTGGAACGTGAAAAGGGGGTTACGATCAAGGCGTCGGCTGTAAGGATGGCTTATCAATACCATGGTGAAGAATACGAGCTCAATCTGATTGATACGCCTGGGCACGTAGATTTCAATTATGAGGTTAGTCGAGCGCTTGCTGCTTGCGAAGGTGCCTTATTAGTAGTCGATGCGACACAGGGTATTGAAGCGCAGACGCTTGCGAATTTATATCTTGCTTTGGAGTCAGACCTGGTTATAATCCCAGTCCTGAATAAGATTGATCTTCAATCCGCACATCCCGATGAAGTAGCAGAAGACCTGACCAACTTGCTCGGCGTTCAACCTGAAGAGATGATCCGCGTGTCTGCCAAGCAGGGTCTTAATGTTGAAAAAGTACTTGATGCTATTGTTGAGAAGGTCCCGCCACCCAAAAACAGCCCGGATGATCAAACCCAGGCCCTGATATTTGATTCTCATTATGATTCATATAAGGGTGTTGTAGCATACGTACGCATCTTCGATGGTGAGATAAGCAAAAACGATGAACTTGTGCCGATGGCTAGCGGTGCTAAATTTACCCCGGTAGAAATTGGCATATTCAATCCGGCAATGCGGGAGATAAATAAGTTGGAGAATGGCGATGTGGGATATGTTGCCACAGGCCTTAAAACTGTGCGTGAATGCCGTGTTGGCGACACACTAACAAAAGCGAATAATCCGGCAATGACCCCGCTAAAAGGATATAAGAATCCAAAACCGATGGTTTTCGCGGGCGTTTATCCGGTAGAGGGCGAAAGTTATGATGGGCTTAAGGAAGCACTGGAAAAATTACAGTTAAACGATGCGTCGCTTGTCTACGAACCAGAGACCTCTCAAGCTTTGAATTTTGGCTTTCGCTGCGGTTTCCTTGGACTTTTTCATATGGAGATTATTCAGGAAAGACTAGAACGCGAATACGATCTGGATATTGTGCTAACCGCACCTACTGTTGAATATCAGATCATACAAAATGATGGCAAAGATTTCTATATCGACTCACCAGTAGATCTGCCGGATGAGAGTTTGATTGAAGAGATCCGCGAGCCATGGGTGGACTTGTGGATCTTTACCCCGACTGATTTTTATGGCGCGGTAATGGAAATTGTGACCAAGCGCAACGGCACATTTCTCGAACAGGAATATCCTGCACCCAACCGCGTGCAGCTTCATTTCGAAGTGCCGCTTTCTGAAATTATCATCGATTTTTTTGATGAGTTGAAGTCCCGTACTCGGGGATATGCCTCGATGGATTATCAATTCAGAGAGTATAAACCTGGAAATCTGACAAAATTGGAAGTGCTGATAGGTGGGGATCCGGTTGACGCATTAGCAACGATTGTGCATCGAGAGCATGCATATAATAAAGGTCAAAAACTTGTCAGCCGTTTGAAAAAGCTCATCCCGCGCCAGATGTACGACGTTGCCATCCAGGCTTCTGCAGATGGCCGCATCATCTCGCGTGCCAACGTAAAAGCGCTAAGAAAAGATGTGCTTTCAAAATGCTACGGTGGTGATATTTCACGTAAAAAGAAATTACTGGAAAAACAGAAAAAAGGGAAGAAACGCATGAAGCAAATAGGGAATGTAGAAATTCCCCAGGAAGCTTTCATGGCAATCCTTCAGCTGGAGAGTGATTAGGGTTTGATGAAAAAAAATAATTGGCTTAAATGGTTGCCTGGTATTTTGATCAGTTTCCTGGCAGTTTATTTTGTCCTCAGGCTGGTTGATATTCCAACTCTGGTCGCTGCCTTTCGGATGATAAGCGTTGGCACCGTGTTGGTAATGGTAGTTATCACGATTATCTCCCTGGCTGCGCGTGCAGTAGCGTGGATGAAATTACTTCCCGGGGTGTCTTTTTTAGACGCGTTTTATATAACCAATGAATCCTATTTGTTCAATAACCTCATCCCGCGTTCAGGGGAAGTGATCAAGGCGGTTCTTTTTTCCGAAGCTGCTGGAAAAAAGGTCATGGAGGTTGTATCAAGTGTTGTGGTTGAGAGGTCACTCGACCTCGTAGTAGCGGCCAGTATGTTCCTGATTACATTTCCTTTTGTTTCAAGCCTGGAATCGGTCAAACCATTCGCTGTCAGTTTCCTCGTTCTCTTTGGCGTTTTTCTCCTGATATGCTTTTTCTTAGCGCTTAAGGCAGATCTCGCCAAACAATTCCTTAATAAAATCGGTGAACGGAACGCCTTTATTGCCGAAAAGATCAATCCTCACATTGAAAAAGTGATTGACGGTTTCAAGGTATTAACCAATATTCGTCAGTTTACCGCTGTTCTGCTATGGATTCTGATCACATGGAGCTTATGGACTGTTATTCTAGTTGTTGGGCTTTCAGCAGTCAGCCCTGATTTTAAATTCTGGTGGGCAATTTTCACGGAGGGCGTTCTTGCTCTGGGAATCGCTTTACCGTCTGCACCAGCCGGTCTGGGAGTTTATGAAGGCGCAATGGTTGTCGCGTTATCGGCTTTTGGCGTACCGTATGCGACGTCGTTCGGTATCGCAATTATCATTCACCTTATGCAGATTTTGATTACTTCAGGATTTGGTATCGTTGGTGTGATCAGGCAAGGCGAATCCATATCCGGAATCCTCTCACGGATACGAACAACAAAAAAACAATCGTAATAACTATTGGAAAATATTATGAAGCAAAAGATATTAATTACAGGCGGAGCAGGTTTTATTGGATCCAATTTTGCGCGTGACCGCATTCGTAAAGGTGATCAAGTAACTATTTTTGATAACCTTTCAAGAAAAGGTGCGCAAGCGAACCTTGATTGGATTCGTCAGGAAACACCTGGAGTAGATTTTGAATTTATTAGAGGAGACGTCCGCGATTTTGAAGCGATCCAATCTGCTGTTGAAGGAAAAGAGGTAGTTGTCCACCTTGCAGCACAGGTGGCTGTAACTTCTTCAGTTAGTGATCCGATTTACGATTTTAGTGTAAACGCAAACGGGACCTTTAATGTTTTAGAAGCAGTTCGTTTATGCGGAAATAAACCGCTAGTCATTTACGCTTCAACGAATAAGGTCTATGGTGAGATCGAAAACGTCGAAGTGATGGAACAAAGTGATAAATACATATTAAAGAAATTGATGAACGGAATCAGTGAAGATCAACAGTTAGATTTTCATTCTCCCTATGGATGCTCTAAAGGCTGCGGCGATCAATATGTACGTGATTATTCCCGAATTTATGGCTTCCCAACGGTTGTATTCCGCCAGAGCTGCATTTATGGTCCGAGGCAATTCGGAATCGAGGATCAGGGTTGGGTTGCATGGTTCATTATAGCCGCAGTGCTTGGAAAACCGATTTCCATCTACGGCGATGGTAAACA
>Ga0180436_10005137_pt1 | contig 11633 bp, 8 predicted proteins | sample SS_ome_2_FD_132434 | JGI IMG/M metagenome (GOLD analysis project Ga0180436, IMG submission 132434) | Hypersaline lake sediment archaeal communities from the Salton Sea, California, USA - SS_3_S_2 metaG | ecosystem: Environmental > Aquatic > Non-marine Saline and Alkaline > Hypersaline > Sediment...
GAGGATAATCCCGAGTGGGTTGTTGATCTCATGGGCGACGCCTGCAGAAAGCTCTCCAAGGGCGGCAAGTTTATCCGCCTGGGCAATCTGTCTTTCCATATTCCGCTTGTCATCCACATTTTTGATAATGAAATGATATGATTTGGCACACCCGAATGCGCCATAATCCACCCCTCCGGTAATCAGGACAAACACTGACTTGCCGTCAGACCTTAAGAATTCAGCCTCTTCATTCAATATATACTCTTCTTCATTGATTTTTCCACAGATTCTTTCCCACTCCTGGGTATCCTGGAAAAATCGGCCCAGGGTCATCTCCTCCATGATCATTTCATCCCTGGTGTAACCCGTAAGTTCTATGCCGGATGCATTGATTTCCTGTATCCTGAAACCGCTGTCCGCGACGATAATGGTGTCCAGAGACTGTTCAAAAATCCTTCTGCATTTATGCTCGCTGCTGGTCAGTCTTTCTGTTCTTTCAATCACTTTCTGTTCAAGGGTTTGATTCAGGTCCATCAATTTCAAATGGGCGGTTTCCAGCTTTTCCCTGCCTGAAAGGATTTTCTCGTTTATTTTCCAGCTCTGGTTGAAAAACAGGGTGATCAGCCCGACCAGCATAAAAGAAGCCGTGTTGACACTTCCGGAATAGGCACTGATGGACTGCCAGACAAGCCCGTTCCCGGTCAGGGTCAGGAACTGCCTTAAAATATGTCCAAAAGACCTGGACACGGCAAAAACAGTAAACCCGGTACTGATCCAGATCAGGTAAAGAAAAACGGCATTGGCAGGATCCATCCCCCTGAGTTTCCTGGCCTTATACAGGGAGAGCAGTGACAGAATCACCATGGCAACGGATCCGAGCACATCGATGAGGAGGATGGGGATAAAGGAAACGGTCATCCGGTTTCCTCCTTTTCTGACGCTTTCTGCTGATCAGCCAGAAGCCTGGAAAGCCCCATGAAAAAGAAAAACATGGCTGGAACACAGAGAATGTGATCCAGCTTTAAAAAATAATATACATAGGCAAGGAATGAAGAGTTTTCATTGGTAATCACCCTGACATCTGTAAAGGAAATCAGCTCCAATGTCACAGCATAAATCTGGTTGTCCAGAAAATGTACAGCAAGTGCATCAATATTCCATAAAGCAAAAAAAAATGCGGACACCCGGATCAGGCGCCACCCTTTTTCCCTGACCAGCCCTTTTCCCGTGACAGTGAAAATGAGCACAATCATTGAAAAAAGGAAAAAAATATGCCCGGTCTGGTGGGTGATGATCCCCTCAGAGCCCTGGTGCATCTGGGTGGCAAAGCCATTTTCAGGAAACAATACAGCCATGGCCGCCATGGCTGCCGGCAGGCAGCAGCGGCCGAAAGCATATGCTCTATGCAGCGGTTCTGACCTCATATCTGTGCTGAAATGTTTTGTTAATAACCATATACAGGATATACGACAAAATCAGGCAGACGACAAACCACAGAAAAGAACTGATATTCAATTCAAATGAAGACCCATTGAATAGTGAAAAAACCCACTTGCTGCCGAACCGCTGCATCAGGGTATCCGGGGTGTATGTTTTTGTGACATATGACACCATGAGCAGCACAGGTAAAACAGTTGTCACCAGGTTCTTTAACAGGCCTTCAAAAAAATAATCGTAATAGGTCTGGTTCAGTTTGGCCTGGTCAATATTTTTTGCCAGAGATTTCCCTTTTTCCCGGTTATCCTGGTTGAGCGAAAGTGCAAGTTCTCTGACACCTTTCCAGTGCTCAAACTCCTGTCTGAGCATTTCATATCTTTTGGTTACATACACTTTATTTAAAATTCTTGTCACAGCAACCACTGAAAAGGCGAGCAGAAAAATAACCTTGCCCGGGCCTAAAAATTCAATAAAGGAGATCATGCTGTCCATAAAGGAGACAACCGTACTCAGCATTATGTCAATCTGTTCCCATACTGTATCAAGAAAATTGTTCACCAGTTTACTCCTGTAAGGTCAGGCAACCCGGGGCGGATCCAGAATCATAGAATCTCTGCCCGCGGGTTGCAAGGTAAATTATGATTTGGCCTGGACCTGCTATATCCATATTTCGATCTTGAAAAACCGGAAAAACAGGAAAAACAATGTCAGGGCAAGAACCACTTTCAACGTCATCTCCGAGAACATTTTCTGGGCCCTGCTGCCGAGCATGCCGCCGGCAAACCCGCCGATGATAATTGCCACGGCAAGTGTCATGTCGGGAAGATACCCGGTAATCAGGTAACCAATAAAAGAACCGATACTTGAAAAGCAGGTCCCGATAAGGGAAATTGGCACAGCCACATACATGGGCAACGCCCCCAGTGTGGTCATTGCCGGCACAAGCAGAAAACCGCCGCCAATACCGAATGATCTGGAGACAACACCGATGGCAACCCCCACGATGGCAAACAGGAACGGATTAATCCTGAATTCTTCTCCCCAGAATTTAAACCGGTAATCCATCAGGCCGGTTTTAATCGGTTCAATACTGCCCATTTCAGCGGTCCGTCCTTCTGCCTTTGCCCGCTTGATCTCTTCATTGAATTTCTGGGTCATGGCCTTGATATTTTTTCTTTTTGCCATGGCTGCCGGACGCATTTCCATCAGTGTTTTAATACCCATGAGCAGAACCAGGACCGCAAGCCACTCTTGATAGGCTTTCATCGGAAGAACGGCGGATACATATTTCCCCAGCCAGATGGAGCCAATAAAAATCCCCACACCAAAAGAGATACCGATGGGCCAGGCCACCCGCTTTTCAATCTTGGCATACCGCCAGAAAGATCCCAGAGGAGAAAACAGAGTCAATGCCATGTTTGAGGGTTTCAGAACATTGGCTGCATTGATGCCGACCGGTCCCATGGTGTTGACAACCAGTACCTGGAAAGCGGCCATAAGCATGCCGCCCGCAGCACCGATCATTGAAAAATAAGTTCCGACAAGGATGGCACCGAGCACAATCCACAAAGGATTCATGTACCTGAATCCTTTTGAGAGCCAGAAGCCGTTTTTCTTGACATCATAACTGCCGATGGATTCACCGTTGACATACACGTCGAATTGGGTATCAGGCGGGGTGTGTCTGAAGGATGCAAGTGATACTGAAAATTCACCTGTGGACTTATCCAGATTGACCCGGGTCCCTTTATCCCAGTAATTTCCCGAAGATTCATCTGTGATGACGCTCCTTGAAAAGATCACCACCTTTCCCTTACGGTTGCCTTCCTTGACAATTGTATTGATGCCATAGGAATTTTCATTGGCATACCGTAAAAAGTTCCACTGATCTTCGGTCTTAATGGGTCCCAGCATGGACCGGGAAGTTTCATCAATTTCCGTGAAACTCTCCTTCAGATAATACATGGTGGTGCTGTAGATGCCGTTTCCTTTTCCCAGGATCACAGAAGGGCCGCCGAATTTTTTCTTGTCGGTCCTGCCGAACTTCTCAGGGACATTGGTAATCAGATAATAAAGCGGCGGGATTTTGGTATCAAAGGTAAACCCGTTTTTCAGGGTATCCTTTTCAAATGTTTTTACCTCGTGAACACCCTCGGTATCTTTCGGGGCGAACATGTTGGTCTGGGCAACGGCCACATAAAGATCCTGTCCAGGGGCGATCTTACCCTTGATTTCGATGATATCCCCTGCCTTGATCGAAGAAGAAGATATACTTCCGGAGGCAACCGCTGTTGATGACGCAATAAAACATAAAATCATCAATAACAAGAACTGTTTAAACATTTTTTTCATTGAATTCTCCTTTATGAAACCAACCTGTATATAAATTAAAATTATCTGACACCCAGCTTTATTTCAAACATAGCCATAATTGTGCCATGCCGTAAAAACAAAAGATGGGCGATTGCGGTTTTTCCAATCAACTATCTGAAATAATATAAAATAATAACCTCAGAAAAAATGCGGATCTAAAGACAGGACTCCTTGGAATATAAAAAAACGGATGAAAAACCATCACGTGTTGTTTCCGTGCAAACAGTTTGAAAAGTCATTTACACAAGTCGTTCCGCCGGATCAGCCATATGGGGGCAATAAAAACTGGGGGCAATATAATTTATGCGGTGCAATGTTTTTGCTGCAACTCCAAGTCTTTGGAATAACTGCACCTTTTAATCATTGCAGACCGGTATTTTCCAATTGTAATTTCAAAACCACAGTGCTACCCTCAAACAAAGGCCAAACAGACCATCAGGCTGACTTTACAATATATCCCAGGCAGCCGGGAACCGTGACATGCTGACAAAAAATTTATTCAAATACTGGACGTTCCAGGTTTTTTCGCCTGGAACCATGCTGAAGAAGAAATACCACGCCTTTAAAACCCTTCTTGCGCATGACAAGGCATCGCATGAATTTCTGGCCATGCTTGAAGATATCTATTACAATGATATTCCCTGTGATTTCCAGCAAATCGTATCCATCTATGAGCAGTTTTCTCGCGCTGTTTTTTCAATGGTTGAAGCGCTGCTGCAGATGTGTCCGTCACGATACTGGCGCCTTCGTGCCTATTGTAAAAAATTCGATTTCTACATCCGGTTCATGCTTGAACCCGAAGAACATGATCTTTCCCCCCCCTTTACCATGGATCTGGATGCCGTACCCGATGCAGGAGAAAAGACTGCCGGCAACAAAGCTTTGGGGATCGCCCTTGTAAAGACAGAACTTGACCTGCCGGTGCCCCGGGGATTTGTCATCACAACCAATGCGTTTCATTATTTTATGGCGTTCAACGGTCTGCTGGGACCTGTCAACCGCCTGCTGGCTGAACTGGATATTACCGACCCCGATTCTCTGAAAAAAACTGCTGAAAAAATAAGCGCCCTGATAATGAACGCTTCAGTTCCTGTGGATATTGAAGATGCTGTCTTTCAACGCCTGGAAATTTTACGGAAAGAGATCACTGACAGGACCGGCATTGCCCTGCGCAGCAGCGCCGTCAGGGAGGACACCAGCACGTCATTTGCCGGACAGTACAAAACCCTGATCAATGTCAAAGATGAAGATATTGTGACAGGATACAAACAGGTCATTGCCGGCAAATATTCTGAACAGGCGCTCTTTTACAGGATCAGCCACGGGATCCTGGACAGCGAGACCCCCATGGCGGTCCTGGTCCTTGAAATGATCGATGCCATCTCATCCGGCGTGGTTTATACCGGGGATACCAACATGCAGTTTCCAGACAATCTGCTGGTCCACTCGGTATGGGGACAGGGAAGCCTGCTGGTTGACGGGCAAACTCCCTGTGATGTGTTCAGGATAGGCAAATCATCCTCTTTGACCATCGACCATATGCACATTGCCAGAAAAGACAGACAGGTGATACTGGATCCAGACCAGCAGACCCGGACAGTGATGCTTGATACGGCCAAAGCCGAAAGCCCCTCAATTGAAAATGCTGATGTCCTGGCACTTGGACAATGGGGGATCAGAATAGAGACCTTTTTTAACACGGCACAGGATATTGAGTGGTGTATGGATAAGGACAGAAACCTGTATATTCTCCAGGCAAGGCCGCTGAATGTATCCCTGCCGCCGGAAAAACAAGAAACGCCGGCATCTTTGCCGGATAAACTGTCCGTGATCTGCGCCAATGCAGAAACCATATGCCCCGGCATTGGCGCAGGTCCTGTCTTTTTTCTTGAAGACCTTTCACAGCTGCCGGATGTGCCCCAGGGGGCCGTACTTGCTGCTGAGCATGCAGCACCCGGATTTGTCACGGCGGTTCACCGGCTCGGGGCGGTGGTCATCAGGTCCGGCAGCAGGGCGGGTCATTTTTCATCCGTGTTAAGGGAGTTCCATATTCCTGCCATTGTCAATGTAAAAAAAGGATTTGATGACCTGACTGATGGAAAGCCAGTGACGGTTGATGCTGACAGGGCGAAAGTGTATGAAGGATGTATGGACATTTTGTCTTCTACAGCGCAGAAAAAAAAATCACTGTTTACCGACAGTTCATTCAAAACCAAATTACGGTATTTGATCAATTTTTCCAGCCCCCTGAAACTTAAAAATCCTGAATCTGATGACTTTGTCCCGGAAAGCGTCAGGTCTCTGCATGATATTATCCGGTTTGCCCATGAAAAAGCGGTTCAGGAAATGTTCTTTATGGGCAGCCGCACCGGCAGCAGAAAAATGGGTGCCAAAAAATTGATCCTGGGCATTCCCATGCTGTTTTACCTGCTTGATGTGGGAGGGGGCACAAAAAAACAGCCGGAAAAACAAAAGCAGATTTACCAAGATGATATCACCTGCGTGCCCATGAAAGCGGTCATTAAAGGCCTTCTGGACCCGGGCATCTGCTGGACGGAAACCTCCCATTTTGACTGGGAGGAGTATGACAAAATTGTCATGGCAGGGGGTATCATCAGTGCGGATGATGCATCCTTTGGCAGTTATGCCGTTGTTGCCCGGGATTACATGAATGTCAACTTCAGGTTTGGATACCATTTTGTTATCCTGGATACCCGGTGTACGGCGGAACCTGACAAAAACTATATCCTGTTCAGGTTTTCAGGCGGTGGCGGAAGTCCTGAAGGACGGCTCCTTCGGGCTGGTTTCATCAAAAAAATACTGACCAGGTGCGGATTTATCGTGGATGTCAAGTCAGACCTGATCGATGCCCGGCTTGAGCATGTTTCTTTTGAAGAAATGCAAAAAACCCTGCAGATAACCGGCAGGCTTCTGGGGGCAACCAAAATAATGGACATGTATATCAAAGAAGACCAGGATATTGATATCCTGGCAGAGGAATTTATTGCCGGCCGAAGTGATTTCAGGTCGATCGTTTAAATGGTATGATGGAACAGGGTAACAATATCATGACAGGATATGCCCCCTCATGGGTCACTGAAAATATTGCCGTTGGGCCTGCACCCATGTCCTTTGCGGATCTGGATGACATCAGGAAGATGGACATTGATGCCATTGTCAATCTCTGCGCAGAGTTCAGCGACCTCCACGACCTTGAAGCCGGTCATGGGTTTGAAGTCTGTTATCTGCCGGTGTGGGACGAAGAGATCCCTGAAATGAAAAAACTTGAAAAAGCGCTTGAATGGCTTGACGAGGTCGTCTACCTTGGAAAGAAGGTTTTGGTCCACTGCCGGCACGGGGTGGGGCGGACCGGCACCTTTGTCATATCTTACATGATCCGCAGGGGACTGGAGATTAAAGAAGCCTCTAAGATATTGAAAAGATCCAGAGCAAATCCCTCCAACTACGGCCAGTGGAAACTTTTGAAGGCATATAAGAAACAATCGGGCCGCCTGACCATCCGGCAGCCCTCTCTCGAAGTCAACAACAGGGTGGATTTGAATCCTTTTTTTGAAGAATACGAAGCACTGATCAGATCTATTGACAGCCAGGCAGAAAACCTGAGAAAAAAAGAAGAAAAAGAATGCGGCACAGGACTGGACCCTTGCTGCAAGATGTCCTTTGAAATGCACCTGGTGGAGGTGGTCTATCTGAGCACCCGGATCAACCGGCAGTTTACCTCAACAGACCGGCAGGAAATGATCAACCGGACGGCTGAGTTAAAAAAGAGCCGTCCCTTGACCTGCCCGATGGGCCAGAAATCAGGATGCCGGATATTTGCGATGCGGCCGGCAAGATGCCGGATTGACGGGATCAGGGAAATGGACACCGAGAGAACGGAGATCAACAGAATGCTGTTTGAGTTATCTCAGGCGGTCTTTCTGGCATTTTCAGGAAGTTTTCTTGCCAGTGAATCGTTTACCTTTTCTATGGCAGATACGATCCTGGGAAAATATGTTGAAAAGTATTTCAGCTACATGGCCAAAAACCAAAAAATGCTATGATCCCGTCAGGACCTGTTCCACCTTTTCTTCGAGCTCATCCTTGTCAATCGGTTTCACACAGTATTCTGCCGCCCCTTTTTTCAAAGATTCCCTGGCGGTCTCAATAGTCGGATACCCGGTCAGCATGATCACACGGATATCAGGGTCTATTTTTTTCAACTCTTCCAAAACATCAACACCGCTCATTTTCTTGAGCTTGATATCAAGGATGGCCAAATCTGCCCCGCTTTCTTTTGCAAACCTGACCGCATCTTCCTCCTCAGTGAAGGGAAACACCTCATGTCCCTTTCTTTCAAGGATTCTCTTTATCAGGGTGGCCGCATCCGATACATCATCCAGAACCAGAATTTTTGCCATGATACTCTTCCTTTCCTGTTGTTTTATCCATTGGAAGCCTGACAACAAATTCAGCTCCCGTCTCTTGTACCTGTTTTGATTTCGGGGGTGAATAGGCCTTGATATCTCCCCTGTGTTCCCTGATGATGCCGAATGTTACGGACAATCCCAGCCCGGTACCCTTGTCAGGCCCTTTTGTACTGTAAAAGGGATCAAATATTTTTTCAAGCGCTTCTCTGGCAATGCCATGACCGGTATCTATCACGGAAATCATGATATCCTTTTCATCATCTGCCCGGCTGGTTTGAATATGGATGGTTCCTTTCTCTCCGATGGCATCAAATGCATTGTTCAGCAGGTTGATAAACACCTGTTTCAACTTGTCCCTGTCTCCTCTGACTGTCAAAGGATCTGTGCTGAATTTTTTTTGGATATCCACATGGTTCAGGCTGAATGTGTGTTCCACCATGTCCAGGACATCCTCGATAACCTCATGGATATCAAAGAGCTGTATCTCACTTTCACTGGTTCGTGAAAAATTAAGCAGATCCGCCACAATTCGTGAACAGACTTTTGTCTGCTTTACAATGGTGGTTATATCCTGGTAAACAGCCCCATCCTTTTCAACATCTTCCAGCAGGAGCTGGGCATACCCCAGTATGATGCCCAGCGGGGTGTTGATTTCATGGGCCACACCAGCCGCCAGACGGCCGATGGACTCCAGTTTCTGGGCATGATTCAGCTGATCCTGGACCGCCTTGATCTGGGTGATGTCCCTTCCGCTTGCCACCAGTCCACTGGGGCGGTCTTTGGATTCAAAAACCGGGATCTTGATGAGATGAAGCCATTTGACACCCTCTTTGCTTTGAATTCTGCTCTCCTTTTTCAGCGGTTCGCCTGTCTCAAGAATCCGGCGGTCCTCCTGATCATACCGGGCAGCATGGGCCTGAAGAAAAAGGTCTTTGTTCTGCTTTCCAACAATTTCGTCCCTGTCTTTATCGAGCAGGCTGCAGAAAGCCTTGTTAACTGAGATATAATACCCGTCTTTATCCTGCAGGGTAACAAAATCCGGAACAGCATCCAGGATCGTCTGGAGGAGAAGTTTCTGCTCGTTCAGGACATTTCGAGCATTTTCCAGGTCTGACAGGTTGTCTTTCACCGACAGGGTCATGGCATCAAAACTCTCTGCAAGGCTCTGGATCTCATCACCGGAGCATTGTTTGTACACCTTGCATTGCTGGCATGACTCTATCTTTTTGGCATAATCTCCCTCAACACAGGTCGGACAAAGTGTCCCGGCAAGATACCAGCACCTGTGGTGGTATCTTTGATAGGCAGGGCAGTCTGTGCGGGTGCATTCCCTGATTTCCCAGCAATTCTGCTTCAGCACAGGGGCGGCTTTTACATCCAGATTTCCCCTTGCCACCTTTTCTGATGATTCATGAAGCCGCCTGATGCTCCGGGTGATCGGATTCAGCAGCAGGGTGCCGACCACCAGCACCAGAACAACCGACAGGACAATGGTGATCACGGCGGACAGAAACAGCTGATTCATCACTTTTTCAGCCCTGGTTCGAATAAGGCCGAACCTCAGGGTCCCCAGACGATTCTGGTTGATGAAAACCGGGACAGCATAATCGTAAATAAGCTGATCCCCTGTATCCAGCAGCTTCATTGATCCTTTCTGGGTATCTGACACCCTGTTGACGGTTTTCAAATCAACCGGGAACCCGTCCGTAAAGGTATGAACCAGAGGATTTCCCATTGCATCCAGGATAAAGGTGTAAAGGATATCTTCTTCAAGCGCCACGGTCTCGTTGACAAGGGTCTTCATGCGCAGGAAATCCATGGCGAGCATCGGCTCCACGATTCTTGCAGACAGGCTGATGCCGTTAGAGATCCCCCGGTTCTTGATCTCTTCTATCATGGATGTTTTCATAACCTGGCTGATCCAGACAAAAATAATCAAACCCTGGATCAGCACCAGGGAAAACAGGCCTGCATAAATTTTCGACCGAAATCCGAGCTTCACGCTTTTATCCCTGTTAATCTACAATTCTATTCCCAGCTTGTCTGCGAGCTGTCTGATGGGATCAAAATCAGAGTCAGCTGCTTCGATGACATCCACAAAATGCGCCTGTTTCAAAATCTCCCTGTGGGCACTGTCATTAAAATCCAGCAGGAGCAGCGCCGCTTTTATCTTGTCCACAATACGCTGGTCCAAACCATTCCTGGCAGCATACACCCAGCCCGGATAAGGATCCGACACCGACAATATCCGCAGCTTGTCTATATCAACAATACCTGATGCCACTGTGAGCGCACCTTCCCGTATCGTGCCGATATCATATTTTCCCGCAAGAACAGACAGGATTACCTTTTCCTGCTTGCCGCCCGGGCCCGGGGCAAAGGCAATCTCCCTGAAATCCTCTTTTCTCAGCCCGTGATCCATAAAATGGCCCAGAGGATACAGGTATCCTCCTGCTGAAGATGAATCCACGGCGATCCATGTCTTGTCACGGCAGTCTGCAATGGTTTTCAACTGGTCATTGTCTTTCCTGCAGATAATCTGGCCCCGGAATTTGTCTTTTCCGAGAACCTCGACAATCCGGGCAAATGCAGTGGCATCATTCCTGTGGGCAATCTTGACATAGATAAAGGGATTGGAAAATGATATGTCGATCTTTTTCTGATCCATCATTTTCATGTGCTGGTTGAATGTATCCGGAAAAATCTGTTTGATATTCAGTCCGGTTTTTGTTTTTAAATACAAAACCAATGGATTGTGGCGCGTATATGACACCTTGTGGGAATACTGGGGAAGATAGGCATAGGTGATGACATCTTTCTCATCCGAAAGAATGATACGCTCCTTTTTGTTCAGATCAACCTTTACCGGTTTTTCCTCCTGCTGACACCCAAAAACCAGCACTGAAAGGCAAAGAATCCAGGTAAGAATTTTCAATCTATTTATCCTCAACATTTGAAAATGTTTTGCATGTATCATCTCAATGTCATTAACTCACGCCCAATTTTTAAAACCACCCCACTGAAATTATACTCGAATATCTTAAAAATGGTTTTAGCATGGTACCCTCAATTATCTGTGCCACGCTGATTGATTTCCCCAAAAAAATCATCCGATCCAAATATTCTAACAACCGCCCCCGGCAAAGTCCAACTGATTTTGTCCCTCAGAGAAAACTTCCTTTTTCAGTGAGCGATATTTTGGATATAACCCGCCTGAAAAATTCCGAAAATCCTTGACTTTTTTTCAACACTCCTAAATCTTATATGCTTGATCCCGTTTTCAGGCCCCGGCATGACAGCGGTTAAGTTACCATAATTTTGGAGCGCCATGACCCTTGCGTTGATACCCCTGCTCCCTTTGCTGGGGGCATTCATACCCTGTCTGTTTCACAACCGCAATCTCAATGCCGC
>Ga0180436_10005142_pt1 | contig 11627 bp, 5 predicted proteins | sample SS_ome_2_FD_132434 | JGI IMG/M metagenome (GOLD analysis project Ga0180436, IMG submission 132434) | Hypersaline lake sediment archaeal communities from the Salton Sea, California, USA - SS_3_S_2 metaG | ecosystem: Environmental > Aquatic > Non-marine Saline and Alkaline > Hypersaline > Sediment...
CACGACTCAACTGCCGGCCGAAACCACAATGGCGATACCCGAAGCCAGCGACCTGTCGGTGATGTATCGCCAGCGAATGGACCTGTTGGTGCGAAACGCCCGGATCGGACTGGTCCTGGTGTTCGTGCTGCTTGCGATCTTCCTTGAGGCCAGGCTGGCGTTCTGGGTGACTATGGGGATACCTATATCGTTCCTGGGCACGTTCATCTTCATGCCTATGTTCGGGGTCTCTCTGAACATGATCTCGATGTTCGCGTTCCTGATCGCGCTTGGCATAGTCGTCGACGACGCGATTGTCGTCGGGGAGAACATATACGATCACCACCAGGCGGGCCGCAGCTTCGCCAAGGCCGCCGTGCTCGGGGCCCGGGAAGTGGCGATGCCGGTCACCTTCAGCGTCCTGACGAACATAGTGGCTTTCTTTCCGCTCATGTTCGTCCCCGGCATCATGGGCAAGATCTTCGTGGTGATCCCGCTGGTGGTCATATCCGTTTTTGCGATATCCCTGATCGAGAGCATATTCATCCTCCCGGCCCACCTGGGTCATCACAAGGAAAAAGCCCGCCGCGGCATCGGGCGAGTGATCCATCGGGCCCAGAGCGGTTTCAGCAACTGGTTTTCGAGAATGATACGCGTCGTCTACGGGCCGCTGCTGAGATCCGCGTTGAAGCATCGTTACCTGACGATGTCGATAGGCGTCGCGGTGCTTGTGGCGACGATCGGATACATAAAGAGCGGGCGGATGGGATTTGAGTTGTTCCCCAAGATCGAATCGGACATAGCGAACGTTACCGCTGTCTTGCCGTACGGAACATCGGTGACCAAGACCAAGGAGGTCCGGGACTACCTGCTGAAGACGGTTAACGGGATCATCGACGAGAAAGGGCGGGATAAGCTCGTAAGCGGGATATACGCCCAGATCGGCGGAATGGCCGGATCCGATCGCGATATCGTCCGCAGTTCCGGCGGTTCGTCGGGCAATACGCTGGAGATATCGGTCATGTTGGCGATGCCCGTGGAGAGCCGCCCGATAACCACCGGCGAGTTGACCGACCTGTGGCGTGAGAGATCAGGCGAGATCGCCGGTCTTGAGTCGATATCGTTCCAGGCCGACAAGGGCGGACCCGGCTCGGGCGCGGCGATGACCATAGAACTGAGTCACGGAGACATCGAGACGCTCCAGGCCGCCGGCGAGTCGCTGGCGGCGACGCTGAAACGGTTCCCGAGAGTCAGCGATGTCAACGACGGCTTCGAGGAGGGCAAGAAGCAGTTCGACTACACGCTCAGGCCCGAAGGAAGGAGCCTGGACCTGACGACGCTGGACGTGGCGCGCCAGGTGCGCCACTGCTTCTACGGAGCCGAAGCGCTTCGCCAGCAGCGGGGACGCAACGAGATCAAGGTCATGGTTCGGCTTCCGAAGTCCGAACGCACCTCGCAGCACACGCTTGAGAAACTGCTGGTGCAGACCCCGCAGCGCACGCACGTTGCGCTGAACGAGGTGGTCGATTACAAGATGGACAGGGCCTACACCGCCATTACCCGCAGGAACGGGCGGCGAACGATAAACGTCACCGCGGACGTGACCCCAAGAAGCCAGGCCGGGAGGATACTCGGATCTCTCTACGATCCCAAGCCGGGGGCGTTCAGCGTGCTTATGGGCAAACTGAAGGCCGGCTACAGAAAGGCGTCAGGCCAGCCGCCCGAGGCCGTTGTGGAGAAGGACCCAAAGCCGCTGGATCTGCTCGTCGAGAGGTATCCCGGACTGGTCTACTCGTTCGAGGGCAAGCAGGCCGACATGGCCGAGTCGATGGGATCTCTGTTCGGCGGATTCGCTCTCGCAATGTTTGCGATATACGCCGTGCTGGCGATACCGTTCCGCAGCTACGTCCAGCCTTTGATAATCATGATCAGCATCCCGTTTGGGATAGTCGGCGCAGTTGTCGGACACGAGATCATGGATTTCGATCTCAGCGTAATGAGCATGATGGGCCTGGTGGCGCTTGCCGGCGTGGTGGTCAACGATTCGCTTGTCCTTATCGAATACGCCAATCGCAGGCACAGAGGCGGGCTGCCGGCTCACGAGGCGGTCTGCGAGGCGGGAATACGGCGATTCCGCCCGATCATGCTGACTACGCTGACGACGTTCGGCGGGCTGGCTCCGATGATCTTCGAGACTTCCCGGCAGGCCAAGTTCCTGATACCGATGGCGATTTCGCTGGGCTTCGGAATCTTGTTCGCCACGCTGATATCGCTGCTGCTGGTGCCGAGCCTGTTCCTGATCGTCGAAGATATTCACGTCCTGGTCAAAGGACGCTCCCGGCACGTGCATGCTACCGATGAGCCGGTGGGCCAAGGGACTGTTTAATTAAGAAGCTTATCGCTTCGGCGGGGCGGTTTCCCTTACTACCGCTCCGTAACCCTCGACGCCCTTGGAGTCTTCGCTGAGGATCAGGATCGAGAATCCGGCAACCTGGTCCAGTTCGTTGGTGTTCAGCGAGGTGTAGTCGAATCGCCCGCGCAGGTCGGTGTAGCCGTCCTTGTAGAACTGAACCTGACCGTTTTTCATGCGTGCGTAGACTTTCACGTAGACCTTCGGCAGGGGTCTGCCGGTCTTGGCGTTGGCGACTTTGACCTGTCCGTAGTTGCTGATCACCTGGACGGCCATCGTGTTGGCGAAGTAAGCGTCGGACTTCCTTACGCCCGCGGCGACAACTTCGACCATTACGTTGCGGGTCGAGTACTTGCCCGGCAGTTTGAAGCTGTGTTTGCCGAGCTTGCCTGCGCCGATCTTCGGCAGGGCGACTATCGCGGTCATGTTCGGGCGGATCAGTGAGAACTGCCCGCCGCGGGTCTTGACGAACGGATTGCGGCTGAACAGCAGCTCGATGTCCATCGGGTAGTAGTTGACGGTGCATTCGGTCAGATTCTGGTAGTTGATCGCCACCTGATCGTCGACGATCTTCAACTCGAAGCTCGGCTGCGAGGCCGCCAGTTGCGTCTGGGTCTGCGTGCGGTCCTTGTCGTCTATGACCTTGCCGATCTTGCCTTCGAGTTCGTCAAGTTGCGCCGCGACCGCGGCGAACAGCTTACGCCAGCGATCCACACCGTGATCGGCGTACTTCTTTACGATCGCCCGCGCTGCGCTCGGCTTGTCGTTGAAGAAGTCCATGTACGCGGTGAAGTAGTCGTACTGCAGTGCGGTGCTCAGTTTCTTCGGATTGACGGCCTTGAAGAACCGCTGGGCCTCTTCGATCCTGTCCTGCAGCAGCATGTAGTACGTGACGGCCATGTTGTCGACGTCGTCGAGTTTGGCCTTGTACGCCAGGATGTTCATCAGACGGTGATACTGGCTGCTGAACCGGCTGTTGAGGATCTTCCGCTTCTGGCTCAGGCGGTGGGCTCGTGCGTTGACCAGGGGCGAATACTCCAGGTGCTCGTAGAGCTTGCGGACGACCGGGTCGATGTCCGCCAGCGGTGAGACCAGGTGCGGGCCGCACTGGTTCAGGAACGACTTGCTGTGCAGGAGGTACTCGCGGGTCACCGGCAGTTCGTCGTGCTTGATTCCGTATGACCAGAGCGTGTGATGGTAAACGTGGCGCTTGGCCAGCAGGCTCGTGATCTTCCTGAAGAAGTTCTTGTCCTTCATCCGCCAGGCGATCAGTTGCAGATCGATCCGCCCGATATTGTTGGCCTGGAGGAACTTGACGACGTCGTCGTCCGAGCCGTTCTGCGAGACCCAGGCCCACGAGGTCTTGTCGATCTTCGTCAGCTTGGCCACCACGTTGAGCGTGGGCGCCTTGGCGAAGGCGATCAGTTTGCCGTTCCTGGCTACGTGGACGGGGAACTGCGGGAACTTGCCGGTGGTCGGGAAGTAGAAGTAGTAGTCGACGGTCTGCGTGCGGTACGGTTCGAGGCTCACGTGAATGCTGCGGGTCTTCTTGCCGTTCATCACCTGGATCGCTCCGGTCGGGATCTGCAGCAGGATGTCCAGCTTCTGCCGCGACGAGGTCGGATTCGTCACCACCACGTGGCAGCCGTAGACAACGTACCGCAGGAACTCGTCGGTCACGTAGTTGTCGAACTTCTCGCCGTTTACGTGCTTGTAGCGCTCGCCGTAACGGTAGAAGTTCTGGCTGACCAGGATCGGGACCTTTGGTCCGGCGCCGGGTTTGGCTTCTTCGATCTCCTTGTGGAAGATCACCATGTTTGAGGCGGCCTTCAGGTCGAGTCGTCCGTCGTCGCCGTGTTTGGTCTGGTGCTTGCCGCTTTCAAACGGTATGTCGAGCACCGCCAGGGCGAACATCATCTCGGGGAAGTTCCGAGTCGCTTCGGCGAGATTCTTCGAGACGAACGGCTTGTCGCCGGCTGAGTCGTGCTTCGCGTAGTCGCGCCAGAATGCGTTGACGGTTATCAGCGAGGCGTTCTGCGATCCGCTCGGCAGATGGTAGTAGTTGTTCTCGGCCCACTCCATCGTCTTGTCGAGTTTGCGGTATAACTGCCGGGCCTCGTCGCGCTTCTTGCCGTCCTTGGCGTAGTAATCCTTCGGATCGGCCTCAGAGTTCTTGCCGGCGAGTTTCATCTTGGGCATCAGGCCCTTCTCTCTTCCGGGTACCGCCGAAGGCTTCGGCGTCGCTGTCCGCGGCGGGGCGGCGGGGCGTTTGGCCGGGCGTCGGGCGACAGCGAGTTCCGACATGGCTTCGACATCCGCCGGTGCGTCAGCGCCGAGAGCCGTTCCGCCCGCGATTCCGGCGGCCCGGGCGCTGCGGCGCCTGACGAGTCTCGACGCCATGCTCTTTTCGGCGGCTTCCAACAGGCCGAGGCTGTCGCCGGTGTCGAGGCTCGATCCCTTCAGCGCCGTGCGGAACAGGTGGTTGAACCGCTCGATGTTCGGCGGCAGGAGATCGAACATGTCGCTCACGTGCCGTGAAGTGTGGGCGTGTTCGGCCTTGATCCGCTGGGCCAGCAGGATTCGCTCGACGGTGTTGAGCTGCGCGAACGCCCAGGGTTTGATATACTCACTGACTTCATCGCCGATCAGCCAGCGGTCCATGAACGTCTTGTCCTTCTTGTTGCGCAGATACGGCCGGATGGTCTTCTTGAAAAAGTCCGGGTCCTTCCGCATCAGGAAGTAGTTCAGTTCGTGACAGGCGTACTTGGAGTACAACTCGCGTTTCTTGTCGGCCTTGAGCTTGGGCCAGCCGAGGATGAACCCGAACTCCTTGAGCGTCGAGTTTCCGCTGAGGGTGACCTGCAGTCCGTAGACCTTGGCCAGTGTGTCGTACAACTCCATCGGGCTGGTGGCGATGTCGGCGAGCACAAAGTCCGAGCCCTTGATCAGAGACGTGATACGCTTCTGCTCGGCGAAATGCTTCTTCGAATCCAGAGGTAGGATCAGGTCCTGCCTGCTGAATTCCGGTTTGGCTTCGGTCAACGAAAGCTCGCGATAGACGGTGTTCTCCGGGTCGACTGCGGCGATGCGGACATGCTGTTTTCCGGCCAGCGCGTCCAGCGGGATTTTCACCTCGCCTTTGTCGTCGGGCTGGATGTTCAGCAGCACCGACGAAGGCGCAGCCAGGAAGTTGAGATTCGAGAAGCTCCCCGCCGGCATCGCCGCTTCGGCCTGTCCGGCCATCGTTCCGCGCGACGATCGTCCGCCGCGTCCGTCTGCGCGGAATGATCCTCCGCTCTGCGGCTTCTGGGTGCCGGCGTCGGTCTTGCGAATCGCCCAGGGATTCAGCAGCAGTTCGGGACGCTTCAGCATGTTGCCGGGGAATTTCACTGCGTATTTGCGGTCGATTATATAGCGATACTCATCGCCGATGTTGCGTCCGGTAAGGTAGAGCGAGTCGAGTTTCGCCAGGGTCGCCGAATCGGGATTGACGTACCCCACTCGAGTCAGTTGCGAGTAGAGCGGGTATTCCGGGAAGAACCGGGCCGCCAGTACGTGAACCCGAGCGTACTTGCTCGAATTGGCCAGATTGACGGTGATTTCCTTCTTGCCTATTTCCGTCGAGACGATCTGCAGCGGTTTTGTGTTTACGACCTGCAGTTGCCGCACGTCGCCGAGCACGTATCCCTGCGAAAGCTCGCCCTCGGTCAGCGAAATCCTGACCCGCTTTCCGGCGTCCTTCAGCAACAGATCGTAGTCGCCGGCGGGCAGGTCCTGGATCACCAGCATGCCGTTCTTGATGCTCGCGGCGCTGCGTCTGTCGGACAGGTATGTTGAGCCCACCATCTGCAGCAGCGACACTTCCGACGCCGATGCCGAGGCGGCTTTACCCATATAGGGAAGGCGGATCGGTTTGCCGGCCTGTCCGTGGACAATGTCGGACTGCGTATGCCTGTCGCCGCCGAATCGCCATGTGTGATTCGTTCCCGAAGGCCCTCGTGCGGCTACGTAAGTGATTTCGGCCAGCGGACCGAGTTGTATCCGTCCGGCGTCGTCAGTCTTCAGCGTCACATTGACCGGGCGTTTGAAGTCCCGGTGCTTTATCGTCAGGTGCACCGGCTGATCCATCTTGCGTTCGGCGGTTTTGCCGCGCACTTCTATGAAATACCTGCCTGACGCGGTGACCAGATGCAGGTCCTGGACGTTTACAGTTGCGTCGATGGCGTTCAGCGAGAAACCGGCGGCCGACGACAGGGAGTCCTTCCGGGCGCGCGACTTGTTGGGGACTTTGGCTGTCAGGTGGAAGCTTAACTGCCTGAGATTCTCCGATACTCGGAACTCGGTGACCGTTTCGCGATCTTCGAAGAGCTTGTAGTCTTTGAACTTCTTGGTCGACGCCACGCCGTCCTGATCGATCGTGGTTATCGTAAGAGCGATATCCTCCAGGATCGACAGTGTCACAGGCACGCCGTTTACCCGCAGCATGGGGCGGACCATGACCTGGGCCTTCTTCCGCTGGAGCAGCGCTTCGCGGTCGACGTAGATCCCTGCGGTCAGTTGGTAGTTCTCCGACTGGTGATCGAACTCGTCAAACGACGTGAATCCGTTGTGGGAGATGATGATCTTCTGACGGCGGGGGCTGTTTGAAAACGGGATGGTTATCAGGCCGTCTTCCTTGTCGGCGACGTACTCCACTCCGCCCAGCAGGATCCTGGCTCCGGTCAGCTTGCGGTTCTTCTCGTCGAGTACGGTGAAGATCTGGCCTGCGACCGACGTGCGAACCAGGTATCGCAGTTTGCCTTTGCGTACCAGGAGCCGGGAGTTGCGTCCGTTTCCGATGAAGTCGATGACCCAGACGCCGCGGCCGGTGAGTTTGTCGAACGTGAACTGCCTTGCGATGCGATGGAACGGGGCGTCTTTGTACTTGATGACCCGCTCTTCGTTCGCCACCAGTCCGTCGAGATTGATGTCGGTGGTGACCTGCTTGCCGTACTTGCGGTAGTAGTTGTCGGTGTTGACCTGGTAGACTTTGACGATCAGCGTCTTGACGTTCTTGATGTGCATGCCGAGAGCGACCTTGTCGTCGGGGCCGAAGAAGGTCTTGTTGGTGAAGGCGAAGTCCAGGTCGATCCGTTCGCGGAGGGCCTTTATCTGCGAGGGGCTGAGCATCTTCCGCCACTTCTCGGCGTCGCCGATGTTATTGACGATCTTTGTCTCGGCGAATACGTGCTTCAGGTAGCTGTCGATCAAATAGGTGCTGTAGGCGTCATAGGAGTCGGCCTTGATGAAAAACTTCAGCAAGTAACTCCTGATCAGCGGTTCGTCGTTTCCGACTGTCGGCAGGAGCGTCTGGGAGTAGAAGTTGCTCGAGAGGTTGATGCGGTAGTTTCGATTGGCCTCGGAGTTGCACCATTTGTAGTTGGCGTACGAGGTGCTGCGCGGCAGCTTGATGTACGTCATGAAGCGGTCCGCGTCGTATATCCCTCCGGCCCGGTCATGGACGAGGCGGTGGTGAAGCACGTGGGCCTTGAGCGAGTTGAACGCCGGAGCCAGGCGCGACACGAAACTCCAGAGCCGATCGAGGTAGGCTTCTCGCGCTTTTGCGTCGCGGCGCCAGTCTACGTCGACGCCGGGGCGCAGCTTGGCCAGGTATGCGTATACGAATGACGACTGCTTCAGGAGATCGGGTTTGAGTCTGATGCATTCGTCGAGTTGGGTCAGGAGCATCTTTTTGTGGATGTTGAGCGAGCCGAAACTGCGTGAGTACCGTTTGGTGCTCAAGTCGGCGATGACCAGCTTGACCAGGTTGGGATAGTCCGGTCGCTGCAGGCGCGACAGCAGATAGTGGCGCCGGGTCTCGTTCAGGTTCGTCACGATCAGCCAGTCCAGGGCGCGCTGTTCGAACCCGTTGAGCGAATCGCCGTAGAGGCCGAACGCCTCCTGGGTCAGATGCGCGCGGGATATCAGGCCCTCGTCGAGCTTTGACTTGAGATTCGCCGCGGTCTTGGCGGTCTGCTTCTGGTGATTGAAAAGAAGTCCCAGGCGGCTTTGAATGTGCCGCAGCGTTCCCTGCGGATCGTTCTTGTACTGCAGCAGGGCGCGTCGGTTCTCGAGCATGATCATCTGCGAGTTGCGCCGTCCCTTGCGTTTGTCGAGCCAGGCCTTCAGCGTCTTGCTGAATTGATCCTTCTGTCCGGTGTTCTGGTAGTGCAGGCAGTGGTGGAAGTAGTAATCGTCAGTGCCCGGGATGAGTTGCTTGAGGGCTTCGGCGCGATCTTTCGCCAGGGCGAAGTCTTCAACGTAGCCGATTTCTCCGGCGGGGCACAGGCTGGCGGTCAGCAGTACTGTAACCAACGCGGTAATAAGAGATTTGGACATTTCAGTCTCCTTGATTTTCACCAATGCACAACTGGTTAGATGCGCACAGGGACTCTGAGTTCCATTTTCGCGGAAAGAAAATCTGTTGCAAGTGAGTTTTTTTGTCGGGAAATTTGCCCACTCCGAAATCGCATCTTAGCATATATATGTCTGAGCGGCAGTAAGAGATTGCATCTGCGGCGGGCCGGTTTTCTCTCCTTTCCCGGCTCGCCGCTCCTTTTTTACCGCCGGCGTCCGAAGGGAGAGACAGGCCGGTGCAGAACAGGAGACGCAAGTGGCGCCTAAGGAAATTTCAAGAATGACCAGCGAAACCAACAAGATCAGATTCTACATCGACCAGGCAATTCTCATGCGCGACTACGCGGCGCTGGCGGTTTTCGAGGACCGTCTCAGCATGTGCCGGGAATCCGATGACGAAGAAGCGAGCCCAAACCGTAATGCCGAGCCTCTTCGGCAGTAGCACGGCGTTTGGTCGAGCATTTCACTACAGCCGCTGACGGCGGCGAATCTCAAATCAAATTGCACTGGGTCCGATGTCGTGCGACAATACGCCGCATGGACCCAAGTACTCCCGACAAAGACAGCCCCGAGAAGAAGATCGTCTGGGAAGGCGCCTACATCCGCGCCGTTACGCGCGGCAAGTGGGAGTACGTTGAGCGGAGGAACATCACCGGGATAGTCGGCATTGTCCCGATCACTGACGACGGCAGGATGGTGCTCGTCGTCCAGCACAGACCGGCGGTCGGGGGCGATGTTGTCGAACTTCCGGCCGGGCTGGTCGGAGATATCGAAGACCAGCGCGACGAGCCGATGGAAAACGCCGCTATGCGCGAACTGATCGAAGAGACCGGATACCGAGCCGGCAGGATGGAGCGGATCTGCAGCGGCGTGGCCTCGGCGGGAATCACGAGTGAGGAAATGACCTTCTTCCTGGCGACTGAACTGGAGAAGGTGGGTCCCGGCGGGGGAGACGACAGCGAAGATATCCTCGTCTGCGAGGTCCCTGTCGACGATGTCCCGGACTATCTCGAAAAACGCCGCGCCGACGGGGTGGGGATCGATCTGAAGATCTACTTGGGGCTGTATTTCTGCAGCCGCGATAATGAACAGGCTTTAAAGCCGAAGGGACTCCCATGAAATTCAACAAACTAACTGCGATTGCCTGCGTGGTTCTGTGCACGTCTGCATCGATCCAGGCATCGCCGAAGGCCAAGGGGCCGGTCAAGGTTTTCATCCTCGCCGGGCAATCGAACATGGAGGGCAAAGCCGCTCGGAGTACGCTTGAGCCGGTGCTGGCCGACCCGAAGGAAGCGCCGAAGTTCAAGCACCTCAAGACTGACGGCAAATGGACCGTCCGCGATGACGTTTGGGTCACGTTCCTGCGCAAGAGCGCTAAGGGCCCCAAGGGCGAACATCCGCTGCACGGCCCGCTGAGCGTGCATTTCGGTTCGGACAAGAACGCCCGCGACGCCAAAGGCAACCGGATCAAGATCGCCGGTTTCGGGCCGGAATTGGGAATCGGGCACGTGCTCGGCGACAAGATCGATCAGCAGGTGCTCCTTATCAAGGCCGCCTGGGGCGGCAGGAGCGTCAATCGCACGTTCCGCCCGCCAAGCGCGATGCCGAACGAGGCGGAGATAAAGGAGGTGTTTGAGAATACCAAGATCAAGAATCCCGACGCCAGACTTTCTGAGATCAAGGACTCCTACGGACGTGACTACCGCGCCATGCTCGACGAAGTACGCAAGGTCACCGGCGACATCAAGAAGTACTTTTCCGACTATGACGAAAAGCATGGCTTCGAGATCGCCGGCTTTATATGGTTCCAGGGCTGGAACGACGGATGCGGGCAGGGGAATCCGAAATACACTGAGCAACTGGCGGCCCTGATCCGCGACATCCGAAAGGATCTCAAGACCCCGAAGATGCCGGTGGTCATCGGCGAACTCGGCATAGACGGCGATAATCCCATGGGCTGGATCAAGACGTTCCGCGATCAACAGGCCGCAATCGCCGCGATGCCGGAGTTCAAGGGCAACGTAGTTTTGGCGAAGACCGCCCAGTGCTGGCCGCCGTGGTACAAGGCCCTGGACGACAAGTGGAAGGCCTTTAAGGCCAAAGAGCGGGCATGGAAGGCTAAAATGAGCGCCGAAGGCAAGAGGCTCACTCGCGACGAGATCACCAGGTTCGGCGACGAGAACTGGCGAAATCCCAACAAGGACACCATCGCGAGGATGTCTGACAGGCGCTATCACTACATGGGCTGCGGGCGAACCTACTACCTCATGGGCGAGTCGATGGGCAAGGCGATGTTGGAGCTTATGGAGAAGTGAGCCTGTGGCCATGACATCCAGACAACGCGTAGTGGAGGCGATCGAGCACCGCCAGCCGGATCGGACACCGATCGACTTCAATCCCGTTGCGGACTTCTACCTGAAACTCAAGGAGCATCTCGGTCTTGAGATCGACGAGAATCTCAGTGTCGGGTTCATGGAGGAGGCGATCCCGCATCCCAAGGTGCTCGACGCTCTCGGGGCCGACATGATCTCGGGACCAGCGGGGTCAGCCCTGGAAATAACAAATAGCGGCATTGATCGGTTGCTTACGTTCATATGGAGGCATGGAGGTCAGCCGTGAATGGCACTGACATAAGCTGAAGCGCGGTGATCTGAGGGGTAATCACACCGGGTTCGCATCGCCGGCGATTTTTGATCGGACCCAGCCGAGTTTTCACAAATCCATGTCAACTATGCGTGCCCCATGCCGTCTGGGGGCAATCCGCGGCCGAATCGTCCGATTCCATGCGCCCATGCGAACCATTGCGGTCTATCGGGCAGTAGCAGCACTCGGCAGCATCGTC
>Ga0180436_10005143_pt1 | contig 11625 bp, 10 predicted proteins | sample SS_ome_2_FD_132434 | JGI IMG/M metagenome (GOLD analysis project Ga0180436, IMG submission 132434) | Hypersaline lake sediment archaeal communities from the Salton Sea, California, USA - SS_3_S_2 metaG | ecosystem: Environmental > Aquatic > Non-marine Saline and Alkaline > Hypersaline >...
CACCGGGCGCCAGACGAGGGGCTGCATCGCCGAGGTCACGACGGTGCCGACCAGCGCGGCATAGGCCAGCGAGGTCCAGATCCCGTCGCGCCCGCCGATCCAGCGGGTGATCAGCGCGAAGCCTGCGTAACAGGCCGCGGCCCCCAGCGGCAGCAGCGCGGCGGCGGAGAACACGCCCGCGCCCGGCCGGATCACGATCAGCGCGCCCGCCAGCGCGACGAGGACGCCGGCGAGCCGCCGCGGCCCGATCCGTTCGCCCAGGAACAGCGCCGCGCCAAGGGTGATCAGCACCGGGTTCACATCCATGATCGCCGTCGCCTCGGCCAGCCCGATATGCGCAAGGCCAAGGAAGAACAGCGATGTCGCCGCGAATTGCAGGACCGACCGGATGCCCTGCGCCACCGGGTGCCGGGTGCGCAGGATGCCCGGCAGGTGCCGCGCCACCACGATCATCACGAAGACGAACTGCCCGGTGTAGCGCGCCCAGACCACCTGCATCGGGTCGTAGCCGGTGCGCATCAGGTGCCGCGCCAGCGCGTCCATCAGGGTGAAGAACAGGATCCCCGCCAGCATGATCGCGATGCCGCGGGCATTCTGCGCCAGGGCCTGCGGCGCGGGGATCGGGGCGGGAGAGGCCATGCCCGGCTTCTAGGCCGGGCGCGGGGCGGCGGGAAGGGCTATTCGTCCTCGTCTTCCTCGGCGACGAGGAAGATCTCGCCCTCCGCCTCCATCTCGCGGATCGCGGCGATGACCTGGCCCTGCGCCTCCTCGCCGTCCTTGTCCTTGACCTTGCCCAGCGCCTGCATTTCCTCGCGCAGCGAGTCGGCCATCCGCTGCGACATGTTGGCAAGGATGAATTCGGCCGATTTCACATCCTCGCCCTTGGCGCCGGCCAGCGCGGTGACCAGCACCGCCTGATCGACATTGCGGATGATCTTCGGCACGTCGCGCGCGTCGATCCGGAGCGGGATGTTGGTGAAGGTGAAGATCGCCTTGCGGACCTCGTCGGCAAAGGACCGGTCGGTTTCCTCCAGCCCTTTCAGCACCTCCTCGCGGGTGTTGGCGGGCGAGTAGTTCAGGATCGCGCCGACGCGTTCGACCGGCCCGGTGTCGAAGGCCTTCGCCGGCACCGCCTCCAGCTGCTGCGACAGCGACAGGCCGATCCGGCGCACCGTGTCGGGGTCGACCGCGCCGGTCTGCGACACCGCATAGGCGATGCGGCGGGCCTTTTCGCCGGGCAGCCGGCCCAGAAGCTCCGCCGCCTTGGCGACCGACAGTTTCGACAGCATCACCGCGCCGACCTCGATCGATTCCTCTTCCAGCACCGGCAGCAGGCGGTCGGACTCGACCCCGGTGATCCGCTCCCACGGATCGGCCTTGCCGGAATTGCCCGCCAGCCGGCGCAACCGGCTGGCCGCCGGCGCCGAAAGATGCCCGTCCAGCAGATCCAGCGCCCCGGCGATGGAGCCGGGAAACGACAGGCCGATGGCCTCGATCTTGTCGGCGAATTCGTCCACCACGGCGTGCAGCGTGTCGCGGTCGATCGGCTTCATCTGGCCGATTTCCTCGGTCAGGCCGGTCTGCAGGTCTTCGGGCAGGTCCGCGATCGGCAGTTTCGCGCCATGCGCGAGCAACAGCCGCACGATGATCGCGGCCTTCTGGCGGCCGGTCAGGTCCGCCGCACCGCCACCGCCGCCGCCCGAACCGATCTTGGGCAGGTCACCCAGGGGGGGCAGGGGGGCAAGCGCGCTCATCGAATGACTCTCCGCCGGGGAATTCGCTGGCGGAGCGTGCCACACGGGTGGTTAAGGCCAGCTTACGCCGGCCCCATGGCGCCTCAGCTGGAGGCGAGGATGCAGGTCTGGCTGGCCTCGTCCCAGACCTTGCCATCCTCGCAGCTGATCGAGGCATGGCGTTCGCTGGAACACATGGCGGCGGCCGACAGCGGCGCGGCGGCCAGGGCGAGCGTGACGAGAAGGATGCGCATGGCGATCTCCCTTGTGATGCAGGTTCAGCCAATCATGCCACGAAAGGGTTTCAAAATCACGCTGCCGTGAAATGGCGCCGGCGCGGGCCGCAAGGTCAGCCGCTGCCGAAAACCCGGGCAAAGATCGTGTCGACATGCCGGGTGTGGTGGCCAAGGTCGAACAGCGCCTCGATCTCGGCCGCATCCAGCGCCGCCGTCACCTCGGCATCGGCCTTCAGCTCGTCCATGAAATCCGCGCCCTGCTCCCAGACCTTCATCGCGTTGCGTTGCACCAGCCGATAGGCATCCTCGCGGCTGACGCCCTTCTGCGTCAGCGCCAGCAGCACCCGCTGCGAATGCACCAGCCCTTTGAACTTGTGAAGGTTCGCCAGCATGGTGTCGGGATAGATCACCAGTTTCTCGATCACGCCGGCCAACCGGTTGAGCGCGAAGTCCAGCGTGATCGTCGCGTCCGGCGCGATCCCGCGCTCGACCGAGGAATGGGAAATGTCGCGCTCGTGCCACAGCGCCACGTTCTCCAGCGCCGGGGTGACGGCCGAGCGCACCAGCCGCGCGAGACCGGTAAGGTTTTCCGTCAGCACCGGGTTCCTTTTGTGCGGCATCGCCGACGAGCCCTTCTGGCCGGGCGAGAAATACTCCTCGCCCTCCAGCACCTCGGTGCGCTGCATGTGCCGGATCTCGATCGCGATGTTCTCGATCCCGCTGGCGATCACGCCGAGCGTGGCGAAGAACATCGCGTGCCGGTCGCGCGGAATCACCTGGGTGGAAATCGGTTCGGGGACCAGCCCCATCATCTTGCAGACATGCGCCTCGACGTCCGGGTCGATATTGGCGAAGGTGCCCACCGCGCCGGAAACCGCGCCCGTCGCCACCTCGGCCCGCGCGGCCTGAAGGCGGCTGCGGTTGCGGTCCATCTCGGCAAAAAACCGCGCGAAGGTCAGCCCCATGGTGGTGGGTTCGGCATGGATGCCGTGGCTGCGGCCCATGCGGATGGTCATCTTGTGTTCCATCGCGCGGGCCTTCAGCGCCGCCAGCACACGGTCCAGCCCGGCCAGCAAAAGATCCGCCGCGCGCACCAGCTGCACGTTCAGCGTGGTGTCGAGCACGTCCGACGAGGTCATGCCCTGGTGGACGAAGCGTGCCTCCTCCTGGCCGACGATCTCGCCGAGATGGGTGAGAAAGGCGATCACGTCATGCTTCGTCACCGCCTCGATCTCGTCGATCCGCGCCACGTCGAACGCGACGTCCTTCGCGCGCCAGACCGCCTCGGCGCTCGCCTTCGGGATCACCCCCAGCGCGGCCTGCGCGTCGCAGGCATGGGCCTCGATCTCGAACCAGATCCGGAACTTGGTCTCGGGTGACCAGATGGCGACCATCTCGGGGCGGGAATAGCGGGGGATCATGGGCTGCCTCTTGCATCCGGTGTGCACGCGCGGCCTGATAGCCCGGCAGGGACAGGGGGGCAAGGTGCCGGGGCTTGGCGACTTCGCGGGGGACTGGCGCGTGACGCGGCGGATCGCCGACCGCGCCGGCGGGCAATGCCTGCGGTTTTCCGGCACGGCGCGGTTCGCCTGGCAGGGCGCGGCGCTGGCCTATGCCGAAACCGGGCTTCTGCACCTGCCCGGCCGCCCGCCGATGCCGGCCGAACGGCGCTACCTGTGGCGCGCCGGGGCCGGCCGGATCATCGTCGACCATGCCGACGGCCGCCCGTTCCACGCCTTCGACCCGGCCGCGCCGGAAGCCGGGCATCTCTGCCCGCCCGATACCTACCGCGTCGCCTACCGCTTCGCCCGCTGGCCCTGCTGGTCGGCGCTGTGGACCGTGACGGGGCCGCGCAAGGACTACAGGATGCTCAGCCGCTTCACGCCGCTCCCATCAGCGCCGGATCGAACGGGTAGCGCGTGAGGTTCTCGTGGCCGGTTTCGGTGATCAGCACCTGGTCTTCCAGCTTGATCGAGAAGTCGCCGCCCTCGGGGCTGACCAGCGCCTCGACGCACAGCACCATGCCCGGCTCCAGCGCGATCTCGAAGGCGCCGTCGACCCAGTGATCGGGATAGGGCACCAGCGGCCACTCGTCGCACAGGCCCACGCCATGCATCTTGCACGAGTATTTCTGCGCCCAGTAGCGATCCTCCAGCCGGTGGCCGCCGAACACCAGCTCGCGCAGCGTGACGCCGGGTTTCAGCATCTCCATGTTGGTGCGGATATGCTCCACCGCGTGCTGCATCGCGCTGATCATCTCGTTGGTCGGTCGCCCCGCGCCGATCCACCAGGTGCGCGAGATGTCAACGCAGATGCCGTAGCAGCCGATCAGATCGGTGTCGAAGGCGACGATCTCGTTCGGCTGCACGATCCGCGGCCCGCATTCCTGGAACCACGGGTTGGTCCGCGGCCCCGAGGCCAGCAGCCGGGTCTCGATCCACTCGCCGCCGCGGCGGATGTTGGCCTTGTGCAACTCGGCCCAGATATCGTCTTCCGACATGGCGCCGTCGGGCACGCCGGCCCGCGCCGCCGCCTCCATCTCGGCCATCGCGGCCTCGCAGGCATGGCTGGCGCAGCGCATCGCCAGGATCTCGTCGGGGCCCTTGATCGCGCGCGTGCGCTCGGTCAGTTCCTCGCCCTCCATGACCTCGAACCCGGCGCGCTCCAGCGCCCTGAGCCCGTGGATCTGGATCTTGTCGACGGCGAGGCGGCGGTTGCCGCCGGCATGGGCGCGCATCACCTCGTCGACCTGGGCGGCGAAGTCGCGCGCCGCCGCCGCGCCCCGGTCGCCGGTGGCGAAATAGAACATCGACGCGCCGGAGCGCACCTCGCGCACCAGCGGGTTGAACCCGGCCAGGAACGGCGCGTTCATGTACTCCCACAGCACCATGTGGCCGTCGGCGCAGACCAGGCAGGCGCGGAACGGGTTGTGGGTGTTCCAAAGCTGCATGTTCGTCGTGTCGGTGGCGTAGCGGATGTTGAGCGGGTCGAACATCAGCACACCGCCGTAATCGCGCGCCGCCAGCGCCGCGACCAGCCGGCGCCAGCGGAACTCCCGCATCGCGGCGAGGTCGGGCAAGGCCAGCCCCGCCGCCTCCCATTCGCGGAACGCCAGCTGGGTGGGCCCGATCTCCACCCGGTCGGCATCGTTCGGCGTGCCGTCGCCCAGCCGGTCGCCGCGGCTGGGATCGATCTTGCGCCGGTCGGAATGATGCAGGTTCATCGGTCCCTCCATTTGGCGGCCATGTTCGGTCCCGCCGGCCCGTCCCGCAGTCCGGATCGCGACCGGGGGGCAAGGCCCCCGCGCCCGGCTTCCCCCGGCCCGCGCGATCGGCTAGCACCGGGGGCATGGACGAGGTTTTCCAGACCCGGCTGCCGGTCGCGCCCTGGGCCGACCCGGCCACGCGGCGGCTGCCCGGCATCCAGCCGCTCGACCCGGCGGACTGGCTGGAGGTCGACGAGGCCTATGCCGGCCAGATGGCGCTGCGCGATCGCCTGATCGCCGGGCGCGAGGCCGAGGTGCATGCCCTGCTGCCCGGGGCCGCGGCCGCGGCGGCCGAACTCTACGGCCGCGTGCTGGCGGAACTGCCTGGTCTGGGCTTCCGGCTGGCGGAAGGCCGCGCGCGGCGTCCCGACGGGGTGACGGTGGCGCTTGACCCGGCGCGGCCGCTGGTCACGCTGGGCCGGCTGTGCCAGGAAGATTTCTGCCTGATGCAGCCCGGCGCGGCGGGCGAGCACCTGCTGACCGGCGCGATCCTGTGCTTTCCGGCGGGCTGGGTGCTGGCCGAGAAGATCGGCCGGCCGCTGCTGCGGATCCACCGCCCGGTCGCGGCCTATACCCCGGATATCGGCCGCCGGGTCCAGCGCCTGTTCGACGCGATCCGCCCCGACCGGCCGCTGTGGCGCGCCAATGCCCACCATTCCCGCGCGCCGCTGTTCCACCCGGTGCCGGAAGCGCGGGAGAAGACGCCGGGCGTGGCGTCGATGCCCTATGTCAGGGCCGAGCGGCAATGCCTGCTGCGACTGCCCGGGACCGGCGCGGTGGTGTTCTCGATCCACACCTACCGGGTCCGCAAGACCGACCTGACCGAGGCGCAGGCGCGGGGCTTCGCGGCGCAGCCGATCCACGGGCGCGACTGACCCGAACGCAAGACGGGCGCCCGAAGGCGCCCGCCGCTGTTGCGTCCCGTCGCGGTCTCAGACCGAGTAGTAGAGCTGGTACTCGACCGGGTGCGGCGTGTGCTCGTAGGCATAGACCTCTTCCCACTTCAGTTCGAGGTAGCCCTCGAGCTGGTCCTTGGTGAAGACGTCGCCGGCGAGCAGGAAGTCGTGGTCGGCCTCGAGCGATTCCAGCGCCTCGCGCAGCGAGCCGCAGACCGTCGGGATGCCGGCCAGTTCCTCGGGCGGCAGGTCGTAGAGATCCTTGTCCGAGGCGGCGCCGGGGTCGATCTTGTTCCTGATCCCGTCGAGCCCGGCCATCAGGAGCGCCGCGAAGGCCAGGTAGGGGTTGGCCGAGGGATCGGGGAAGCGGGCCTCGACGCGCTTGGCCTTGGGGCTTTCCGTCCACGGAATCCGCACGCAGCCCGAGCGGTTGCGGGCCGAGTAGGCGCGCAGCACCGGCGCCTCGAAGCCGGGGATCAGGCGCTTGTAGGAGTTCGTCGACGGGTTGGTGAAGGCATTGAGCGTCTTGGCGTGCTTGAGCAGGCCGCCGATGAAATACAGCGCCTCCTGGCTGAGGTCGGCATATTTGTCGCCGGCGAACAGCGGCTTGCCGTCCTTCCAGATCGACATGTTCACATGCATGCCCGAGCCGTTGTCGCCCTTGATCGGCTTCGGCATGAAGGTCACCGACTTGCCGTAGGCATGGGCGACGTTGTGGATGACATACTTGTATTTCTGCAGGTTGTCGGCCTGCGCGGTCAGCGTCGAAAAGACGAGGCCCAGCTCGTGCTGGCAGGTCGCGACCTCGTGGTGATGCTTGTCGACGTTCATGCCGATCCGCTTCATGGTCGACAGCATCTCGGAGCGGATATCCTGGCCCTCGTCCATCGGGTTGACCGGGAAATAGCCGCCCTTGTGGCCCGGACGATGGCCGAGGTTGCCCATCTCGTAGGCGGTATCGGTGTTCCACGCGCCCTGGTCGGCATCGACATGGAAGCTGACCTTGTTCGGCGCGACCGAGAAGCGGACGTCGTCGAAGATGAAGAATTCCGCCTCGGGGCCGAAATAGGCGGTGTCGCCGATGCCGGAGGCCTTCAGATAGGCTTCCGCCTTCTCGGCGGTGGAGCGCGGATCACGGCTGTAGGATTCGCCGGTGTCGGGTTCGACGACCGAGCAGTGCAGGCACAGCGTCTTCTCGGCATAGAACGGGTCGATATAGGCCGAGGCCGGATCGGGCAGCAGCTTCATGTCGGACTGGTCGATCGACTTCCAGCCGGCGATCGAGGAGCCGTCGAACATGAAGCCTTCCTCGAGGAAATCCTCGTCCACGAGATCCGACATCACCGTGACGTGCTGCAGCTTGCCGCGCGGATCGGTGAAGCGGATGTCGACGTAATCGACTTCCTCGTCCTTGATCATCTTGAGAACGTCTTTGTTGCTCATGTGAACCACTTCCCTTCTGTCAGAGCATTGCGGTCGCGGGGCGCGGGCGGGCCGGCCCCGGGTTTGCGTCAGATCGCGTCCTCGCCGGTCTCGCCGGTCCGGATGCGGATCGCCTGTTCGACGGGCGAGACGAAGATCTTGCCGTCGCCGATCTTGTCGGTACGCGCGGCCGACAGGATCGCCTCGACGGCGGCATCGACCTGGTCGTCGGCCAGCACGATCTCGATCTTCACCTTGGGCAGGAAATCGACGACATACTCGGCGCCGCGGTAAAGCTCGGTATGGCCCTTCTGCCGGCCGAAGCCCTTGACCTCGATCACCGACAGGCCCTGGACGCCGGCTTCCTGCAAGGCTTCCTTCACGTCGTCGAGCTTGAACGGCTTGATGATCGCCTCGATCTTTTTCACGCGCCGACTCCCCCTGGCATTTCACGTCACCGGCGGTTCTGCTGCCTTTGCCGGGGAGGGACAATGTGACAGGCTGGCGAGGTGCCGGCGGCCTTCGGGATTCACGGTGCGATGCACAAAAAATATGCGTTGTGCCGCCCAAAATGGCGGCGTGTGAACGCGAAGGGGGCATTTTGACCGAAGTGCTGACATCTGCCCAAATGCGCGGCATCGAGGCGGCGGCGATCGGCGCGGGCCGCGTCACCGGCCGGGAACTGATGGAGCGGGCCGGCCGGGCGGTGGTGGCCGCTGCGCTGGAGTACTGGCCGGACCTGGCCGAGGCGCCGGGGCGCGCGGTGGTGCTGGCCGGGCCGGGCAACAATGGCGGCGACGGTTATGTCGCCGCCGCGGCGCTGGCCGAGCGCGGCTGGACGGTCGCGGTCTTCGCGATGGAGGCCGGCGGCGCGCCACCGGCCGACGCGGCCCGCGCCGCCGACCTGTGGCGCGCGAAGGGCACGGTCCGGCCCCTGTCCGAGGCGGCTGCGGCGGGGGCGGCGGACCTCGTGATCGACGCGGTCTTCGGCACCGGGCTGGCGCGGCCGCTGTCGGGGGCGCTGGCCGATCTGCCCGGCCTTGCCGCGGCGCCCGGCGGGCGGGTGGTGGCGGTCGATCTGCCCTCGGGCCTGTGTTCGGACAGCGGCCGGGTGCTGGGCGCGGCGGTTCGGGCCGATCTGACGGTCAGTTTCCACCGGCCCAAGGCGGGGCATTACCTGGCCGCCGGGCCGGAGCATTGCGGCGCGCTCGCGGTGGCCGATATCGGGCTGACGGGCGAGGCCGGGGGGCATCCGGCGCGGCTTGCCACGGCGCCGCTTTTCGCGCTGGACAAGGCGCGCACCGCGCACAAATACGCGCATGGCCATGCGCTGGTGCTGTCCGGCGGGCCGGGCAAGGGGGGCGCGGCGCGCCTTGCGGCGCGCGCGGCGATGCGGGTCGGGGCGGGGCTGGTGACGGTGATCGCGCCGCCGCCGGCGATGGCCGAGAACGCCACCCGTCTGGACGCGATCATGCTGGCGGCGGTGCCCGACAGCTACACCCTGCGCGGCCGTCTGCGCGACGAGCGGATCACCTCCGTCACGCTGGGCCCCGGCCTCGGCCTGCAGCGGGCGCAGGAGATGGTGCCGGCGGTACTGGCCTCGGGCCGGGCGGCGGTGCTGGATGCCGATGCGCTGACGGCCTGGCAGGGCGATACCGACCTGCTGTTCAACCAGCTGCATCCCGGTTGCGTGATGACCCCGCACGAGGGCGAGTTCGCGCGGCTGTTTCCCGACCTCGCGGAGCGGCTTCAGGCCCCGGCGGAGGCGGGCCCGGCCTATTCGCGGCTGGATGCGGTGCGGGCGGCGGCGGAGCGGGCGGGCTGCGTGGTGCTGCTCAAGGGTGCCGACACGGTGATCGCCGCGCCCGAGGGGCTGGCGCTGATCCAGGGGGCGGCCTACGGGCGGGCCGCGCCATGGCTGGCGACCGCCGGGGCCGGCGACGTTCTGGCCGGGCTGATCGGCGGGCTTCTGGCGCGCGGCGCGACGCCGCTCGCGGCCGCGGCGACGGGCGCCTGGCTGCATCTCGAGGCGGCGCGCGCCTTCGGCCCCGGCCTGATCGCCGAGGACTTGTCCGAGGCGCTGCCGGGGGTCTTGCGCGGCCTCGTTTCCGGCTGAGGCGGGCCGCTTTTTCCTCTCGCCTCCGGTGGCGAGACTTGCTAGAAGGGCGCGGATTTGGGGGCGGCCGCGGCGCGCGGGCCGCCCCCGGGCATTGCGGGTGTGGCGGAACTGGTAGACGCACCAGATTTAGGTTCTGGCGCCTGTCGGCGTGGGGGTTCAAGTCCCTCCACCCGCACCAAGGGAAAGAAGGACGAAGGAATGCAGGTCACCGAGACCCTGAAGGACGGTCTGAAGCGCAGCTACACGATCACCGTGGAAGCGGCCGAGCTTGAGGCCAAGGTCACCGAGAAGCTGCGCGAGGCGCAGCCGGAGATCGAGATGAAGGGGTTCCGCAAGGGCAAGGTGCCGATGGCGCTGCTGCGCAAGCAGTTCGGCCAGCGCCTGCTGGGCGACGCGATGCAGGAAGCCGTCGACGGGGCGATGCAGGGCCATTTCGAGGAAACCGGCGATCGCCCGGCGATGCAGCCCAAGGTCGAGATGCAGAACGGCGAGTCCTGGGCCGAGGGGCAGGATGTCGTCGTCGAAATGAGCTACGAGGCGCTGCCCGAGGTGCCCGAGGTCGATGCCGCGGCGATCAGCCTGGAGAAGCTGGTGGTCAAGGCCGATGACGCGGCGGTCGACGAGGCGTTGCAGAACCTCGCCGGCTCCGCCCAGAACTTCGCCGACCGGCGCAAGGGCTCGAAGGCCAAGGACGGCGACCAGGTGGTGATCGATTTCACCGGCCGGGTCGATGGCGAGGAATTCGAGGGCGGCGCGGCCGAGGATTACCCGCTGGTCCTGGGCTCCGGCAGCTTCATCCCCGGCTTCGAGGAACAGCTTGTCGGCGTCAAGGCGGGTGACGAGATCGAGGTCAACGTGAGCTTCGCGGCCGATTACGGCGCGCAGAACCTCGCCGGCAAGGACGCGGTGTTTTCCTGCACCGTCAAGGCCGTGAAGGAACCCAAGCCGGCCGAGATCGACGACGAGCTGGCCAAGCAGTTCGGCGCCGACGACCTCGCCGCGCTGAAGGCGCAGGTCGTCGAGCGGCTGGAGGCCGAATATGCCGGCGCCGCCCGCGCGGTGATGAAGCGCGCGCTGCTCGACCGGCTCGACGAGATCGTCACCTTCGACCTGCCGCCCAGCCTGGTGGAGGCCGAGGCCGGCCAGATCGCGCACCAGCTGTGGCACGAGGAGCACCCGGAGGTGCAGGGCCACGATCACGGCACGATCGAGCCGACCGAGGAGCATGTGAAGCTGGCCGAGCGCCGGGTGCGCCTTGGGCTGTTGCTGGCCGAGATCGGCCGCAAGGAGGAGATCGAGGTCAGCGACGCCGAGATGACCCAGGCGGTGCTGGCCCAGGCCCGGCAGTATCCCGGCCAGGAGCGGGCGTTCTTCGAATTCGTCCAGAAGAACCCGCAGATGCAGCAGCAGCTGCGCGCGCCGATCTTCGAGGACAAGGTGGTGGATCACATCGTGGCCGGCGCCACCGTCAGCGAGAAGGAAGTCGGCAAGGACGAGTTGCAAAAGGCGATCGAGGCGCTCGACGAGGGTTGACCGGGGAGGGTTGACCGGGCGGCCGCGCGACGGCGCCGGGACAGGGCAGGGGCCGCACCCGATGGTGCGGCCCCTTCGTTTTTCGGCTTGTCAGTTCGGCCTGCGGCCGGTCGGAAGAGCGCGCGGTCAGCCGCCCGCGCCGCCGCCGCCACCGCCACCCGCACCGCCGGCGCCCGATCCGGAACCGCCCGCGCCGTCGCCCTCGCCGCCGCCGCTGCCGCCATCGTTGCCCGGGCCGCCGCCATCGGCGCCGGAGCCGTCGCCGCCGCTGCCGCCCGCCGCGCCGCTGCCGCCGCTGCCGGAGCCGCCGCTGCCGGATCCGGAACCACCGCCACTGCCGCCGCCTTCGCCGGACCCGCCGCTGCCGGACTCGGAACCACCGCCACTGCCGCCGCCTTCGCCGGACCCGCCGCTGCCGGAC
>Ga0180436_10005144_pt1 | contig 11625 bp, 9 predicted proteins | sample SS_ome_2_FD_132434 | JGI IMG/M metagenome (GOLD analysis project Ga0180436, IMG submission 132434) | Hypersaline lake sediment archaeal communities from the Salton Sea, California, USA - SS_3_S_2 metaG | ecosystem: Environmental > Aquatic > Non-marine Saline and Alkaline > Hypersaline > Sediment...
ACCGACCACTCTCTTTCGGCATGGTGATGTACGGTTCCTTCGGCGGGAGGGCCGACATCGGATGCGCCTTCTCTCTCCCCGCGAGTTCCGCCTCGTAGCTTCGCACCAGGTCCTTCGGATCGCAGCTCAGGCAGGCGTCGCCGAACGAGATGTTCTTCCAACTGTCAATGGTCTCGGTCCTGTCGGTGACAATCCCGCCGCGATGCAGGTCATCGAAGCGCACGTTCTCGATCTTCGAGTCACCGCTGATCCAGATCCCGATCTTCGGCGGAATCCTGACGAAGACCTTCTTGAAGGGCTCGTCGTGCCGGCCCCAGGCGCCTGCTCCGCCGCTGGAGATGCGCTGCCAGCAGACGACCAGCCGGGCATCGCTTCCCGGGGCGGGGTATCCGATCAGGTCGCCTTTGACCATCGTGTTGTATCCGCCGTAGGCATAGTGCAACTTCGTGCCGTCGGCCGTGGTGGGAATCGGTTTCTTGTCATTCCCGGCTTGAGGAACGGGCAGGTTCTGCCAGTTGCGGTAGCCGAGCCCCATGTAGGCGTCGCGCTTGAGCGGCCGGTCCGGCGTGCCGCCGGTCACCTTGCCGCCGGGCTGAACACCCCAGTCCCGGTTCACGAACTGGTTCCGACCGTGCGAGCCCTGGGCGCCGTCCATGAGGACGACACGGGCGCCCTTGTTCACCGAGATCGAGGACGGTCCCCCGGTGACGAAGCGGCTGTCGCGCCCGATGATGAACGTGCCGGACTTGATTCCGGCTTCGTCGCCCACGCAAACGAACCCGACAACTTCCGTGGAGGCGTCGCCGGCCTTGTCGTGGACCATGTAGGTGGCGATGCAGTTCGCATCCCACGGCGTCTTGAAGGATTCGCCATCTTTTTCATTGAAAGGAGAAATGGCTCGCTCGTCGTGGAGCTTCTTCAACACCCCGTCTTCCGGCCAGTCGAAGCGCACGAACGTGTGCTTGGCCCCTGAGAAGGCGAGGTTGCCCTGCCCCGTTCGCATCGAGCCGCCCGGCCGGATCCAGAGGTTTCCGAACATGTGGAATCGATGGTGGCGGCCTCCCCAGGATGAAAACGTGGCGTTCTTCCCGACCGTGACGTGCCGGCAGAAGGCCCCCTTCTTGTCCGCATCCCCCAATGCCGCCTTGTAGGGCGTATTACTGTCCGGAAAGATCAGGTCGGTGTTCATGTCCGGCAACTCCGCGGCGGGCTTGCCCGTCGCGGCGTCGATCCAGTTGCGCGGGTCCGTCGCGTCGGGTTCGCGCCGACGACCGCCGGCCTTCGCAGCCTCGATGCTCTTCTCGACGTTCCAGATGTATGTGCGAGTCTTCCCCCACCTCTCCTTGAGGAAATACTCGTCGCCCACGAGCATGGGCCAGGCTTCCTTGCGGTCGAACTGCGGGTTGTCCGCGGTGGGCTTGGCGAGGATGGCCTCGATCTCAAGAGCCCGGGTAGGACAGCTGAAAGCAATCGTGGCGGCGATCATCACCAGTGTTCTTCTCATGTTCCTTTGTTTCATCTGTTTTGGTGGTCAGAAGGTCGTGAAAATTGAATCAATGGTCCTACGTGGCGCGGCGCAGATTCTTCTACGCTTTTGCGCAGAATCGACTTGCCACGCCGAGCCTCAAGCCGCCTGCGGGAAGGGAACCCAAGCGCGGTGGGGTTGCCGGGCGCAAAGCCCGACGCGATCGATGACCTGCTCCAGTTGGCAGGGTGAGCGACGATGGTATTCTTGCTGCTCTGCTCGCTTGGATTCGACCGCGGGGCAGGCCTTCCATGGATCTACAAAAACTTGCATTATTTGCAATCTTTTGTAGAGTTCGATCGGTCGTGCAACCGATGAGACAGCTCACGCAGGTTCTCGCATCCTTGGCGGATCGGGAGCACTGTGTGTTTTCGGCCCCGGACCTGGCGGCGGCGGTGCCGGGGTGCGGGCAATTGGCGGTGTTGCTGTCGCGGGCGACGAAGGCGGGTTTGCTGAAGCGGGTGTGCCGGGGCGTCTATTGGTATCCGGTGGCGGACTACCCGCGGGAGCATTTGCTTTATCATGCCGCGGCACGGCTACGGGCCGGGGAGTTTAATTTCCTCAGCTTGGAAACCGTCCTGAGTGATGCCGGGGTGATCTCCCAGGTGCCGATCAACTGGATCACCCTGATGAGTTCCGGGCGGAGCCACGTGGTGAACTGCGGCGACTACGGGCGGATCGAGTTCGTGCACACCGCGCAGTGCCCGAACGACGTCGCGGGTGAATTGAGCTGGGACCGCGAGAAGCATCTTTGGCGGGCTTCGGTGAAACAGGCCTGGCGCGACCTGCGGACGACGCGCCGCCCGAGCCAGGATCTGATCGACGAGGAGGTGCTGCGTGAGTTTGTTTGACCAACTCGTTGATGAAGCCCTGCGCTCGCGTGCCGACCACGCGGTGTTGCGCCCGGTGGTGGAGAAGGAGCTTCTGCATCACGACATCTTCCGCGAGATGAGTGGGGCGGGATTGTTGGCGGGCCTGACCTTCATCGGGGGCACCTGCCTGCGGGCCTGCTACGGCTCGCCGCGTCTCAGCGAAGACCTGGACTTCACCGGCGGGGCCGACTTTCGACGGGAAGACCTGGCCGGGCTTGCCGAGGTGCTGACCGGGAGGCTTTCCACCCGCTACGAACTGCCGGTGCGGGTCAGCGAACCGAAGCAAACCGCCGGGCGGGTTTCGACCTGGAAGTTGCGCATCGAGACGCGCCCGGAGCAGCGCCATCTTCCCGCGCAGCAGATCCACCTGGATATCTGTGCCCTCCCGAGCTACGACGCGCGGCCGATGACCCTGCGCAACCTCTACGAGGTGGACCTGGGGACCTCGGGTCTGATTCTGAAAGCGGAGAGCCGGGAGGAAATCCTCGCCGACAAGTTGATCGCGCTCGCCTTTCGCGAGAACCGCCTGAAGAACCGCGACCTCTGGGACATCGCCTGGTTGACGCAGCGCGGGGTGGAACTGCCTGTCGATCTCATCCCGGAGAAAGTCCGGGATCATGGGAGAAGTGGCGACGAGTTCGCCAGCAGCCTCAGCGGCCGGATCGAGCAATTGGGGAGCGAGGAGGCGCGGACGGATTTCCTGAACGAGATGCGCCGGTTCCTGCCATCCGCGACGGTCGAGGACACGCTCCAACAAGAGGGTTACTGGCTGTGGCTCCGCGGGGTCGTGGTCGACTTGTCCCGGCTCGTTGCGTGAGCGGCGACTGCCCCCTGGCCAACGCTCCCTGACTTTTACCTCCCCACCACCGACACCCGCACGTTGTCGATGTCGAGGTAGCCGGGCTTCTCGCCGGCCGCCTCGTTCGGGACGATCTCGATGGCGAGCGGGTCACCGAGCGAGACGCCCTCCGGGAGCGTGGAGGAATCCCACGAGAAGCCGACGGTGGTCACGCTGTTGGGCGGGCCTGGCGGGGTGTCGTTGGCGAGTGCGGCCAACTACCACGAAATCCATCAGATGCACTCCATCGACTGGGAGACGATGTGGCAGATCGACCCGGCCGCCGTGCAGAACGAGATCGAGCAGATCTGGGAAAGACACGTGGCGAACAAGACGACCGGAGTGTTCAGCCGGCACGACAATTTCGGGACGCCGCTCGATTTTTCCATGACCGGGGGCGCCTTCATCCACGCCTTCGCCTTTCTCCACACCAAGCTCGGCGGGACCGTCTGGCTGGACCGGGCCAAGTTGCTGATGAACCGCCACTGGAACTACCGCAACTCCACCACCAACCTGATCCCCGAGGCGCCCGCCGCAAGCGGCGAGTCGATCAACCGGTGGGACGGCCACCACTTCACCACCGCCGCCGCGGGTCTTCACACCCACGGGTTGTTCAAGGCCTACGAGTTGACCGGCGACACCGACTTCCGTGACCGAGCCCTGGCCTATCTCGAGGCCTACGCCACCTACGGCTACGATGCCGTCGGCGAAGCGCTTTATGGCATGCTGGAACTCGATGGCGACCCGGTCACCGGCAGCCGTCCCGCTTCGGGCTACAGCGCCTGTCAGCCCCGTGGCCATCTCGACCTCTGGCAGCCCTACGTCGCCGGCTACGAAATGCCGATGTATGCCGCGATGGCCTTCGCCTACGGCCACAAGGTGACGGGTGACGCCAACCTGCTTCTTGCCGCCCGTCGCTTCGCGACCTTCATCGAGAACAACCTGCCTGCCGGCCCGGCGCTCACCAACACCGTCTACGGAACCTGTTCGACAAACTACGCCCCCTACGGTCCCTACGCCGCGCACTACGGTCAACTCGTCTCGTTCTTCCTCAACCTCTACATGCTCACCGGCGAGCAGCCGCATCTCGACCGCGCCACCGAGCAGGCCGACGAAGCCATCGCCCGGCTTGAACACAAGGGCCTGTTCCGCGGCCATCCGGCCAAGCCCTACTACGAGAACGTCGATGGCGTGGGTTTCCTGCTCTATGCCCTGATGCAGCTCGATGCCGTCCTCGAAGATCCCGCCGCGGCCGTCAGCACCGGCACGCTGGAGGCAGGCTCCGGTGCGACCGCCGTGCCGATCGATCTTGATAACTGGTGAACCACCAGATCAAGGATCGCATTGAAGGCCGGCCCCACATCTTGGCATTGGATAACTGGTAATATGATCGCAAGCGGAGATCCCGTTATGTGGACTTTGGAGATTGCGGGGTGGAAGCGAGTCCGCTGTCACCTCGCATCATCGAGTCTCTCTGGCATTGTCCGGTGTTGTCTTACGCATGTTCTCTCCCGGTTCCCGCGCCTGGGGCGATACCAAGGTGCATCGTCAAGGCAGATCATTCGAACCTGACGCTCCACTGAATGTCCGCCGTCTTGTCCGAACGCAGTCTGAGCACTGCTATTCCCTTCCCCTTGTCCTTCCAACCGAGGGTGGCCCTGCCCACCGACGCTTGCGCTTCCACCGGCTTCATCCCGTTGCAGGCGAACACCAACTCATAGGGAGCCCTCGCCACAACCGCCGATGCGCCTTGCAGCGTTCTGCTCCCCGCCACCCACTTCGGTTTCGTCACCAGATCCACATACCCTTGCATCACATGCCGGTTGGTGGAGATGAACTGGGGGACGCCCCGCACCCGATGCACGGAAAGCATGCGCGCTTCACCCGCGCGCAGTTCCTGTTCAAGAGTCTCCGTTCCCTTGAGCCGCCCCACAAGGGCGTCGTTCCAGAAGTCGTAGACATAGTACTCGCCCCGCGCGTCGAGTCCGAGCGCCCCGTCGGCCCGGACTCCGCTGAGCGGCGCCGAGATGGTCGCGGGCTGCACCACGCTCTGTCCGTTGTACAGGCACAGCTGATGCCAGTCCGGCGCGACGTCGAAGTCGTAGACCATGGGGATGGGCCGCAGCAACAGGTCGATCGGCCGCGCGCTCTTCGGCTGCTTGTGATAAGGGAACGTGCGCGACAGGTCGTGGACCATCTCGGGCGTCATGGTCGCGAAACTCGTCGCGAGCAGCAGCCGTCCGCTCACCACGTAGACCATCGTCAACATCGCCCGCCGCCGATCCCGATCCTTCGCGACGGCCTTGGAGTCCATATCGTAGGCGAACATCGTCCGGCACTTGTACCAGCGAAGGCCGCAAATCGTCACCTCCGAGGGCCGGAATTTCGACGTGTCTCCCATAACGCGCTGCGAACTGACGAGTCCGACGGCATTGTCGACCACGGGCGTCGGAACGCCGTTGCCCTGGACGGGCCCGGGCGCCTCGCCTGTCCCGCCTGAAATGTGGGGCCACCCGAGGTTCCGCTCGTGGAGGTGGGCATCGGGTCCGAGTCCTTCGCGGCACATCTCGAACATCTTGCGATATGCGGCCGCGCACGTGCTGTAGTCGTTGTCGAAACCGCCTTCTTCGCGCCAGGCGGTCTCCGGGTAGTCGAACATGACGCCTTGCAGTCCGGCTTTCCCGAGCGAGCCCCAGACCTCCGCCAAGTGCGCCTGGAAATCCTTGTCCGTGTAGTCGAACGTGACGAACGGCAGATGGTGCATGTGTTTCTTGTGGAGTTGGCTGATGTCGTTGCGGAGCATGTGTCCGGGGAACGCCTTGGCGTAGTCGTCCGACGGCATTCCGGATTGCACGTAGGTGAACGGAAGCCCGCCCCTATCCCGGATGGCCCGGCAGAACTTCTCGCTCGTTTCGTAGGGCTCGCGGTAGTGCCCGAACCTGCGCCAATGCTCGTCGTCCCACCAGCCTTGCTCGGAATCGTTGTGGTACTTGTCGGGTACCAGCCGCACGCCAACGGGTGCGTACTCCAGAAACCCGCTCTTTCTCGCGTGATCGATCTCCTCAACGCAACGAGGCGAGTGGTTGCCCCCGCGAAACGCGTACCACGCGCAGACCGTCGGGAAGTAGTACGGCTGCAGCCGGACGTCTTGCGCCGCGGCCACGCTACGGCCGTAAGTCTCCAGCACCTGAAAAGGGTCCGGCCGCGAAGCGTCGATGTAGAACCGGTCCGCGGGCACGTAGGTATCGCCGGCATCCACTCGTTTTCCGACCGCGTCCTTGGCGTACAAGTGCGCGACTCCGCCATCAAGGGCCGCGTACTTGGCGAAGTCGTAGTAGGTCAGCCCGCCCAGCACGAGGCAGCGCCGCCCGCCTCCGTGCTTGAACGTGTAGAGAAGGTTGTTGTAACTCCACCTCTTGGCGCCGTCCTCCACACGCGTTTTCGTCTCCTGCCACCTGTCCCATCCCGACATGCCGTCGAGCGTCTTGGGCTCTTGCGGATTCCGGATGCCGGGCCACGTCCGCGCATTCTCCAGCACGGCCAGTTCCTTGACGCGCACCGAACCCGCCGAGCCGTTGCGCACGCCGCATCGGAGAACAACGGCCCCTCGGCCCGAGTACAGAGTGAAAACCTGTATGAGATCCAGACCGCCTTCGCCCGGCGTTGTGACGCCAACGGATTGCCCTTTCCCGAGCGCATCCTCCACGGCCGTCTTCTTCCACGTGCGGTCCGCCGAACCCTTGGAAGTCATGTTGTTGACGCGGCCCGCGGCGTTCCGGATGCACACGAGCCCGCTCGCCTTGTCGGACACGTCGAACACGCCTTTGCCGAGGGAGTATTCGATCCTCGTCGCCGCATTCTCAAGCCTGAGCGTCCGGCCGTCATCCGTCAGAGCAACCGCCACCTCCGCCGGGACCGTCCCGCAACTCGCGGCGATCGTCCCTCCTGTCAAGAGGGCCTTCAGGACGTTCGTGGACATTCTCATGGTCATCATAACGCGCTCCCTTGCCTACCTGGCAGGGTCAGTCAAGGTTTTCTTTTTTTCTGATGTGGGGGCAATCCACCCTGTTCCCACGTGGCATTCATGGCTGACCCCTTTTGCGTGTGTTTGAGCATCCGCGCCCCCCCCAAGGGCTGCATGGGCGGGGCCGTCTCGACCCGCCATGACACGACGCGGCCGATTACTCGAGGTGCATGAGCATCTCGATCGATCTCCATTGCTCGCCCTCCGGGGTGCCGGGCAAGCGAACCTGGCAGCCATCCGTGATCGGCCACCACTTGTCGCGGGTCACCAGGTCCTCGCCGATCGAGGCGAAGTCCTTTTCCGGGTTGTCGCCGGTGTATTCCAGGTAGTAGAACAGGTATTTCTTTCCGTTCAGCTCGACGGTGAAGATATTGAAGTTGCGGATGTTGGCGTTCTTGACCGCCGCCACGACTTCCGGCCAGACATCGGCATGCAGCTCGCGGTAGAGCTTCTCCTTCTCCGGATTCAGCCCCACGACCGCCGCGTAGCGCTTGACGCGGTCCGCCTGCCCGGCCTCCGGGTCGGGGTTGGTCGGGCCGTAGACGGGCTCCACGGGCGCGAATCGGCTTTGCTCGGGAATGGCGGGCTTGGTCATGGTGGTCGCTTGGGCTGGGTCCTTGCCGGCCCCGGATTCGGGCGCGGCCTCGCCGGCGTGCAAGGCGGCGCCAAGAAGCATGGATGGGATCGCGAAGGATCCAATTGTTTTCGTATTCATGGGTGGCTGTCTGCGTCAATGCTACTCCGGCGAATCGGGAATGGCCGGGTTATCGAGTCCGAGGGCGGAGGCCCACTGGTTCCAGCGTGCGGTGAGCTGATGGCGGGCGAGGATCTTTGCGAAGGCCTGGTGATCGAAGGAGGGCAGCGTCACGAGATAGACGAGTCTGGCTCGATCTTTGGGTCGCCCGACCGTGAGAGCGATGGCGGCAAGATGCTCGGGGCGCATGACGCGGATGCGATGGCCGTCCCATTCGTGGCAAACGGCATCGTTCAAAGCTTCCGTTTCCAAGCCGGGAGCCACACTGAGGAACTGAACCGGTAAATCATGGATCAACAGTCCCTCCTCCTCAAACTCCGAGAAGCCCATTTCGGCAAGTCGGGCGTAGAGCGGCTCAAGTGAAACCAGCAGGGAGCCGGGGGGGGCTTCAAGGACAACGAAGACATCGACATCCCTGGTGGCGAGCGGTTCTCCGTGAAACCCGGCCGCCGTGGCTCCTCCGATCGCATACTGCTTCAGGGCGCCTTCGCCGAGCAACTGCTCGAGGATGTCACAGACGGCTTGCATGAACTCTTGAAGCGTTCGAGTTGATTGGTCTCGATGATGAACCGGCCGATCAGTTCCACCTTTTTTCCGACCGAAAGCGAGCGTTGTTTCCGCCGCCATTCCGGCATGCCCCTCGATGGCTGGACCGCCAACCGGGGGTCGTCAGGTGGGGGCTTCATAAGAGACACTAGCCTTCATCCGGGGGGGGCACAAGCCCTGAAAACGGATGTCAGGGGTCAGGGGTCGCATGGCAGATCAAATCATGGGCCGATCCGGGCCTCGATGTCCATGCAGTCATGCAGCAGTCGAAGAATCCGGACCGCCTCCGGCTCTTCCAGATAGATGACGAAGTGTCTCGGGTTCTTCACCACCAGTCCGTTGACTGCCGCGCGCTTGCGGTTGTGGCGGAGATGATGAATCCAGGCATTCGGGCGAAACTCCTTCAAGATCCCGGAGATGAGAAACAAGATCCAGCCACCCTTCACGCAGCCCGCCGCGCTCGATACCCCCGGTCCCGACTGATTTCCCCTTCCCGCCCCACGCAAGGGTGCTGGCGTAGGCCATCACGCCGGCCGCGGCGACAAGGATGACGACCGCCGGGACGTCAATCCCGACGCCCATGAGGCCGCCGGGGTCGCAACCGGCTTCCTCGAGGGCTGCGTCCATGCCGTCGAAGATCTGCCGGTGCATCTCGCCCGGCGTGCCGCGCTCGTAGGGGCGCTTGGTGAAGAACTTGAGTTCGGGCTTATCTTCGGCAACGGCGAATCGCACGTTGGTCTTGCCGAAGTCGATTCCAATGAAGCACTCCCTGGCGTTCATACTGTTGCTGTTCCATCAGGTTCTGCGTTTCTTCCCAGCCAGAAGCTCCGCCTGGATTTGCTCGGCCATGGCCTGGTCGATGAAGAGGGACGAGATGAGGCCGGTCCGCAGGGCGCCCAGGACGGCCACAGCCTTGTCCTCCCCGCAGGCCACGGCCACCAGGGCGCCGGCGGCTTGCAGTTGCTCGATGCTGGCCGCGATCATCCGGTCTTCGATGCCGCTCCTGATGATCCGGCCCTCGATGTTGTAGTAGATCCCGCACATGTCGCCCACCGCTCCGTCCTCGATCAGGCGCGGCAGGTGCTCGTCGCCGATATGGACCACCATGCCGGGGACGGGCGGCACCACCCCGATCCCCATGCAGGCCAGGTCGATTTGCTCCCATTGCTCGATGACTTCGCTGATGCCGGTTTCCTTGACGAGCGCGTTGCGCAGCTTCGCGCTGCTCAACACCATCGGCAGCGAGAGAAAGTGCGGCTTGGCGCCGAGGCGCTGTGCCGCCCGCATCACCATCTGGTTCATCTGGCTGTGAAGGCCGGAATGCCCGCTCTCTCCCAGCAGCGGGAGGACGTCCACCCGGCGGGCCCGGGTGGAATCCAGCAGGTCCACCACTGCGGTGGTGGTGCGGCCCCAGGCCAGGCCCAGGGTGTCGCCATCTTCCAGGTTTTCGGCAAGATGCGTGGCCGCCGCCTCCGCCACGGCCCGCAGGCTCAGGGTCTGCGAACCCCGCGGATTCGGAATCACCGTGATGCCCCCGACCCCGGTCTGCTTCTTCAAAAAGGCGGCCAGCGAGGTGCAGGTGTTGGTGGGGTCGACGATCTGGATCCGCACGATCCCAGCCTCCCGCGCATTCTGCAGATAGAGGGCGATCAGGGAACGCGAAACCCCGAGCCGGTCCGCCACCTCCTGCTGGGAGAGGTTCTCCTCGTAATAGAGACGGGCGACCTGCACCAGGGTCCCCTGCTTCGAGGTGCCCCGCGAGACGACTGTTGCGGATGATGATTTGTTGGGGCGTTCCATGGCAACGCCGCGGAGTGTGGCGGGACGAGTGGCGGATGGCAAGTGTAGTTTGACAAATGTCAGACGGCGGTTCCCAAGGGGTCTGCTTTCGTTTTTCCAAACTCTTGATTGTGGCGCTGGGAATGCGATTCATCTCCTCGGCCGATGCCATGCGGTGTTCCACTCGCCACTTGTCACTCGATAACTGCCAGCACCGTGTTGATCTCGACCAGCTTGGTCGCCGGTCCGGTGCGGATCACGGCATCGACTTCCCAAGGTTCCTCGCGCCAGTAGCGCACTTCGCAGCCGGCGTTCACTGCATGGGCGAGACAGGCGTTCTCGACCCAGCGCCCCCAGCGCTCGGGATCACTGGTGGGGCTCGGCGGGGCGGCCGAACCGGCTGCGGCCATCAGCGCATTGTTGAGCATCATCAGCTTCGGCGGCGACCTGCGGCGCCGCAGTTCGGAGCCGGAGTACTTGTAGAGCGGCTTGACGAGATCAGCGGCTGATCCGCCGCTGATCCGCCGCTGATCCGCCGCGGAGAGCAGTCCGCGGTCCTCCTCAACCGTTCCTCTCCGCGGCGGACATGAGCGGAAATCCGGCCAGAATCCGGAGCAGCTTCTCGATCAGGATCGCCGGCTGGACCGGAGTCGCCTTCCGCGCCTTTTCGAGCCTGGCGAAGCGCGCCCGGCGTCCCAAGCGACGCGAAAGCCTTGGCCGTCTTCTCCCCGAGGCCCTCCTCACCCAGATACCAACCCCGACGCAGTTCCTTCAGCCCCCTTGCAACGATCAATCCAGCAGCCATTGCCAGACGGGCCGGATGGCGATCTCGTCCGAAACCTCCACGCCTCCCGGAGCCTCGAATTCGTACAAGAGCATGGCTTCGGCATCGGGCGATTCCTTCCATGCCTCCACCACGGCGCCGATCTTCCCCCCCGTTGGTGGCCGCAGAAAAACCTCCTCTTTCGCCCTGCGAGCTTCGGAGGACCGATTGTGACAATTCCGTCAAATGCGCGCTGTTTGCCGGAAGCGTCGGCAAGGCGTATATTTCACATCATCAGGAGTTCATGGATCTCTTCCTTATCGACGGGATCGGCCCGTTCTTCCGCGGGGTGACGAGCCGCCGCATCAACTGGTCGAAAATCCCCTTCGGACACCTCCCGCTGCACGGCGAGACGGCCGGCCGCTTCTGGCAAGGCGTCCGAAAGGACCTCGGAACCCTGACGGAGCGCTCCGCCGCCCTCGGATACAACGCCCTCACCCTCGACTGTCTCGCCCACCTGACCG
>Ga0180436_10005145_pt1 | contig 11625 bp, 3 predicted proteins | sample SS_ome_2_FD_132434 | JGI IMG/M metagenome (GOLD analysis project Ga0180436, IMG submission 132434) | Hypersaline lake sediment archaeal communities from the Salton Sea, California, USA - SS_3_S_2 metaG | ecosystem: Environmental > Aquatic > Non-marine Saline and Alkaline > Hypersaline > Sediment...
AACCCGGGTCGTCCCAACCCCCTGAGTATCCTTCATAGCTGCGATTTGCCTTTTGCATTGAACCAGTAACAATGGCACCAAGTTTATTATCAAGGAACCTGCTTTCAAATGTTGCACTGGCCTGGTATTGGCCAGGGTCTTGTTTTAAGCTGTTATAACCTGTCTGAGCCTTCACATCACCATGAAATCCTTCAGAGGCCTTCCTGGCGGTAAAATTTATCGTGCCTCCCAGGGCATCGCCATCCATGTCTGGTCTTAATGCTTTATATACTTCTATCCCGGCGAGTGCCTCAGTGGAAAACATACTCAGGTCGACCGACCGGTCCTGGTCATTGGTAGAGGGAACACGCTCTCCGTTAATGGTAATCAGGTTCAGCCTGGGGGCCATCCCCCTCAGCGTTACCATGGTTCCTTCGCCGCCATCCCTTACCAATGATACACCTGGCAGTCTTCCTACTGTCTCTGCAGCATTTTGATCGGGCAGCTCAAGGATCCGCTCTTTCGAAACTACATTTACAATGGTATTTGAATTCACCTGCCGGTTGATGGCTGCCAGCTGTCCCCTGGCGATGCCGGTGACAACCACTTCCTCACCCATGATTGACTGAACTTCCAGTTCAATTTTTCCAAGGTCAAGTATTTCGTTCCGCTCCAATTCAACTTCCCTGTATACAGTGTTATAGCTCAGGTAGCTGAAGGCAAGCCTGTAACTTCCTGCGGTAAGTGCTATGTCAAATTCTCCATCCTGGTCTGCTGTGGTACCAAATGATGTTCCCTCGATACCCACATTTGCGAACATGAGTGGTTCGCCCGACTGTGCATCATGGATCACTCCTTTTATGGTTCCCCTTCCCTGCGCAATGGCATCATTACCGGTTATAAATACGGTAATAAAAACTGCCAGTAGCATCAATAAATGTCGTTTTATCATAGGTAGTTTAATTGTATCCGCTTTAGTTTGGGTTCCCGTTGATAAGGATATTGTAAAGGAACAAACAATTCATATTTTCGGGCTACGCTATAGTATCAAACCTCTCCCGAATAATATCACTTTTCCTTCCTGTACTCCGTAGGTGTCACTCCGAAGTGTTCCTTGAAATAGCTGGCAAAATGATTTGGGGCCGAAAAGCCGGCCTTGTAGGCAATTTCCGAAACAGTGAGATTTTGATCATTTAATAGTCTCGCTGCATGTTTTAGCCTGGTGGACCTGATAAACTGACTCACGGTTTGGCCCGTCAGTGCTTTTACTTTGCGGTACAGCTGTATCCTGCTCACACCGGCTTCTTTTGATAACTTATCTGCGTCCAGTCTGTCATCTTCAATGTGTTTTTCAATCACTTCTACAGCCTTTTCAATAAACTGTTCATCGAGCGATGCCATTTTCATCATGGAAGGTTGGATATCCAGCTCTTCTTTAAATCTTTTGCGCAGCTGACTTCTCGATTTTAGCAGATTATCGATATGGCTCAGTAGTAATTTTTTGTTGAAGGGTTTCTCCAGGTACGCATCCGCACCTATTTCGATGCCTTTAATTTTATCAGTTACCCTGGCTTTTGCAGATAAGAGTATAAAAGGAATATGGCTTGTGTCGAAATCTGTTTTGATAATCTGGCAGAACTGGATTCCGTCCTGTTCCGGCATCATCACGTCCGATACAATGAGGTCAGGGTGCCTGAAGCGGGCAACATGGATGCCTTCCAGTCCGTCATTCGCTTCCAGTATGTTATATTTGAAATCGAGACACTGCCTGATAAATATCCTTGTATCCATGTCATCATCCACAATCAGGATCGTGGCACGCTTTGCACCTTTTCCCCTGTCTGTTTCCTCTCTCATTTCCTCCTCCTGCTGTCTTGCGGTGAGAAAAGAACCCAGTTCTGCAACCGCCTGGTATATTTCGCCCGATAAGGATTCTGCCGGCGCTTCAATGCTTTCTGCATCAATGGTTTCCTGCGAAGCAAACTCATTGAAGGGAATTTTAAACCTGAAGATGGTCTCCACCCCGGGATCGGAAGATACACTGATGGAACCATTATGCGCTTTCACCAGGTCTTTAATATAGGCAAGACCTATGCCCGTACCGGCATGTAATTGCCGGTAGCTTCCCGAATCATTATGATAGAAGCGTTCAAATATTTTCTCATAGTCTTCCGGCAGGATTCCCCTGCCATTATCTGTAACAGATATGTTCACCACCCTTCCATTTCCTTCCTCTCCGACTTCAGCTCTTATTTTAATCGTTCCATTGAGGGGTACATTCCGGAATGCATTGGAGAGCAAATTGAATATGATCTTTTCGATTTTATCCTGGTCATAGCTGAGCACAATCTCCTTGAATGAGTGCTCGAAACTCAGTGAGATTCCGTGCTGATTGGCCAGGTGGTCGAACAAATCCACGATGCCATTGATTTGCAATACCAGGTCTCCCCTGGATGGCCTGAATTCAAGGGTGTTTTCTTCTACTTTATAGATTTCCAGGATCTGGTTGATCAAACGTAGTAATCTTGTTGCGTTCCGGTGAATGATGTCATAATACTTGTTGCGCGTCTCAGTGCTGATACGGTTTTTCGATTCACGCAGCTCGTCTGCCGGTCCCAGGATGAGCCCAAGCGGCGTGCGGAATTCATGGGATATATTGGTAAAAAAACGCAGTCTTGAATAAACCATTCGCTCCATTTTGGAGAGTGTATTGTTCAGCTCGTCTGATTTATTTTCCAGGCTTTCATTGAGCAATATCAACTTCTTGTTATTCGACAATACCCTGTACTGAAGAAAAGCAATGATGCCAATGGTAATCAAAGCCATCAGTATGAAAGCAGGATGCTTCAACCATGGTGCCATAACCCTGAATTGAATTATTGCAGGGGTCGGGTCAATATTCAGCCCCATGTCGCGTGTGCGTACTTCCAGGGTATAATGGCCTGGTTTTAACCCATTAATAGTATGAAAACTTGCATTCGTAAAGGATGTCCATTCATCATTATCCAGTCGCCATGAATACTGAAGTTCGTCAGCCGGTGTTTCATTAAAGTAATCCCTTCCTGTCCAGAATATGTTGGCGTCTTCGCGCTGACTAAACTGTTTTTGATAACTTACAATTTCTGTCTCTGGAGGAGTATGGTCGGGCATATATCTGACGGTCCTGAAATAATCAAATGCTTTTGGATTTGTCTTCAGCCGTGTCAGGCCCCTTCTTACCCAGTCATTTGTTACCATATTGAACCAGATATGCCCGGTATTTCCTTTTAGAATGGATCCACCTTCATTTACAAACGACATCAAACCCGGAAACCTGACATTGGTCCAGACTTCACCATCAAAAAGTGATATGCCCCCGTGTGTTGTTGCCCATATTCTGGATTCATTCTCAGCAAATACATTGATAATATTGTTACTGGGCAACCCATCACTCATGGTGTAGTTTTCCCATGTTTCACCATTGTATTTATATATGCCAAAATACCTGGAGGCCAGCCACAGGTTCCCTCGCTCATCTGTTTCGATATAATCTACATATTCCTGCAGCTTGTCGATTTCCGTAAATTTTTCCAAGACACCATGATCATAGGTGTAAATAGGTTTCCCGCCAATCCATATTCTACCGTCTTTTGAAGAGCCGATCCCGTAGCAGCTTCCGATGGTTATGTCTTCATCCTCCGGAAGATGGGTAGGGACCATCCGGCCATCTTCTGCCGGTGTATACTTAATGATGCCTCCGCGCTGTCCTTTTTCAGATTGAATATCAACACTGCATCCAAACCATAACGAACCATCACCTGACTCATAACAACCCCGGTAATCAATTCCCCATGAAAGTGCCGGGTAAAGCATTATTACCCATTTACCATCCTCGAGGTATGCAGAAGCCGCAGATTGATTGTGACTCCCCAATACCCATATTTGTCCTGACGAGGTTATGAATACCCTCACCGGGGTGTCAATCAGACCATCACTGGTTCCGTATGCAAACCATTCTCCATGCCGGTTCAGGATCACTTTCCCGTTGCTGTGCAGGTACCAGGAGTCACCTTCAGGCGTTTCACCCTGAAAAATCAGGTCTTCATAAGTAATCCACTTCTCAAATGTATTATCAAACAAATACAATTCATCCAATACGCCAAGGACCCATATTTTCTTATCTGTTGATTCATTAAAAACAAACCTGGAAGCTGTGGTGATGGGTATATCGGGATACTGGTATACTTTCCAGTCATCTCCGGTCTTTCTGAAAATCCTTCCATGTCCCTCAATCCAGATCGAACCATCGGAGCATGCCAAAACACTATTCTGTGATTCAATCCCACCAAAAATATCACTTATTCTGATTTCACTCCATACCCCATTCTTAAAAAGCTGAATGCCAAGTTCATAGGCTGTTGAAACAACCCATATCTCACCAGTTTGTGCTTCCGCAATCTTCACAGAGCTTTTAATCAGTAATCCTTCATCCTCGGTGTAAACCTCCTCTATCAGGAGGTTACCAGGAGCGCCCCGATGCAAGCTTCCTGCAGCGATTTTACCATTCCCATTTCTGTTACTTATGGCAATAAGAATATTACCATCTCTTTTAATATGCAGGTCAGATACACTGAAAACGAGTTCTTCATTGCGGTTTTTGATGGTAAGTTTATCTGATACGGTGAGCATATTATAGTGCCGGTTCGCCTTCCTGTTGAGAAACTGGTATGTTGCAGCTGAAGCGTACAGTGTAACAGTGGCATTGTTAATTTCCAATAAGCCGGAAATAAGCGCTTCAGGTCCTGTTTCACTGATTCCTGCAAGAATACTTCCTTCAGGTAGCCTGATGATGTCATTGACAATGCAGTCATCCATTCCTGGCCCGGGAAATACCTTTTCCCATCGATTTTCCCTGACAACAAAAAGGCCTGCATTTGTACCTGCCCAGATACTTCCGTCCTCCCCTTCGCAAAGTGCTGTTAACGATACGCCTGAAATACTGTCCGGGAAAGGGATCAGCGACCAGTGATAGCCCGTATATCTTAGTATTCCCAGCTCAACACCGAACCAGAATGCTCCATTCGAACCTTCAGTCATGCAGCGCACGCTTTGTCCCCTTAGTTCTTCAAAACTGGTCCATCGCCACGACTCTGTAGTCTTGTCGGCAATCTTTTGCGCATAAGGAACCTGGGCAATTACTCCTGAAGTAAGCGCCTGGAAGCATAAAAAAAGTATGAACCTTCGCAAGGTCATCTCCCCGGATCAATGTTGTTTAACTCAAATAGCTCCTGAACTTTAAAGTCTTCATCATAATTATAAACAACATCAATATAACTAAAATTATTATTCTGAATATACACTTTCCTTGTATCAGCCCCTTCGAGATAAAGGAATGGGGTTTCTGTATGTGCCGGACGACTGTCAGTAATCTCGATCACAGATGATTCCTTGAAATGAACCTGGGGCAGCGTAGTGTTCGGCACCTCCAGTTTATTCCTGAATCCGGAAATCTTCACATCATGAACATCATACCCCCAGATCATTCTTCGCTCATGTTCTTCTTCAACCGCCATATCATTAATATACAGTCCATCAATTGTTAACCCGTCAATATGGGCAAAAGTAAAATGTGCAGGCACGTCAGAAAAATCGTTGGAAATCTCTGATCTGATGCTTCTTGCTCCACGCGGCTTTGTGTTCCCCTCGAATGTCTGGCGGTGATGCAGCTGATAATTGATGTTCGACAAACCCAGGTTTTCTATTTTACTCTCTTCCTGTCCAAGGAAAAGACAATTGCCATTTGGACTGTCAATAGTAATGTTACTGAAAAATACATTCTTGATTTTTCCCATTTTTGCATCCTGATCGCGTTTTTCAAGGTCGATAAAAATAGGATAAGTCCGGGACGGGGATGATGCTGCAGCAGAATCATACCGGGTCGACTCAACATGGATATTGTCGAATCGTATGTTTTCAAAGGTCCCGCCATCCTTTGCATACATGGCGAGGCCATACTGGGTATCCCTGATAACGATATTGCTGAATACCACATTCCGGATATCACTATCTGACCGGGTACCGAATTTTATTGCCGAATCGTCTGATATCAGAATACAGTTCGTTACCACAAGGTTTTCCAACGGCACATTCCCGCGCGTTTTCGGACAAATGGCATCATCTCCCACATTGATATAGCAATTTGATATAAACACATCCTTCGACGAAACCGGATCAATCCCGTCGGCATTGGGGGCTTCCCTTTCACTTGTGATCGTAACCTCGTCGATCCATACGCGCTCACAAAACCGCACATCAATATTCCAGTTGGGCGAATTGGTAACATGGACCTGCTTGATGGAAACATCCTTGCAATGCTCGAACAAGATGCATCGGTCTGGTCGGATATACGGTTCAGGTTTTCCTCTCCAGTAAGCATCTCCCTGCCCGTTTACGGTTCCCTGTCCTTTGATACCGAGATTATGCTGACCATTGGCATAGATCAGGCTTTTCAATCCGTCGTGCGGGTAGTCGCCTATCTCCTTGCTTCCAAAGAGAGTGGCGCCGGGAGAGAGTTCAAGGTATACGCCGGATTTCAGAAAGAGTGTCCCGGTGAGGTATTCTCCCGGGGGAAAGTATATCGTTCCGCCGCCGTTTTCATGGCATTGATCAACCAGTTCCTGGAGCTGATTTGTGAGCAATACCTCCCTGCCGGACGTTGAAATATAGTCCTGTACATTCAGTAAATGGTCTTGCGAATATGAAGACTGGCCTGTGATGGTCCATGCTGTAATGAACAAAATAACTTGTCTCAGAATTGACATAATCTATATTTTTATTTGTTAAAACCTTCTATAGTCTCCCTCACTTTTGCAGCACCAGGGTGAACATTTTAATAGCCTTTTCAGATTTCAGTCTGCAGAAATAAACTCCGGAAGCTGCTTTCTCACCGGTATTCTTTGCGCCATCCCATTCCATGGAATGCCATCCGGAAACTGCAAACCGCGCCACTTTCAGCATCATACGCTGTCCTGTAATATCATATATCTCAAGCATCACTTCCTGCGGCCTGTGAAGCCAGAACCGGATCGTGGTTTTTTCTGAAAACGGATTCGGATAGCAAATGAATGATGCATCCTGCGCTTCATGCATGGTGATGGTGGTGACTGGCAGGGTGGAGACCGTGTCTGTATTGCTGAAATTCGATCGCCCGGAGCCATTGTAGGCATATACTCTGTAGGTATATTTTGTATTTTCAGTGAGTCCGGTATCTGAATAAGTGTTCGTCCCTGCCCCCAGCTGCGCAATCTCAATAAACCCGCCGTTTTCATCCCGTTCAACGACATAACCATCCTCATCCGTTGCGTAATCGGTCCATCTCAACCTAATTTCTGTATCCGACATTGCAACAGCACTCAGCGATGCAGGTTTTTTCGGGGGAAGGGGGAAGGTGCCGACAGACTGCAGCGGACCTTTTCCTTCAGGTGCTGAGCCGCTGTCTGGCTGAATGACAAATTTATCGATGCGTGTACCGTTTTCCCTGTAGTTGATCTCAAGGACATAATCACCCACCGCAAAGCTGAGCTGCTCATTCGTTGTTTTATGCCAGCTGCCAGTGCCCGATCGGCCGTTTTCCAGCACCCACGGCGCTGTCCCGATCCGCCAGAAGAATGAATCGTTGTCTTCTCCCTCCGAAATAGTCCGGAACCACAGGCTGTAGTCTCCTGCTTCATGGATAGTGAAAAAATAGGTCGTAAGACAAAGGGGCAGGTCACATTCCGGCCGGTCATCAGAATTGTCGCGCGTGGGATTTACCTCCAGGTAAGCTCCTCCGGAGGCTGTTTCATCTTCTCCGGTGGTCCATACAAGTCCAAGTTCACCAAATTCTGCTTCCATGGAAAGGATCCCGGCATCTGACTGGAATTTACCCCCGTTTGTGAGTGTGGTGGCAGATGCCTCTTCCGAATAGCCGGAGCTACCTGCAATGTTGTACGACCGAATGCGGTATGTATAAGTGGTATAGGGTTCCAGCTCCATATCATTGAATACCGTATCGTTTACCCAAAGTTCCGCGATCTCTGTAAATGTCTCTCCCTCTTTCCTTTCCAGCACATACCCCTCTTCGTTGTCTGCATTATTCTGCCAGGTAAGTCCGATCTGGTCGGATGAGATCGCTTTGGCACTGAATGCAGCAGGTATTGCGGGTGGACCGGCCGGATGATCCTGGGTGGTGGTTTCTGCTTCATTGGAATAGTGAAGTTCATCAGACATGTTAAAGCCGTATACGCGATACGTATAAATGGTACCGGAAACAAGCCCGGTGTCCGAATAGAATCCATCACCAGGTCCGCATGAATCGATCAGGATAAACTCCTGCCCGGCGGAACGCTCTATCTTAAAACCGTATTCGTTGTTGGAATTGTCGGTCCAGGTAAGCTCGGTTTTCGTGCTTGAAAGCGTGGTTGCCGACAGGTCGGAAGGAGCTGCTACAGGCAATGTGTCTGTACCGGTCATGTCGCCTTTTGTGAGCGTAGTGTATTCATCTCCTTCCCTGCCGCTCAGGGGTCTGTTGTTTTCCAGGTACTCCTTGAAACCGTCCTGGAAAGTGTAATGAATATTTGCAATTTCATAAGGGTTCCGGCGCTTGTCCGACTTGTTGGCAGACCAGTTCCATGGGAAGGGCTCGTTCATCTCATTCCACCGGTAATACTGTTCAATCACGTCGCCGATGGTAGCGCCAAGTACCGTTTCGCGCTGCCAGAAGTCAAAACCGGAATAACGTGCAATCTCCATGGCCTGGACCATGGTTGTAAGGGCATAGGCTGTGTAGGTGATCCCGCTTGATCCGTCATTTCTCACCACCTCGCGCGGCAGGTACACACCATTGTTATCCACTGCAATTTTCCATGCATCACCCGGCAGCCGCACATTGGAGTCTGTGCGGCCGTAAAAATAGCTTGTCAGCTGTATCAACGCCTCCTTCAGCAAGACAGTATCTTCGAGAACCACGGCAGCTGCAAAGGTGCCGAGCAATGCGGCATCTTTCCAGTTATTGTCTTTGTTCCTGAGTACATTCAACACCTGTCCGTCTTCCAGGCAGTTGTTGCGCCACCAGCTTTTAAAGCTCGACCGGTCTGCCTCCTCCCAACCGGTATAATCGTGCAGCAAATCTGCTGCGTACAGCATCGGCGAAAAATAGGATCCCAACTGTAATCCGCTGTCGTCGCCGGTGAATCTTATGCCCCGGTCCGACCAGTACATAAGCACTCCTGTTGCCTTCTCAGCATAAACCGGATTTCCGGTTATTGCGTATACCATGGCACAACTGTAGGCAGCGTGACAATTGTCCCATAAAACAGTGCGTGCATATGCCAGTCCGTCAGAATCCACATATCCGCCCGGTATTTCCAGTGTTTGAGGGGTATAGGGTTGAAATTCAAGGGCAGCATCTGCATCTTCCAGCAGATCTTCGAATGCCCTGCTTTGCGGTTCAGCATTATACAGGATCCGCTGCTTAATAATGGCAAGTTCATCTGCTGAAATCACTGTCATCGGGTGTGTAAATTCGAAACCTTTAAGCGTGATATCATATTCCGGTTGCCAGGGTTCAGGTGGATGGGATATGAATTGTGCAGAAAGTTTCGGAAGAGCTATAGTCAACAAAAACAGAACAAAAACCAGTCCGTATATACTTCGGTAGTATTGATCATTTTTTTTGTTGGCGTTGCAGTTGATAAGATTCATTTCAGCAAAATGATAGTTTAGTTACCTGGCAAATAAATGAATAAGTCCTCATAATGATGTACAGAATAGTTTCATTGCAATCCTGATGGATACCAATATAGGAATAACCACGGCATTTATTCCAGGGATTTAGAAGGATAAAAAGCAGCCGATAGGTATGAAGTGGTGCCGGCCATACAGGCTGCAACGATTGGAAATGCACTGCACGACAATAAAAACCTGTATTCCGGCATAAACGAAGAGAGAGGGAATCATCAACAAGGATTGTGCTATAACCTGAATCAGATATTGTTATACGCCTTATTAGCGTATGCGTATCTTATATGATACTATACAGTGAACCTTTTCAAAAAAAAATACCAGAAAAAGAAATATACATAACACTTATATATAAGTATTTTATATATTTGCCCATGTTGAATTCCAGGAAAGTTAAACCAAGACTCAAAACGAAATGCAGATTCAGATGAACGATTCGATACGCCTATTTCCCAGACTGTTAATCATGTGGGTCCTCTCACTTGCCTGCCTGATGAATATGGACCTCCAGGGGCAGAGTAACATACATATTACGGGTGTAGTTAAGGGCGCCAATGATGATTTGCTCATGGGTAATGTACTGTTAATATCGAGGTATGATTCCTCGTTGATCAAAGGAGCGTACTATATAGATGGAATAATAGAGATTGAGGCTTCTCTTAAAACAGCAGCAGATTTGAGAATTACCTCTATGGGCTATATGGATACAACACTCTTTATTGAGAGTCATGGGGGCAGATATGATCTGGGAGCATTGTATCTGAAAGAAAATCCTCATGCCCTGGAGGGAGCTACAGTTCAAGCAAATCGTCCGCTGATTGAACATTCAACAGATGGAACCACAACTGCCTATGTTCAGAACACCCTTTTGGCTTCCAGTGCAAATCTTGATGAGCTGCTCGCAAAGTTACCTTACCTTATCGCAGACGATAATAGGATCATTGTACTGGGAAAGGGAGAACCGGTATATTACCTGGATGGAAAAAGAGTAAGTCAACACCAGCTACAATCCATACAAATAAATCAGATCGCCAGGATTGAAATCATTTCCAATCCCTCGGCCAAATATGATGCCCAGGGCAAGGCTGTTATCAATATTGTAACAGCCGTAAATACCCTCGAAGGAATTCAAGGGACCCTTACACAAAATACTACACAGGCGAGGTATTTGAAATCCTATACAAATTTGAATCTGAACTGGAGAAAGGGGAAATGGGCCCTTCTTGCTGATTATGGTTTTGACCTGGGTCGTAACTGGGGAACAAATCTGCTTGACAGGGAAACAACGACTAATGGGGCGACAAGCTATTTCACAAATGACTATGAGACAAATTCACGATCTGTATATGCTGCGAAATATCGCATCGGTTCCAGCTATAAGATCAATTCCAAAAGCAAGATCTCGCTGGAATTTCTTGGATCGCAGAATATTTGGGATCAGGATTCAAGAGCTACTACCGTTTTTACCGATGCCCTGGCTGCGGAAACCACGATAGATGCCAATACCGGAGGTACGAATCGCAATCTGAGCAGTGCAATCAATGCGAACTATAACAGTACTTTAGATTCACTTGGAAGTTACTTGTTTATTGGTGCTCAATACTCCGCCTTTTCTTCTGATGATGAAAGCATAATTGATGAGCTGATCGATGATGGAACAAGTATTGCATCTGCTTCACGTCTGAATGAATCAGGGAGCTCCATAAACTTTATCACAGGGCAAATTGATCTGGTGAAACAATTTATCAAAGGATTGAGATTAGACCTGGGATCGAAGATCACCTATGCGGGTAATACCGGTTTCGTAGACTTTTACTCGAAGTCAGACGATCAGCCTGACTATGTCTATTACCAAACTCTATCCAATGACTTTGAGTATACAGAATA
>Ga0180436_10005146_pt1 | contig 11625 bp, 10 predicted proteins | sample SS_ome_2_FD_132434 | JGI IMG/M metagenome (GOLD analysis project Ga0180436, IMG submission 132434) | Hypersaline lake sediment archaeal communities from the Salton Sea, California, USA - SS_3_S_2 metaG | ecosystem: Environmental > Aquatic > Non-marine Saline and Alkaline > Hypersaline >...
GGGCCGGCAACGACCCCGAGCGGATCGCCAAGGTGCTGGGCGTGCTCGAGGGCATCCAGCGCGACTTCGCCGCGGGCCGGTCGGACGGCAAGCGCGTCACGCTCGCCGACCTCGTCGTCCTGGCCGGCGATGCCGCGATCGAGAAGGCCGCCCAAGACGCCGGCTTCGACGTCACCGTTCCCTTCACGCCCGGCCGCACCGACGCCTCGCAGGAGCAGACCGACGCCGAGGCGTTCGAGCCCCTCGAACCCGTCGCGGACGGCTTCCGCAACTACCTCAAGACGAAGTACACCATCTCGGCCGAGGAGCTGCTGATCGACAGGGCGCAGCTGCTCACCCTCACCGCCCCCGAGATGACCGTGCTCGTTGGCGGCCTGCGCGCCCTGGGCGCCAACGCCGGCGGCAGCCTGCACGGTGTCTTCACCGACCGCCCCGGCGTGTTGACGAACGACTTCTTCGTCCACCTGCTCGACATGGGCGTCGCCTGGGCGCCGCAGGGCGAGGGCGAGGACACGTTCGCTGCCCACGACCGCCAGACGGGCGAGGTCCGCTGGACGGCCACCCGCGTCGACCTCGCTTTCGGCTCGAACTCCGAGTTGCGCGCGCTGTGCGAGGTGTACGCCAGCGACGACGCACAGGAGAAGTTCGTGCACGACTTCGTGGCAGCGTGGCACAAGGTGATGGAGCTGGATCGGTTCGACGTGAAGTGAGCTGAGGCGGGCCGTCCTGCCCGTTCGGTCCAGCGGCGCCCGGGGTTTCGGCTCCGGGCGCCGCGCCGCGTTGCACGAGCTCCGGCGTCAGGCCAATGCCCGAGCCATCAGCGCCGCCAGATCGGCCAGGTGGCGGTCTCCAGCCGCTCGCGCTCGTCCGTGGGGCGGCCCGCCTGCCGCAGCAGCGCCAGGATCTGGCCGCGGTGGTGCGCGTCGTGCACGATGCAGTGCACGACCAGCTGCGCCGGATGGGACGCGTACGCGGCCTCGAAGCGGCGACCCTGCTCGACGGCGCTGAGCACGGCGTCGCGGATCGCGGCGTCGCCTTCGGTGAAGGCCGCCTGAAGTTCGTCGATGGACGCCGCACGCAGCCAGTTGGGGGCGTGCTCGTCGGTGGCGTCGGCCAGCCGCTCGGCGTGCTCGGGCGACACGCGCATCAGCCACTCGCGTCGGAAGCCGACGACGTCGGCCAGGTGCTGCCCAACGGTGAAGCCCCCGACGCCATCGCTGGTGTCCAGGTCGCCCATGGCCAGGGTCTCCAGCACCGCCCGGTTCACCCGGGCGTTCCGATCGAACGCCTCGAAGACCAGTTCGAGCTCCTTGGGAACCGACACGCTCGCCTCCTGTCCCGTGCCTCGGCGCGGCCCGAAGCCGTCGCCGGTCACGCTGCCGCCCGCGCCAGCCCCGCCGCCTCACGCGCGTCGCGGCCCCCGAGGGCCGCGGGCGAGGGCGCGGGAACGTCGGCGTCGGCCTGGGCGCCGGCGCTCTGCAGCGCGCCGATCCACGATCTGAAGAAGCTGTCACGAAGGTAGCAGCGCCACCTTCTCGCGCGCGCCGGCGCGAAGGTCGGGTTGCATGGCTCGATCATGCGGTACTTCTCGCCCAGGACCCGAAGGGACCCGCCGACCGGGGCTCGCTCGCAGCGCCTGCCGGACGAGCGTCGTCTTGCCGATCCGACGAAGCCCCGTGATCCGGGCGAGGAACCAGCGCTTCCGCCCCAGGATCTCACGGAGTTCCCGCAAATCCCTGGCACGGCCGTAGAAGCCCCACTCCATGCGACCCAACATAAGGCAGAAACCCTTACCATTGGCCCGACCGGTGGGCGAATGCCGATCCAGACCCAATCGAACGTCGCCGTGCCGGTGCAGGGACGTTCCCGTGGCGCCCCCAGCGGGACGTTCCCGCCTTGCCCGGCGCCACCCGCGAACCTACCGTCGTGGCACCAGGAGGACCACGGCATGCGTGTCGCCGGCAACGGCGTGCGAACACGAGGGAGCGTGTGGGCCCGCGCGGTCGCGGTGCTCGCCATCGTCGCCATCGTGATCGTCCGGTTCGTGGGCGCGGAGCCGGCGGCCGGGGTGGACCGGCAGGCTCCTTGGCCGGCGTTCGTCGCGCACCTAGAGACGAGCATCCCGCGCCGGATGGCCGCATTCGGCGTGCCCGGCGTCGCCGTGGCGCTCGTCGTGGACGGCGAACCGGTGTGGTCCGGCGCGTACGGTGACGCGGATCGCGACGACGGTCGCCCGATGACCGTCGACACCTACATGAGGACGGAGTCCATCTCCAAGTCGGTGACGGCCTGGGGCGTCATGCGGCTCGTGGAGCTCGGCCTCGTGGGCCTCGACGATCCCGTCGCCCGCCACCTGCGGACCTGGGCGTTCCCCGACCCGTCCGACGCCGGCGCGAGCGTCACGATCCGCCAGCTGCTCGCGAACACGGGCGGCCTGCGGCACGGCGACATCGATCTGCGCTACAGCCCCGGGGCCGAGCGCCCGTCGCTGCGCGCGAGCCTGACGGACCAGGTCGGCTTCGACCGCGAACCCGGCGCCGTTTTCGGGTACTCCAACGTGGGCTTCAACCTCCTCGAGCTGCTGATCGAGGACGTCTCCGGCCAGGACTTCTCGACGTTCATGGACGAGCAGGTCCTCGCACCCCTCGGCCTGCAGCGGACCACGTTCACCTGGCGGGCCGACCTGTCGCCGCAGGTGCCGATGGGCCACGACCTGACCGGTCGCCCCACGCCGCCCTACGTGTACGCCGAGCGGGCAGCAGGTGGCCTGCTCGCGAGCGTCGAGGACGTCGCCCGCTTCGTGGCCGCGGGCATGCCGGCGTCCACGACGGCCAGCGCCGTGTTGACGCCGAGCACCATCGCCGAGATGTACGCCCCGCAGGTGCAGGTCGCGGGGTACATGCGCGTCGTGTACCAGGCCTACGGCCTGGGCCACTTCGTCGAGACCCTGCCCAACGGCATGCGGGCGGTGTCGCACGGTGGCCAGGGGTACGGCTGGATGACCCACTTCCACGCCGTGCCCGAGAGCGGAGACGGCATCGTGCTGCTCACCAACAGCCAGCGCAGCTGGCCGCTGTTCGCCCGTGTCCTGAGCGATTGGGCCCGCTGGCGCGGCTTCCCCTCGGTCGGCATGGGCCGCATCCGCCTCGCGGAGGCCGCCATGTGGGCGATCGTCGCCGCCCTCCTGGCCACCGCCCTGTGGCTCGGGTGGGAGCTGGTGGCCGGGCTCGCTGCGGGCCGCCGGCGCTTCGCGCCGCACGCCAGGTCGCGGCTCGCGTCCCGTCTCGCCCTCGCCGCCGCGGCGATCGCGGTCCTGCTGGGACTCGGCTGGGCCGCGTGCCAGGCGTACCTGTTCCTGCCCTCGGTGTTCCCCGCGGCGTGGCCGTGGTTCACGTCCGCCGCGTTCGGGCTCGCCGTCGTCGGCCTGGTGGCAGCCGCATGCCCGATCGACGATCATGGGGCGAAGGAGAGGTGGTCCCATGGCACCCGACCCCGCTGACGTCGCGCCGGCCTTCGACGTTGCCACCGACGGCGGACTCGACGCCTTCGAGGAGCTGCGGAACGACGTCCCTTACGCGCCCTTCACCCTCAACTTCGGGCCCGAGAGCTTCCTCGCCAACGAGTTGCCGCGGGACGAGTTCTTCGCACGGTTGCGCACGGGGGACCCCCACCCCACCACCAGCCAGCCCTCGCCGGAGGAGTTCGCGGCGCTGTACCGCGAGGCGACGCGGCCGCTGCTCGTGGTCACGATCTCCAGCGGGCTCTCCGGCAGCATGAACGCCGCCGACCAGGCGCGCGCGCTCGTGCCCGACGCGCCGGTCACGCTGCACGACTGCCACACGCTGTCGGCCGCCCAGGCCTTCGCCGTGCACGCCGCGATGAGCGCGCGCGACCGCGGCCTCGACGTGGACACCGCGCTCGACTGGATGCGCCGGGTGCACGCCGAGACCGAGCTGTTCTTCACGATCGACACGCTCGAGTACCTGCGCCGCGGCGGCCGCATCGGCCGGGTGCAGGCCGCGCTCGGCGGCTTGATGAACCTCAAGCCCATCGTCCACGTCGACAAGACCACCGGCACCTACGTCAATGCGGCCCGCGCGCGCTCGTGGTCCAAGGCGATCGCGGAGATCGCCGCGCAGGTAACCACCCGCTACGGGTCGGGAACCCCGCTGCGCGTCGCGCTCGTGTACGGCGACGCGGAAGAGGACGCCGAGCGCCTGCTGGAGGCGTTGCGGCAGGAGCACCCGGTGCCCTGGAGCGCCGCCGCGCCCGTCGGCGCCGCGCTGGCCGTGCACACGGGGCCGAAGGCGGTCGGGCTGGCGGTGGCGCGGGCCGCTTGGCCGTGGGAGAGCGAATGAACGGGCCGGGCGCGACGGTCGCCGCCTCGTGGTGCAATGACCCATGCCGACCTTCGACCCCCTCAGGGGCTTCCCCGACCTCGACGACGCCGAGCGCGTGCGCCGCGCCGAGGCCTTCGAGACCACGATGCGCACGCGCCGCACGGTGCGCCAGTTCGCCGAAACGCCCGTCCCCCAGCCGGTGATCGAGAGCGCCATCCGCGCCGCCGGGCGCGCCCCGTGCGGCGCCAACCAGCAGCCGTGGACCTTCGTCGCGGTGGCGGACCCCGGCGTCAAGCGCCGCATCCGCGAGGCCGCCGAGGCCGAGGAGCGCGCGTTCTACGGCGGCCGTGCGCCGCGCGAGTGGCTCGACGCGCTGCAGCCGTTCGGCACCGATGCCGACAAGCCCTTCCTGGAGACCGCCCCGTGGCTCATCGCCGTGTTCGGCCAGGCCCACGGCGTGCGCGCCGACGGCAGCCACGTGAAGCACTACTACGTCAAGGAGTCCGTCGGCCTCGCCACCGGCTTCCTGCTGGCCGCCCTGCACCACGCGGGCCTCGCGACGCTGACCCACACGCCGAGCCCGATGGGCTTCCTGCGCGAGGTGCTGGGCCGTCCTGCGAACGAGCAGGCGTTCGTGCTGGTCGTGACCGGCGTGCCGGCCGCGGGCGCGGCGGTGCCCAGGATCGACAAGAAGCCGCTCGCGGAGATTGCGCGTTTCGTGACCGACGGGGAACCCACGGGCCGTACGCCCGCGGCCGGCTGATCGGCGCGCGGCCGTGACCGTCCGCGTCGGCATCATCGGCAGCGGCTTCGCCCGCGCCGCCTACCTGCCCGCCCTGCGCCACGTGCCCGGGGCGCAGGTGGTCGCGATCGCCAGCGCCCGGCTCGAGCGCGCCCGCGCAGCGGCGGACGCGTTCGGCGTGCCCCACGCGACCGACGACTGGCGCGCGCTGCTGCGCGAACACGAGTTCGACCTCGTGTGCATCGCGACGCCCACCGACCTGCACGCCCCCATGACGCTGGCGGCCCTCGACGCCGGCGCCCACGTGCTGTGCGAGAAGCCGACCGCGATGGACGTGGCCGAGGCGAGGGCGATGCGCGACCGCGCGGCCGAACTCGGGCGCACCGGGCTCATCGGCCACGAGCTGCGCTTCGACCCCAACCGCCGCCGCGTGGCCGAGTGGGTCGCCGCCGGCACCATCGGTGAGGTGGTGCACGCGCACGTCACCCACGCCACGCCCGGGTGGGCGGCGCGCGATGGCCGGCGCGCCGGCGATTGGAAGGCGCTCGCCGAGCGCGGCGGCGGGCTGCTGGGCGCGCACGGGTCGCACCAGGTCGACCTGCTGCGCTGGTGGTTCGGTCCCGCCGGGGGCGTCTTCGCCCGGCTGGAGACGCTGACGCCCGACCGCGTCGACCCCGATACCGGCGCCGCCTGGACCGCCACCGCCGACGACTTCGTGCATCTGATCGGCGAGCACGCACGCTGCCGCCACGCCGACGTACGGCTCTCCGCCGTCGCCCCCGTCGCGCACGAGAACGGCACGATCGTGCACGGCCGCGAGGGCACGCTGTGGCTGCGCCACGACGACGAGACCCTGCACGTCGCCCGCCCCGGAGGCGCGTTCGAGGACGTGACCCTGCACGACCCGAACGCCGAACTGCCCGGGATCGGCCCCGGCGTGTGGAACGTCGCCACCGTCGGCCTGCTACGCGAGCTCTGCGCCGCCATCGAGGAGGAGCGCGCGCCCGCCGCCGGCGCCACCCTCGAGGACGGCTGGCACAACCAGCGCATGCTCGACGCGGCCCGGCTCGCCCACGCGCAGCGTCGCTGGGTGCGCGTCGACGCCTGAACCGAGACCGACCCACATGCAGCACACGCCCCTCGAACGCCCGGCGGGCGACCCCGTGAAGCGCGGACCGGGCTGACGCGGCGGCGCGAACGGCGCGCCCGGGCCGGACGGAAGCACCTGGTCGCACCCTGCCGTCCCGTCTACCGTCGGGACGGCCGCCAGCCGCCGAGACGCGCGCTGGCGACCGGAGGAGGACCCCATGCGGCGTCCCACGCTGCTTCTGATCCTGATGGCCCTGGCCGTCGTCGCGCCGGTCGCCCGCGCCGCCCCGGACCCCGCGGCCGGCCCCGACCTGGCCGCCATCGACGCGTTCGTCGAGGACCGCATGCGGCGGCACGGCATCCCCGGCATCGCCCTCGCGCTCGTTCGTGGCGATGAGGTGATCCACGCCCGCGGCTTCGGCACGGACGGCCGCGGCCAACCGATGACGGCCGACACGCCCCTGTTCATCGGCTCGGTGTCGAAGTCGTTCACGGGCCTGGCGATCATGCAGCTGGTGGCGCAAGGCCGGATCGACCGCGACGCTCCGGTCCGCACCTACCTCCCCTGGTTCGAGGTCGCCGACCCGGACGCCTCGGCCCGCATCACCATCCGGCACCTGCTGGGCCACACGAGCGGCCTCTCAGACCTGCGCTACCTCGAGTCGCTGCGCCTCCGCGATGACGCCACCCTCGAGGAGGGCGTCCGCGACCTGCGGCGGGCGGAGCCCGTCGCGCCGCCCGGCCGCGAGTTCCACTACTTCAACCCCAACTACGCGGTGCTCGGGCACCTCGTCGAGGTGGTCTCGGGCCAGTCCTACGCCGACTACCTGCGCGAGCACGTGTTCGAGCCGCTCGACATGCAGCGCACCTTCACCGACCCGGAGGCGGCCCGCGCCGCGGGGCTCGCGCGCGGGCACCTGCAGGCGTTCGGCGTGCCGGTGCCGCACGAGCAACCGTTCCGCCAGCACGGCCTGCCGGCCGGGTACCTCATGTCGACGGCGAACGACATGGCCCACTACCTCATCGCGATGAACGGCGGCGGGACCTACGGCGATGAACGGGTGCTCTCGCGCTGCGGGATGATCGAACTGCATGCCCCGAACGGCCCCGGCGGCTTCTACGCCCATGGCTGGTTCGTCGGCGAGCACCGCGGCCACCGGCTGGTCCAGCACGGCGGAACGAACGAGGCCTTCAAGACCGAGGCCATGCTCCTGCCGGACGACGACCTTGCCCTGGTGCTGCTCGCCAACCAGTCGACGCTGCCCATGGCGCTGTTCGCCTACGCGGATCTCTCCACCGGCCTGCTCGACCTGCTCGTCGGGGCAGCACCCGCGCCGCCACCCTTCACCATGCGCACCCTGGGCGCCGTGCTGGGGGTCGCGTTCCTCCTCCAACTGGCGTTCATCGCGCGCGACGCGGCCCGGCTGCCTCGATGGCGCGCACGCGCACGGGGCTGGTCGCGGATGCGCGCCACGATCGGCGTGGTCCCGCACTTCGTCACCGTGCCCGTCATCGCGCTCGTCGTCATCGCCGCGCTCCAAGCCTGGATGGGCCGCGGCATCTCGCTCCGGCAAGCGTTCGACGGCGTGCCGGACCTGACGCTGATGCTGGCCGTCGGCTTCGCCGCCGACCTGGCGCTGGGTGGTTGGAAGGCCAGGGCGCTGGCGCAGGACCGCGGGCGGGTGAGCGCGGGCTGACGCGGCGGCTGGGCGGGGGATGGCGTGGCGGCCGCGCTACGCTCGGTCCAGATGCCACCGACCGCGCACGATGCCCGACTCGATCTCCAGCCGACGCCGACCCGGCCCCTCCGCCGCGTCGCGCTCGGCGCGACCCTGGCGTGGCTCCTGCTGTCGTCGGCGTCGCTCGCCGTCGGCGACCCGGCCGGCGTGGCCGCCGCCGGGGGGCTCCTCGGCGCGATCGTCGTGGCGGTGGCGCTGGCGCGCTGGCGCCCCCTCCGAATCGCGGGCTCGGCGCTGATCGCGACCTACACCGCCGGCCTCACCATCGCGACCCTCGCCTCGGGCGCGACGCAGTCCACCGACGACGTGCGCATCGAGCTGATCACCGGCAACCCCAACGTGCTGGGCGCCGCCCTCGTGACGGCGATGGCGGCCTGGGCCGCCACAGCGCCGGGGCGGCGCTGGGTGTGGTGGGCCTGGCCGGTCGTGGCCCTCGCGGTCCTCAACACCGGCTCGCGCACCTCGGGCGGCGCGCTGCTCGCCGCGGGCACCGCCTGGCTGGTCGTGCTGGCGCTGCGGTTGCCGCGCAGGCGGCTGCTGGCCCCGCTCGTCGCGCTCCTCGTCGTCGCCGCGGCGGCCTTCGCCTGGCAGCGGGGCGTCGTGGAGCTGAGCCCCAACCTGCTCGCGGCGCCGAGCGACTTCACGCACCCCGCGTGGCACAGCCTCGCTCGACGCGTGCAGATCGTCCCCGACGCCGTCCCCGGCCCGTTCGAGGGGACGGTGGGGCAGCGGCTGGTGGCCCAGGCAGGGCCGGAGTGGCGATCGGTCCTCCATCAGACCGTCGGACGCTCCGAGGTGGGCGTGCCGGTCGTCGCCTCGATCTACCTGCGAGCCGACACCCCGCAGCGGATCGAGCTCAGTTCGCATCTCGCCACCGTGACCTGTGAGGTGGGCGAGGCGTGGCGCCGCTGCGTCACGCCGTCGGCCGACGGCGACGACTACCTCATGGCACAACTGCACCTGCAGGTGCTCGAACGCGGCGGCAGTCTCGACGTGTACGTCTTCGGCGCCCAGTACGAGCGCGGCGAGGCGGCGACGCCGTTCCTCGACCTGCGCCCCGCCTGGATCCCGCAACCGATGGTGAACCGCTACGACCTGCGGCGGATCACCTTCCTACCAGAAGACCGCGTGGCGATCTGGCAGGCGGGGCTGGACCTCGCCCGCGCGTCGCCTTGGTTCGGGATCGGGCTCGGCGCCTCCGCGGAGGCCTTCCGCGAGCGCACGCGCGAGCCGCTCGCCGGCGACGGCGTGACCTATGCGCACAACCTGCTCGTACAGCTCCTGGCGGTCCATGGGGTGGTCGGACTGGTCGGCGCGCTGGCGTTCGCGGGCGCGCTGCTGAGCACGCTCTCCCGCGCCGGCTGGGCGCGCCTCGCGCCGCTGCTCCTGGCGTTGGCGCTCCTCAACATCTGGGACCTGACGCTCTTCGAGCCGTTCGTGTTCCTGCCGGCGGTGTTGGCGGTGGCGTCGTGGAGCGGGCGCTCAGGGGCGCCCCTCGGGACCCCGGGGCGGTGAGTCACCCGGACCGCCGGGCGAACCCTGGCCCCTTGGCTCGTCGGGCGGGCCGGACGCCTCGTCGGGCGGGCCGGACGCCTCACCGGGCGCCGGTGCGCCACCGGGACCCTGCCCAGGACCGTCGCCCGCGTCGGCGTCACGCCGCTCGGCCTCGTGGTACGCGACGCCACCTACCTCGACGGTGAACGCCTCGACGCGATCGGCAAGCAGCTCGAGCAAGTCGAGTCCGTCGATGACGACGCGTTCGCCGACCAGGACATCGAGCGCCGCGGTCGCGCCGTCGGGGCGCAGCAGCGTCAGGCGCGCGGGCCCGACGAAGCCCTCCAGGAGATGCAGCTCGAACGACGCGCCCGCCACGACCCGACCGACCCCAACGATGACGCCGCGAGCGTCCGTGACGAGGACGTCGGCATCGCCCGCCGTGAGGGCGGCCGCGACCGCCTCGGGGGCATCGGCCGCAGCGGACCACGCCAGGCACAGGGCCGTGGCCCACGCCAGCAGAACTGTCCGAACGCGACGCCGTCGCATACCGACTCCCTGGGGACCGCAAGAGCACGGCGGTCCCGATGCAGCGACCCTACCCAATGAGGCTGACGTCGGCCTGACGGACGGGTCGGGCGCACGCCGGGTCGGCGCAGGCCGCGTCGCCGGGGTTCGCGTCTGCGCGAGCGTCACGCCTCCTCCGCGGCGTCTTCCGGCTCACGACCGGCGGACGCCACCTCCACGCGCGACGCCAGGCTCGGCAGCCGCACCTCGAAACGCGCGCCCCCGCCGCCGCCGGACGCGGCCGTGATGCTGCCGTCATGCTGCTCCACCAGGTCCTTGCTGATCGTCAAGCCGACCCCGCTGCCGCGTCCGCGCCGGAAGCCGCGCTCGAACATGCGCGCGAGCGCCTCGGCGTCGAGCCCTGGGCCGTCGTCCTCGACCGACAGCCGGTGCTCCTCCGGGCCCGCCTCCAACGTCACCCGCACGCCCTCCGGACGGCCGGCGGCCTGAACGCCGTTGCGGACCAGGTTGCGGACGATCTGCATGAGGCGGTCGGCGTCCCCGATCACCTGCGCGGGCTCGGGCGCCTCGCAGTGGACGCCCGGGTACTCGCCGGCGACGCGCGCGAGCAGCTCGCGCAGGTCGACGAGGGCGAGGTCGAGCGGGCGCTCCAGTTCCCCGCGCGCGAGCACGAGCAGGTCCTGGGAGGTGTGCAGAAGTTCCTGGGCGGCGTCGGCCGCGGAACGCAGTTCGGCGTCCGCCGGGCGTTCGCGACGCAGGGCGGCCAGGTGGTAGTTCACCAGCGTCAGCGGGGCGGCCAGCTCGTGGGCGATCTCGAGCAGGAAGTCGCGCTCGCGTCGCGACCGCTCGCGGATCGCCGTCAGCGTGGCGTTGAGCGCGTCCGTGAGGGCGCGGACCTCCTGGCTGCGGCCCGGGTACGCGATCGCCTCGGGCGCCTGCGGATCCACCGCGCGGGCCCGCTCCGCCACCAACTCGAGCGGCCGCAGCGAACGTCGGGCGACCACGAGGGCGACGAGGGACGACGACAGGAACGCGAGGGCACCGCCCCAGGCCAGGCTGCGGGCGAGGTCGGCGCGCGTGCGCATCGCGGCCTCGACATCGTGCGCCACGCGGATCGTGCCACTGCCACGCCAGGGCGCGCTGGCGATGAGCTGGCGGCGCCCGTCCAGGCGCACCAGCGCCGGTTCGCGCGCGAGCGGCAGGGGCTCGTCGCGCCCCCAGGCGAGCACCACCCGCCCGTCGGCGCCGACGATCTGCACGGCGAAACCGGGCGTCGCCGGGTCGACGAAGGCGGCACCGAGGACCGGCGCGTCGAGCAGCGAGGCGACGCGGGCGACGTCCTCGAGCAGGAGGCGGCGGAGCTCGGCGGCCTGGTCGCGCGCGAACCAGCCGTACGCGAGCCCGGTCGAACTGGCGACCACGAGCAGCGCCAGCAGCGCCACCCCGAGACCGACCTGGCTTCTGAGGCTCACGCTTCGTCGGGCCGGATCAGGTACCCGAGGCCGCGGATCGTCTCGACCACGGTGCCCGCACCCGCGGCGTCCAGTTTCTTGCGCACCCGCGACACGACCGCCTCGACGGCGTTCGGTCCCACGTCGGCGGCGCCGTACAGGCGGTCGACCAGGGTGTCCTTCGAGAAGACGCGGCCCTGGGTCTCGAGCATGAGCTCGAGCAGGTGGAACTCCTGCGCGGA
>Ga0180436_10005147_pt1 | contig 11624 bp, 10 predicted proteins | sample SS_ome_2_FD_132434 | JGI IMG/M metagenome (GOLD analysis project Ga0180436, IMG submission 132434) | Hypersaline lake sediment archaeal communities from the Salton Sea, California, USA - SS_3_S_2 metaG | ecosystem: Environmental > Aquatic > Non-marine Saline and Alkaline > Hypersaline >...
AGCGAGAACGCCGGATACGACGAGGCCAAGCGCGACCAGGCCTTTTTGGAGGGTCGCATCAAAGAGATCGAGGCCATCCTGCGCAACGCCCGCCCGCTGGAGGGCAACGGCAACAAGGACATTGTCGGCGCCGGATCCAAGGTGACCATTGTCGAGTCAGGCACCGACTTGGAGGAGCACTATTTCATCGTCGGACCGGCCGAGGCCGATCCCGCCGGTGGCCGTATCTCGAACCACTCGCCGCTGGGCCAGGCCCTGATGGGCCACCGCGTCGGCGACAGCATCGAGGTCAACTCCCCTGGCGGTCTGATCACTTTTGAGATTCGCTCCATTTCCTAGTCCAGCGGGCCCATTGGCCATGAGAGGACCACGACATGGCAGAGAGCAACGATAGACGAGACCAACGACTGACCAAGCTGCAACGCCTGATCGACGCCGGTGTCGACCCCTACCCCGCCCGCGTTCCGGAGGTCATTGGCGCCGCCGAGGCCCTGAGCCAGTTCGTCGAGGACGCCGAGGAGCAGCCAACCGTCAGCGTGGCGGGCCGGGTCATGTCACTGCGCGTGATGGGCAAGTCGAGCTTTTGCCACATCGCCGACGGCAGCGGACGCATCCAGCTCTATTTGCGGCGCGATCTGCTCGGCGAGGACAGCTACAACCTCTTCCGGCGCGGTGTCGACCTGGGCGACCACGTTGCCGTGCGGGGTCCGTTGTTCCGCACCCGGTCCGGCGAGATCAGCATACAGGCCGAGGATTGGACCTATCTCTCCAAGGCGCTGCGCCCCATGCCCGAAAAGTGGCACGGCCTCAAGGACGTCGAGATGCGCTATCGTCAGCGCTACCTCGATTTGATCGCCAACCAAGAGACGCGCGAGATCTTTGTGGCCCGCACCAAGATCGTCAGCGCGGTGCGCCGCTATCTCGACGAGCAGGGCTTTATGGAGGTCGAGACGCCGGTGCTGCAGCCGCTCTATGGCGGCGCCGCGGCGCGCCCCTTTGTGACGCATCACAACACGTTGGATCGCGACCTGTACCTGCGCATAGCCGACGAGCTCTATTTGAAGCGGCTGATCGTCGGCGGGTTCGACCGAGTGTACGAGATCGCGCACAACTTTCGCAACGAGGGGATCGATACGCAGCACAACCCCGAGTTCACCGGGCTCGAGCTGTACCAGGCCTATGGCGACTATGACACCATGATGCGCCACGTCGAGGCCATCTATGCCGCCGTCGCGCAGTCCCTCACCGGTGGCACTGTGATCAGCTATGGCGAGCACGAGATTGACCTGACCCCGCCGTGGCGCCGCGTCACCATGCGCGATGCCATTTTCGAGGCCAGCGGGCTGGATATCGCCGCTTTGGGCGAATACGAGGCGCTCTATGCCGCCGTCAAAGCCAAGAACGTCGAGAGCGAGCCGCAGCCCACCTGGGGCAAGCTGGTCGAAGAGCTGTTCGAGACATTCGTCGAGCCCAGCCTGATCCAGCCGACGTTCCTGCTCGATTTCCCGATCGACATTTCGCCGCTGGCCAAGAAAAAGCCAGGGAACGAGCGGTTTGTGGAGCGGTTCGAGTTCTTTATCGCCGGCATGGAGTCGGGCAACGCATTCACCGAGTTGAACGACCCGCTCGATCAACGCGAGCGGTTCGTGGGGCAGATCGCGGCCCAGGCCAAAGGCGACGACGAGGCCCATCCGCTGGACGAGGACTTTTTGCTGGCCATGGAACATGGCATGCCCCCCACCGGGGGATTGGGCATCGGCATCGACCGCATGGTGATGCTGTTCACCAACCAGTCCTCGATCCGCGAGGTAATCCTCTTCCCGCAACTGCGGGACTAGCGCATCCACTGCAACCGAAAAGCGGCGTTGGGATGAGCTCATCCCAACGCCGCTTTTTACGTTCTTTAGGATCAGACCCAGTAGCTCGGCCACTGCTCTTGGCTGTCACCCGATCTGGCAAAAGACCGAAAGCTGGGCCCGTTCGTGGCCTTACCTAGTAGATCGGCCCCTGGCGCAGGATCATAAACTCGCCGTGGCCGAGCGCCTCGGCCTTGGTCAGCTGGCCCTCGGCCACCCGCAGACTGAGGTCATAGATGTCGCGCCCGACCTCGGCCAGCGTTTTTTCGCCAGTGATGGCCAAGCCAGCATTGACGTCCATGTCGTCGGTCATCTTGGCATAGGTCTGGGGGTTGCCGGTGATCTTGATGACTGGCACGATGGGGTTGCCCATCGGATTGCCGCGACCGGTGGTAAAGGTGACAATGTGGCTGCCGCCGGCCACCAACCCTACCACTGAGGTCAGATCGTTGCCCGGCGTATCCATGAAGGAGAGACCGGGCAGCGTCGGCGGATCGCCATAGGCCAGCACATCGACGATCGGCGAGGTGCCCCCCTTGCGCACATCCCCCAGCGCCTTTTCCTCGACGGTGGTGATGCCCCCTCGCACGTTGCCGGGGCTGGGCTGCTTGCCCATAAAGTCCTCGCCGGTCGATTTCAGAAAGGCCTCGCAAGCGTCGATGGTGGCGATCAGGCGATCGGCGATCTCGGGGCTGGCGGAGCGCTGGCGCAGCACATGCTCCGCACCCAGCAGCTCGCTGGTCTCGGCCAGAATCACCTTGGCCGCCTGGGCCGTCATCAGATCGCTGAACTCGCCCAGAGCCGGATTGGCGGCCATGCCCGAGGTGGCGTCCGAACCACCGCACTCCAGGCCGATGGTCAGCGCCGCGATGGGGCAAGGCTCGCGATGCATCGTCTTGGCGGCGTTGACCATCTGCCTGGCAAAGGCGATCCCCTTGTCAGCCGTACTACGGGTTCCACCCTGCTCTTGGATCACCAGCGTCTCGGAAGGAGCCCAGCCCTCGGCGACCCGCGCTCCCAGATCGTGCGGATCGAGCCCTTCGCAGCCCAATCCCACCACCACGCTGCCGATCACGTTGGGGTGGCGGCCGAACGCCGTCAGCCAGCCCTTGGCTAGCTCCATGTCAGCGTCGGTGATGCCACATCCCTCGTGATAGTCGATCAACACGGCGCCATCGACCGCCGCGGCAATCATCTGCGCCGCTCGTAGCGCGCAGCCGCAGGAGGGGATGATGGCCACATGGTTGCGAATGCCCACGCGCCCGTCGGGACGCACATAGCCCATGAAGGTATCCTGTGTCATCCCTTGGCTGCTCCTCTCACGCTCTTGAGGTTGTGTACATGCACGTGTCGTCCCACAGCGATAGGCTCAGTGGCCATGCCGATGCTGGCGCCGTATTTCATCACCCGAGAGCCCGCCTCGATCGCAACGACGGCGACCTTGTGGCCAAAGGATACGGCATCGAGTGCCTCGACGCCCGACAGCCCCTCGTCCCAGATGACCTGCTCACCAGCGGACACGTCGGCGATCATCGTGACCACGGTATCAGCGGGATGCAGTTTGAGCGCATTGCGCATAGGTCTCTTGCTCCTGATGTGCGGCGGACTGGCCCGCCGAATCGGTCTTGTCGGCCGCCATTCTAGCCCATTGACAGGGGCGGAGCAAAGCGTGGACAACGGTAAGGCTGCGCCATCTCGCCGCGTCAACCTCAAGGAAGCTGAAAGAGTGCCTGGTCGCCAATTGGCGCTCAACAGGACCGATAGTATACTTGACTCTTGTGTTATCGCGTCGACGACAACGCTACCGGGAAACCCCAGAAAGCAGAGAAACCATGGCAGCCATTGCAGACAATATGGTAGTCGCATTCGACTATACCCTAACCCTCGACGACGGCGAGGTGGTGGATACATCTGAGGGCCGCGAGCCGCTGGAGGTCATTCAGGGCCAGGGCCAGATCATTGCCGGCCTGGAAAAAGCGCTCTATGGCTTGGAGATCGGTGACACCAAGCAGGTCACGGTAGCCCCCGCCGAGGGATATGGCGAGTTTGACGCCGACCTGTACGAGACCTTGCCCCGCACGGCGTTCCCCGCCGACCTCGACATCCAACCGGGCATGGGCTTTCGCATGCGCAACGAGACCGGCGCCGTGGTCGTTGCCTATGTCGACAGCGTCAGCGACGAGAGCGTCGTGGTCAATCTGAACCACCCGCTGGCCGGCAAGACGCTGCATTTTGATGTGACCGTCGCAAGCCTGCGCGAGGCCACGCCCGAAGAGCTCAACGGCTGCAACGGCGCCTGCGCCAGCTGCTCGGCCAACTGTGGCTAGTAGCCAGCGCGGGCAGCGCGTCGATCCACCAGTTTGGACATCGGTGCGTCCTACGCTATAGTTGCTCAACACTTGTCGTCGTAGGAGGATCGTATGCAGTCCTTGACTCTTCGCCGTAGCACCCTGTCGACCTGGACGCGCGTCATCGGCATCGCGCTGTTTGCCGTGGCAACAGCCATCAGCGCCCGCGTCACGATTCCGTTGGCCTTTTCTCCAGTGCCGCTGACGCTGCAGGTGCTCGTCGTGCTGATGGCCGGCCTGGCCCTGGGCCCGCGCGACGCGTTTCTGTCGCAGGTGCTCTATCTGCAGGCGATCCTGCTCGGAGCCCCGTTGACGGCCTATGGCCTGGGTGGCCCCGCCGCGTTCGTGGCGCCCACCGCCGGCTATCTGTGGGCCTTTCCCTTTGCCGCTGCGACCATCGGCTGGTTCAGCATGCGCGCCACCTCGCTCAAGGCCGTCTGGCGCACCATCGGTGGCGTCGCCGCGATGGCGATCATCTATGGTGTGGGTGCGCTTTGGCTCTCGACCTTTGTCGGTGGGTTCAAGGCCGCGCTGATCGCCGGTGTCGTGCCGTTCCTGGCCGTCGACGGCATCAAGGTGGTGCTGGCCACGGCTTTGGCCGCGGCCCGCGACCGCTAGACCAACCCATCTCGATTCCAGCGCGCCTCGGGGATGACCCTCGGGGCGCGTTTTCCTTTGGAGGCACACCATGGCCCAACGGGTTCTCGTCAACGGGCGCATCCGCACCTTCGATCCCACCCACCCCACCGCCACCGCGCTGGCCATCGAGGGAGGACGCATCCAGTACGTCGGCGATGACGCCGGCGCCCGCGCGCTGCTCGCAGACGGAGGCGATCTCGTCGATCTGAAGGGCCTGTGCGTGCTGCCCGGCCTGGCCGACGCACACATGCACTTGCGCTGGTTCGGCCAGTTGCTGGTGACCGTCGACGTCGAGACCGACACGCTCGACGAGGCCCTGGAGCGCGTCGCCGAGTACGCCGCCCACACAGCCCAAGACGAATGGGTGCAGGGACGCGGCTGGAACCACAATGTTTGGGGCGGCGCGTTTCCCACCGCCGCCGCGCTCGACGCAATAGCACCCGACCACCCCGTCTATCTCGGCGCCAAGAGCGGCCATGCCGCCTGGGTCAACAGCGCTGCCCTGCGTATAGCTGGAATCGACGCGCGCACCGCCGATCCGCCCGGGGGCGCGATCGTGCGCGACGCTCAGGGCAACCCCACGGGCACGCTGCTGGAGGAGGCCCTCGAGCTGGTCCGCAAGCAGATACCCGAACCATCCCTGGAGCAGGTCGTCGCTCAGACCCGCTCGGCTCTGGCCGAGGCGGCCCGACTGGGACTGACCAGTCTGCACGACATGGACGACAGCCTCTCGCTGCGCGCCTGCCAGGTGCTGGCCGAGCGAGACGCGCTGCCCCTGCGTATCGTCAAGAGCATCCCGCTGCAGCAACTGGATGCGGCCCTCGAGGTCGGCCTGCGCAGTGGCCTGGGCAGCGACCGTCTGCGGATCGGCTCGGTCAAGATGTTCGCCGATGGAGCCCTCGGCCCAAAGACGGCCTGGATGCTGCAGGGATTCGAGGGCAGCCCGGACAACACCGGCATCGCCACCACACCGGTCACCGAGATCCGCGATGCCGTATTGCGCGCCAACGCCGGCGGTCTCTCGTGCGCAATCCACGCCATCGGTGACCGCGCCTGCCGCGAGGTCCTCGACATCTATGAGGACGCCAACGCCCGCTATCCGGGGATACGCAACCGCGTGGAGCATCTGCAGATCTTGTCGCCGCAAGACTGGGAGCGTCCGGCGCAGTTGGGCGTCATCGCCTCGATGCAACCGATCCACGCCACATCCGATATGCACATTTCGGACTCGCATTTGGGAGAGCGCGCAGCCCACACCTATGTCTTTCGTTCGCTGCTGGATAGCGGCGCGGTGCTGGCCTTTGGCTCCGATTGTCCCGTCGAGACCATCGACCCGCTGATCGGCATCCACGCAGCCGTCACCCGTCGGCGCCTCGACGGCACACCGGGCCCCGATGGCTGGTATGACGAACAGCGCCTGTCGGTGGAAGAGGCCATTCGCGGATTCAGCTATGGAGCAGCCTATGCGGCCCGCCTCGAGTCGCGGCTGGGCACACTCTCGCCCGGCAAGTGGGCCGACATGACGGTGCTCGCGCAGGATCCGCTGTCGATCGATCCCACGGAGATACCCCAGGCCGGGGTGCAGGCCACACTGGTGGCGGGCGCATTTGTATATCGGGAGGATGGGGTCTAGGAGGGCCAAAAGACGCACCAAGGTGCGTCTCTACAGGACCGTTTCCGTGCGCGGGGTCTCTGGAATCGATGGGTCATCCTGAGGAGCCGTTTGGGGAATCGGCTCCGTGTCGGGGTCGACAGCAGACACCCGACTGCCCCGCCCCACAGGGGCTTGGTCCGATGAGCGCCATGGCTTTGGCCTGGGTCGGTGCGCGCCCCAGGCCCCCAACAGAAACCCTCCACTCGGCATGCGCCATATCCTCCACTTGGAGGATGCGTCCTCACCAACCCTCTGCTAGACTGAACTCAGAAGATAGGTCACGCTGCATTGTGACCGATTGATGCGAGTGACACGCTCTGGCAGTGAAGCCTCCCTCTGTGGGGAGGCTTTTTGTGTCCCACCAAGCAGAGGTTGTACATGGCGCTTTCCTACTATACACCCGAGTTTATCGTCGAGCGCGACGAGTCGCGCTGCATACAGTGTCAGGTGTGCGTACGCCAGTGCGCCAACGATGTTCACTATTATGTCGATGACGAGGACACGGTGCAGGCCGACGGCCGCCATTGCGTCGGTTGTCACCGCTGCGTGACGCTTTGCCCCACGCACGCGCTCAACATCCGTCAGAACACGCTCGAGTTCCGGCCCCACGCCAACTGGACCTCGTCAGCGCTGCGAAACATCTTCAAGCAGGCCGAGACGGGCGGCATGTTGCTCACCGGCATGGGCTGCGACCAGCCCTATCGCATCTATTGGGACCATATGGTTCTCAACGCCTCGCAGGTGACCAACCCCTCCATCGACCCGCTCCGCGAGCCTATGGAACTCAAGACGTTCATCGGCGCCAAGCCCGACCGCCTCGAGTTCGTGGAGGGCGAGGATGGCCCCGAGTTGGTCACCGAGATCGCCCCGCAGCTCGAACTGGACCTACCGATCATGTTCTCGGCCATGTCCTACGGCTCGATCAGCTATAACGCCTGCGAATCTCTGGCCCGCGCCGCCACCGCCGCCGGCACGTTCTACAACACCGGCGAGGGCGGCCTGCACCCCAACCTCTACCAGTACGGGGCCAACACCATCGCGCAGGTGGCCTCGGGACGATTTGGCGTGCACCTGGACTATTTGAACGCCGCCGCAGCGCTCGAGATCAAGGTCGGCCAGGGCGCCAAGCCCGGCATCGGCGGACACCTACCAGGCGAAAAAGTCACCCTGGATATCTCACAGACCCGCATGATCCCTGAGGGCTCGGACGCCATCTCGCCTGCGCCCCACCACGACATCTACTCGATCGAGGACCTGCGCCAGTTGATCTATGCCCTCAAAGAGGCCACCCGATACACCAAGCCGGTGGGTGTCAAGGTGGCGGCGGTCAACAACATCGCCCCGATCGCCAGCGGCATCGTGCGCGCAGGGGCCGACTTTGTGGCCATTGACGGCATTCGCGGTGGAACCGGTGCGGCCCCCACGACCATCCGCAACAATGTGGGGATCCCCATCGAGCTGGCGCTGGCCGCCGTCGATCAGCGCCTGCGCGACGAGGGCATTCGCCAGCATGCCTCGCTGATCGTGGCCGGCAGCGTGCGCAGCTCGTCCGACGCCCTCAAGGCGGTCTGCATGGGAGCCGACGCCGTCTATGTGGCCACCTCGGCCTTGGTGGCGATGGGCTGCCACCTCTGTCAGCATTGCTACACCGGCAAGTGCAACTGGGGCATCGCCACCCAGGACCCCTATCTGACAAAACGACTCAACCCCAACATCGGCGCCCGCCGTCTGGCCAACTTGCTGCGGGCCTGGTCTCTGGAGATCAAAGAGATGATGGGGGGCATGGGCGTCAATTCGATCGAGAGCGTGCGCGGCAACCGCGACCATTTGCGAGGCGTCGGCCTGAACCAGGTCGAACTCGAGGCGCTGGGCATTCGCGCAGCCGGCCGCTAGAGAAGCGAGGTCAACGTGAAAAGAATTGTCATTCACGAAGAATACTGTATCGGCTGCCGACTCTGCGAGGTGCACTGCTTGGTGCAACACTCGGAATCGCGCGACATCATCAAGGCCTACAAGGTCGAGCGGCAGTCGGGCGGCGGCCTGATGCCCCGCTTGCTCTTTGAGGAGAGCGGCCCCATCTCGTTCGCGCTACAGTGTCGTCAGTGCGAAGAGCCAAGCTGCCTGGAGGCCTGCATTTCGGGGGCCATGCATCGCGATCCCAAGACCGGCGCCATCATCTGTGACGAGTCGCGCTGCGTCGGCTGCTGGATGTGCATCATGGTCTGCCCGGCCGGGGCGATCCAACAGAGCCAGACGCTTCACAAGATTGCCAGCAAGTGTGATCTCTGCTATGGCGCCGAGATGCCTGCCTGCGTGGCCAATTGCCCCAATGAAGCCCTCACCTATGAGGAAGTGTAGGAGAGACGCCCCGTGAAAATCATCATCATTGGCAATTCGGCTACCGCCGTCGGCGCCGTCGAGTCGATTCGACTCTACGATCAGAGCGCCGAGATCCTGGTGATCACCAAAGAGTCGAGCCTGATCTATTCGCGGCCGATGCTCTCGCACTATTTGGCCGGCCAGATAGACCAGACGCGCGTGGCCTATCGCGACCCCGATTTCTACTGCCGCTTTGACGTGCAGGTGATCACCGACGACGCCGTGACCGAGATTGACCTTGCGGCGCGTACCGTCACTGCTGAATCGGGCATGACGCAGTCGTATGACAAGCTGCTGATCAGCACCGGTGGGGTACCCATCGTGCCGCCCATGCCCGGCGTCGACGCCGAAGGGGTCTATACCTTTACCGAGCTATCGGACGCAGATGGCATTCTCGATCGCGTTCAGCGCGAAAAACCCGTCCAGAACGCTGTTGTGGTCGGCGGCGGCATGATCGGCATCAAGGCGGTCGACGCCCTGCAGCAGCGCGGGGTCAGTGTTACCATGCTCGAACTGGCACCGCGCATCCTCAGCGCCGCCTTTGACCAAACGGCCTCAGACATGGTCAGCGATATCCTTCGGCGGAGCGGCGTCACGGTCCTGACCAACGACACCGTGGCCAAGATTCATACGGTCGACGGCGCCATTGGCGAGGTGACATTGCGCTCGGGCGAGACGATCCCCTGCGACCTGCTGGTCTTTGGCATCGGTGTCAGGCCCAACTCGGTCCTGGCCAAGTCGGCCGGCCTGGAGGTCAACCGCGGCGTGGTGGTCGACTCGTTCATGCGCAGCTCGGACCCCTATGTCTATGCCGCCGGAGACGTGGCCGAGGCCTATGACCTGGTGGTCGACATGAACCGCACCGTAGCCATCTGGCCCAACGCCTACCGCCAGGGCGCAATCGCTGGAGCACACATGGTCGGCGTCGAGCGGCCCGATGAGGGCGGCATCGCCATGAACACCATCGAGGCCGACGGCGTGGCAGCCATGGCCATCGGTGACGCCAACATGGAGGATAGCGGCCAAGCGGACCTCCAGTTCCTCAGCGAGCTTGACGAGCGCGCCCATCGCTACCGTCGTCTGGTCATTCGCGACGGCCGCCTGGTGGGCGCGATCCTAGTCGGTGACGTCAACCGCGCCGGCATCTATACCGGGCTGATTCGCAGCAAGGTGCCGGTCAACGATTGCTGCAAGACCCTTTTGAGCCCGCACTTTGGTCTGCTCTCGCTGCCCGAGCACTATCGCAAACACGTGGTCACCGGCGAAGGCATCGAGATCTAGGAGAAAGCGACGATGGCATACGTTCACCGCGAGAATCGCTACGCCGATGACAAGGTCTTTGACGCCTGCGGTCTGTTCGGGCTGATCGACACCTCGGGCAAGCGCCACAACGGCGGGCGCGCCGTGACTGCGCTCTGCAACATGAAGGAGCGAGGCAACGGCCTGGGCGCCGGCTATGCCGGCTATGGCATCTATCCCGAGCTGGCCGACTATTACGCCTTTCACACCATGTGCACCGACGACCACGCGCGCATGCAACTCGATGTCTTTTTGCGCGAGCACTTTGCCGTCATGCACGACGAGCCGATCCCCTCGCGCCAGGTCGAGGGCATCCTCGACCCGCCTGTGGTCTGGCGCTACTTTTTGGCGCCGCAACCGGGACACCTCGGGGGGCGCACTGAGGAGGACTATGTCGTTGCCCAGGTGATGCACGTCAACAGCACCATGACCGGCGCGTTCATCGTCTCCAGCGGCAAGGACATGGGAATCTTCAAGGGGGTGGGCCATCCGGACCAGATCGCCGAGTTTTACCAAGTCGACGATTACGACGGCTATCTCTGGAGCGCCCACACACGCTTTCCCACCAACACACCGGGGTGGTGGGGCGGCGCGCACCCCTTTGGCCTGCTGGACTGGTCGGTGGTCCACAATGGCGAGATTTCGTCCTATGGCACCAACCGCCGATTTCTCGAGATGCACGACTATTTGTGCACCATGAGCACAGATACCGAGGTCATGGCCTATGCCGCTGATTTCCTGATGCGCCGCCATGGGCTGAGCCCCGAGATGGCGGCACGCGTGATGGCCTCGACCTTTTGGGACAAGATGGCGTATCTCTCCGAGCGCGAGCAAAAGATCCAGCGCGCCATCCGTCAGACCTATGCCCCGCTGCTGATGAACGGCCCTTTTGCCATCATCGTGGCGCGAAACGGCGAGATGATGGGCTTGGACGATCGCATCCACCTGCGACCCATGGCCGCCGGCGCCAAGGACGACGTGCTCTATGTCTCCTCCGAATTGGCCGCCATTCACCTGATCGAGCCGGACATCCAATACGTCTGGACGCCCGAGGGTGGCGAGGCGGTCATCGGACGTCTCGGCGTCAAGCCCCCCATCCCCGAGTCCCTGCTCCAACTCCACCAGCACTATGCCCAGGAGGTGAGTCATGGCTAGCGCCCCTGCCCAGCCGCCGCCATCGGTGGTCGACGCCACCGGTCTGCACTATCGTCAACTGAACGAGCAGTTGCTCGACTTGGCACGCCGCGGCATCACCGATATCCGCCTGGAGCATGTCATTGGTCAGCGCTACATCGGCACCAACCTGCAGCGCGAGCTGCGCATCCGCATCGAGGGGGTTCCCGGCGCTGACTTGGGGGCGTTCATGGACGGCCCCCGCATTGAGGTATTCAACAACGCGCAGGATGCCTGCGGCAACACCATGAACAGCGGTCGCCTGGTCATTCACGG
>Ga0180436_10005148_pt1 | contig 11623 bp, 7 predicted proteins | sample SS_ome_2_FD_132434 | JGI IMG/M metagenome (GOLD analysis project Ga0180436, IMG submission 132434) | Hypersaline lake sediment archaeal communities from the Salton Sea, California, USA - SS_3_S_2 metaG | ecosystem: Environmental > Aquatic > Non-marine Saline and Alkaline > Hypersaline > Sediment...
TAATCAACTTGTTGTTAAACGGGAGTACGCCCTATTGAATGAACAGGTCCGCGAAGAAGAAAAGCGTTTGATGCTTCGTCAACCGCAGCTCAGCACGCTGCAGTCCAAACGCTCCATTGCCGAGTCCCAGAAAGAGCAGGCGGAACTGAATCTTGCCCGAACAAAGATTCATGCACCGTACAACGGAGTCGTGCAGGAGTTGAATGTAAATATCGGTACGTGGGTTTCGTCGTCGTCGGTGCTGGCCACGTTGGTTGGGTCAGACAGTTACTGGGCCGAGGTTTCGGTGCCGGAAGATCAGCTGCAGTGGGTGAATGTACCGGCCGGGGTTGATGAGCAGGGCAGTACCGTCAGGATTTTCAACACGGCGGCATGGGGTGAAGATATATGGCGCGAGGGGCACTTGATCCGCCTGCTGCCCGGTCTGGAAACCCAGGGCCGGATGGCCCGGCTGCTGATCGAGATCGATGACCCGCTCGCGCTCAAAACGGAAAATTACGGCAAGCCGCAGATGATGCTCGACTCGTATGTACGGGTTGAAATCGAAGGTAAACCACTCGCACATGCCGTCACTCTGCCGCGTGAATATCTGCGCAACGGCAATCAGATCTGGGTATACGACGAAGCGGGGAAACTGGCGATCCGCGACGTGTCGATCGGCTTTAAAAATCGCGACAATGTACTGGTTACGGCCGGGATTGACGGTGGAGAGAAAATCGTCACGTCCGATATTTCCACGCCGGTTGAGGGACTGGCGCTGAATACCATGGGGGACGGCGGCAGCGACAGCGGCATGAGGCCGGAACGTCCGGGGCGGCCGGATGGTGCAGGAGGACCGGAGGGTGCGGTGGCGATGCGAGACGGGAAGAGACCGCAGCGTCCGACAGAAGGAGGGCCCGAGCATGAGTAATGACAGCGCCTCCGTAAAAGGGCCGATTGCGTGGATGGCCCGCAATCCGGTGACGGCGAACCTGGTCATGGTGTTCCTGCTGCTGGGCGGGGTGTACAGCGCCTATACGATCAAGAAGGAAGTGTTCCCGGAATTCGACATAAACATGATCTCGATTTCCGTATCCTATTCCGGGTCGAGTCCCGAGGAAATCGAGCAGGGCATTATTCTGGTCGTTGAGGAGGCCATCAAGTCCGTTGAGGGAATCGATGAAATTTCATCGACTGCTTCCGAAGGGTCCGGCAGCGTTACCGCAGGACTGCTCGACGATGCTGATCCCCAGAAAGTGCTGCAGGATATCAAACAGGAAATTGATCGAATCAGCACGTTTCCCGACGACGCCGAAGAACCGGTCGTGTCGCTCGCTTCCAGGAAGCGCGATGTGCTCCAGGTCAGCCTGTATGGAGATGCGTCCGATATGGTGCTGCGCGAACTGGGCGAGCAGGTGCGGGATCGTCTGCTCCAGCAGGACGATGTCTCCCAGGTCGACATCGCTGCTGAAAAAGATCTCGAGATCCACGTGGAGATCAGCCAGGCTCGACTGCGTGCGCATGGTTTGAGTATTGTCGACGTTGCCGCTGCAATCAAGAACGCATCGGTGGAGATTCCCGGCGGGGAAATCAAGACGGACAGCAAAAAGATCCTGCTCAGGGTGAAGGACCGCCGCGACTGGGCTGCCGAGTTTGCGATGATACCGATCATTTCCGGCGACGACGGCACGATGCTGTACCTTGACGATATCGCAGTGGTAAGCGAAGGTTTCGAGGACAGTGACAAGGCGGTAACGTTTAACGGCAAACCGTCCATATCGCTCGACGTATACCGTATCGGGGACGAAACACCGATCGGTGTTTCGACCGCGGTGCGTGCGGCGATGGCAGAAATGGAGGCGGAACTGCCCCCCGGCATCGAATATAAAATCAGCAGGGATCAGTCCGAGGCGTACCAGCAGCGGCTCGATCTGCTGCTGAAAAATGCGACTATCGGGCTTGGGCTTGTTCTGCTCCTGCTCGGTCTTTTCCTGGATTTCAAGCTCGCCTTCTGGGTAACGATGGGCATCCCGATTTCGTTTATGGGATGTATGCTGCTGCTCCCGGGGTACGGTGTTTCCATCAACATGATTTCGATGTTCGCATTTATCGTAGCGCTGGGTATCGTGGTCGATGATGCGATTATCGCCGGTGAAAATATCTACGAGTTCCGCAGCAGGTATCCGCATCGCCTCGATGCGGCGATCCACGGTGCCCGGGATGTGGCGGTTCCGATCACCTTTTCCATCCTGACCAACGTCGCGGCGTTTTTCCCGATTCTTCTGGTGCCGGGTGCAATGGGCAACGTCTGGGGCGTGGTGTCGATCGTGGTTATCATCGTGTTCCTGGTTTCATGGGTCGAATCGCTGTTTATCCTGCCGGCACATCTTGCTCACTCAAAAAACAGTACGAGAAATCCGATCCTGCGTTTTCTCGGCCGGCAGCAGCAACGCATCAGCAACGCTTTGACCGTGTTCATCAATAAAATTTACGGGCCGATTCTGCACCGTATCCTGCATTGCCGGTATCTGGCGGTTGCAACCGGATTGGCGGTATTGTTCATTATCTTCGGTTTTGTGTTCAGCGGCCGCATCGGCATGATCCTGATGGAGCGGGTCGAGTCGGATTACGCAGTAGCTACCGTCACCCTTCCGTACGGAACACCGATGGAAAAAGCGGAGATCGTAGAGAAGAGAATGGTCGGATCGCTGCAGCGCGTGATAGATCAGTTCGGTGAGCAGGAGCTGGTAACCGATGTTTTTACGCGCATCAGCGATAACGAAGTTCAGGTGCGGGCCTTTCTCGTAGATGCTGATATTCGGCCGATATCGACCCGGGAGGTGAGCGCTTCATGGCGAAAAGAGACCGGATTGATAGCGGGCGTTGAGTCTCTCCGCTTCGAATCGGACTTCGGCGGGCCGGGGCGCGGCAAATCCCTGTCCGTGGAACTGTCTCATCGAGATATCGACACGCTGGAGACGGCGAGCGCCGATCTGGCTGCACAACTGGGTGAATTCAGCCAGGTTACGGATGTCGATGACGGTGTCAACCCCGGCAAGGAGCAGCTTGATTTCAGCATTACGCCGGAAGGCAAGAGCCTCGGTTTTACGTCTGCCTCCATTGCGTCCCAGGTTCGGAACTATTTTCAGGGAGTCGAAGCGTTGAAACAGCAGCGCGGCCGCAGCGAAGTGACCGTCCGGGTCCGGCTGCCCGAAGACGAGCGCCTGAGTGAATACCATGTCGAGAGCATGCTGGTCCAGGCTCCCGGCGGGGAATACGTACCACTCAGCTATGTCGCCGATATGGAACGGGGCCGGGCATATTCCAAAATCCAGCGCAGGGACGGCAGGCGGGCCGTTACGGTGGGAGCCGACGTAAATCCCATCGGTGAAACCGGCATCGTCAAGGCCGCGCTGGACAACGAGCTGCTGCCGGCCCTTGCGGAAAAATATCCCGGCTTGACGCACGGATATGAAGGACGGCAGGCCCATATGCAGGAAGGTGTCAATAAACTGATGATCGGGCTGGCCGGGGCGCTGCTGATGATCTACTTCCTGCTGGCGATACCATTCAAGAGCTACGTGCAGCCGCTGATCGTGATGAGTGCGATACCGTTTGGCATCGTCGGCGCGGTTCTCGGCCATATGATCATGGGTTACAACCTGAGCCTGCTGAGCCTGATGGGAATTGTCGCGTTGACCGGGGTCCTGGTGAACGATTCCCTGGTACTCATCGACTATGCCAACAAACAGATGGCCAAGGGCCTCGGCGTTTACGAGGCCATCCACAGTGCCGCGAAACGGCGTTTCCGGCCGATCATCCTGACCACGCTGACCACCTTCGGCGGTCTCGCGCCGATGATATTCGAGACGTCGATCCAGGCCCGCTTCATGATCCCGATGGCGCTGTCGCTGGGGTTCGGCATCCTGTTTTCCACGCTGATCATCCTGGTGCTCATCCCCTGCTTTGTGCTTATTACCGATGATGTCAAACACGCCTTGAGCCGGGTTAATCCCGCGAGAACGCCTGCGCAAGCAGGTGATGCCCTTGCTTTCGAGCAACGAGGGTAAAAGCTGAAGAAACGGGAAGAATTGTTACGAGATATCGGGCTGCACTTTTACGACAACAAGGGTGATGTCATCCTCCTGGCTCTGTTCGCCGCGAAACTCGCTGACCGCGGACAAGATTGCATCCCGTATCTCCCGCGCCGACCGGTCTTTGTTTTCTGACATGACCCGGTTGACGGTCTCATGGCCGAAAACCAGACCGGCGTCGTTGCGTGATTCGAAGATACCGTCGGTGCCGATCAACATGATGTCACCGCGTTGGAAATCGCCGGACTCCCGAGCCTTGAAAACATAGTGTTCATCAATACCGAGAACGATTCCTTCACCCTTGAGATTTAAGAACCGGCCTGAACTGCGCTGATACACGATGGGCGGCTCATGACCGGCCCTGACCCACCTGAGTTTTTGTGCCGCCGGATCTATCTCCAGGAAAAACAGCGTGGTAAAATTGCCGCTGGCCGCGCAGTCCCTGCTGATCATGGTGTTGAGATACGTGACCAGGGTGGCGGGGTCGCGGTAACCCTCAACGGCTGAAATCAGAAACGCCCGCATCGTCGTCATCAGCATTGCTGCGCCGACCCCGTGCCCGCATGCATCGGCAACGGCGATGCCCAGCCGGTTGTCCGGCAGCAGAAAATAATCGTAATAATCTCCCCCGGTCTGGTCGCAGTAGGCCGAGGTTCCGCTGATGTCATATCCTTTCAGGTAGGGGCTTTTTGTCGGCAGCAGGTTCTGCTGGACTTCCTCCGCCAGTTTCAGCGAGTGCATGAGTTCGAAACGGTGCCTGAGCCCATCGATCATGTGGTTGGTGTGGGATGCGATTACCCCGAATTCATCCTGCGTGGCGACGGGAACCTTGCCCGTCAGATCACCGTTTCTGACTTTTTCCAAAATGACGGTTTCATTGTCGAACAGGAGCTTCAGGTTCTTCGAGTATGACATGATCAGGTTGATGACCAGAATCGTCAGCACACCCATGATGAAGAGAATTTCATAGGTTACGGAGCGCTGCGCGCTGGCGACCGATTCGGTGTCCTGGGCGATGGAGACGAGCCATTCGATATCCCTGGTAAACACCATGACCAGCACCAGGCAGGTGAAAACGAACGTGGTTGCGGCGATCAGCGTAAACTTGCGAGTTATCGGGAAGTACTTGATCGACCGCTCCCCGTACTTCTGCATGTCGATCGCCTGCATGATTGCCTGCCGCTCCTGGACCAGCGAGGAGTCGAGACCGATGAAGAATCCGGAGATGATGCAGCCGATATAAACGGAGCCCGAGCTGCCGAGCGGAAAATGCAGAAACGTATGTTGATACGCCACGATCAGTGTGGCGGCGCAGATACATACGGTAAATTCAAGAAAGAACATCCGTTTGGGCCGGTTGAACAGGGACGCCCCGCCGACATATTTCTTCACCCCCAGATGCCTGAAATAGACCAGCGACAGGAACCCGGCCGTAATAATGGTCCCCAGGTACACGGGGGACAGCGATTCCAGGTACGGTCAGACCTGACCTCCGTAGAGGGTGAGTGAAATAATCGCGAACGTATAGAGGATTGCAGTTCTCATGAGAGTCTTCCGCTGTTGAAGTGGTCTGGTCGTGCAGCGACGTGCGGCGACCTCGAAAACACAGAGGTCGTCATGCATAGTAGCAACAATAAGACCGATTACCAATAATCTTCAGATTTTCTCTCTTCCTCCATTTTTAAACTGCACGCTTTACAGGTGACGCGATAGTGGTATGTTATCGAAAAATATCCGGCGACATTAACAGCGAGTATTCTGAATGTCTGAAATAATCCTCGATGCCAATTATACATTCGGGCCGTCATCCACCGCGTTTCTCGTTATCCCGCTGGTCGGCGCATTCTTTATCGATCTGATAAACGCCTTCGTTGTTTCCACGCTGTACGGAACCTGGGGCGGTTAATCGTCCTGTACTAAAAAATTATTGAAGGAGATTGCTATGTTGAAAAGGGCTGTTCCGATTTTTCTGGCGGTATTACTGGTGGGACTTGGTTGTCTGCAGGTTCCGGGCGTTTCAGCGGCAGACAAGAAACTGAAGGTTGCCTTTGCGCTGTTGTGGACCATTGATGATCAGGGCTGGACCACATCCCATTACAACGGCATCAAGTATCTGCAGGAACAGATGGGTGACCGGATTGAGGTCGCCTACACGGAGAAGGTGCTGGCGGCCGATGCCGAGCGCGTGTTCCGCGACTATGCGAAAAAGGGCTACGACATTATCTTCGGGACAACGTTTGAACACATGGATCCGCTGCTGGCGGTGGCGGGGGACTTTCCGGATATCAAGTTCGAGCACTGTTCCGGGTTCAAATCCTCTGCCAATATGCGCAACTACTTCCAGCGCATGTACCAGGGTGAATACCTGGCCGGATACATGGCCGGGCTGATGGGGTTCAAGAAGGTCGGGACCGTCGCCACCCAGCCGATCCCGGAACCGATCCGCGGCATCAACGCGTTCACCATCGGCCTGAAAAAAGGACTGGATGAAGCAGATGTCGCCTACGATGAAGATAAACTCAATACCGTCGTCTGGCTCAAATCCTGGCGCGATGCCGCCAATGAGACGACGCTTGCCGAAACGCTCATCGCCCGGAAGCACGATCTGATCAGGCAGATGGCCGATACCCCCGATTCGGCGGCTGCCGCATGTGCCGCCGGGGTGCCGGCGATCGGCTACGGTGAAGACGTGGCCCACTACGGAGTCGATTGTGCACTGGTTTCGACCACCTGGAACTGGGGAAAGTGGTACGTCAAGGCCGTACAGCAGGTGATGGACGGCACCTGGAGCAACACCCCGTACTGGGGCGGCATGGAAGATGAAGCCATTATTCTTTCCTCGTTCAACAAGAGCGTTCCCGCCGACGTGAAGGAGAAGGTGCGGGCGGAACAGGCCAAGCTGGCAAAGGGCGCGGACGACATTTTTGCCGGCCCGGTCCTCGATCAGAATGGAAAAGAACTCTGGAAGGCCGGAGAGAAAGCTACCGACCAGGATCTGCTGACCATGCGTGTCCTCGTCAAAGGCGTATCCGGCAAGATTCCGCAATAGCATCGGTTCGTTTTATCATACGGAGGCACTATGGATGTGCTGGACAGCAGGGAGTCCGGGGAGAAGTACCGGCTGCACGTAGAAGGTCTGGAATACGATGTCGAGATTCCCTATGTGCTCGTGCCGGGGCGAGAAGGCGACCTTCGTATTGCTTCGTTTAACCTTATCGGGCAGACCAGGCTCAACCAGGACCTGGGACGCCTGCTCGCTGATAAAATTCGCCGCGAGGTTCCGGACTTTCCCTCAGTGGCAATCCTGACCGCGGTGGAAAAGGCGCTGCAGCTGACGCAGGTTGTCGCGGCTGAACTCGGCATCGACGCCGTCGCGGTCGCATACAACCGCATCAAACCGCATATGGAGGTGGAACGGCGGCCGGTGATCCAGGTCGGCGCCGACTCCATCACCAGCGGCGACAAGTTCCTCGCCGTTTACGAACGTGACATGCAGCTGCTCGCGTCGGCCCGGAACGGCTATATCATCATCGATGACGTGGTGAGCACCGGCGGTACCGTGCTCGGCCTCTACGAGATACTCGAAGAGGCGGCGGCCCGGGCGGAGGCCGGAGTTCCCACCGTTCACGGAATCTTCTGCGCGGCGACGGAAGGCGATGCCGGGGTGCTGCTGCCGGCCCCGGTATACGGCCTTGCCAAACTTCCAATCCCGCAGCAGGTCATGTCCTCCTGATCCATGTCTGAACCCGTTATTGCGCTGCACGGTGTCTGCAAGCGGTTCGGCCCGGTGTGGGCGAACCGCGAGGTGGAGCTGAGTCTCTTTCCCGGGAGGGTGCATGCCCTGCTGGGCGAGAACGGTGCCGGCAAATCCACGCTGATGTCGATCCTTGCCGGCCGCTATCGCGCCGACAGCGGCAGGATTACGATTCGCGGCAGCACGGTCGATTTTACGGCGCCGGCCAAAGCGCTCGAATACGGGATCGGTATGGTCTATCAGCGGTTCATGCTGATCGAGCCGATGACCGTTGCCGAGAACCTCGCCCTTGCCGCGGGCCGCAAATACGACCGCAAAAGCATCGCTGAATTGATCAAGCAGACCGCTGAGCGCTATGGGCTTGCGGTTGATCCGGAAAAACCTGTCTTCGAGCTGTCCATGGGTGAGCGGCAGCGGGTGGAGATCATCAAGCTGCTGATGCTCGATGCCGACGTGCTGATTTTTGACGAACCCACCGCGGTACTGACCCCGCCCGAAGTCGAATCGCTCTTTGCAGTGATCGATCGGCTGCGCAGCGAAGACAAGGCAATCGTGCTGATTACCCACAAGCTCGAAGAAGTGCTGCAGCTGGCCGACGACATCTCGATCATGCGCAAAGGCCGGCTCATCTTCTCCGAGCGGATCGACCAGCGGCAGATTTCACGGCAGCAGCTGGCGCGGCTGATGGTGGGGCGCGATGTGGTGCTCCGGGTAGACAAGAAACCGGTGACGATCGGCGAGACCGTGCTGGCCCTGGAACGGTTCAGCGGCGACAGTCCACTCGGCGGCCCGGCGTTCGCCGAGGTGACCCTGGAGATTAGAAAAGGCGAGATTTTCTCGATAATCGGTGTTGCCGGCAACGGTCAGGCCGGCCTGGTATCGGCCCTTGCCGGTCTTTCCCCGGCCGCTTCGGGACGGGTGATGTTTGCCGGCAAGATCTACACGGCGCAGCAGTGGGACAAAGCCGCGGCCCGGGATATCGCTTATATCCCCGAAGATCGCTACCATACCGGTTCGGTCGGTTCGATGTCCATCGCCGATAATTTCGCCCTGACTCGCCTGCCTGCCTACCAAACGGGATTGGCCGGGTTCACCCTCGACCGGGAACAAATGGCGGCTGACGGGAGCAGGGCCATCGCTGCGCACAACATAAAAGCCGGATCGAGCGAAGATCGTGCCGGTTCGCTTTCCGGGGGTAATCTCCAGAAGATGATTCTGGCGCGGGAGCTGACCAGGAACGCCCGGCTGTTCATCGCCGAGCAGCCCACCCAGGGCCTCGATATTGCTTCCACGGAAGATATCTGGCGGGCGCTGCTGGCGTGCCGCGAGCAGGCGGCGGTGCTGCTGGTGACCGGGGATCTCAAAGAAGTGCTGTCGCTTTCCGACCGGATCGGCGTCATCTTCAACGGCCGAATTCTCGACATCATCGATGCGCGCGACGGAAACCAGGTCGACCGCGTCGGCCTGCTGATGGCCGGAGTGCAGGCATGATCAGGCTGGAGAAGCGCAGGGATCCGGTTCGCGGCCGGGGATTCGTCGCCGCGGGCTGGGCAACGGTCATTGCATTTATCGTCGGCTGCGTGATTTTTGCCTGTTTCGGCATTGATCCGATCGCTGCATATGCGGCGATGGGGAAGGGGATTTTCAGCTCCTTCGATTCGTTTTCAGAAGTTCTCGTCAAGGCCACACCGCTGATTTTTACCGGCCTTGCGGTGGCCGTTGCGGCGATGATGATGCTGTGGAACATCGGTGCCGAGGGGCAGCTGGTGTGGGGCGGCATCTTTGCCGCCGGCACCGCGCTCTACGTCTTTCCCGGTGCTCCCGCCTGGCTGCTGGTTCCGGCGGTCATTGCCGCATCGGCGCTGGGAGGGGCGGCCTGGTCGCTGATTCCCGCGGTTTTGCGGGCAAAGTTCCAGGTCAACGAAATACTGACGACGCTGCTGCTCAACTACGTCGCCATTATCTATATGGAGCATCTCTTTTACGGACCGTGGCGAGATCCGGCGGGATTCGGGTTTCCCGGCACCGCCCAGCTGCCCGAGGCGGCGCATCTCATCCGTTTTGCCGGAACGAGGATCAGCCTCGGGTTTCCCCTGGCGCTGCTGTGCGCGGTGCTGCTCTACTACCTGGTCAACCGGTCTGCCTGGGGATACCAGGTCCGGGTTATCGGCCGGGAACAGCGGGCCGCCCGTTATGCCGGGTTCAACGTGACCGGAAAGGTGCTGACCGTCATGATGCTGTCCGGGGCTTTCGCCGGTATGGCCGGCATGGCCGAAGTGTGCGGCATCCACTACCGGCTGCAGACTGGACTTGCGGTCGGCTACGGGTATGACGGCATCATCGTGGCCTGGCTGGCGGGGCTGAATCCGCTGGCAATTCCGTTTGCCGCCGTGCTGCTGGGGGCGTTGTTCGTCGGCGGTGAGCAACTGCAGTCCGTGCTCGGACTTCCGTCCACGATAAGCCTGATCCTCGAGGGGGCGCTCCTGTTCGGGCTGTTTGTCGGGCAGGTGCTGTCGGGATACCGGCTGGTCATGCCCGGCCGTTCGCCGGATCCTGGCGTGGCGGCCGATAAACCGGAGGCATCGGTATGATCGAAGACCTGACCTTTATTGCCCAGATTTCGATCAAGTCCTCCGTGGCCGTGCTGCTGGCCACGGTCGGAGGCATCATCAACGAGCGCAGCGGGGTGCTGAATCTCGGCATTGAAGGTATGATGCTTATCGGCGCACTGGCCGGGTTTGCCGCCGGGCACTTCACCCAATCGCCGATACTTGCCGTGGCTGCAGGGACTTTGGCCGGCGGCCTGCTGTCACTGGTTCATGCATTTTTCACGATCACGCTGCGTTCGAACCAGGTGTTGAGCGGCCTGGCGCTGACGATACTGGGAACCGGCCTGGCCAATTTTCTCGGACGCGCGCTGATCGGCCAGTCCGGCGTCCGTATCAGGCAGTGGCCGATCCCGTATCTTGCCGATATTCCGGTGCTCGGCGACATCTTTTTCAACCAGAGCCCGTTCGCGTATGCGGCGTATGTCCTGGTCCCGCTGGCCTGGTTCGTCCTGTACAGGACCAGGATCGGCCTGATGCTGCGGGCGGTGGGGGAAGATGCGCGCTCCGCCGATGCCGCGGGTGTCAACGTGCCGTTGGTACGCACCGCCAGTGTTTTCAGCGGCGGCCTTTTTGCCGGCCTTGCCGGGACGTATCTTTCCCTCTCCTATACGCCGGGCTGGAAGGAGACTATGACCGGAGGCCAGGGCTGGATAGCCATCGCGATGGTCATATTCTGCATGTGGAACCCGCTGCTGGCCTTTTTCGGGGCGCTGTTGTTCGGCGGGTTGACTGCCCTTCAGTTTTTCTTCCAGGCCACGTCCATGGACCTGATCCCCTCCTATATCCTGAAGATGCTTCCCTACCTGCTGACCATCGCTGTTCTCGTTCTGGTGTCGGTCTTTTCCAAACACGGCAAGTCGGCTTCCCCCGCTGACCTGGGAGTCCCGTTTCAGCGGGAGCTATAGACGGCTCCTCTTCATGCCTTAGGATGTATTGGGCTCATTGTGCGCCCGCAGATGTTGGCACAAATTACTGCATCTGGCGGTGACGGAGTTCGGAATCGACCCCACGGCACAACAGCTCGACCTTTTTGCACACAGAGATAAGTGCTTGAAATATAGCGCTTTTTTTGAAAATACCTGCCGCCGGCATGACATTGTCTTTGCCGAAAATCAAAAAGTATGGTAATAATTTATGCCTTTTGCTTGGCCGATATTTGGTACTGGAAGTACCGGGTTGTCCGTATA
>Ga0180436_10005150_pt1 | contig 11619 bp, 9 predicted proteins | sample SS_ome_2_FD_132434 | JGI IMG/M metagenome (GOLD analysis project Ga0180436, IMG submission 132434) | Hypersaline lake sediment archaeal communities from the Salton Sea, California, USA - SS_3_S_2 metaG | ecosystem: Environmental > Aquatic > Non-marine Saline and Alkaline > Hypersaline > Sediment...
ATCGCCTGGCGCAATATCTGGCGCAATCCCCGCCGCACCCTGGCCATTCTCAGCGCGGTCACCATCGGTGTCTGGAGCATGATCTTCATCGGGGCGCTGATGCGGGGCACCAGCCAGCAGATGGTGCGCAACGGTATATCCACCCTCACCGGCCATATCCAGATCCATCACCCCCAATACCGTGACGATCCGGTAATTGAAAACAGCATGGCCGGATTGGCCGGCATCGCCGCCAAACTCAGTCAGATCCTGCCGTCCGGGGCACACGTAAGCGCCCGCATCCGGGTCCCGGCGGTGGCCAGCAACGCCCGCCATTCCGCAGGCCTGACCCTGGTGGGCGTCGATCCTGAGCGCGAGGCGGCCGTCTCCTTTATCGGCCGTCCCCTGGCCGCAGGAACGTATCTTAAGGCGGATGACACCCGGGGCATCCTGGTGGGCCGGGCACTTTTAGAAAAATTCGATACTGCCCCGGGCCGCAAGCTGGTCCTCATGTCCCAGGACCAAACCGGCGAAATCGCTTCGGCCGCCTTCCGCATCCGCGGCGTGTTTACCGCCGAAATGGAGGCCACCGAGAAGCAGTTCGCGTTCGTCACCCAGGCCGCCGCCCGCAAGTTGCTGCAACTGAAAACCGAAATTTCTGAAGTCAGCATTCTTCTGCCGGAGGACCACTCCGCCGCCGCCCTGGCCGGCCAACTGCGCAAACAGCTTCCGGAGAGCGACTATGCTGTGGCCGACTGGCGGGAACTGCTGCCCATGGTGACGGCAGTCTTGAGCATGTACGATTACTTTATTTACATCTGGTTTGTTGTGATGTTCATCGCCATGGGTTTCGGCATTGTCAACACCCTGCTCATGGCCGTTTTTGAACGGTTGCGGGAATTCGGGCTGCTCAAGGCTTTGGGCATGCGCCCGGGACGTATTGTGGCCCAGGTCCTGACGGAATCCACCCTGCTGCTCCTGGTGGGGGCTTGCATCGGCAGCACCCTGGGATTGCTCAGCGTGGCCCTGCTCAAACCCGGAGGTATCGATTTGTCCGCCTTTGCCAGCGGATTGGAGTTTGCCGGCATGAGCCGGATCATCTATCCGCAAGTTCTCCTCCAGGATGTGCTGGGGGCCAATGTGGTGGTGCTTGTACTGGGACTACTGGTCAGTCTCTACCCGGCCATTAAAGCCGCCCGTATTACGCCGGTGGAAGCCATGGCACGCACCTAAAAACACGCGTCATGACGAAACAAATTTTACCAACCCTCTATGCCTTAAGAAAGCCATGAAAAAAATATGAATATCGTTGAATGCCGGAATGTTACCAAAACCTATCGCCAGGGCAAGCTGGAGGTTGCCGCCCTGCGGGGTGTCGACCTGAACATCGCGGAAAGCGGCTTCATGGCCCTGGCCGGTCCTTCGGGGTCGGGCAAGACCACATTGCTCAATCTCATCGGCGGCCTGGACTGTGCCGACGGCGGAACGGTAACGGTAAGCGGCCGTGATCTGAGCCAGCTGAACCAGAGCCACCTGGCCCAGATGCGCCTGAGCCAAGTGGGCTTTGTGTTCCAGGCCTATAACCTGATTCCGGTGCTCTCGGCCCTGGAAAACGTGGAGTATATCATGCTGCTGCAGGGCGTGCCCGCGGCGGAGCGCCGGCAACGGGCGGAGGCCATGCTGGCGGACGTGGGACTCGGCGATATGGGCCGCCGCCGCCCGGCGGAACTGTCCGGCGGCCAACAGCAGCGGGTGGCCGTGGCCCGGGCCATTGTCACCAATCCCGCCATTGTGCTGGCCGACGAACCCACAGCCAACCTGGACTCCAAAACCGGCCAGCGGCTGCTGGAGATCATGCTGGCCATGAACCGCAAACACCGGGTCACATTTATCTTCGCCACCCACGATCCCATGGTGATGGAGTACGCCCGCCGGGTGGTGCAGCTCCATGACGGGAGGATCGTCAATGACGGCCGGAAATCCTGAACCAACCCAAGCCCCGCTTGCCTGGCCGCCGGCCCGCACACGGGGCAAGGGCAACCTGCCTGTTTACCTTGAAAGCGCCATGGCATGCGTCTTTTAATCCCACTGTTGATAGTACTGGTATCCGCAACGGCATGGGCGCAAACGGCCCCTGCCGGCAACCCGGCAGCGGAGCCTTCCATCAGCACCCAATGGAACGGCCGGGCCAAACTCACCGGCTCCCGCAGCGATTATAACGCCGATACTTTGTGGGGCAGCCTTAAGGAATCGCCTTACCACGACGGCCGCTTCAACCTGCGCATCAACAACGAAACATTCTTCGGGGCACACGTCTACACACAGGTTCATCTCGAAACCTATGTGACCCACGGCGACACCGTCGAAATGCAGAACCTGCGCGCAGCGTCCGGGGCGAATGCTGTTCCGGGCCAGGTTTCTGCCGGGCGCAGCGAAACAGCAAACCGCCACCTGCTCGATCTCGATACCATCATCAAGGAGAACTCTGACACTCTAGTGGGCCTGCGCCTGGATCGTTTCAACTTCACCTATGAACCGGACTGGGGCCAGGTGCGCATCGGCCGCCAGGCCGTTACCTGGGGCAACGGCAACTTCTTCAACCCCATGGATCTTTGCAATCCTTTTGCACCCACCGCCATCGACCGCGATTACAAAGCCGGCGAAGACATGCTGGCGGCCACCGCCAATCTGCCGGCCGGCCCCGAACTGCAGCTGCTGCTGGTGCCGCGGCGGGAGCCTGTGAGCGGCGATGTCCGGGCCGATCAATCCTCATTGGCGGCCAAGCTGCATTGGCTGACGGACAGCGGCAGCACCGAATTCGACTTCCTGGCCGCGGTACACTACGAGGATCTGGTTACGGGACTGGGCGCCCGGGGCTATCTGGGGGCCGCCGCCTGGCGCCTGGACGCCACCTGGACCTTTCTCGCGGATGGCGATTCCAGCGGCTACCTGTCCGCAGTGGCCAATATAGACTACTCCTGGGTGTGGGCCGGCCGCAACTTCTACGGACTGGCCGAGATTTACTACAATGGTTTGGGGATCAGCGATTACGACTCGAACCAGGTCGATGCGGCCCTCAGCGACCGTCTGGAGCGGGGTGAAATATTCACCCTGGGTCGCTGGTACCTGGCCGGCACCCTGCAAATGGAGATCCATCCCCTGGTCAACGCGTTCTTTACCAGCATGATTAACGTGGAAGATCCCTCGGCCCTGCTGCAGCCCTACCTCAACTGGGATATCAAGCAGAACCTCCAGCTCACCTTAGGCGCCGCTTTGCCTCTGGGCGGCCGGCCCACCGAATTCGGCGGATTTCCCATTGCGGACACAACGTTCTACAACCAGCCGCCGGCCCTGTTTTTCGGCTGGGCGACCTGGTATTTTTAGAACCATTATAATATTATGATATTTTCAACATACCATCGCTCCAAATTCAAAGGAGGCGGGATAAATGGCAATCAAATCGGAACAGGAGTACCGGGAACGGGTGGCAGGACTCAAACCCAATCTATTCATAGGCGGCAAGAAGGTCGAGAATTTAGCGCAGCACCCCATCACCAAAGGGGTAGTTGACGCAACGGCGCGGGTCTACCAATTGACCGCGGATCCCCGATACGCCGCTACCATGACGGCCAGCTCCCATCTGACCGGAGAGCCCATCAGCCGGGCACTTCATATCCATCAAAGCAAGGAGGATCTCTTCAAACGCCTGGATATGGCCCGACTCAGCAGCCAGAAACTGGGAACCTGCAATTATCGCTGCCCGGGCAACGAGATGCTCCCCTCCCTGGCGGCAACCACCTGGGAGATCGATCACGACCAGGGGACGGAGTACCACCGGCGTTTTAATGATTTTATGCGCTATGTGCAGGAAAACGACCTTGTGGTCAGCGGTTCCGTTACCGACCCCAAGGGCGATCGCAGTAAAAGGCCCCTTGAACAGGACCCGGATCTTTATATCCGGGTTGTGGAAAAAAGATCTGACGGCATCATCGTCAACGGCGCCAAACAGCATGCCACAGGGGCCTATGCTGCGGACGAAACCCTTGTCCTGCCCGGGATTTCATCCAGAAAAGGCGAGGAAGACTATGCGCTGGCTTTTGTGGTTGCCAACGGTACCCCCGGGGTCACCTATATCGGACAATACAATCCGTTCAGTGTTGAACGGGAGCATGAGAGCGACACGAGGTTTCTAGGAAATCCGCTCTATGGGCAGCGGGAAACCTGCCTGGTGGTCTTCGATCATGTTTTTATCCCCTGGGAGCGGGTCTTCATGTGCGGCGAGGTTGAATATACGCAGAAATTTATCGTCCGGTTTGCAAAAACCCACCGCATGAATTGCGGGGGCGCCTGCAAGGTTGGCTTTATGGATCTTATCATCGGCGCCGCAAAGCTCATGTCGGAATACAACGGTCTGTCGCAGGCCTCCCATATTGCCCAGAAAATAACGCGCATGCTGCAGCTAAACGATACGTCGCTGGCCTGCGCCACCGCGGCAGCCTACTTCGGGAAAGAAGAGCCGGAGGGCTCGGGAGTCTTCATGCCCGATGAGACCATGGGCAACATTGCAAAGCTGAACACCAATGACGGATTCTGGGAAGTTCTGGCACTGGCCGGCGATATTGCCGGCGGGATTCCCGCCACCATGCCCAGCGAAAAGGAACTGGAAAATCCTGAAGTAAAAGAGTACGTGGCTAAATATCTGAAGGCGGCCGCACCTGCCGATCAGCGCATGCGCATTTCGCGCTTTCTGCAGAATTGGGTTGCCGGCCTCCACGGTTTGGGAACCTACCAGGGATCCGGCCCCAGCCAGAGTCAATACGTGTCCATTTATCGGGTTGCAGACCTGGAAAGTAAAAAGAAAATGGCGCTGGATCTGGCAAATGCCGATATACAGGGGGAATAAATTGTTATCGGCTGTTTTTGACCTAATCAGGCTTGCGCAGGGTATAGATCCCCTGGGAAAGCTTCATTTCGAGGTCACCCCGGCGGGTTTTGGTTCGATAGCGCCAGAAGAACCAGCCCATGGCCCTTACACCCAAATACATGACCAGGCCCATGGCTTTGGTGTGCTTGGTCTCAACGCATTTCCTCAGCGCTTTATCGGCCTCTTTACGAGCGCCGGGCGGCCCGCCGTCAGCATAGGCGTAATCGTGGGCCACACAGCACTCGTGCCAGTTGCCTTCCGGCCACATGGTGCAGCCGGGGTTGTCTATGTCCCAGGGGAAACTGGACATGGTTATCCTGCCTCAATTTCGGTAGCCGGTTCGGCTTTGCTGTTGATCGGCTCACCCTCAATACCAAAAGCGGACCGCATAATTTTGCATAGCGCCAAAATAAGGTTGCCGTCAATGTAAGATTGTACATGCATTCGGGGACGGCCCCGGCGTTGTGGAGACTCCCTTCGACCGGCGTGCAGGGAATATCTGCGGCATGGTGGAAACGGCTGGCCTACAAGGAGTCGATAGGTTACTATAGTAGCGAACTCTATATCGGTCTTATTAAGAAAAACTACGGTTAATTGTTAAATGCCTAAAATACTGGAAATTTTTTCGGATTATATCTGACCCTGGTGCTACTTCATCACCGGGCGTGTTGATCAATTGCAGCAGGAATTTGATTTGGCCCTGCGCTGGACGGCCTTTCCCCTGCATCCGGAAACCCCCGAGGGGGGCCGCAGCCTGGAAGAGCTGTTCGCCGGAAAAATGGTGGATATTCCCGGCATGCTGGCGGGTCTCAAGGCCACCGCCCATGAGCTGGGCTTACCTTTTGGGGCCCGTACCATGACCTTCAACAGCCGCCGGGCCCAGGAGCTGGGTAAGTGGGCCGAAGCCCAGGGACAGGGCGAGGCTTTTCATCAGGCCGCGTTTCGGGCCTATTTTGCGGATGGACGCAATATTGCCCTGCCGGAAATTCTGTTGGATATGGCGGAAGCGAGCGGGCTGGACCGCCGGCAGGCAGAAACAGCCCTGGCGCAGCGGCCCTTTAAGCAAGCCGTGGACGCGGACTGGTCCCGCAGCCGGCGCCTGGGTATAACGGCGGTACCCACCTTTAAATGCAATGGGCAGCTTCTGGTGGGAGCCCAGCCCTACAAAGCCCTTAAACAGCTGGTGCAGCCATGATAAATAAACGGCAATGGATGGCGATGGTACTCCCCGGATGGACCCAAAAAGCGGTTTTGGCGGCTCTCGTGGGAATCGGCGTAGCCGTTTTCACCGGCTGCGGCAATAGCGAGACCCGGGAGCAGGTGGACGCAACCGTGGAAGAATTGACCGGTAAAAAATCCCTGGAGCGCATGGAGCAAATGAAGGATGAACTCAGCGCGATCCAGCAGCAGAGTGCCCAGCGCCTGGACCAGATAGATGAGATAAATAAGGACCAGTAGGAATTTTTCGGCCGGCTGGGGAATGTCTCGCCATGAAAACCAAACCATTGGCCGCCCTGTTGGGAGGGTTGCTCCTTTTACTCATGCTGCTCGCCATTCCCCAAATTTTGCCTGAAATCAAGACTGATGCCGCCCGCAGCCCCTTTGTCTGGGACCGGGACCAGTTATGGGAGGCATTGGAGACACAGTTCAGCGAAGCCCGGCGCTGGTCATCCGGCAAACTTGACCGGCATATCGACCGGGGCTTAACCAGGCTGGAGATGCTCATCGGCCGGCTTGAAGGCCCATCACTGGCACCGGATGCAGCACTCTGGGGCCAGGCCGAGGAGCGGCTGTGGGCGGTTGCCCCGCTCATCGCAGCCCGGCCGAAGCAATTCGTCCGTTTCAACCAGAATGTAAACTGCCTGCAGCGGGCAGCGAAACGCCAGGCCAGGGACTGGCCCCCGGACCAGCCTGCCGGCCGCAACCGGCTCTACCGCCTGATTTACGGCGGCCGCACATCCTCCGAGGAGATCGCCCTGCAGGCACCGGACGGGACGCTGCCGGCCCTTTTTCCCGGCGCAGCCCAGCCATCCGCCACACCCGGAATTACCGTCCACGGCATCACCGTGCACAGCGGGGATATCCTGGTTTCCAGGGGCGGTGCCCCCACATCAGCCCTCATTGCCCGGGGCAGCGACTATCCGGGCAACTTTTCCCACGTGGCCCTGGCCTATGTGGACGCCCGCAGCGGCCAGGGAGCGGTAATCGAGGCGCTCATTGAAAAAGGCGTGGTCATCACTTCCGTGGACGATTACCTCAGGGACAAGAAGCTGCGCATCCTGGTGCTGCGCCCCCGGGCGGAACTACCGGCCATCAGGGAAAATCCCATGGCGCCCCATGAGGCTGCATCCCGGATGTTTCAGCGGGTGCAGGGCCGTCACATCCCCTATGATTTCGCCATGGACTTCCAAAATCCCGACAAAATGTTCTGCTCGGAAGTGGTCTATGCGGCCTACGACCGGGTGGGGATCCGCTTGTGGACGGGCCTGTCACGCATCTCGGCCCCGGGAACGGCCCGCTGGCTGGCAGGTTTCGGCGTCAGCCACTTCATTACCCTCGAGCCGTCGGACCTGGAATACGACCCCCAGCTTGCGGTGGTCGCCGAGTGGCGTGATCCGGAAGCCCTGTTCAAGGATCACCTGGACAATGCCGTCACCGATGTCATGCTGGAAGGGGCCAATGCCGGCGAGAAACTTCAATACAATGGGTACTTGCTGCCGCTGGTGCGTCTGGCCAGGCTCTACAGTATGTTCAAAAACCTGTGGGGCGCCATTGGTCCGGTTCCCGAAGGCATGACCGCTACGGCGGCTTTGAGGCACCGGTGGTACAGTGCCCGCCATAATCTGCTGGTCCAGCGGGTCAGGGCCGCCGCGGAGGAATTCGCCATGCACAACGGCTACCGTCCCCCCTACTGGGAACTGGTCAAGATGGCCCGCCGGGCCCGGCAATCCCCCTAAACCATGCGGATCACCAATGCCTGTTACCGCTAAACCTAAAAAATTGACCCTCGCAAAGCGATATCCCGAGCTGGCCCGCCACCCATGAAATTCATCCCCACCACCCGACACGAGCTGCGCGACCTGGGCTGGAACCGGCTGGACGTGGTGCTGGTCAGCGGGGATACCTACGTGGATTCCCCCTACATGGGGGTGGCGGTCATCGGGCGGGTGCTGCTGGCGGCCGGCTACCGGGTGGGCATCATCGCCCAGCCGGACTGTTCGGATTCCCGGGACATCGCCCGCCTGGGCGAACCGGCTCTGTTCTGGGGGGTCACCGCCGGAGCCGTGGACTCCCTGGTGGCCAATTACACGGCCACCGGCAAGCGCCGCAAGAGCGATGATATGACCCCGGGCGGGGCTAACACCCGCCGGCCGGACCGCGCGCTGATTGTCTATACCAATCTGATTCGCCGGTATTTCAAGCCCACCGTACCCATCGTGCTGGGCGGTATCGAAGCCAGCCTGCGGCGCATATCCCATTATGATCTGAGGTCCGGCAAGATCCGCCGCTCCGTGCTGTTCGACGCCAAGGCCGATTATCTGGTCTACGGCATGGGCGAGACCGCCGTCCTGGAACTGGCGACCGACTTGCGCGCCCGACGACAGGGACGCGCGATCCGCGGACTGTGCTACATCAGCCGGACAATCCCGCCCAGGGACGGGGAGTTTCCCGGGCCGCCTGTGGAGCTTCCCGCCCATCCGCAGGTGGCCGATGACCCAGTCCGGTTTGCCGGGATGTTCCGGGCCTTTTACCGGAACTCGGACCCGGCCACGGCCAGTCGCCTGGTGCAACGCCAGGACAACCGCTACCTGGTCCAGAATCCTCCGTCCCGGCCCCTCACCGGAAAAGAACTGGACCGCATTCACGAGCTACCCTATGCCCTGGCCGCCCATCCTCATTACCGCCGCCAGGGAGCGGTGAAGGCTCTTGAAACCATCCGTTTTTCCCTCACCACCCACCGCGGATGCTACGGGGAGTGCCGCTTTTGCGCCATCACGGTTCACCAGGGCCGCCGGGTAGTTTCCCGCAGCAGGGAATCTTTGCTCAGGGAGGCGGCGGGGTTCGTGAAACATCCCGGGTTCAAAGGCATTATCGCCGATGTGGGCGGACCCACGGCCAACATGTACGGATTTGAGTGCCCCCGCAAAATCAACCAGGGTGCCTGCCCGGATAAAGCCTGTCTGTTTCCCCGGACCTGCAAACACCTGCCGGTGAATCACCGTCCGCAACTGGAATTGTTAAGAGCGCTGCGCCGACTGCCCGGTGTGCGCAGGGTTTTTGTGGGCTCGGGCCTGCGCTATGACCTGGTGCTGGCGGATCAGCAGAGCGGTGCGGATTACCTGGAGAACCTCTTGCGGCATCACGTCTCCGGGCAGCTCAAAATCGCCCCGGAACATTCCGAAAAAGAAGTGCTGGACCTGATGGGCAAACCCGCTGCCGGACAGCTCAAGGCCTTTTTGGCCCTCTACCGGAGCATGAATAAAAAAATTCCCCAGCCGACGTTTCTCACCTACTATCTGATGGCCGCCTATCCGGGATGCAGCAGCCGCCACATGCAGAATCTGCGCACCTTTGCGCAACGCCATTTCGGCCACTTACCCCAACAGGTCCAGGTGTTTACCCCTACCCCGGCCACCCTGGCCACCCTCATGTACCACACGCAAACCGATCCTGTTTCCGGAAGAAAACTGTTTGTTGAAAAAAACCCCCAACAGAAGCAGCGGCAAAAGGACATCATCACCCGCAAGCCCAGGCAGCGGCGCACTTGACAGGCCCATATTATTTTTCACCCCTAGGGTGAAATCATTGATTTCCTGCACCCCGGGATTATCATTAGAAAACCAATCACCGGAGACACGGCATGACCCTATCCAAATCGAGCCCGGCCCCAGGGAATCCCGCCGACAGCAATGCAGCCGTGGCGGCTCTTATCAGGCGATTCAAGCGCACCGACGATTTTCCTGCATTTTCCAAAACCATCCTGGAGATCAACCAAAGCCTCGCCAAACTGCGCGAGTCCTCAGCCGCCGATTTCGCGGCCATGATTCTAAAGGACTTCTCACTGACCAATAAACTGCTCAAGCTGGTAAACTCGGCCTATTACGGCTTTGTGGCCGGTGAAGTGACCACCGTGACCCGGGCCGTGGTGCTGCTGGGCTATGAACGCATCCGTACGGCCGCCGCCAGCCTGATGCTGTTCGAGCAACTGCAATCAAAAAATAAAGTTCCCGATTTACAGCGGGCGGCCCTCAACGCCTATTGGCGCGGCCTGGCGGCCCAGGATATCGCCCGGCGGATTGAACAAAGGGGAGCGGAAGAGGCCTTCATTTGCGCCATGCTCCACAATCTGGGCCGCCACCTGGCCATATTTTACCTCCCGGAGCAGTTCGGCGCGGTAAAAGAACTGGCCCTGAGCGAGAACCTGAGTGAAGAGCAGGCTGCCCGCCGCGTACTGGGCACGACCTATGAAGCCCTGGGCATGGCGGTGGCTGAGGAGTGGAATTTTCCCCACAAAATCGTCGCCAGCATGGAACGCCTGCCCGCCGGCCCCCAGGCCCTGGATGACAGCACAGCCAGCCCCACCCGGGACCTGGCCAACTTTGCCAATGAACTCAACATCCTCATTCGGAAAACCCCTCCGGAACAGCGCAAAGACTCCCTGGCCGCCCTTTTGCACCGCTACCGGGACCTGGTGGCTGTCTCTGAAACGGAAATCAATGAGGTCTTGTCGGCAACGGCCCGCACCATGCGCGCCCACGCTGCGGTGTTCGGTATTGACCTGAAGGGCTCTTTTATCCCGGACCGTCTGGAAGCGGTACCCGCCGGCGAGGCCCAGGCCCCGCACGCCCCGCCCCGGAGTGACACGGACGCCCCCGCAGGGCAGGCCAATCCAGAGTCGCCCTCCCGGCCCCGGGCAGCGGCCGCTGCCATAACGCCGCGCCAACCCGCGCCGCCGGCTTCCGTGGATGTCATCCTCAGCGGGTTACAGGAGATCTCGACGACTCTGCTGGGAAAATATGAAATCAACGACATTGCCCTGATGATCCTGGAGATCATCTACCGTGCTTTCGGTTTCCACCGGGTGGTATTTTTCTTCCGGGAAGGCCGTCAACAGAAGTTCGGCGTCCGTTTCGGTTATGGCCGGCGAATTGAGGAAATCCTAGATCGGGGGATCATCATCAGCCCCGAGTCAGAGGCGGACATCTTCAGCCAGGCACTGGCCGGAACACGGGACCTGTGGATAGCGGACACTGCTGACCCGGCCGTAGCCAGGCACATTCCCGCCTGGCACCGGGAGGCCTTTCGATCCGCGGCCTTTACCCTCCTGCCCATAGCCCTCAATGAGATTTGCCTGGGGGCGTTTTATGCCGACCGCAGGCAACCCGGCCCGGTTGCGGACGATACCGGCACCAGATACCTGCAGATGCTGCGCAACCAATTCATTCTGGCCATCCGCGGTAAAAGCTGACCCCCAGGTTATTGAGCCTAAGAACCGGCCGTGCTCCCTTAAGTTCCCCTGGCAATTACCGGCAAGTGGCAGACAAAGGTGCTGCCCTGTCCTGCACCGTCACTTTCGGCCCAAAGCCGGCCGCCGTGGAGTTCCACCAGCCGGCGGGTCAGGGGCAGCCCCAGACCCGTGCCCTGGCAACTGCGGTCGGCCGGCTGTTCCACCTGAACAAATACTTCGAATATCCGCTCCAGGTCATCCCTGGCCA
>Ga0180436_10005151_pt1 | contig 11618 bp, 7 predicted proteins | sample SS_ome_2_FD_132434 | JGI IMG/M metagenome (GOLD analysis project Ga0180436, IMG submission 132434) | Hypersaline lake sediment archaeal communities from the Salton Sea, California, USA - SS_3_S_2 metaG | ecosystem: Environmental > Aquatic > Non-marine Saline and Alkaline > Hypersaline > Sediment...
AGGAGGAAATATTTAAAAATGGCAAAAGCGAAATTTGAAAGAACGAAACCGCACGTTAATATTGGAACAATCGGACACGTTGACCACGGAAAAACAACATTAACAGCAGCTATAACAGCAGTTTTGGCGAAGTACGGACAAGCGGAAGCGACGAAGTATGACGAGATTGATAAGGCGCCGGAAGAGAAAGAAAGAGGCATCACAATCAATACAGCACACGTTGAGTATGAGACAGACAATCGTCACTATGCACACGTTGACTGTCCTGGACATGCTGACTATGTAAAGAACATGATCACAGGAGCAGCACAGATGGACGGAGCAATCTTGGTTGTAAGTGCAGCTGATGGTCCAATGCCGCAGACAAGAGAGCATATACTGCTTGCACGTCAGGTTGGAGTGCCGCATATTATCGTGTATATGAACAAAACAGACCAGGTAGACGATGAAGAATTGCTTGAGCTGGTTGAGATGGAAGTAAGAGAACTTCTAACAGAGTATGAATTTGACGGAGACAATATTCCAATCGTCAAAGGATCTGCTTTGAAAGCTTTAGAAGCAGCACAAGGCGACGGAGATGTAAAAGAGAATCCTGATTGCGCATCGATTTTTGAGCTTATGGAAGCTGTAGACACATCGATTCCGACACCTGAGCGTGCATCTGACAAACCATTCTTGATGCCTGTAGAGGACGTATTCTCAATCACAGGACGAGGAACGGTTGCAACAGGAAGAGTTGAAAGAGGAACAGTAGTAGTCGGCGAAGAAGTAGAAATCGTTGGACTTACAGACGAAAGAAGAAAAGTCGTTGTAACAGGCGTAGAGATGTTCAGAAAGCTTTTAGATCAAGCTATCGCAGGAGACAACATCGGACTATTATTGCGTGGAGTTCAAAGAACAGAGATTGAAAGAGGTCAAGTTTTGGCGAAACCCGGTTCAATCAACCCGCATACACATTACAAGGGCGAAGTATACGTACTTAAAGCTGATGAAGGCGGAAGACATACACCGTTCTTCAACGGATACAGACCACAGTTCTTCTTCAGAACAACGGACGTTACAGGATCAATCACATTGCCGGAAGGCACAGAGATGGTTATGCCTGGGGATAACGTACAGATGGAGATCAAGCTTATCACACCGATCGCAATCGAAGAAGGACTTCGTTTCGCGATACGTGAAGGCGGAAGAACAGTTGGATCCGGAGTTGTTACAAGCGTTGTAGAATAATAAAACCGAAACAAACAAAAATCAAGACGGTCGGGAGCCCCCGGTCGTCTTTTTGTGTTGAATACTTAGTCAAGCAAAGAACATTGATTTAACCGACAGCAGAATATATAATGGTGTATAATAAATTTGGAGAATAATAATGAGCAGCAGAACAAATCGTATATGGAATGAATATAACAGCGCACTTTATCGTTATGTGCTTAAAAAAATCGGAAATCAGTATGATGCGGAAGATGTTTTGCAGGACATCTATATAAAAATCTATAGGAATGTTGATAAACTAGAAGATCTGTCAAAATTGAAGTCCTGGATATATACCATAGCCAAAAACACGATAATTGATTTTTACAAGAAAAAAAAAGAATCTCCTACGCAAGCCGCTTATTTTGAGAACTTGTTTGAGGAAAATGAAGAAACCGAAAACATGAATAAAGAAGCGAGCAGGTGCTTGGAAAAATTGATCGATGAACTGCCAAAAGAACAGGGAGAAGCTATTCGGCTTCACAGTATTGATAAGGTAAAACACGAAGATATTGCTGAAAAAACCAAGACGAGCATATCGAACTCGAAGATGAGAGTGAAGAGAGGAAAAGAAAATCTCAAAGCGTTACTGCTTGAATGCTGCGAATTCGAAGTCGATTCTGCAGGAAATATAATAGATTATAAGCCGAGAGGAGACGATTGCGAAAACTGCGATTGTGATTGATAGGAGAAAAAGATCGAATTATTCAATTAATTTCTCAAATTATGTGACTTTCTCTGTTGTTTCTCGTCTATTATAATGAAAGCAATAATAATATAGTGGAGGAGGGCGATATGCATAATGAAGTGAACAGCGAGATTGCACAAAAAATAAAAGAAGTTCTGAGTATATTTGACAAGGTTGGAGTTGCCTCAAAAGACAGTGTTGTATCCGCGCCGGCTGAATATCATCCAAAGAATTTCTTAGAGGACTTCAACTCCGCAATAGTTTTTGCTCAAGGGAACCTGGATGGCGATAGTAATGACATGGGCGGCTTCAGCGATTATCTGGCAACAATAAGCGCACAAGTCGAGGCTGTGAACTATTTGGAATCGCTCGGGTATAAAGCGGTTATTGTAGATGGAACAGCCACTGATATATCCCTTGTTCAAATGGGGGTGGCTGCCGCAGTCGGAGAGCTGAGTCCGGTGAACTCATTGCTAGTAAGAGGGTTTGGTCTGACGGCAACGTTGGGTGCAATAATCACGGATGCTGTGCTTGCTGCTGATGAAAAAGTTGAAAACATATGTACCCGCTGTGATATGTGCTTGAGTGTCTGCCAGATAAGAGATGAAGCGTATGCGGAAGGGGATTTAAGTATTTGCGGCTGCGGAGCGTGCTACAATATATGCCCTGAGTAATAATGATGAAAGAAGGTTTATGATGAATAAAAAATCAATAGAAATTTTTATGAAAAATGAAGTTTCGGGCTGCGGCTGCGGCTGTTCTTGCAGTTGTAATTCAGACCAGTATGTGCCGATAGATGAATTGGCGGATAGATTTAATAAGAAGTATGGCGACATTGGTGAAGCTGAGGTGCATGAGATATCCGAAAACAAGGGGAAGGATTATATTGAAAGACTGAATGATGCCTTTAAGAAAAGCGGTGAAAGACTGATTATCAGTTCAGCCAATATGGATTTTGTATATAAAAAAATTCTGCCTTTGATATTGGTCGATGGAAAAATTATTTCTGTTACCAACTATCCAGATGAAGAACAGCTCTACCAAGCGGTTACAACGGGTAAACGCATACCTAAACAGCCGAGTTGCTGCTAGAGGTGAATAATCGTACTATATAACAGCATCGGGAGTATTCTTGCTGCTGTTTTTTTAATTATTATTGTATACGAATTCACATAAAGAGGTGAGAAATCGGAGGAAAATCAATCCAAACAACAAAGGTGTAATATGAGCTTTAAAGCCCCGATACTGTTGAATGAAAAAGCCATCTGTGTTATATTACTAAAGAACTTTTAATAAAATAATTGTGTTAAAGATTATTTTTAAAATAAGCGAGGACATATGAAAAATCTTGGACTGGCAACGCCGCAAATATTGTTGCCAAACAAAAAAATAAACTTAAAGAAGTGGGCCGTTGTTGCGTGTGACCAATACAACTCCAATTTAGAATATTGGAAAAGAGTGGAAAAGCATGTAGGCAACAACGCATCCACCTTACATATTATATTGCCTGAAATCTATCTTGATGACGATAAAGAGGAGAGAATCCTAGACATAACGCATGAAATGGAAGAGTATGTTGCGAACGGAGTTGTCGAAGCTTTGCCGTCAGGATTTGTTCTCGTACAAAGAGAGCTGTCCGGGGGAACAAGAACAGGGCTTATAGCTATGGTGGACCTTGAAAAATACAGCTTCAAACCGAGAAAAGACACAAAGATTCGACCGACAGAGCAGACAGTTATGGAGAGGATCCCGCCGAGAGTTGAGATTCGAAAACCTGCACTTCTGGAATCTCCGCATATTTTGGTTTTGCTAAACGACCCGCGAAAAAAAGTCATTGAACCGCTTGTTCGAAGGATTAAGAATTTCCCCACTCTGTATGATTTTAAGCTCATGGAAAATGGGGGCAGAATCCGGGGCAGCTTCATCGGTGACAAGGACGAAATAAACGAATTGTATGAACGCCTTGATATGGTATCGCAGGAAAATGACATTCTCTTTGCTGTCGGCGACGGGAACCATTCACTCGCAACGGCGAAAACCGTTTGGGACGAATTTAAGCAGAGTTTGAGCAAGGAAAAGAGAAGGAACCATCCGAAGCGCTTCGCCTTGGTCGAGATTGTAAACCTTTATGATGAAGGCTTGATTTTCGAGCCTATACACAGAGTTGTGTTCAACGTTGAACCAAATGCGCTTATCGGAGACCTTATACGGATATTCAACAGAAAGAAGATGAATGCAAAGGTATACTTTAAGCGTTCTACGGCATCAAAATTCGTTAAAAACTCGAGCGGACAGACGATAGACTTTATCGGTAAAGATAGAAAAGGGTATATCCAAATCGGAGCGCCGGAGCATGAGATGGAGTCCGTGAACTTCCAAGAAGTGTTGGACGAATACCTCAATATGAACAAAAATGCGAAAGTTGAATATATTCACGGAGGCGCAGAACTCGAAAGGCTCTGTGAGGAATCAGACACAACAGGGTTTATTCTGCCAAAACTGGACAAAGGGAGCTTTATCGATGTTCTTGCTGAGCACGGTGTGCTGCCGAAAAAATGTTTCTCGCTCGGGGAAGCTGATGAAAAAAGATATTATCTCGAAACGAGATTGCTCGATGAGATCATCGAGGTAAGCGAAGACCACGAGATGTTTTCCGATGATGAGCAAGAGCAGGATATGCCGGAAGAGGATGTTTATAAAGAGCAGGAAGAGGCAGCGGCAAACTGGCTCGAAAAAGGAAATAATGAAGATGTAATATCTTTTGCCTTCGCAGAAAACGAAGAAGAAGAGCTTTTGGATGAAAACAGAAACGAGTATTTGTCAATCGAAGAAGGCGGGTCTGAACCGGAGGAGTTTTTGAGTAAAAAAGAACTCAGGAAGCTGAAAAGGCAGCAGAGAATTGAACAACTTTTGGATGAACGCGATTTAGACGAGTACGGCGAAGAGGGTTCTGATGAAATGATCGAAGAACCTCTGCTTTCCAGAAAAGAACTTAGACTCTTAAGAAGACAGGAGGAATATGAACTGCTTCTTGGTGAAATAAACAGAATAAAAGAGGAACAAAGGGAAATTGAGGATAGTGAGCCGAAAGGTGATAAGACTAGCGTAAAAACAGATATACAAGATGAAGAGACTTTTGAGACTTCCGAGGAAGAATTAGACGAATATGAAAGGCAAATGGACGAAGAGCGTGGTCTTTCATGGCGTGAACGAAGGCAGATAAGAAAAGAAGAGAGGCAGCAGATGCTTGAGGAAGCGAGAAAAGAACTCGAGCAGCAAATTGTGGATGAACATGAGAAGCAAGCAGATGATATTTCAAACACGCCTCTTGATGACCTTGGAGAAGTCGAAGATGCTGAAATGCCTCTTTCGAGAAGAGAGCAGAGAGCCATAAGAAGACAGGAAAAACTCGAAGCGCTCCTTGGCGAGCTTGAACAGCAGGAGAAGCAGGAAGAATACATCGAAGAAGAATCGAGACCGCTTACAAAAAGGGAAATTAGAGCGCAAAGAAAAGAGGAACGAAGATTAAAACGTCTCGAGGAGATCGAGGCTTGGGAAAGAGAAGAGGAAGAATACCTTAAACAGCAAGCCGAAATTAAGGAAGAGCAGAAGAAAGATACAGAGATTGAAGCTGAAAAGACCGAGGAGACAGATGAACGAGAAATAAGAAAAATTCAAAAGCTTAAAAGCAGGTCTGAAATCGCAGACGCTTTGGGTGGAGGAGACGACGAACTTTCAGCAGAGGAGTATGAACTCGAAAGAGCGAGAATTAAGCTCGAAAAAGAAAAGCTCCGCCTCGAGAAATTCAAAGTGAGAGAGGAATCTCGAATCAAGGTTCAAATCGAAAGAGAGAAGAGAAAAAGATTGGATAAAGAACAACGCGAAGCGGAGAAAATTAGACAGCAGGAGGAACTTGAACAAATTTTATCCGAAGTGACAGAGGGCAGGGCGATTAAACAGGACAAAACAAAAGCGGACGTGAGCCCGAAAAAGAAAGCAAAAGAAGAGCCGAAACGCGCGAAAGGGCTGGGCGGAGTCTTGGACGAAATCATCAGTGAAGTGAAAGAAGCTGAAGAAAAAAGGAAAACACCGGAAAAGGTAATCGTACGAAGGGACACCAACGATATAATCGGAAGAACTCAAAAAAAGGAAGAAAAAAAGAGAAAACGTAAAGAGAAAAGGCGCAGAGGTACCATACTTATAAAAAGAGCCGGAACTGAATATACTGGACCGATGAAAGAAACCGGAGAAGACGAAGAAAGATAGAGGAAGATAAGTGGAAAAGATGCAGACTAGCGTAGCGAAATTTGGTGGAAGTTCTCTTGCAAACGCAAATCAAATGCGCAAGGTCAAAGAGATAATCATGATGGACGAAAGGCGAAAGTATATCGTACCATCAGCACCCGGCAGGCGATTTGATGATGATATCAAAATCACCGATTTGCTCTACGCAGTAAAGAAACAAGCTATGGACGGTGAACAGACTGACGAGCTGTTCAGCCAAATACGCCAAAGATATATTGAGATGCGAGACGAGCTCGGAACGGGGCTGAAGATTGAAAAATATCTCGATGTCGTTGAGCAGGATATCGTCGGCGGAGCAACTTTGGATTATACGGCTTCAAGAGGAGAGTTTTTGAATGCGCTTCTGCTTGCGGACTATTTAGGATATGAGTTTGTGGATGCTGCTGATGTGATTTTCTTTGACAAAAACGGAAGACTGGACCTCGACAAGACGAAATCCGTAATGCGGGGAAGGTTAAAGCATGCGGAAAAGGCGGTAATCCCGGGTTTTTATGGTTCGACTCCTGATGGTGAGATTAGAACATTTTCTCGAGGGGGATCGGATATAACAGGCTCGATTGTTGCGAGAGCCGTTATGGCGAACATATATGAAAATTGGACAGATGTATCCGGATTTCTGATGGCAGACCCAAGGATTGTAGATAATCCGAAAACTATAATGAAGATAACTTACCGAGAACTTCGAGAGCTTTCATACATGGGTGCGAGTGTTTTGCATGAGGAAGCTGTTTTTCCGGTGTCAGAAGTTCGTATACCTATAAATATCAAGAACACGAACAAGCCGGAAGACCCGGGCACTTTGATTGTGTCCAAAGTGTTCGAGGACGATCACAGGACGATAACAGGCATAGCAGGCAAAAGAAATTTCACGGTAATAGCTATCGAAAAAAACAATATGAACACCGAGCTTGGGTTTGGACGAAAAGTACTCGAGGCCTTGGAGAAAAACGAAGTCAGCTTCGAACACATGCCAACGGGTATCGACACTTTGAGTTTGGTTATAGCGGATGAAAACATAGACGGTAAGCTTAAAAGCGTACAGGATGATATATATCAGGCGTGCAAACCGGACTCGATTGAAGTGTTTTCGAATATGGCCTTGATAGCAACGGTCGGCAGAGGAATGCGAAAGCATGTCGGTACCGCAGCAAAGCTTTTTAGTTCTCTTGCAAAAGGTGATATAAATATCAGAATGATAGACCAGGGCAGCAGCGAAATAAATATCATTGTCGGAGTGGAAAATGAAGACTTTGAAAAAGCAGTTGTTTCGATATACGAAGAGTTTATGCCGAGGGGGGAAAGCTAGATTTGATATTGAGTTCTGTCGGAGCCGTATTGTCGATTTTCCTTTTGATAGGTGTTGGCGTATTTATATTTTGGCGAAAGTGGATCGATAGAAAGGGAGCTGCGGTTTTTGCAAAAATTGTGATTAATATTGCTATTCCTGCAAACCTTATTCACAGTTTTCTGACCAACTTTGATAAATCCAAAGTTTTGGAGTCGGGTATATATATAGCCGCAGCACTCATAGCACTGGTAGCTACATATATTATATCATGGGGAATATCTTTCCCTTTGAAGATAGATAAAGAAAGGCGGGGTGTTTTCTCCGTCGTTTTTGCAGTTTCAAATTCTGTTTTCATAGGATTTCCGGTCGCTTTTGCCCTTTTCGGCGAGGCGGGTATGCTGTATGCGGTTCTTTATTATATGGCGAATACTACGGTGTTTTGGACTTTGGGATATTTGGGAATACGAAGGGATGCGGATTACCGAAGCGGAGCTGTGCAAAAGCGGTCATTTCTTTCCGTTTTAAAGAAGATAATTAATCCGCCTATAATCTCCATTGCAGTGGGCGTCGTTTTGATGTTTACGGGTGTGAAGCTGCCGGAGTTTTTGATGAGTACGCTTAAATATCTTTCGGGTCTTACGACTCCCCTTTCTCTTATATTCACCGGCGTCGTTCTCGCAGATCTCGGGATAAAGAGCCTGAAGTTCGAGGCGGATGTTTTAAAGGTGATGGTCGGAAGAGTGCTGATTGCTCCTGCGATTATGTTTGTTGTCACACTTCTGTTCGGCATAAAAGGACTGGGACAGCAGGTGTTTATCGTACAGATGGGACTGCCGGTCATGCTCCAAGCCGTTATGCTTTCGGAGTATTACGGCGGCGATGCGAAGTTTGCAACAAAGAGTTTCGCTTGGACAACCCTGTTTTCACTTATAAGTATTCCCTGCTATATGATAATTGTTAGTCTGTTTTTATGATTTAAGGATATTAAAAACTGTGAGGTTAAAAGATAAGAGTTTGGTATTAAGGAGTAATGATGTCCGTTAGAAGAATTTATGTTAAAAAAAGAGAGGGTTATAATACCCTTTCAAAAAAAGCCTTGGAAGACTTCAAAGAGAACTTGGGGCTGTCTTCGCTTGATAAAGTGGCGATATTGATAAGATATGATATACAGGGTATGGAAGATGAGAACTTCCAGAAGGCTGTGAAGAGCATATTCAGCGAGCCCATGGTTGATGAGGTTTTCTTTGAAGATCACGAAGAGACAGGAGCTTGTTTTGGCGTGGAATATCTTCCGGGACAATATGACCAAAGAGCGGACAGCGCAGCGCAGTGTGTACAGCTTCTTACGATGAAAGAGAGACCTGTAATAAAAACGGCGACAATATATTCGCTTCAAGGGGATTTAAAAGAGGAAGATATCGAAACTATAAAGGGATATGTGATAAATCCTGTCGATTCGAGGCTTGCGGACGAATGCAAAAAAGCATCTTTGGATATGGATATATCCCCTCCGGAGCCTGTCGAAATAATTGAGGGTTTTATCGGATATGATAAAAGCAGGCTGGAAGAGATGATTTTGGATTTTGGGTTTGCGATGAAGCTTGAAGACCTTGAATTTACCAGAGATTACTTTAAATCCGAAGGCAGGGATCCTTATATCTCCGAACTGCGGGTTATAGATACTTATTGGTCTGATCATTGCAGACACACCACGTTTTTTACTAAGATTGAAGATATCGAGTTTGGACAAGGAAAAGAAAACGATAGAGTCAAGAAAGCATATAAAGAATATCTAGAATCAAGAGATTTTGTTTATGAAGGCAAGACCAAAAAAGATATATGCCTGATGGATATGGCTACCATCTTCACCAAGCATGCAAAAAAAGAAGGAAAGCTTGATGGTTTGGATGAATCGGAGGAGATAAACGCCTGCTCTATAAAGAAAGACATAACTATTGATGGCAAGAAATACCCATATCTAATAATGTTCAAAAACGAAACGCATAATCACCCGACGGAGATTGAACCCTTTGGCGGCGCGGCAACGTGCCTTGGGGGTGCAATACGTGATCCGCTTTCCGGCAGAGCCTATGTATATCAAGCAATGCGGGTGACCGGAGCGGGGAATGTTACCGAAAGCGTCAAGGACACGATAAAGAATAAATTGCCGCAAAAGAAAATAACAAAAGAAGCAGCGCACGGCTATTCGTCATACGGTAACCAGATTGGGCTTGCTACAGGTCTTGTTGATGAAATATATCATGAAGGGTATAAAGCGAAAAGGATGGAGATCGGGGCAGTGATTGCTGCAGCTCCCCAAGAAAACGTTAAGCGGTTTTCGCCGGTGAAAGGAGATATTGTCGTTCTGCTCGGAGGACGCACAGGGCGTGACGGTATCGGAGGAGCGACGGGTTCTTCAAAATCCCATGATGACAGTTCAATTTCCGATTGCGGTGCGGAAGTCCAAAAAGGGAATCCTTTGACAGAAAGGAAGCTGCAAAGACTATACCGTAATCCGGAGTTTTCGAAACTGATAAAAAGATGTAACGACTTTGGTGCCGGCGGGGTTTGTGTCGCTGTCGGAGAGCTTACCGACGGACTCGATATTGATCTTGATGCTGTGCCGAAGAAATATGAAGGTTTGAACGGAACGGAAATCTGCATCAGCGAGTCCCAAGAGCGTATGGCAATCGTCATAGAAAAGTCCGATTTGGAAAAAGTGCTTATGCTGGCAAAAGAGGAAAACCTCGAGGCGGTAAAGATTGCCGATGTTACAGATTCTCACAGAATGCGTATGTTTTGGCGCGGCGAAAAGATCGTGGATATAAGGCGGGAGTTTTTGGACACGAACGGTATAACCCAAAAGACAAGCGCCAAAATTGATTTGAGAAATCACGAGTTATTTAAAGAAGATGAAAAGAATTCAAATATTGAGACCTTGAAAACACTGCTGGCGGATATAAATATCGCAAGCAAAAAAGGTCTAATCGAGATGTTCGATTCGACTATCGGTGCAGGAACGGTGAATATGCCGCTCGGAGGAAAAAACCAGATTACCCCGACTCAAGCGATGGCTGCAAAAATCCCGATAGAAGGCGGAACTTCAGAAACTGCTTCACTTATGAGCTATGGATTCGATCCGTATTTATGCGAGAAAAATCCGTTTGTGGGCAGTATATATTCTGTAGTGAGTTCATTAGCGAAACTCACAGCGAGCGGCGGAGATATTGATGGAGCTTGGCTTACGCTCCAAGAGTATTTTGAAAGACTCGGAGATGATTCGGAAAAATGGGGTAAACCGATATCGGCGTTGTTGGGGGCCTGGTATGCACAAAAACAGACCGGAATAGCTGCAATCGGCGGCAAGGACTCGATGTCCGGGAGCTTTAATGAGATAAGCGTTCCTCCGTCTCTGGTTTCTTTCGCTGTTACAACGCAAGAGGCAGATAAAATAATATCAAACGAATTTAAGAAAAAGGGATCCAAAGTTTACCTTTTGGAAGTAAATAAGTATGAGGATGGTACACCGGATTTTGATGATCTAAAAGAAAAGTACAGTAAACTCAACGAATTGATTGTTGACGGAAAAGTTTTGAGTGCTTGTGCGATTGAGCGGGGCGGAGTAGGCATTGCTGTCTCAAAGATGTGTATGGGCAATGAAATAGGTTTTTCGTTCGATAATGGGTTCAGCGAGGAAAAGCTGTTTACAAAGGATTATTCGAATATCCTCATCGAAACGGATGAAACTTTGGATATGACTTTTGTCGGTGAAACAGGGGGAGAAAAACTAGAGATTTTCGGGGAGGAAACGAGCATATCCGAGATTATCGAGCTATATCTAAAGCCGCTTTCGAAAGTCTTTCCGCATACAGCGAAGTTTGAAAAGAAGGATATCTCAAAAGTACAGATGTATCCGAAGAAAAGCGAGTTAAAGGCGAGGAAGGGTTATGCAAAACCGAGAGTGATTATTCCTGTTTTTGCAGGAACGAACTGCGAGTATGACACTATATCTGCATTTGAAAAGGCGGGCGCAGAAGCAGAGCACCTAATAATAAACAATCTCTCGCCGAATGATATTGAGGACAG
>Ga0180436_10005152_pt1 | contig 11614 bp, 6 predicted proteins | sample SS_ome_2_FD_132434 | JGI IMG/M metagenome (GOLD analysis project Ga0180436, IMG submission 132434) | Hypersaline lake sediment archaeal communities from the Salton Sea, California, USA - SS_3_S_2 metaG | ecosystem: Environmental > Aquatic > Non-marine Saline and Alkaline > Hypersaline > Sediment...
ATGTACAGACTCCTTGAGTTGATCCCGTGGATCCTCGGGGTCTGCGGTATCATCCTGATCTTCGTTCTGGGCTTCGTGGCCTGGTGGGCTCTGGGCTTCATTGGCCCGCCCAAGAAGGGCGCCAGGATCCAGTGGTCCAAGGCGCAGGTCATCACTTTCACTGGCGTGTTGGTCGTTGCTCTGAGCGCGATCGGCTACGTCATCTACATCAACATCTGACGGGGAACAAGGGGTACGACATAGCGCGTACCCCTTTTCCTCATACAAAAAATATGATTAAATAGAAACTCACAAATCCAACTTATGAAAAAAATCATTCTCACAATCATTGCTCTTATTCTCATTGCTCCAACAGCTCTTGCTAAGGAGTACAATGTTTCTGCATGGCTTCCTTCATGGGAGGAAGAAGAAGCATTTCAAAGCTTTAAGGACAATGCTGACAAGATTAACACAATTAGCCCTTTTTGGTATCATTTAAACGATGATGGCACATTGGCTCCTCCGAAAAATGGCGAACGTCAGGATATTATTGATTTTGCAAAAGACAATAATATTCCGATCATTCCAACTATCTCAAATTCATTTAATGGAGACCGGGTTTCAGGAATTGTGAATGATCCGGAGATAAAAAAACAGAGCATTCAAAACATTGTTGACTTGGTTCGAGAATGGGATTATGACGGCATTGATATCGATTACGAAGGCCTTCACTCAGAAGATAAAGACGCTTTTACAGCTTTTATTAAAGATCTTCGAGAAGAGTTAAATCATTATGATAAAAAATTAACAATTGCGATTCAGGCAAAGTGGTATGCAGGGCTTTTAAAATATGGGGATCGCGGCCAGGATTGGAAAGCACTATCTCAATATGTGGATGAGTTTAGAATCATGACCTATGATTATGGTTGGAAAGGCAGTATTCCGCGTCCTGTAGCGCCTTATGGCTGGGTTGAAGAGGTTGTTCAATATGCAGTTGATCAGATGCCAAATGAAAAAATTTATGTTGGAATTCCTTTTTATGGATATGGTTGGAGTGATGATTATTTTAGTAGCTATAATTATTCAACTATTGAGCTGATTTTAGAAAAATATGGAGTTGATTTTCAATATGATCCAGAAACAAAAACGAATAGACTCTTTTATATAAGTGAATTTGACGAGAGGGATCCGAAGATTCCGCATGAAGTCTGGTTTGAGAATCATGTTAGTCTTAAGCCAAAAGTAGAGCTTGTTGAGAAGTATGATTTAGGTGGGATTGCGATTTGGAGACTTGGAAATGAGGATCCTCAGAATTGGAGAGTGATAGATGAAATTTTAAAAGATAATGATATGGGTCCGAGATTGTTTTTTAAGGATGTGAATATAAATGTTGCGTTCAATGAAGCAATTACATATTTGGCTGAGCTTGGGATTGTGAAAGGTCAGGGCTCGAGTCTTGAATTTAAACCTGAAGATAAAGTGAATCGGGCAGAAATCTTGAAAATGGCTTTAAATAGCTTTGCAAGAGACACGTCTGCATATTATTTTAGTGAGCTTAGAGGTGATGATTTTGAGAATCCATTCAAAGATACAGGAGAGGGGGAATGGTATTTCCCTTATGTTTTAAGTGGAGTTGCTTTTGATTTTGTTCAAGGATATCCAGATGGAACTTTTAAACCGGATCAAAAAATCAATCGGGTCGAAGCTTTAAAATTGGCTTTAGAAAGCGCAAGGATTAGCCTGAGTAAGCCAAAGGTTGGGGAGCAATGGTATGCTCCTTATATGAATTGGGCTGTGCGAAATGGGCTTTATCCAGGTTTTGATTTTATAGCTGATGAAGAAATCAGTCGTGGTGAGGCTGCGAATATAATTTCATTTGTTGTGAAGTTTGTGGAAAGATCATAAATGCTTGACAAATAGACGTTAATGTGTCAAGATAGGTGCCTTAACTTAATGTAATTATGAAGCAAAGGAACAATTCTGAGATAAAAGAAACACATTATACAATTGATGAAATTGCAATTTATATGGGTCGTTTAGAGAAAGACCCTGTTATTACTGAGCACCTAAAGTGCTGTGATACATGCAGATTAAGAAAAGCAGAACTCGAAGCTGCTATTGCAATTGCGGAAGGAAGTGAAGAACTTACAGGGATTCCTGACCTGACAGACAGTCAATTTAAAAGGTCATTAGCTGTGTTTATGGAAAAATTGCATAATCAATCATAAAAAGTGGATTGATTGACAGTAGCCTTTTTCAATATAAAAATGGCTTTCAGGTCTTGTGGAAAAGGCATTTTTGAGGTATAATAAATAGAGAAATAAATATAAAAATATAAATATGGGAATATTTGATGATCTCAGCAAAAGAAGAGATCAACTAATAGCCGAAAGCCAGCAAAAGGGCAAGAAAAAGAGCTCTGATGTTGCTAAACAAAAGCCTGGTATTGAGCCTAAGCTTGGTGAAAGAGGAAGAAAGAGTGCAGATCATTATAAAAAAAAGACGAAATTAGCTCAAAAATTAAGAAGTGATGGAGAACAGGTTATAAATGGATGGTTAAACAATAATCCAAAAGGAAAAGAGAAGATATTGAAAGTTAGTCCAAGGTATGTTGCATTAAAAGAAATAGCAGATATTAAAGATAGACATGAAGTTTTCATGATGCTTGGATTGATTGAAAAATTTTTTGGCGGAGTTGATGAATCATGGCGTGTTTATAATAAAGCAAAAAAAGGAAATAAAGTTAATGTAACGCAGATTAGGAAGTATTTTACCAGGGAGCGCTGTTTAGGAAAATTAGGATTTTATTGGGGTACCAGAGAGGTTAGATGGGATCCTGATCATGATTTTTCTATGGGTACAAAAGACCATGTTGAATCGTGTGGAAATTGGAAAACTAAATTAATATATGGAATGCCTTCTGATATAAGAGTTTGGGTAGAAGGTTGGTGGGCCCATGATGTTGAAACATCAAAAGAGAAAACAGGACGTCCTTTTATTAATGATAAAGGGAAGTATTTTAAAAGGGATGTTTTACCTCTTTTAAGAAAAGGTGGATGGGGCGATGAGTGGTTAGGAGAAAATTTAGCAGAAGCTTCAAAATACATTCCTAAGGAATTATATGGAAAAAGAAAGGCTCCTTCTCCGGATTATAGAGATAGCGGGATAACAGATCCTGAGGAAGAAGAAAAAGTTTTAAAAGCAGTCCAAAGCTTGAATACAGGTGCAGAGATTTATTCATCAAAAGCAAAACGGGATATAGTAAACTGGTTTAAAGGAAAAGACAACAAATGGGTAAGTCTAGATAAAACAATATTACCTAAAATGGGATTCCTATTGGGAGAAAATGTAGGTAATTACAAATATTATAAAAAAGATAACAGGATTTATTTTGTGAGAATTGACGGTGCCCATGGCATTACAGATAAAAATTTTGGTGGTTATATTGATATAAAAGATGGGAAATTGGATAGTAAAATAAATTATCAAACGCAAGCTGGTATTAAAGCTTTACTTAAAAAAGAAGTTGTAGATAAGATGTCAGCTGAAGAGCTTAAAACTGCAAAACAAAAAACTGAAGCTGAAACTTCAAAGACTCCTTCAAGAGAAGCAATGCTTGCACAGACAAAAGATAATTATGTAAGAGTCTTCAATAAATATAAGGCCAGAAATAAGGTTGTTAAACATTCACAGTTGCAGGCGCAGTTTTATGATAAATATGAAAAAGCTTTAAAAGATGACCTTGTTAAGCGAGGTAAAAAAACAGAAGATGATGCAACAAAATATGCAGCTATCCGAGTTGAAGAGGTTAAAAAAGCACTAAAAGCTGAATTAGCAAAGGGTACGGTAGCTGAAGCTATTAAAGAAAACAATGAAGTTAAATTAAAAATTAATATGGATTCGCAAGGGAAGATGAGTGTTGAACTGGATGATAAGAATTTGGCAAAAAAACTTAAAGAAGCTGGTAAAGCTGCACTTGATAAAGGTGCTGACATCAAAAGCCTTGCAGAAGAACAATATAAAGCATTTATGGATAAAACCGGATTTATAGGAAGATTTGCTGACAAGATTTTTAATTTTAAAAAGATGATTTTTGAATATTTGAAGACTGGTAAAAAAGGCTGGGCTTTAACAATCGCTGGAATGCTTTTTGGAGCTGAGGTTTCAAGAAGGGCACTTGGCTCAAGGTCAATTACCGGTCTTGCTCAAATTGAAGCATTATCAAAAAAGAATGACGGGGTTATTAAAAAACGTCTTAGAATTAAAGATAAGCTTAAATTAAAGGGTTATAAAATTGTGATTCCAAAAGGAAAAGGAATCAGTCCTGGTGATAAAATGAAAGTGTCTTTGAAAGGAATTGCCAAACCAGTTGAAGCGGATCCTGGAAAAGCTCCAAAAGAAAAGCCAAAAGAAGCTACAGGTTTTATAGGGTCAATTTTTGGTGGAATTGGTTCTTCTTTCAGACGAACCGCCAGAACTATCAATATGTATACAGATCATGAAATTACAATTGCTAACAACACTGAAATCCCAGCAAAAACATACATCCCTAAAGGAGCTAAAATAGTTAAAGTTTAATAAAAACAAATATGACAAAATCAATTGAAATAACAAAACAAGAACGAGCGAGATTAGGAAGGGATACGATGTTGCAATGGGCGGTTAAAGAAAATAAAGCTAAATTAAAAGCTTTGAGAAAGGAAATTAGCGAATATCTGAAGACAGGAAAAACAACTGAGCTTGAAAAATTACGTCAGACAATTATTAGAAATACCCGAAAAGACCTGGATAAGATTAAAGATTTAACTGATGCAGAACGTGACAAAAAAGCAAAAGAATTTGCTGACAAGGTTATTAGATATGTAAAAGAGAATAAAGATTTAAATGATGTTTTTTTTACTTCGAGGGTGGAGTTGGGGCCGGAAAAGGCGGAAAAATTTAAAAATAATAAAGAAGAACTTTTAAAACAATGGATTGAGAATAATCCAAAAGGAGATGTTGAATTAATTCAGGATGATCCTAAATATTTAGCTTTAAAAAACATTAGTGATAACAAAACCAGATCAAGTGCTTTTATTTTGTTAGGATTAATTGAAAAATTTCATGGAGGTCGTGATGTTGCAATGAAATTGTACAAAAAAGGATTAAAAGGTAATAAATTTGATTTGGATGTTTTGAGAGCTAGATTTACGAAAGAGAAAGCCAAATCTACAGTTGGATTTTATTATGGTACGCGAAAGATAATGTGGAATTTTGGGAAATGGACAACAGACGAGAGACAAAGAAAAAGAATCGAGAATGCAGGATTTAAATGTGATCATGTTAAAGATCCTCACTCAGGTACTACTGATGCTTATCTTGTTTATGTAACAGGTTGGTGGGCTTGGGATCAAGGAGAAGATAATAAAAATTATTTTAATAATGATGAATATACAGTTGAAAAGGGTTTTTTGAAAAAATTGAGAAGCGGTGGCGGATATGGAGATGAATGGATGGGTAAAGATATCCAAACAGCTTTAACTGACAAGAGAAATAATTTATTGAAAGAATTAAAAAGTGCTGCAGACGAAAATTTACCAGCAGGTGCAAGAGATAGTGGTTTAACTAGGGACAGAGAAGGAGAGGTAAGACAAGCTTTGCTGGATTTAATGAAAATCCCTGAAAATGTTTATAAATCAAAATCAAGCAACACTGTTTTATTATGGTTTAAACGTAATGCAAATAAATGGGTGACTTTAGAAAAGAATAAAGATGAATCAAAAAATATTCATGGCCTTATGCAGTATTTATATGGTCTTGGAGTTGGCTTGTTTAAATATAGATATGTTCCAACTCAGAAAAAGATTTATTTTATAAGAATTGCAGATGCTCAATTAGAGAAGTTATGGGGTAAAGGGGGTTATATCGATATTAAGGATGGGAAAATGGTTCGTAAATGGAATTCTTATTCATTAGAAAAATCTAAACAAATATTTAGAAAAGAGATTATAGATAATATGACAGAGGCTGAAATAAATAAGGAAATAAGCTTTAACAAAGTTAGATTGAGCGAAGGTACAAGAAAGGAAAAATTAAAAATAACAGAAGGGTATTTGTATAAAATAAGAAGCCATTTACCTAAAAATGTTGAATATAATAAATTAAAAGAAAGTTATATTGATAAAATCCAGATCAAGTTAAAAAAATATTTATTAAAACGAGGATATAAAGGGAAAGAAGATTTAGCTGATGATTTAGCTACAATCAGAGCAGAAGATATTCATGAAAAAATTATGCGAAGCATTAAGGATGATGACGTTTTAAGTAAAGCTATTGAGGACAATGAAAAGGAAAAACTCAGAATTTCAATTGATTCAAGTGACGTAGTTGAAGTGAAGCTGTTTGATATAAATAAGGCAAAAAAGTTAAAAAACTGGTTTAAGGATAAAGCGGAATCATTAAAAACAACTGCTAAAGATATTTCTGAAGGTACAATGGATAGACTTGAAAAGAAGCTTGAAAAGTACTTTGGGCCGCTTGCTCCAGTTGCAATGTGGGTTTTGGATAAATTTTTTAAAATTAAAGATGCTTTTGTGAAAATGGCAAAAGGCGGCACTTCATTAGTTGGCGGACTTGTAACTTCTATACTTGGGATTAAAGTTTCTAAAGATATTTTGAAGTCTAAGAAAATTACTGACGAAGTAATAGAAAAACTTCCTCCAAAGAAGAAGAAATACTATAAGTTCAAGAAACAAATGTATTTCTCTGAAGATGTTGATTTAAAAGGGAAGAAGATTGTTATTCCAAAAGGAAAAGGTATTAAACCTGGTAAGAAATTTGAAGTTAAAATAACAGGAATTAGAGATAAAGTTGCTGTTCTTCCTATAAAAGAGAAGAAAGGATCTTTATGGGGTATATTTGGGCGAAGAAAAGAAGAATACAGACTGAAAGAAAGAGAAATCATTATTACAGATGGGACTACTATTCCTGAAGGCACAGTGATTCCTAAAGGTGCCAAGATTTATAAAGTATAATTTATTTTTTTAATAATATAAAAATGTCAAAACTAAAACAAAAACTAAAACCAAAAAAGAAAGAAACTTTCGATTCTGCTGAAGTTAAACCTTTAACAGAAAAAGAAAGCAGAAAGCTTTCAAGAACAATGATTCTTGAATGGTTTAAAAACCATCGCTGGGGCAAACTTAAGGCTCTTCAGATGGAAATTACTGAGAAGACGGAAGATGAAAAGCTTGATATGAAAGATTTGATTATTGGCAATGCTAAAAGCCGACTTGATAAATTGGAGAAAGAAAATAGGATTTTAAAAAAGTCAAAAGAGGATGAACTCAAGATCGTTGAAAGATTTGCAGATGAGATTACAGGGATTAGTGAAGAGAAGGATTCAATAATGAATGTTTTGAAATATCATCAACATAAACAGTATGAAGAAGATCTATTCTTTCAGACTTTAGACGCGTATGTAGGAAGAGAAAAAGAATCAAGACGATTGAAGAATCTTATCAAAAAAAATGTTTATGCAGCTAAATTAATGGCATTGGTAAGAGCAAAAAATCCTAAAGCAATGGACGAAATTAATGTGGCTATTAACCAGGGTGATTATGAAAAACTGAAAAAAGCATTAGTAAAAGCAGACAGCAGTATTAGTGAAAAGAAAGTAGATTATGTTTTTGCAGCAGCAATGACAGGCTCTACAGGAGTAAAAGAAATTACTGGGAATAAAACAGTTGATCAATTATTTGCAAATGTAGCCAAGCTTAGATATATCGGCCACACATATGCTATGAAGAAAGCAGCAAAAGATGCTGGAGTATCATTTTGGTTTGTTATGAGAATGGGAAATGAAACTTTATCTTATTTGAGATCTACTGATAATAGGCTTCAGTCACATTTAGCTTTACTTCAAAATAAAACAAAGCAAACTCCAAAAGATAAAAAAAGAATTGAATTTATTGAAGCAGTAAATAAAATGAGAAAAACTTTTGATGCAAAAGTTGAAAAGAAAGGTCTTGATGAAGAATTTAAAAGTCATTTAGATAAACATTTGGATGAAAAATTCAAATCAGAAAAATTTAAGAAGCGTGTTGGGGATGTTGATAAAGACAGATTGAAGGCAGAAATAATGGCAAATGCGAAAATGCAGGATTTAAAGTTGTATCAGATTTTTGATTTAACTTATGGTTCTGATGAAGAAAGAAGTAATTTATTCTGGCATAGTTTGTTTCGAGGAGGTGCATTAATTAGACAGTTTTATAAAAATTTAAGGCTTGATGAAGATGCAAAACTGAAAAAAGCATTATTGGGATATTCTTGGAAGAGAACGACTAATGCTGCTATTTGGCAATTCAGATGGAATACAAGAAAATGGGGATTTGAAGATTTGCAAAAGGAAATGCTAAGTTTAGAAGCTCGCGCTAAAGCAAAAGGAAGTAGAATGGGCACTTTAATGCAGCAGGCAGGAGATTATAAAATTGATGCTAATAAAAGAAATATTACAACTGATGAATTGTATGACAGAGATATGATTGTGAAGAAATACCATATTCTTGCTATGAAGGCATCTAAAATTATGACAAAACAGGCTAAACCAGTTATTCACGCAGGTAAAGTTATTGATAATGCCAGAAGATCTCATAAAGATTTTGATACAAAAAATGTAACAGATATGAATATTAGCAGAAAGACAGTTGAAGAGATGCTTGGGAGACAAATATCAGATAGTAAATGGCATAGTATGAAAGGGCAGGATTTAGTTGGTCGTTTTGGGAAGAGAGCTGTTGAATTAAAAACAATGCAGGAAGTAACAAGAGCAAGATTTGCTGGTTTGGCAGAAGTTATTGAAGAAAATGTTGAAACTCCGTTTACCCAGAAAAAAAGAGGGCAAATGGCTGATATTGAAGAGGCTAAATTCAGAAAGAATGTTACTAAGAAACTTCAGAATATTGAAGCTCCAAGTAAAATTAAAAAATACGGTACAAGATATGCATTACCTGCGATAATAGTAGGTGTTCAAGCTGGTCGTTTATGGACTGGAAATGCAAAAGTAGGTGAAGCATTTTGGGATTTAACAGAAGCTGGTTTAGGATTTGTGCCAGTAGTTGGTACAGCTTTGGATTTTAAGGCAGCATTTCAAGGGGAATCACTTTCAGGTAAAAAATTAAGCTTTAAAGAACAAGCAGTTTCATTTGGATTTGGTTGTGTAGGTATAGTTGCAGATCTATTAACTGTTGTTGGTGGAGCTGGACTTGGATTACGTGCGACTATTGGAGGTATGAGAGGTACAAGACGTGCATTACAAGCTGGTAAAGCAGCAGGTAATTTAGCTGATGCCGGACATATTGCCAAGGCAGGTCCATTGAATAGAATTGGTGGATGGTTTGCTGGAAAATTTAATGAAGCTGAAAGACTTGAAGGCGCTACTGAAGCGATAATTAAAAAGAAAGCCACTGAACAGGCCAGACATGTTTCAGGTGTGAATGCTGAGCTTAAAGGTTCAAAAATTGATTCTATTGATACAACTAAAAATTTAGATGATGAAATAGCCAGAGTTGAAGGAGAGCTAAGTAAACTACCTCCAAAAAAGAAAGCTGCGACACAAAGATATTTGGATAAACTTAAAGATTCTCAAAAAACATTAAAAGGAGAAGGAAAAAGTTATTTATCAATGTTTGAAAAGTCATTTGGACAGGCTAAAGATATCCCACCTCCAAGTTTCTGGAGAAAGTTTACTGCAGCTGGTATGTGGACTAGTGAACTTTTTCAAAAAGCAAAAGCAGGTTTATTGAAAATCGGAGTAAATAAAAAAGCTATTGAATCATACGAAAAAACATTTGATCAGATTAAGGCGTTGCAAAAAACTAAAGCGGATAAATTGAAAGAGATTGCTGAAGCTACAAAATCAAGAGAAAAAGCAGAACAAGCATTGAGGGGGCTTGAAGCATTGAAAAAAGCAAAAGATACAAACCCTGAGCAATTAAAACTAATAAAAGCTTTTGAAAAAGAAATGGAACTTGTCAGGGATAAAGAATTCATTACTAAAAATATGAAAAAACTTGCCAAGCAAAAGAAAAAACTTGAAGAAGAAGCACAAATACTTATGGACAAAAACAGGCATTTCAAAAAGCTTTTTAGTGAAGAAGTGCGAAAGAAAATTGCTAGGGGTAATTTTTCACAAAAAGATTTTGAAAACTTAAAACAAAGTACATGGGCAGGAGGTAAAGTTGTTAGCATGACTTATCTTGAATTTATGCAAAACGCAAAAAAGATTAATGAGAACATGAAGAAAGCAAAAGGTATGGGGACCAAATTAAAGGCAATGGATGTAGATAGTAAGGATTTAGCAAAACAACTTACTAATTTAGATGAACAGAGAAAAACTCTTCAAAATACGCTAGAGGCTCAGGATAAAAAAGCGCTTGAAGAAACAAATAGATTGATTGGAATTGTTAGGGATAGTGAAGGGAAAATGGAAGCTGCTCAAAAAGGACTTTCAGATATCAACAAGCAAATAAATAATCTAAGCGGAGAAAGATTTGCAATTCGTCAAAGAATTGAAATGAAAGCAGAAACATGGATGTCTCGTTGGGATAATATGAGAAGATTCCAACAAGTTATTCAATATGGTGGAATGGCTGCTGGAGCAGTTTATTTCTTTACTGATTACAAAATTGGAGCTGGAAAGCAGTATGATTATGTTGCGGGTGCAGCAGGTGCAGCTTATAAAGTTGGTGGTGCTGCTGGTCATCAATTATTCAAATCAAGACATGGAGGAGAAAGTTCAATTGATGAATATATTGAAAATAAAATTCACGCACTTGAACAAAAGAAAAAAATGGAAGGCATCATTGCACAAGCTAAACAAGATGGACGATCTGAACTTGAAGTACTTGCAGCAAACAGCAATACAGCAGGAGCGCAAGAAATTATTAGAAAAAAAGGACTTGCTGCCAAAATTGCCCAACTTAAAGCAAAAAATCCTGGTGCAGCAGGCCCAAAAATTCCTGCAAGACGCGAAATTGCAACTGGAGATTCAGCTCGTAAAGCTGGCGAAAAACTTAGGGGTTAATCAATTAATTATTTAACTTAAATTATTATGTCACATAAAATGATCGCAACAATTATTTCAAGAATTATTGAGCTAGCTATTGTAGCTTTAGGTTCTTATTGGCTTTGGAACAATCTACCTGAAAATTATAGATTGTGGGTTGTTGCAGCTCTTTTGGTTGCTTATGTGTTTTTTCTTGGAGTAACATTCAGCAACGATTATATTGAATATACAAAAGGAGAAGGGGAAGAAAGAATGTAGAAAATGTGCGAAATTCTTATTGCTTATAAAAGGTCCATCCCGTAAAATGCGGGGTGGATTTTTTAGATCTATTTTGTCATGCAAACTAGGTTTGACCGCCAAACCTGGTATGGCAGATAAACTAGATTTGCACAAATTTTTAACCAAATTTATTATGAACTTCGATGGAGTTGAAGAAAAATCACTAGTTCTAGTGAAACCGGATGCTATTCAAAGAGGCCTTATTGGTCAGATTATTAGCAGATTTGAAAGAAAAGGTTTAAAGCTGGTTGGTATGAAAATGATGGGTCTTGATGATGAGATTTTAACTAAGCATTACTCGCATTTAGCTGA
>Ga0180436_10005153_pt1 | contig 11611 bp, 10 predicted proteins | sample SS_ome_2_FD_132434 | JGI IMG/M metagenome (GOLD analysis project Ga0180436, IMG submission 132434) | Hypersaline lake sediment archaeal communities from the Salton Sea, California, USA - SS_3_S_2 metaG | ecosystem: Environmental > Aquatic > Non-marine Saline and Alkaline > Hypersaline >...
AAGCCTCCCGACCATGCCCACTGCCCACTACCGACCGGCAAACCCTCAAAATCATCGACAACAACCATGCCCGCCTCACGGTACGCCATGCCTCCGCCCCCCACACCGCAACCCTCCCCTACAAAGGCCAAGACCCCCGCGCCCAAGCCGCCCTCAAACCCTCCCAGTACATCCAAAGCGACCACCCCGACATCATAAACCTCGCCACCACCGTCATAGGCCAAAACAAAGACACTGCCTCCGCCGCAAAACGCATCGCCCGCTTCGTAGCCCAGTACATCCGCAAGAAAAACCTCTCCGTAGGCTACGCCAGTGCCCTCGAAGTCCTCCATAACAAACAAGGAGACTGCACCGAACACGCCGTCCTCACCGCCGCACTCTGCCAGGCCGCCGGCATCCCCGCCGAACTTGTCATCGGCCTCGTCTACTACCAAACCTCCCCCCAAGACCCCCCTTGCTTCGCGCCCCACGCCTGGACCCAGGTCTACGTCGCAGGCCAATGGCTCGAAATCGACGCCACCCGCCCTCAGGGCGTCTCCGCCGCCCACATCGCCTTCGCAAACGGAAACGACGGGCCCCTCCACTTCTGGGCCGCCCTCGACGCCATCGGCCTGCTCAAAATCACCCAACTCCAAATCCAACCGCCCCACGAGGACACTCAGGGCCCAGGACCCATCAGCAGCCCAAAAATACCACCGAAAAACAAAACCCGCCCCCTAGCCGCACCACCCCGACCCTGACCGCCCCCCCGGCCATACCCGCAAAAGAACTTGGCCTACTGGTTGCGTCCGCCCGTCATCCCCGCTACAATCCCTCCCTTTGACCACATGGACAACCTTAATATCACACGCAGAGAACCAGTAGTACAATGACCAACCACCAGACCGCTCGCGAACGTATTCCCGTCGAAATCTACGAAAACGCGCAGGACGCCTCCATTACCGTCGCCTTTCGTATTGCCAGACTCATCAAAGAAAACAACGCCGCCCAGAAAAACACCGTCCTCGGACTCGCCACCGGACACACCCCCGTCAACGTCTACCGTGAACTCATCAGGCAACACCGACAGCAACAGCTCGACCTCTCAAGGGTCGTCACCTTCAACCTCGATGAATACTGGCCCATTGATCCCGCCACCACCCAGTCCTACCACGCCTGGATGCATGAAAACTTCTTCAATCACGTCAATATTAAACCCGAAAATATCCATATTCCACGCGGCGATATCCCCGAAGACCAAATCCCCGCCTTCTGCCGCCAATACGAACAACTCATCGTCCAGGCCGGCGGACTCGATCTGCAAATCCTCGGCATCGGACGAAGCGGACACATCGGCTTCAACGAACCCGGATCAGCCAAAACCAGCCGAACCCGACGAGTTAAACTCGATACCATCACCCGCAAAGACGCCGCCTCCGACTTCTTCGGAGAAGAAAACGTCCCCGAAAACGCCATCACCATGGGCGTCGGCTCCATCCTGCCCGCCAAACAAATCTGCCTGCTCGCCTTCGGAGAACACAAGGCCGATATCCTCCAGCAAGCCGTCGAAGGACCCGTGACCGCCTCCGTCGCCGCCAGCTTCCTCCAGCAGCATCAAAATACCACCTTCTTCGTCGACGAAGCCGCCGCCGCCAATCTCACACGAATCCAAACCCCGTGGCTCCTCGGCCCTTGCCAATGGGACGATATCCTCCGCCAACGCGCCGTCATCTGGCTCGCACAACGACTGCAAAAACCCATCCTCAAACTCACCCACGAAGACTACACCGAAAACGACCTCAGCGAAATCCTCACCCCCGAACAAGACGCCTACCAAGTCAGCCTCGACGTCTTCCGACGACAGATGAATACCATCACCAGCCAGCCCGCCGAACACGAGCCACGACGCATCCTCATCTTCAGCCCCCACCCCGACGACGACGTCATCTCCATGGGAGGCACCATGACCCTCCTCGCACAACAAGGCCACGAAGTACACGTCGCCTACATGGTCAGCGGATACCTCAGTGTCTTCGACCACGACGTCGCCCGATACGTCGACTTCGCCCGCGAATTCAATCGCATCTTCGAACTCACCCCCGAACAGTCAAACGCCATCGAAGAACACCTCGACCGCTTCTTCCGCGACAAAAAAGCCGGCGCCCCCGATACCCCCCAAATCCAGGACCTCAAAGGCCTCATCCGGCAGGCCGAAGCTATCGCTGCCGCCAAACACTGCGGCATTAAAGAAGAAAATCTCCACTTCCTCAACCTGCCCTTCTACAACACCGGCAAAGTGCAAAAATTAACCCTCTCCCCCCAGGACATCACCATCGTTAGCGACTTGCTACAAACCGTCCAACCCCAGATGATCTTCGCAGCCGGAGACCTCTCCGATCCACACGGAACCCACCGCCTCTGCCTCGAAGCAATACTGCACGCTTATCATCAGACCCCCAAAACGATCGAGCAGCCGGAACTCTGGCTCTATCGCGGCGCCTGGCAAGAATGGCTACCCTGGCAAATCGACCGCGCCGTGCCCCTCTCCGACGCTGTGATCAAAAGAAAACGATACGCCATCTTCCGCCACGAAAGCCAGAAAGACCGCGCCATGTTCCCCGGCCCCTACGATACCCGTGAGTTCTGGCAACGCGCCGAAGAACGAAATATGGCTACCGCCCACCTCTACGACGAGCTCGGCCTGCCCGAACTGCCCGCCATCGAAGCCTTCGCACGCTACCCCCTCGCACGCGCCATCAACACCACCGCCCAAATCCAAAAACCACCCACTGACTGACACGCCCTCTAGGCGATGCCATAAGTCGTCTTATGGCGAGCCAACCAGGTCACCCACACACCGCCGACCCAAAGAAGTCCGCAACAACAAGGCCCCTGAATAGACACGCTTGTACCACTGGGCAAAAGTATAGCGACTACGCCTCGGCTGCCGCCCGCGTTCTCCATGTGTCGTTGACGCCATTACCACAACCCCTGCAAGTGTTCACGCTCTAGCGTACAAAACGAAACAGAACACGCCCCCCCCTCCTTGCCGACCCCCCGCCTGCCCCTCCGCGCATAAAAACAGGCCGACGCTCGAAAACGTCGGCCTACCGCGCCTTGGCAGAAAAGAGCATATTGCTCTAATACCGCGAAAGTCCGCTTCTCTTCTCACCTCCGGAAAAAACGCCTCTCGCCATGTAACCTATCGGCCCCTGCCCCTGCCTCTTTGACTCTCATCTGCCGACCAGCCCGAAAAAACCTTCTCCCCGCCCCCAAAACACCCTCTAGCACCCGCCAACAGGTCCCCTCAGACAAAAAGAAACACCGCCGTCAAACTCACGCCGCCACTTATCGGACCAAGCGCACGCCCCAACCCCTCCGCTACTCCTCAGATTTGCCCATGTCCTGACTACCTTCTTGCCGATAACCTTAGCAGAAAGACTCTCGCCATCCGGAGATACACATGACCTGCCCCTTTATCGAAGACGACTACGCCTGCTGCAGCCACCATCTCAACATGCGACGACTGGACGAGGCCTTCGCCCACTGCCAGAACCGCTACGCCCTCTGCCCTGTCTACAGCCAACTCGTAAGAGCCTCAGCCATGCAAACCACAGACAATGCACGCCCCCAGCTCCAGACCGCCTGACTCCAACCATGAAAACGCCCGCCCACGCCAAAGGCACATACCGCTCCCGAGCCAGACAGCTTCCCACCCCCTTAAAACCGCCACCCGCCCGCAAACACCTCACCCCAACAGCAATCTCGCAAGAAAACACCTGGCCCCGCAAACAAATCGAACCCTTCCTCAACTACCTCCTCACCGAGTGTGGCCTCGCACAAAACACCATCCTCGCCTACCGACGCGACCTCTCCCGCTTCGCCCAGTTCTGCCTCGACCAACGCCTCACCTCCCCTGAACACATCACCCCCGTCATCCTCCAGGCCTACGCCCGACGCCTCTATCTCGAAGACCTCGCCTCCGCCACCATCGCCCGACACCTCGTCGCCCTTCGCATGTTCTTCCGCTACCACCTCCTCACCGGCCTTACCCAGCGAGACGTCTGCGCCGTCCTCGAAACACCAAAAACCTGGCAACGAATCCCCGGCGTCCTCAACCGACAAAAAACCAACCACCTCCTCGAGTCCCTCGACACCCAACACCCCATGTACCCCCGCGACCACGCCCTCCTCGAACTCCTCTACGCCACCGGAATGCGCGCCAGCGAAACGGCCGACCTCAAAACACAAGACGTCAACTTCCAGGTCGGCTACCTCCGCTGCATCGGAAAAGGACGACGCGAACGCATCATCCCCGTCCACAACCTCGCCCTCGACACCCTCCGACACTACCTCGAAAACCTCCGACCCAAACTCGCCCGAAACCCCGACTCCCCCCACCTCTTCCTCAGCCGAACCGGCCGACCCCTCTCTCGCGTCGACGTCTACCGCATCGTCCGATACGCCGCCCGCGCCGCCGGCATCACCGGCCGACTCACTCCCCACACCCTCCGACACTGCTTCGGCTCACACCTCCTCCAAGGCGGCGCCGACCTGCGCACCGTCCAGGAAATCCTGGGCCACGCCGACGTCACCACCACCCAAATCTACACACACGTCGACCACGACCACCTCCGAAACGTCCACAGAAAGTTCCACCCTCGCCCCTGAAAACCGCCCCCCTTACCGCCACCATCCCCTACCCTAATCTCCCCTCGTCACAACAACACACCCGGCTCCGTCTCCTCCAACTCCGCCTCCAGATCAAAACCCTCGCCCTCCTCCTCCAGCCACCCCTCCTCCGGCTCTCCCACATCCCACAAATCCTTCTCCGCCAACCCCAACGCCGACCGCTCCGCGTTGTCCCACGCCACCATCTCTTCCAGCTCCTCCTCCGCCACCCAGTGGACTGCCCCGTTTGCCAACAGAACATTGTAGCCGCTCTCCCCGTGATTGCCCCAGGCGTCGTGTATCAACACCATATTCCCCGCCGCCCCCACATCCAGATCCCCACCCCGATACACATAAGAACCGCTCCCCATACCCGACCCCGTCCCCGGACACGTCAACATCCCCGATGGTATCCCCTCACTTGCCACCAGCTCCGCCAGACTCGCTGGATTCCGCCCTCCATGCCCCCTCTGGTAACTTCCGAGCGCCCGCCCGAGCCGATCCAGCTGATTCTCACACTGAATACGCTCAATACGATGCCCGAAAACCTCTGTACTGAACTCCCCTTCACTTACCATCACGAACACCATCGCCGCCACCCCCAGCACCATCGAAAAAATCGACACCACCACACCCGCCATCGCCACACCACGTCCACCCACAACAGCGCCCGCCCGCCCCGTCTCCACCAACCCCAGAATCCCCAAAATCAACCCCACCAACCCCAACACCGGCCCACAACAGCAAAAACCCAATATCCCCAACACCAGCGACGCTATCGCCAGACCCGACGTCCGCTTACGCTCCCCATATACCACGCTCCCCGCATCATACACACCTACCCCACCATCCCCCTCCGGCGCCTCCCCATAGCCCCCCTGCCCGTAAACCTGACCGCCGCACTCAGACACTTCCGCCAACAACGACCCACACCCACGGCAGTACGCTGCCCCCTCTACGTTCTCCGCCCCACACGTCCGACAAACCATCCGCCACTCCCTTCTTCGCCCGCTGCCACCACCTCAACCAGAACCGCCCCTGAATCCTACCTCCACTCACAACCCCCTTCAACCCGTAAGTCCGAACTTGGCCCTCATTTACCCGTCGGCTCGCAATGCCGATCTTCCTTCGCCGGCACATGGCCCGCCAAATCCCCCGCAACGGCCCTGAAGAAGTAGTCCTCCTGACCCACCAAGCTCCACCGCCCATCCTCATAGACATATTCACCCGTGATACAAATCAACTCCTCCACTGCCCTCTCGTCCGCAAGACCCGCGACCCGAATGTGCAGTTCAACCAATGCCTTCAGATCTTCCGCATCCGAGCTCCTGGTTCGCTGGACAACCAACCAGCCCGGTCCCTGCCCCGCTTCGCCCCCCTCATGGCTCTCGACTCCTAACATGTCCACCACGGCAACAAGGGCGTTGGGATCGAGTGGCTTCATATTCCTACTGCCAGGATAGACGAAAACCACCGTATATATCAGCGAACGCAACCGACGATCCCGTCCCTCGTAAGAGTCAATCTGCTCATAAACCCACCCTAGGCTTCCCGGCACGTTTGGCTCATTCGGATCATCAAACTGCTCGAAGAGCTGCCTTTCCTCTGCCGTCGGATTGTTGAGCAGGTCAACAAGACTGAATGACAGGTCAAGCTCTCCCATGCACCCGCTTGTCAAACCGAGCAGGACTGCCAGGACGCCAACGGATAAGATAGAACGAACCATCCCTTGTCCTCCGCACAGTTTAGATAGTGCGATGGATGACGTCTTGCCCATCCTGTTCTCCAACTACCAAAAACAGGCCTGGGGATATGCGCGACAAGGTCACCGCACCAAAAAGGCGGTGAGGGGCGACGAGGCGGTCGCCGCCCCTCGAATTACAACGCGGCGGTGTTGTAGACTAACAAACCCCCTCACCCTCCAACCCCTCCGCCAGACCCGCAAGCATCACCTGCCAGTCCGACGTCAAAGGACCAAACTCATATTCCAGCAAATCGCTCAGCAGTACCCAGTCCTGCGCCTCCAACGCCCCCTTCAACTGACGAAGCTGCTCGCTCAACTCCTCGATCCGCCCCGACGCCTCCGCAAGCCAACCCCCCTCCGCCCCCAAATCACCCTCCGACCCCATCATCCGCGTCACGCTCGCCAGCGTCTGCTGCGTCGCGTCCCACACCTGCAAATACCCCACCAACTGCCCGACCGCCTCTCCATGTCGGCCCTGACAGAAATCATCTACTATCTTCTCCCGCTCCCGATTACTCTCCGCCAAACCCTCCGACAGAAGACGCAAACCATGACCCGCCAGCTCCCGACGACACGGCGCCTCGACCCGAACTTCACCAAAATCGCTCGCCGGACGGTCCTTCCACGCCGACAACTGCGCCGCCGTTAACGCCTCACCGTCCAAAAACACCGTCGAAATCACGTGGTCCGACTCAATGTGCCGCTCCTGAACCGCCGACAACGTCGCCCCCAACGTCGGCTCTCCCGACATCCGCGCCAGCTCTTCTCCATTCACTAACACTTTCATGACAACTTCCTGGTCCGGTAACAATTCATCGGCCTCTTGCTGCCCTTATCGGAAAACCCGCCCAAAACGTTCACATTTCGCCCCCTTTTCCCGCCCCAGCCCTACTTGCCTGCCCTCAGCAGCCAGCCCACCCCCTACCCGACACTAAATACAACCCCCGACCAAGGCCTCGAGGCACCGCGCAGCCCCTCCCAAAAACGCCACAACCCCGCCACTCCCACGACACCCAGACCGCTCCAATATGTTTCGCGCAAGCCCATGCGGGCCTCTGAACAACAAAAACCCATCAACCATGCAGCTTAACTCTATTCAAACAAAGAACTTAACCAATAAGAACCGCCCCCTCCCCCAACGTCGCACCCCCTAGTCCCCGTCACGCCTCTTACCGGGCCCCTTCCCGTCCTTCGCCCGTGCCATAAGCCACACCAACACCGCCGTGGCTATCACCACCACCAGAACCTCCCCCGGACCCAACAATACCGCCTGCAATTCATTCATAACACCATTCTATCACTCCCAGGCACCCACCGGCCAGCGAAAAAGCTGCGCACCACCCCCTCACATTTACCACCACGACGACTGGTTGACGCTAACACCCCTTACCGCTACAGTGATTCCTTTGTCGGGCCACCTTGCACGCCCACCGTGGGCTTGGCCCTGCACCCTAGACTGAAATCGGCGGCATTATGGAACTCAAGCCCTTTCGCGGTTACCGTTACAATCCTGAACTAGTCGGCGACGCCAGCCAATGCATCGCCCCACCCTACGACGTGATCGACACCCATCTCCGGCAAATACTCTGCCAGCAAAGCCCCTACAACATCGCTCACGTCACCAAACCACTATCCGACAACAACGCCGACCCCTACGCCCAAGCCGCCCAACACCTCCAATCCTTCATCCAAAAAGGTGCCCTCAAACAAGACCCCCAGGACACCATCTACGTCTACGCACAGGACTTCGACATCCAGGGACAAAACTTCCGACGTACCGGCTTCATCGCCCTCGGCCGCCTCGAACCCTACGGCGACAACATCCGACCCCACGAACACACCCTCGACGGACCCAAGGCCGACCGACTCAACCTCACCCGCGCCACCAAAAGCCAAATCGGACAAATCTTCATGCTCTACGACGACCCCAACGACACCGTCGAGCACATCCTCACTCAGGCCTGCACCGGGTCCCAACTACTCTGCCACCAGGACGACGACAACGTCAAACACCGCCTCTTCGCCCTCACCGACCCCCAACACATCGACACCGTCGTCCAAGCCCTCAAAAACCAAACCACATTCATCGCCGACGGCCACCACCGATACGAAACCGCCCTCAACTACTTCGAAGAAACCAACAACCCCAACGCCGCCTGGCAACTCATGACCTTCGTCAACTTCCGCAACCCCGGCCTCCTCGTGCTGCCCACCCATCGTCTCATCAAAAACCTCCCCGACTTCGCACCATCCACCCTCATCGGTCGCATGAACGAATTGTTCGACGTCGCCTGGCTACGCTACGACGACGACGTCCAGAAAGCACAACGACTCGCCGACATGCTCGAAGGCATGGCCCAGCAAACGCAACTCGGAGAACACGTCATCGGCATGTACTTCAACGACGGCGCCTTCTACCTCGCCACCCTCCGCGACACCGCACCCATCAAAAAGGCCGCCCCCGACCACTCCCATGCCTGGCAAACACTCGATGTCGCCATCCTACACAAACTCGTCCTCGAAAAACTACTCGCCATCGACTCCGCCGCCCTCGCCGCGCAAAGCCACGTCGAATACATCAAAGACTTCGGCCACGCCCGCGACGACGCACTCGACGCCGTCGACCGCCAAGACGCCCAAGGCCTCTTCTTCCTCAACCCCACACCACCCGAACAAGTGCAGGCCGTCGCCCATGCCGGCGAACGTATGCCACAAAAATCAACCTTCTTCCATCCAAAAGTATTCAGCGGACTCGTCGTCCGCATGATCTGACCCGATTACGTCATCGGGTCAACAACCCCGGCCTCCAGGTGCCAACTCTGCCCGCTAGGCAAGACGCTCCCTTGTGCCGAACACTGTGCCAGAAAAATATATAAGGAGTCAAAAATGCCACGTATCCACAATTACTACGCCGGTCCCGCCGCTCTGCCCCTCGCCGCCCTCGAAGCTGCCCGCGATGAGCTCCTCGACTTCCAGGACAGCGGCGTCAGCGTCATGGAAACCAGCCACCGAAGCAAAGAATACGACCAGGTCCACAACGACACCATCGCCCTCATCAAAGAACTCATGGGCCTCTCCGACCGCTACTCCGTACTCTTCCTCCAGGGCGGCGCCAGCCTCCAATTCGCACTGACCCCCATGAACCTCCTCGCCCCCGACCAGTCCGCCGACTACATAGTCACCGGCGCCTGGAGCAAAAAAGCCATCAAAGAAGCCAAAATCATCGCCAACGCCCGAGTCGCCGCCACCACCGAACAGGACGGCGTCTTCCGCTCCATCCCCACCCAGGACCAACTCGACCTCGACCCCAACGCCTCCTACTGCCACCTCACCTCCAACAACACCATCTTCGGCACCCAGTTCCGCTCCTTCCCCGACACCGGCAACGTACCCCTCGTCGCCGATATGTCCAGCGACATCCTCTCTCGCGCCTTCGACCCCACACCCTTCGGCATCATCTACGCCGGCGCCCAGAAAAACCTCGGACCCTCCGGCGTCGCCATCGTCATCATCCGTGACGACATCCTCGATAAATGCCGCACCGGCCTGCCCACCATGCTCTCCTACAAAACTCACGCCGACAAAAACTCCCTCTTCAACACCCCTCCCACCTTCGCCATCTACATGGTCAACAAGGTCCTCCATTGGCTCAAAGACCGAGGCGGCATCCAGGCCGTCGAAAAAGAAAATACCGCCAAAGCCGACCTCATCTACGCTACCATCGATAACTCCCAAGGCTTCTACAAAAACAACATCGCTCCCCAGGACCGCTCCCAGATGAACGTCGTCTTCCGACTGCCCTCCGAAAACCTCGAAGCCGCCTTCGTCAAAGACGCTCTCGCCGCCGGCTTCGTCGGCGTCAAAGGACATCGCTCCGTCGGCGGCATCCGCGCCTCCATCTACAACGCCAACACCCTCGACTCCGTCACCGACCTCGTCAACTTCATGAAAGACTTCCACAAAAACAACGCCTGACATTAATTGTCAGAGTTCACGCTTTAGCGTGCAAAAAAAACTAAGATCGAGCGGCACCGCCAAGCACGGCAGTCTTACTTCACTAGGGCTGCTCAGCTTGGCGGGGGCCCTCCCCCCTTGATTGACGTGCTGATAATCAGTATACTAATAAACTGACCCGAACAAACTTGTAACTGGCCTCATAGGAGCCCCAGGGCCACGATGGACAGACAACAAGTACTCAATACTATAGGCGACGAACTCCAACGCCAAGGCGCCACCCGCGTCGCCATCTTTGGCTCCTTTGCCCGGGGCGATGACTCCCCCTCCAGTGATATCGACATCCTCGTGGCCTTCCGACCTGCCAAAAGCCTCCTGCAATTGGTCAAAATCGAACAAGACCTCTCCAAACGACTCGACAGAAAAGTCGACCTCCTCACCCCCGACGCCATCAGCCCACTGCTAAGACCCACCATCGAAAAAGACCTGAAGGTGCTCTGGCAATGAAAGACGATCGATTCTATCTCCAGCATATAAAACAGCCCATCGAGCAGATCGACGCCTATCGCAGCACACGCGATGACTTCATGCAGAATCCTATGATGCAGGACGCCATCATCCGACAACTCGAAATCATTGGTGAGGCAACAAAAATGATCTCCTCCGAAACCAGAACAAAATACCCCTCACTACCTTGGCGAGAAATGGCAGGTATGCGGGACAAGTTGATCCACGCCTATTTCGGTGACGACTTGGCAGCCGTCTGGGACACAGCCGACTCTGACCTGCCTCCCTTGGCCCGACAAATTCAGGAGATCATTAACTGCATGACCGACAACTAACGCCTGACACGCTGGCATCTTCCGTCGAATAGCCTATCCGACACCACGGCCACTTCCCTGCTCTACCCGTGCCCCGAAATCTCAATCTCTCCATATCTCCATATCCTACAACCAACTTTTTCCCTTGACGCCCCCACCTGTATATGCTCTAATACCCCTTGAAGGGACACAATATGACATTCAACAATCTAAATGGCTACTGGTGGTGCAACGTTAAGGCGTAAGGCCTGGCGAACGGCACCCCCTGTCCATATCGATTGCCAACGCGGCCTGACGCTCTCGTCGGGCCGCTTTTTTTTTACCGGAGCACTACCATGAAACACAAAGGCCGATACGGTGAATTCGGCGGCTACTACGTCCCCGAAATCCTCCTGCCCGTACTCGAAGAACTCGAAGCCGCCTTCGATACCTACCGCGACGA